>Ga0182015_10002175_pt1 | contig 24302 bp, 27 predicted proteins | sample 712P3MmetaG_FD_120478 | JGI IMG/M metagenome (GOLD analysis project Ga0182015, IMG submission 120478) | Permafrost microbial communities from Stordalen Mire, Sweden - 712P3M metaG | ecosystem: Environmental > Terrestrial > Soil > Wetlands > Permafrost | place: Sweden: Stordalen | collected...
GATCGACCTCGGCGTGCCGCATCATTACCTGCGCCTCGCCGTCGGGAAAAGACGCAGGGCTGCCTTTTATCGCCATCACGGCCGGCTCGGTCGCCACCTCGCCATCGACGAGTGCAGTGTTAGGAAGAACTTCGTCTACGCGACGGTGTTCTCCGATCCCGAGGCCGGGGTCGTCATCGACCTCGCCCCGGGCCGGGACGCCTCGGCGGTGATGTTCTTCGCCCACCTCTACTCACAAAGCGAACGGGCCAGGGTCCGCGTCGTCACGATCGACTGCCACGCCCCCTATCGCATGGCCGTCCGGGCGCTGTTCCCGAACGCCCTCATCGTCGCCGATGCCTTCCACCTCCACCGCCGTGTTGGCTACGCCCTCACTGAGGTGCGTCGGGAGGCCTGGAACACCTGGCGGCAGCGTTCCCCAAGACTCGGCCGGGTCTTCAAGTCGGTGCGCTTTGCCCTCATGCGACCAAGAGACGAGCTCGAGGCGGACACGAGCCGGCGGGGGGAGCGCCAACGCATTGTTGATCTTCGACGCCACGAACCTCGATCACCGCCTTGGCGTTGCCTATGAGCTGAAAGAGGCCTTTCGAGCCGCCATGGCGATCGGCAAGCGCGGTGACGAAGAGAACTTCGCCGTTGCCATCGACTTGTTCGTCACCTGGTGTCGCGAGTCGCGCATCGAGGCCTTCGTCACCTTGGCCAACACGATCGAGGCCTGGCGCAAAGAGATCTTGAACTACGCCGCGTCCGGCGGAGCCTCGAACGGTTTCGCGGAGAGTCTCAAGCATTTGCTCAAGAACCAAAAGCGCCAGGCACACGGATATCGCACCTGGGAAGGCTTCCGCGGCCAGATGCTCTGGACCTTCGGTGAGGTGGTCGACCCCGACACGGGCGAGGTCACGCCTCTACGATCTGTTCCGCGAGGCGAAGGAGCCCGGTGGGTTCAACCTCAATTCGCGTAGAGCCCACTTTCCGGACCCGCGAACTGTCCCAGTCAAGGCCTAGATAGCATTATCTTGCATACAACCAGGAGGAATGATGGCTACACGCCCCGCAACTAAGCTGCAGTCGGTCCGAAATGGGCGCTCCGCCGGTGATTATGTCGTCCCCGTTGTCCATGTCCACGTTCCTGAGCCCGTCGTAAAAGCTGGCTTCTATGGTGGGCTAGCTACGGCGGTGGTGGTGGGCGCGCTCGACTGGCCGCTTATTCTCCTCGCCGGCGTCGGCGTGGCGATGGCCCGCCACCGGCGCGCTTGACAGACCGTCCTTTCTAATCCCCGGGCCATGGCGTTGCCCTTAGGGTGCCGTACCGGCAGCCTTCATCCAGAATTCGCCCCAGTGTCGGTTGGATGCTGTCTGGCGTTCACTTCACTTCCTTACCATCAACCTCACCAGTCACGGAGGGTCGGGACAGGAGGGATCGGGTGGAAGTCATTCTGGAGCGGTTGCTCGTGGAGGTCCTGGCCATCGCGGTACAGCTTGCGCTTTGGCGGCTGCTGGAGTGGGTCGGCTCCGGCACTCGCGCCAAGCCCGTCGTGCCCTCGACGACCGTCTGACCACCTGCACAATGCGGCCAGCCCTACGCACACCGGCCGGTGAACCCACTCAGGCTGCTGCGCGAGGGCGCGGCGCTCCCCGGCGCGGTCATCGGCGGCGCGCTGGACCGCTTGAGTCCGGGCCGGCGAAGACGCCGGTCGTGGATCGGTGACGGCAAAGCTCACATTGAAGTACGCGGGGTCAACGACCCGAAGCGCAAAACTTTGGCCCGCGACCTGGAGCGGGCATTGCACGCCGTCGAAGGGGTGCATTGGGCGCAGGTGAACGGCGTCGTCGGACGCGTCGTCGTGGCCTTCGACGCCGACGGCCCGTCGCCCGAGGACCTGATCGAGGTCATCGAGGGCGTGGAGGAGGTGCACGAGGTCCACAAGGAGCGCTTCTCCCACGAGCGACCCGAACATCCCGGCGACATCGAGCCGATGCGGCGCCAGGCCATAGCCATCGGCGCCGACGTTGTCGCCCTTAGCGGCGGCCTGTTCGGTCAGCTGCTGCGGGTGACGCCGATCCCAGCCGAGCTCGGTTCGCTCGTGGCCCTCGCGGAGAACGAGCCTCGCTTCCGGCACTTCCTCGAACAGCACCTGGGGGTGGCACTCACCGATCTCGGGCTCGGAATCACAAGTGCTTTGGTTCAGTCTCTGTCCCAGGGACCGCTCACCTTGGCGACCGACATCACCTACCGCGCCAACCGCTTAGGCGAGCTGCAGGCGATGCGTCGCGCGTGGGAGCGCCGCGAAACAGATCTCTGCAGCGCACCACACGACGAGTCAATCGACGCAGTGAGCGTGCCGATACGAGAAGAGCCGCTCGGCAGAGGTCCCGTGGAGGGGTTCGCTGACATCTCGAGCGCGCTCAGCCTGGCCGGAGCCGGGGCCACTCTCGCCCTGACGGGCAGCCCGAGACGCGCCGGAGGCATCGTGACAGCCGCCGTGCCGAAAGCGGCGCGTCACGGGCGCGATGCGTTTGCCGCTCGGCTCGGGCGCGAGCTCGCTGCACGCGACGTCATCGTGCTCGACAACGCTGTCCTGCGCCGGCTCGACCAAGTCGACGTGGTCGTGCTCGACGCTGCAGTGCTGACCACCGGGCGCGTCGTTCTAGGCGCGGTGGAACCGACGGGCGATCTCGAGGCAGCTGCAGTCGGCCTCAAGGCGCTCGAGCTCTTCGACCCGGCGCGACCTTCCCGTTTGGCGCGGCGAGGTACCTGGAGGATGGCGCCGATGGCGTCGATCGACGCGGAGTTGCCGGTAGGGACCGCCGCGCGGGTGCGGGTCCTCGGGCGCGGCCGGCCCGGCGTGCTCGGCGTCAGCCGAGCCGGCGTTCTCGTCGGTCTCATAGCCCTCGAAGTGGAGCTCGACCCCCTGGCCGATCCACTTGCGCAGTCCGTGCGCCGGGGGGGCCGCCAGCTTCTCGTCGCGGGGTTGCGCAGCGGACTACGAGAGCGGCTAGCCGCCGACGGCCTGGTCGCCGGCGGTACTCGTCTTGCGGCCTCGGTGCGCTCGTTGCAAAAAGCCGGTCACGGCGTCCTGCTCGTGTCGGGCGGCCCGGCACACGCGGCGCTGCGCGCGGCCGATGTCGGGGTCGGTGTCGACGGTCACGGTCGCCATCCGCCCTGGGGTGCCGCCTTGCTGACACTTCCGGGTCTCGCCGACGCACACCTCGTGGTCGAATCCTTGCCCGTCGCGCGCTCGGTCAGCACACGCAGCGTCGCCCTCTCCGCAGCGGGCTCTGCCGTGGGCGCGGCGTGGTCTTTTCTCGGCCCGGCTTCGAGCGCGTCCCGGCGGGCGGCCGTGCCGGTGAACGTGGCCGCGCTCGCCGCCCAAGCAGCAGGGACCGTGGCTGGATCATCGCTCGGTCGGCGCCCCGCGCCCGCGCCGCTCAGGGAGATCGCCTGGCACGCCATGACACCTGACGCCGTGCTCCGTGCCCTCGGCTCGTCGCGTCGAGGGCTCTCGGTCGCCGAAGCGGCGCGTCGCCACGCGGAGCTTCCGGCCGAAGGTTCACGTCGTCTCTCGTTCGCCCGAGCGGTGGCGGGCGAGCTGGCGAACCCGCTCACCCCGGTGCTGGCCGTCGGTGCCGGACTCGCCGCTGCGGTCGGTTCGGTCACAGACGCCGGGCTTGTCGCCGGAGTCACCGCCGCGAATGCCCTCATTGGCGGGGTGCAACGAGTCCGCGCCGACGCGTCGATCGACAAGTTGATGTACGCCATGACGACCCACGTCGATGTGCGTCGAGGCGGTCGCGTCAAGGAAATGGAACGGGCCCGGCTGGTGCGAGGCGATGTGCTCGAACTGAAGGCGGGCGACATGGTCCTCGCCGACTGTCGCATTCTCGACACCCTCGGGTGCGAGGTCGACGAGTCCGCCCTCACTGGTGAGTCCTTCCCGGTTCTAAAGCACGCTCTGGCCGTCACCGGAGCGACACTGGCCGAGCGCACCTGCATGCTCTACGAGGGTTCGGTGATCGCTACCGGCGCGGTTCTCACCGCAGTGGTTGCCGTTCGGGACCAGACCGAGGTCGGTCGTAGCCTTGCCGACGCGCCCGAGCCCCCAGCAAGCGGGGTAGAGGCCAGGCTGTCCGCGCTCACGAAGCTGACCGTGCCCGCGACCGTGGCGAGCGGAGCCGCAGTCACAGCCATGAGCCTTCTGCGGGGCCGTTCACCACGTGCCGCGGTGAGCTCCGGTGTCAGCCTGATGGTCGCCGCGGTGCCCGAGGGACTGCCCTTGTTGGCCACTGTCGCTCAGCTCGCGGCCGCGCACCGGCTCGCTGAGCGCGGAGCTCTTGTCCGCAACCCGCGGACGATCGAGGCGCTCGGACGCGTCGACGTCTTGTGCTTCGACAAGACCGGCACGCTGACGGCCGGGCATATCGCTTTGCAGAGGGTGTCCGACGGCTCCGCCGAAGAGCCGGTAGGCGCTCTATCACCCCGGTCCGTGGCCGTACTGGCCGCAGCGCTGCGGGCCAGCCCCGCCGACGATGGTGACGACCTGCCGCATGCGACCGACCGGGCGGTGCTCGAGGGCGGCAACGCTGCCGGGGTTGAGGCGGGCGACGGGCTCGGGGGTTGGAGCCTTCTGGGTGAGCTCGCTTTCGAACCGGCGCGTGGCTACCACGCTGTCGTCGGCGACAGCCCGACCGGCTCGAGGGTGTCGGTCAAGGGCGCGCCCGAGATCGTATTGCCGCGCTGTACCACCTGGCGGGCACCCGAGGGCGTCACCGTCATAGACCGCCGAGTCAGACTCCGGCTCGACGCCGAGGTGGAGCGCCTGGCGAGCCGAGGACTACGGGTATTAGCCGTGGCCGAACGCCCGGCATCGGGGCGCGCCGAGCTTGCCGATGAACGAGTGAGCGATATGGAGCTGTTCGGTTTCCTCGGCTTGGCCGACGGGGTGCGCCCGACAGCCGCCGCGGCCGTTGCCGACTTGCGCTCGGCCGGTGTGTCGGTCGTCATGATCACCGGCGACCACCCTTCGACGGCGGCCGCGATCGCCGAGGAGCTTCATATCTTGAACGGCGCGCCGGTGCTCACCGGGGCAGATCTCGACGCGAGGGACGACGACGAGCTTGACGCCTTGCTGGGCGAGGCAACGGTGTTCGCCCGTGTCACCCCGGCGAACAAGATGCGCATCATCCGTGCCTACCAGCGCATCGGCCGTACTGTCGCCATGACGGGTGACGGTGCCAACGACGCTCCTGCCATCCGGCTCGCGCACACAGGGATCGCCCTCGGCGGCCGCGGATCGCCCGCGGCACGCGAGGCGGCGGACCTGGTCGTGCTCGACGACCGCATAGAGACGGTCATTGACGCGATTGTGGAGGGCCGCGCCATGTGGGCCTCTGTGCGTGACGCGCTGGCCATCCTTATCGGGGGCAACCTGGGGGAGGTCGGGTTCATCGTTGGCACCACCGCGATCGCCGGGGTGTCGCCGCTCGGGGCGCGCCAGATGCTGCTGGTGAATCTGCTCACAGACATGCTGCCGGCGATGACGATCGCCCTGCGTTCTCCCGCGAGGCGATCACCGGAGGAGTTGTTGCATGAGGGACCCGAGGCGTCGCTCGGTGGTGCTCTCGCGGGCCAGATCGCTCTCCGCGCCGCGACTACAGCGGCCGGGGCAACGGGCGCCTGGCTGCTGGCCCGGCCGACGGGAACTTCGCGGCGTGCCAGCACTGTCGCGCTGGCGGCCCTGGTCGGTACCCAGCTAGGGCAGACAGCTGTCATCGGGGGCACGAGCCCGGTTGTACTGACGTCGACGCTGTTGTCAGCTGGGGTGCTCGTCGGGATCATACAGACGCCTGGAGTGAGCCACTTCTTCGGGTGCACTCCGATGGGTCCGGTGGGGTGGGGAATCGCCGTCGGCAGCGCCGCCGTCGCCACCGGGACCTCGGTAGTGGCGCCGTGGGCTGTCAAGCGCCTCCCTGAATTGCCATCGCTACTCCGGGGCCTGGAGCGACCACCGTTTTGAGTTACCCACGCCGATAGCTGCGTGTGAGCGAGCGCTCGTAGGTTGGCCCATGATCGTCGCGAGGTGGAAGGTTTTCGCGGGTTGCTAAGGCGGGTTCATGCCGCGAACGAAAAACCAACCGACACCTATGCGGGCGACGAAAGGTTTTCCGGTCGAATATACCTGTCAGAACTTGCCTGGGTGCCGCCGCAGCCTCAAATAGCTCGCCGCTGCGAAGCTGGCACCACGTCGCGAGCAAGACGATCAGCCGGAATCGATCCGGCATTGCCGCGGTGAGCGCGTCGACCTCGGCGAGCGAGGCAGTCGGGCCCTCGGTCGCCCGCTCGGTTCGGCCGCCGACGACCCTTGCAGCGCGAGGAGGGGACGAGTGCGTCCCGGCGATCGGTGTCGGACCGGGCTCCTTGGGATAGACCTAGGTCGAGCCCACGTGTCGCCTCGGTAATTCTGCGAGGTCGCGCGGCCTCGGCGTCGACGGCACCGTCAGATTCACAGTGGTGTTGGCACGAGACTCCCGCGGCGTGCCAGCTTCCTAGTCGCAGTCGGCAAGAGCTTGGAGACTTAGGTAGGCCCGCTGTTGCCCGCGCAATCTCGGAGGAGGCAGATGAGATGAGGTTGGCGCTACGGGTTGCCGTATTCCGATTTCGCGCTGGCTTTGGACGTCGGTGGACGGGCTACTTGAGTGTCGTGCTCCTCGCCGGGCTAATCGGGGGCTTGGCGATGGCGGCGGTAGCGGGAGCTCGGCGGACAGAGTCGTCCTTCCCGACGTACTTCGCGAGCACCAACCCGTGGGTTTCCTCAGCGCGATCGACGAACCCGCCCTAGGTTTCTCGTCGGGCTACAACGCTCAAGTTGTCAAGGCGGTCAGTGGTCTGCCGCTCGGCGCGCGTTCCGCGACCTACGTCGTATTCGACGGCAACATCGATCTCAATGCCGTCACAGGGGTCCACTACCGACTTGCCGGCGGCGAATCACCTCCCGCGTTCGTCGGCAGCTTGGATGGTGAGTTCTCCAGTCAGGATCGCGTAACACTCCTAGCGGGTCGGCTGGCCGATGCGGCAAGCACGGACGAGGCGGTGATGAGCACCCAAGCGGCGGCCGAGCTGGACCTGCACATCGGTTCGGTGATCCACATTCCGCTCTACACCGACGCGCAGACCCAGCTGGCGAATCCGGGAAAGCCTCGCCTGATGATTCGGGTCAAGATGGTCGGCGAGATCGTGATGAGTAGCGCGGTCGTCGAGAGTGATGTTTCAGCACTCCAGTCCGGCGTCGTGATCTTCTCCCCGGCGCTGACCCGCTTATTGGTCCCCCGGTACGCCTATGCGTCCGAGACGTACTTGATACTCGACGACGCCGACGCGAGTGCTACTCGCGTGCTGGCAGAGGTTGCGAAGGTGTTTCCGAAAGTCGCTGAGGTCCCGGCTTCGGATTTTGGATAATCATGCCCTGTACCATCGAGTTGTTCTTGGTGACGGTGGTGTTTGTCGTCGATCTTGCCTACGCGGCCTTTCGTCCGCCTCCGGGTGAGAGCATCTCGCCGCAAAAGGCCGAGATCCGATGGGCGATGTTCTTCTCGGGCGTGTCCGTTCTTACCTGGGTGGTGATGGGACTCGCCGCGGCGGCCTCGGAAATTGGCATTAGCTGGTCATTCTGGGCCGGTTGGCAGCATGAGGCGACGTCCACGCTCGTCGGTAACATCATCACGTCCCACTCTCACGGGATGCTTCCGTCATTCATGGCGACAATCGTGTTCTTGGCTGCGGAGGCGTTCGGATACTCCGCGCTGGTGGGAATCCGCAAGCAGGTTGCTCGGGCCGGGGCCGGCATCATGCTCGCCGGCATCGCACTCTACTCAGGCATATACGTGGTCTCGGCCATTGGGACCTTCGTCATCCCGGCTTGGTTTCCCTCCGGAGCAGGCGGCGCGAACGGGATAGCCATGGACGACACGATGACCGGGCTCGTGGGCGTGGGTGCGCTGATCCTTGCCGCCGCGATGATGCCTGAGCTCAAGGGCAGCTTCCGCAAGACAGCCGGCGTCGTCAAGGAGCGCCTCAACCCCGTTCGGCTCGCGGTCTACATGACCTATCTCATGGCCACTGTCGTCATGTTTCTTTACGGCTACTACATCGAGATGAACGAGTCCAAGTTCGGGTTCGCCGCTTTGCCCGCCGCTCAGGCTGTCGTGGACCAGGTCTTCACGCGGACGCACCTGCTGCTCGTCTTCGGCTCTCTTCCGATCATCGCCATCTTCCTTCTGGCCGCAGAACTCCTTGGAGACACTTCTGCTAGGGGGGCAGCGTTGAAGCGTTGGATGTCAGGCAGCGTGTTGGCCGGGATGGTGGTGGCCACGATGGGTCTCGGTATCTGGGTGTTTTCGACTCCTAGCCACGCGACACGCTGGAGCGTTGCCAACGCCGGGGCCGTCTTGTACATCGTGGGTCAGGTACTGATCCTCCTTGGCGCTGCCATCGAGTTATTCATGATGCGCTCGCCGGAAACACAAGAGCTATCGCCAATCCACGCCCCATCTGTCCCGACTTCGGCGGCTCAAGCATGAAGGTGCTGCTCACGAGGTCGCGTTCACGCAGTTTTTGCCCTACAACCCGTGATCTTGGGTGTTTAGGCGACCCATGAGCGCCAAGTCGAGGTGTCGACGCCGAGGGCGGCGAGGATTCTTGCTTGGAACGTGCTCGGCCGGGTGACAACCTGTCGCTCGCCGTCGTTCGCGTCGACAAAGCGGATCATGCGGACGCTCGAGCTCGCGAAGTGCCCGGCGTGCCGAGAGGGGCTGGCCCTCTAAGTCGGGTGCGGTGAGCTTGGCTGCGGTGAGGTTGCGCGTCATCACGGCCTCGATCACCGCCGCGCGAGCACGCAGATGGCGACAAGTCCCCGCGCGCGCTCTTCGGTGTAGCGGAACACCGGTCGCAGCGCGAGGAAGTCCTTCAGCACCCTGAAGCGCCGTTCGACTGAATGCAAGCTCTTGTAGTGGACGACGACCTTTGCTGTCGAGGCCGCCTTCTCGCTAAGTGAAGTCGTGATCACATATCGGCCGGCGAGGAGATTCTCCTCGCAGAGCGCCACGAATGAGCCCGTAGGTAGCGGCGCCGGCTGGCCAGTGCCACCATCGGCAACGTTCTCCCGCGCGGCACGTCGCCTCGGCTTCGGAGCGGTACCAGATCCTCGCTGTGGACGACTGAGATGGCAATGGTGCTCGGTATTCTGGAGCGTTCTTATACCCTCGCGGTCGATCCCTTTTTTCTGCTGGGAATTCGGCCCCTGGTCGCCGGACCCGTCAGTGCCTCGCCCTGGCGACACCGGCGGCGGTCGCTACCCTTCGAGTGACGAGTTGTAGCTCCCCGGCGACCGCCGCACGAACGAGAGCAAGGAACTGCCGTGCCCGACTATGACCGATTGCGGTATGAGGAACTTGCGTCGATCAGCGGGTTCCTCCATGGTCTGTCCGAGGAGCAATGGGACCACAACACCCTCTGCAGCGCCTGGCGCGTCCGCGACGTCGTCAGCCACATGGTCCTCGGTTACACAACCCCCATGCTCTCCATGATCGGCATGATGGCCAGGTACGGCTTCAACGTGCCGAAGGGCTCCACGGACGGGTCGGTCGCCTACGGCTCGGCACACACCTCGGCGCAGATCATCGCCACCTTCGACACCATCTCCAACAAGCATGTGCGCAAGGGCATCTCGCGGGTGATCAAGCCAGAGCAGAGCCTCGTCGACCACATCGTCCACCAGCAGGACATGCGTCGACCGCTCGGCCTGCCAAGAGAGGTTCCCGGGGAGCGCCTGCTGGCTGCGCTCGACGTCGTGACGGTCTACCCCGGAGTCGGTGGGGCGGTCGGTGCCAAAAAACGGGTCCGCGGGCTCCGCCTCGTAGCGACCGACGTCGAATGGTCCTACGGAGAGGGGCTCGATGTGCGCGGCACGGGCGAGACCATCCTGCTCGCCCTGACGGGCCGCCCGATCGTGCTCGCCGAGTTGACCGGCGACGGCGTGGCAACCCTTCGCGATCGGATCGCCGGCTAGCTGGGTCGGCGGAGCCCGGGCGGCCGCCCAGGCGGCCGCGGCACTCAAGCCCTTCGCCGGTTGCTTCGCCAGCGCCCTTTTTGCTCTCGGCTTCATCGGCTGCGGGCTTCTGGCCATCCCGGTGCTCGCCGGCTCCGGCTCGGTCGGAATGGCCGGACTGCTCGGCCACGAGTGGGGGTTCTCGCGCTCGGTTCGCAAAGCTCCCGTCTTCTACGGCCTCGTTGCCTTGGGGACTCTGGGGGGCACCGTCCTCAGTCTCAATGTCAACCCGATCCATCTGCTCGTGCTCGTGGCGGTGATCAACGGTGTCGCGGCGGCGCCCTTCCTCGTGGTCGTCATGTGGGTCTCGAGAGCGAGCGACTTATGGGCGACTACGTGAACGGCAAGGTGGCCAAGATCCTGGGCTGGCTAACGGCCGCGATCATGCCCGTGGCAGCCGTCGCGATGTTTGCCACTGGTGGCATCAGTTTCTGACCCACGCACCGCTCCGCAATGTCGTTTGCAAGCATCACGCGTGCTGCTTTCGCTGCGGGCAACCCGTGACGGCGCAGGAGTGTCTGTAATATGGTGTCACCGAATGCGTCTCGACGACTGGTTCTTGCTACCCGAAGAACGAGGCAACCCGGCGACCAAGATCGACTCGGGTCGGCCAGGGGGCGTCGCTTGGACCGAAGGCAACCATGTCGAGTTCCTGGTGGAGGGTGCCACGTATTTTGCTCGCCTGGCCGCAGTCATCTCGAGTCTCGGGCCCGATGAGCAGGTGCGCTTTACCGACTGGAGAGGGGACGGAGACGAGCAGGTGACCGATGACGGTCCGGCGATTGCGACACTCATTGCAGATCTGTGCCGACGTGGCACTGACGTCCGCGGCCTGCTCTGGCGTTCCCACAGTGATCGGCTCGCGTACAGCGCGAAGGACAATCGGCGTTTCGCCGTAGAGGTCACCGAGGCAGGCGGCGAAGTGTTGCTCGACGAGCGAGTGAGGCGCGGCGGCTCGCACCACCAGAAGCTCGTTGTCATCCGCCACCCCGCCTCCCCCGAGCGTGACGTCGCATTCGTCGGGGGGATCGACCTCAGCCATGGACGCGGAGATGACAGCCGCCACCAGGGAGACCGCCAAGCCATCAAACTCGACCATCGGTACGGCCCACGCCCGCCTTGGCACGACGCGCAACTAGAAGTCCGCGGACCAGCAGTCGCTGATCTCGATGTCACGTTCCGGGAGCGATGGGAGGATCCGACTCCACTCAACCATGCCGGTCGCACGAGATCCTGGATCTCGCCCTTGATGTCGAAAGATCGTCTCGCCCGTCCGCTCGCCGCCCGTCTGGCCGATCCCCCGGCAGTTGGCGACCATGCCGTCCAGGTTCTTCGGACCTATCCATCGAGGCGCCCGAAGTATCCGTTCGCGCCTCAGGGCGAGCGAAGCATCGCCCGGGCGTTTTCGAAGGCGATCGACCGAGCACGCACGCTGATCTACCTCGAGGACCAGTACTTCTGGTCCGCCGAGATTGCGCGACTCCTCGCAAACGCCTTGCAACGGAATCGAGGGTTGCAACTTATCGGCGTCGTGCCTCGCTACCCGGACAAGGACGGCCGACTGTCAGGACCCCCGAGTCGACTCGCCCAGGCTCGGGCGATGGCAATGGTTCAGGCCGCTGGCGGCAATCGTGTAGGGATCTACGACCTCGAGAACGAAGTCGGGACACCCGTCTATGTCCATGCCAAGGTCTGCGTCATAGATGACGTCTGGGCGACGGTTGGATCCGACAACCTGAATCGCCGTTCATGGACTCATGACTCGGAGTTGTCCTGCTCGGTGATAGACAGCGAGCTAGACGACCGAACTCCGCTTGATCCAGGTGGGCTAGGTGACGGAAGCCGCCGGTTCGCACGCGCACTGCGGTTGGCGCTCTGGGCCGAGCACCTCGGACGGGCGCCCGAGGATCCGGAACTGTTGAATCTTACGAGTTGTCTCGCCCTTTGGGAGGACACCGCTCGCGAGCTGGCGAGCTGGAAGACGCACCCGGGCAGCCGGGCGCGGCCTCCGAGTCGAGTCCGATCGCACGAGATCCCGGCGGTGCCGCCCGGCAGTCAACGATGGGCAGAGGTCGCCTACCGCCTGATCTTCGATCCTGACGGCCGCCCGTACAAGCTGCGCCGGAGACACACCTTCTGAACTTGCTCGGGACCCTCCCCTACAGCCCAACCGCGCTGGCGGCGTTCTCACAGAACAGCGACGGTGACACAGCCACCGTGATCGTCACCTTTATGGGAGTGCGCAAACAGAGCACCACGACCTCTGCTCGGCGCTGGCGGGTAACTGGCGCACCGGCGGTGTTTCAACACGCGTCTCAGGGCGCCGGGCATGCGCGGAAGGTGAGCGCGGCGGTCACGGACTTGTTTGCGCTGCCTGTGGTGAAACTCACGTGTCCGCTCAGAGTGTACGTCTTGCCTGCGGTCAGCGAGGCGCCGTTCAAGATCGAGTGCACAGTCTCAATGCCAAGCTTGAGCAATTGCTGTCGGACGTGCCAGCCCTTTAAGGGCGTGGCTTTGACTCCCACGCCGATGTCGTCGGCGGGCAGACACGAGACCGGGCCGGTGACGCTGACGGAGCCCGCGGACGAGGCTTCTGTCCTAGTCGTGCTCAGGTCCGCCAGCAGTACCGGCACCAAGAAGAGCCGGTCTGAATTTCCAGCCGTGACCGACCAGACCGCAAACCCGCGCCCCCTCGGCGTTGTCGCAAGGCGCGGGTCCGTCGCGTTGATCACGCCGCCGGCAGAGAAGCGAACGATTGCCGCTTGACGCGTGTCGGGCAGGTTGGTCACCACGATGTCACTGCACTCGTAGGAGATATCGGCCAATCGACCACTGGCGTCAGCGACCGTATCGTGGCTCCTCGGAGCGCAGGCATTGTGATCGCCCGTCGCGGTCGGCATTGAGAACCCGGCTCCCGTCCATGCCGCAACCACGGGCTGGTAACTCGCGTTCGCAACGGAGGCGGTCAGCCGTAGACCTGATCGCGTCTCCGCGAGACCTACGCGTGCTCCTCCGGTCCAGGTCTGTGCCACGTTGTGGACCGCTGACCAGGACCCGTGGGACTCGTAGGTATAGCCGGCCGGCTTGGTGATGTATCCCGCCTCTTGGGTCGCGATGACCGGCGTTGTTCCGGTGAACGCGAGCTCCGCGAAGCCGACGGGGTAAGGCGTGCTCACGTTCATCGCCACCGTGGCTGCACCGGACCTGACCTGGATGCCGCTGCCGTCAGATGGCCCCGCCACGGTCCAGACGCTGTTATCGGGGGCGATCTCAGCGTCTAGCAACTGTCCGTCTTTGGGCGCGCTGTAGAGGTCGATCGCCGGCTCAAGCGCGCCGGTCGGCCTCGTGGAGGTGAATCCGATCTGACCGCCCGACACGCCTTCGTAGAACCACACGAGAGAGACCCTGCCCGACGCGTGCACCAGCACGCGCAACCCCTCGGCGGAGGAGTCGCCGAGTGAGTCGACCACCTGCACCCCGCCCGAGCATGTGGTCGTGCCCGGCTTGACCTCGCACAAGTGAACCGCTCTGGTGGCTCCGTTGGACTTCGAAGTGTTCGAGATCCACCCGATGTACGCCGTCCCGGACCTGCTGGTCGCGACGTCGTACCCCGACAGGGTGTAGCCGGTGGTCAGCGTGACCGGACCTGTCGTCGGTCCGGGGCTCGCCGTGGGTGAGGCATCTGCGGTCGTGGCAGCCGAAACCACGCACGCAGCAGCCATCACTAAGCCGAGCGTTGTCGCCCATCGACGAGAGTACCGAGTTCCAGCGGGCACGAGCTGCCTCCCCATGGCGAGAAGGCTGGGAATACGGGTCACGGTTCGCACAGACATCGGAATGCCTTTCTGGTCGGGCCGGTTCGGCGACGTGATCAAGCTGAGCCGAGCGGCGTAACGGCTCGGTAACGCCGATAGGGTCACGTTGGCTGGTGGCGGCCCGGTGCCGCTCCAGGAGGGGGATCGTCACATCCCAACGTCTGGGCACATTCGGGTCGACGTCCTCGACGTGGTCGGCGTCGTGAACGGTGACCTGGCAGTGACCGGGCCGGCGCTCGGAGGCCGACGCGCCCGCGTCGCGCTCGTTGCTCTGGCGCTGGCCGGTGAGCAGCTGTCGGCCGGTCGGCTGGCGTCGATCATCTGGTCCGATGATCCTCCGACCACCTGGCAGGTGGCGTTACGCGGTGTAGTCCGCGGGCTGCGCACAGCGTGCGCGCCGCTCGGCTGCGGGGACCAGCAGCTCATCGCCACCGTACCGGGCGCTTATCGTCTCGCCTCGGGAGTCGAGATCGACCTTGACATCGCGGCCGAGGCGCTGCGCCAAGCCCGCGACCTGATCGCTCAGGGGCGGCACCAGGCGGCGATCGCCCTGGCCGAGCCAGCTTCTCGAATGGCGGGGAGCCAGCTCCTGCCGGGCGAGGATGCCGACTGGGTCTACCCGCACCGGCGGGCTGTCGACGCTCTCGCGTCGCGGGGCCTGGAGCTCGTCGTCGCCGCCGCCGGGGCGTTGGGCGAGCACGACCGGGCGATCGCAGCTGCGCGGCGTTCGGTCTCGTCCGCCCCCTTGGACGAGCGGGCGCACCGAGCCCTGATCGTGGCACTAGACCGCTCTGGCGATCGGGCCGGTGCTGTGCGGGCCTTCGAACAATGCCGGGTGGTCCTAGGCGACCAGCTGGGCATCGACCCGAGCGCTCAGACCGTCGAGGTCTACGTGGCGGCGCTGGGCGAGCAGGTCCGCGGCGCGTCTGCCCTCGATCACGTCCACGTTCGTGGGGCGTGAGCAAGAGCTGGCTCGCCTCGCCGAGGTACTGGCCGGCCCTGGGCTAGTCACCGTGGCCGGACGGGGGGGCGTCGGCAAATCGAGGCTGACCATCCGAGCGGCGGCCCTCGGCGACTTCGACGGCGGACGGCTCTGGGTCTCGGTCGCCCCGGTGCCGCAGGATACCCTGGTCGCCGCTACGGTCGCCCTCGAGCTCGGAGTGGCGATCGGCACCGACGGCGCGGGCGCCGCGCTCGCCGAGCACCTTGCTCCGGTCGGCCGGGTACTGCTCGTCCTGGACGGCTGCGAGGCCGTCATCGACGGCGTCGCCTCGCTGGCGGCCGAGCTGCTCGCCGCCTGCCCGTATCTCACCCTGGTCGCGACAAGCAGAGTGCCTCTGGCGATCGACGGCGAACGGATCGTCACCGTCGAGCCGCTCCCACCGCCCGCAGCTGACGACCTCGACGCGCTGCTGGCCAACGCGCAGGTGCGGCTGCTGGTTGACCGCGTCCGTGAAGGAGGCGGCGGGCTGAGCCTCGACGACCGCCTCGCCCCGCACGTCGCCACGCTGGTGCGCCGATGCGGCGGGCTGCCGCTCGCGCTGGAGCTCGTCGCCGCTCAGCTGGCCGCGATGCCCGTCGGCGACCTCCTGGATCACCTCGACGAGGTCGTCGTCGAAGGTGACGACCAGCTTCGCTCGGTGGCGCGCAGCAGCTACGTCCTCCTGGACGCCGACGAGGCGGCCGTGTTCCGGCGGCTCGCGGTCCTCGACGGTCCTGTCGGACTGCCACTCGTGCGCCAGGTCGTGGCCGACGGGCCTATCGCCGAGGTTCGAGTCGTCCGCATCCTGCGTGAGCTCACTGCCCGTGGGCTGCTCGCCGTCGACCGCTCCGGACCGCGATGGCGCTACCAGCAAGACGACGACTTGCACCGCTATGCGCGCGAGCTGCTGGTCGACGGGGGCGAGGAGCCTGCGGCCTTCGATCGCCTGGCCGACGCGGTGCGTGCAGCGCTGCCCGAAGACGCCCGCGCCGCGCCCACGCCGTTTCAGGACCAAGTCTCGGACATGCTCGGCTCGGTCCGATCGCTGTTCGGGGGCGCCCTCGAGGGCCGCGCCGATACCGGTCGGTGCCTGGAGCTCGCGTTCCGTTTGCACCGCTACTTCGCGGCGACGAATGTCGCCGAAGGGCGCTTTTGGCTGGGGCGCCTCCTCGCCGCGGAGCCTGCTCACAAGTGGACGCCCTATGCCACATATGCACTGGGTTACCTGAGCTACTGGTCGGGCGACACGATCAATGCCGTGCAGCAGCTGCGCAAAGCCGTGGATTCCTTCGCCGGGGTCGAGGACTCCTATGCGGCACGCGCCTTGATCTATCTCGCCGGGCTCGTCGATGACCTCGACCGCGGAGCCGAGGCGGTCGAGTACGTCGGCCGCGCGATCGCAGCCGCGGCTCCGTTCGACATCGACCTGCAAGTGTCCGCGGCGATGGGGATGGGCAGCATTCTGGCCGAACGAGGTGACCCGGCCGCGGCCGGGTACGCGCACGATGCGATTGAGCTCTGCCGCCAGGGCGGGTCGGCCGAGCAGCTGGCGCTCGCTATGCCGACTGCGGCCATGGTTTGTTGGCAGGTAGGCGCCTACGAACAGTGCCGCGCCTACATCAATGAAGCCCGGCCGATGCACACCGAGGTGCGACGAATCGCACGGGTCGTACTGCTTTCCAGCACGGCCGGCCTCGCGCTGACCGACGGTGACCTCGACGCCGCTATCGATTTCGCCACGCAGGCCGACCTCGACGCGAACGAACTAGGCGTGGAACGGGAAGTGCCGCTGATCCGGGCAGTGCTCGCGCGGGCGCTGCTTGCCAAGGGCGACCTCGCCGCCGCGGCCGACCGGTCGCTCGCTGCTTTCGACGCCGCCGAGGCAAAGGCCATCGTCTTTCCCCTCGCGATCTGCTTAGAGACCGCCAGCCTCGTCGCCTCCGCCACAGGCACGGCGAGCGACACCGACCTGGCCAGTTTGCTCGCGACGGCAGCCGGGCTTCGGAAACGGGGGGATCGCCTCCCTTCGCCGTCGCTCTCCGGCGCGCTCGACCCCGTGCGCGCCGCCGTCGGCGGGGCCAACCCCCTGGACCTCGACTACGCAGTCCGGCTCGCGCGGGACCTGCTCAGCGGCCTCGCAGTGGTTACGTGACTCATCGGGCACCGCTGCCCGTCCGACTACTCACGAAACACAAGACACTCTTGGAGCGGCCAATGAGAAGCCTCCTTGTCGTAGTCGTCGAGTTCAGCCCGGGTCGCGGGCACTTGACGAAGTCATCCGAGGCGGCGACCGCCCATCATCCCGAAGCCCGAGAAGCGCCGTACGCGGCCGCGCCTGGCCTGACGCGGAGCCCAGCTCCAGCGCCGCGCCGCCACGAGACCCGCCCCGACACCCCAAATCGCCATGACGAAGATGTCGTGCCACGGCCAGCTCGACATCCCTTTCCGAGCGATCGACGCGTCGTAGACAGAGACGATCATGTGCCGGACGGGTAGGTAGGACGAGAACTTCGCCAGCCCCGAGCTCGGGGACAGGGGGAACCACAGTCCGGACAAGAAGAGCAGGACGAAGAAGACGACGCTCGTGATAGGTGCTCCTGACTCCTGGTTCGGAATCAGGGTGCTCACTCCCAGACCAAGTGCAGTGAACGAGGCCGCGCCGACTACCAGGGCGACGACGAAAGCAGCGAGGTTGTGCGGGAAGGGGACGTCGTATCCGAGCCGTCCTATCAGCAGCACGAGAACCACTTGAACGACCGAGATGATCAGTGCATTCGCGGAAACCGCCGCCATCATTGCCCAGGTGGGAAGTGGCGAAAGGCGCACCCGCTTCAATAGCCCGATCTCCCGCCTCACGACGAGATTGATGGCCAAGGTGTTGAAACAAGCGGCCATCACTCCGTAAGCGATGAAGCCTGGTACGTAGTACTGGATCAGGAGGCCGCCACCAATGGCGCTGCTGCGCTGGTGCCCTGCGGTCGAACCGACCAGGACGAGGAAGACGACAGAAAACCCGACCGTGAAGATCGCGCCGATCGGGTTCAGCCAGAAGTTGAGCTGCTCGTAATAGATCTGGCGACCCATGAGCCTCAGGTCGCGCACCCAGCGGAAGCGGGCTCGCGGAGCTTGACCGTCCATCACGTGTTCCCAACCGCAACCGATGGGGCCCCAGTATCTGGCTCGTAGCCGGTCAGTCGCAGGTAGACGTCCTCGAGGGTGAGACGCTCCACGGTCAAGCCGACCACGTCCACGTTCTCCCGCAGTGCCCAGTTCGTGAGGGCGGCCAACACCTCGATCTCCTTGTCCGTCTTGATCTCGTAGACACCGTTGTTCGAGACCTTCGCAGGGACCGGAAGCGTCAACGCAGCGGCGTCCGGCAGCCGAAAGCGGATGTTCGACTCGCCCACATCGCGGCCCCCCAGTGACGCGGGAGTACCTTCGGCGACGATCCGACCTGCGTTGATGACAGCGACGCGATCGGCAAGTGCTTCCGCTTCGTCCATGTAGTGGGTCGTAAGGACTACCGTCGTTCCCCCACCCGTGAGTGCCCGGACGACTTCCCAAGCTCCGCGGCGCGCCGAGGGATCGAAGCCCGTGGTGGGCTCGTCGAGAAAGAGCAGCCTCGGATTTCCGATGATGCCGAGCCCTAGATCCAGGCGGCGCTGCTGACCACCGGAGAGCGACTTCACGCTGTCGTCTGCCTTCTCTGCGAGCCCGACTAGCTGGATCACCTCCTCAACTGATCGCGGGTTCGGGTAATACCCGCCATTGCGAGCGAGTGCTTGGCGGACCGACAGGAACGGCTCGACGGCGAGCTCCTGGAGCACGACCCCCATCCGTTCTCGCAACTGGCGACTGGTCGCCGGGTCCGCCGGGTCGTAACCGAGCACGTCAACGTGGCCTCGGTCTCGCTTGCGAAAGCCCTCGAGGATCTCGATGATCGTGGTCTTGCCGGCGCCGTTCGGTCCGAGCAGCGCGAAGACCTCGCCCTCGTCCACCTCGAAGGCAACATCCTTGACTGCTTCGGCCCCTTCGTAGGTCTTTACGAGATGCTCGACGGAGACAGCCGGCATACGACCTCCTTTCGGCTCTCTCTGGTCCCTCTTCCCGGTCTAGGACGTTAGAGGTTTGGACGTTAGAAGCTGAGGAGTATCGGGGACGTTCCGATAGTTAGGCATGACCTGAAGTTGTGGATCACCTACCCATCCAGAGCCGCGACGTACCTTCCTCGTTGAAGTCAAAACGAGCAGCCGACATTAACGTGCCGGCGAGGAAGGGACGCCGATGTTGAGCGCAGTGAAGAACGACGAGGCCGGTGCAGAAGGTCGCTCTGGCTTGGACGAGACTGTCGCGAAGGTGCGAGGACGATGCTCTCCGCGGCCCTGGAGGCCGAGGTAGGGGCGTATCGCGCCGAGCTCGTATATGAGCGTGACGAGGACGGGCAACGTCTCGTGACGCGCAAAAGGCCACGCACGACAGCGAGAGATCCAGACCGTGGCTGGCACAAGCGGCGTCGCTCACCGGAGACAGAATCCTGGTCCACGGCCACCTGTAGTCTCTACCGTCCCGAACCCCGGTCGGTCATCGTGCCTATGCGTGGTTTGTTCATCGTCAACGATTCATCAACGCTCAATCGCACCCGAATGGCACCCGGAACCGGAACGCGTTTGACCTGGTGGAGTCATTGATCAGCAGACGGCCGCTCCCGTCGAATCGCGCCAAATGGCACCCTCAATTGGCGCACTAACTGCCAAATGAGTTCCAGAGCAGCCCTTCTACTGGACTTTCTTTCGGAACCATTCGGAGCGGGCGACTGGAACTGAACCCGCGGAACTCACCCGGTACTCACCGGATCGCTCACCGATCGGGGAATCATGCGCCGAGGACCTCCGCACGATCCTGCGCCGAAAACCTCCGCGGAGTCCTCCTCAGAGAAGACTTCTCCAGAAAATTGCGGCGGATTTCTGGGCTGTCCTCCGCGGTAGAACTCCGCGTGCCTGGTCAGGAACCCTGTTCGCGCTCTTCGTGAGGCCGACCCGGCGCGCCGTCATGGTGCGGAACGAGGACCTCATCAGAACCTCACCGAGCCCGGTCAGCGGCTTGCCGTCACGCTCCGAGGGACCGCGCGACGTCGGATGACTTTCGGACCAATCGGAGCAATACGTCGGGGCAGCGAACAAAGCCGTAGTGCTCGTAGAGCTCGGCGGCTGAGCTGTCGATGGCGTCGACAGCGATGAGTCGTCCGCCTGCAGCACCCACCGCGGCAGTGGCCCGCTCGAGTGCGTCGATCAGGAGCGACTCCCCGAGGCCCTGTCCCTGAAGTGAGCTGTCGAGTGCCAACCGGGCGAGAAGGATTGCAGGAACCGCATCGGGAGCGCCGTGAGCGATCCTTCTGGGAAGGATTTCTCGGCGCACCTCATGGGGACACAAGCTGAAGTACGCGACCACGATCCCGCCGTCGGACCACACGAACGTCCGTGCCGTGCCAGCAAGGTCGGCGTTACGAGCGCTTCTTACGAGCCAGCGATCTAGCGCGGACTGCCCGCAGGTGAACTGACTGAGGTCGTGGTGGGCGCCGATGCGTTCGGAAAGGAACGGTCCTTGCCTGGCCAGGGCTCAGTCCCGCCGGAATGCACGCCTGGCGCGCGTCCGCTGGGCCGCCTCGACGAGCTCAGGGATCACCTCGGGCGGTTCATCCAGTGACGCGAGGAGCTCGTCGAAGTAGCTGCTCGGCACGAGCGTGTAGGCGTGCTCCGCGATCACCTCTTCTGCCTTCTCCGCTGCAGCCTCCACCATGAAACCGCTTAGCGACGTATGGCTCAGCGCGCTCGCAAAGCGGATTCGCTCAGCGCGCGCAGGCTCAACTCTCGCCTCGACTCGATCTGTGCGTCGTGCCATACCGGACATTGTACGGCATGGCACGGCAGCTTGCGACCATTCCATCGCGCATTTCTGCCATCAGAACCTGCGCGATTCCGGCTCCGATTCGAGCGTTAGAACTCCACATTCAGACCGAGGCCGGCGGCACGTTTCCAACGGAAGGAATCATCCGTCGCCGTGCATCCGGCTGCCTTGAGGGCGACCTCAATGCGCTCATACTCAGCCGTGTCTCCCTCGACCAAGGCAACGCTCAGACAGACGTCGATGTCAGCCGTGCCCACATGTACCGGACGACCGGGGCCTGGATCAAGGACGAGAAGGCCCGGGACAGGACCGCCAATGAGGACGGCGTGGAGATGACCACAAAGTGCCGCAGGTCGTGGAGCCGAACGTGTGTAAGCCCGATCTTCTTTCGAAGCCGGGTCCATGTGACCCGGGCAACCCGCCGGGCCGGGTTCCTCAAGCGTTGTTGCAGTGAAGCCCTTAGGAAGTTGGCGTCGCCGTCGGCGTTCTGTTGGTCCGGATGAAAGCCGACCAAGTCTGGTAGCCGCCGTCAAGATTTCGCGCCTGGAATCCGAGCTCGTGCAAGAGCGCTGTTGCGGTGTGGCCCCGCTGACCCACCTCGCAGTAGACCACGGCCGGTCCTTTCCCGAGCGTGTCGAGGTGGTCTCGTAGAGAGTCGAGCGGCACACTGATCGATCCTGGGATCGCTCCGGCGTCATGTTCACTTTGGGTCCGCACGTCGACGAGGGTCCATCCCTGTTCGACGAGGAAGTCCAGCTCGTGCGGATCGACAACATCGCAGTCGCCCGCGAGGACGTTGTCCGCCATGTAGCCGAGGATGTTGACAGGGTCCTTGGCCGAGGAGAACGGTGGCGCGTACGCGAGCTCGAGGTCCGCGAGGCGATCGGCCGACATGCCGGCCGACATCGCGGTCGCGATCACGTCGATCCTCTTGTCGACACCGTTCCGGCCGACGATCTGGGCTCCGAGGATCGTTCCGTCGTCCGGGTCGAAGAGCAGCTTCGCGGCCATGCGGGTCGCCCCCGGGTAGTAAGTGGCATGGTCGAAGGGGTGCGAGTGGATCGCTCGGAACGGTCGACCCGCCGCTCGCAAACGCCTTTCGCTCCAGCCGACCGTAGCCGCGACGACATCGAAGACCTTCACGATGGCCGTCCCCAGCGAAGCGACGGCGTGCGGCGGTCGCCCTGCGATGTGGTCCGCCACTCGACGTCCCTGGCGATTGGCGACGTTCGCCAGCGCGATGAGAGAAGTCGCGTGAGAGACGGCGTCGGGCTTCTCGACGGCATCGCCGACTGCGTAGACGTCCGGATCGTTCGTCTGGTTCGCTTCGTTGACAGCTATGCCGCCGCTCGGTCCGAGCTCCAGGCCCGCAAGCTCGGCGAGTCTGACATCTGGTCGGACACCGATGGCACCGACGACAAGGTCGGCGGCAAGGACGCGTCCGTCGGCGAGGGTCACAGTGCGGTCCTCTATAGACGAAAGAGTCGCTCCGGTCTCGACGCGGACACCGTGAGCCACGAGCTCGTCGCAGACGAGCACCGCCAGCTCGGCATCGAGCGGAGGCAGTACCTGCGGGGTCGCCTCGACGATGGTGACATCGATGCCCTGGCGCACAAGGTTCTCAGCCACTTCGAGTCCGATGAACCCGGCTCCGATCACGACCGCGGATGACCCTGCGACGTCGACGTCTGAGGCAAGTCGTGCCGCATCTTCGACCGTGCGAAGCGTTCGGGCCCGCTCGTAGCCGGGGATGGGCGGGCGCACCGGAGCAGCCCCCATGCTGAGCACGAGCTTGTCGTAGGAGACGACGGTCTCTTCGCCCGTCAGGGTTGACCGGGTCGTGACGGCGTGTCCCGCGCGATCGATGGCGACCACCTCGTCATGGACTCTTACGTCTAGCCGGAACCGATCGAAGAGCTGCTCCGGGGTTTGGAGCGTGAGGTCCTCTTCCTCCTCGATAAGGCCGCCAACGAAGTACGGCAAGCCGCAGTTCGCGAAAGAAACGTGACCGGAACGTTCGAGAACGACGATATCAACATCCGCGTCAAGGCGGCGAAGACGAGTGGCCGTTGACATTCCCCCAGCAACGCCCCCCACGATCACGACGCGCCTCGCCAACGCGGCCGTGTCCGGACCTTCAGCTTTCGTCGTCATTTCACAGCCGCCGGTGGAGAAAGCGAGCGTGGAGACTTGTTGTTCGGGCAAGGTGTCTCAACGAGAGAACCAGGACTTGCGCTTGGGAGTCGCCGGCTGTGGCGTCTTCTCGGAGTTGCAGTGGCATCGCTCAGCAGGCGGCACCTTACGGAGCACTTGTTCGACGTGAGCGCCGCACCCCTTCCAGGACGGTCGACCGCACTTCCGACATGTAACTTGTCTACACATACCCCATAGGGTATCAGACCCGCCCGCCTTGCAAGCCGCGCGTGGTCTGTCGACCAGGACCTTTCCGACGATCAGCTGAGCAGGCCCACGGCTTGCGACAGGTGGTGTCCACGACCATGCGCTGCAGCGCGTCCTTGGCCTCGGATCTTGTGCCGTGAACCGTGCGTGACAGGCGCCGTCGTCCACGACTAGGCGTTGGAGCGCGTCCTTCGCCTCGGATCCTGTTCCACGAATGGTGCGTGACAAGCGCCGTCGCTCGCCGGAAACAGGATCCGGATCGACGGCCACCTGCAGCCTCCATCGTCCCGAGCCCCGGTCGGTCATGGTGCCTATGCGTGGTTTGCTCATCGTCAACCCACACCTGCAGCCAGCTCCACGTCGCTCGGATGCTGCGTGGGTCAGCTGGCAGCGCGACGCCGAGAGCTCGGCTGAGATCTCTCGACGAGGCGCAGGTCGGCTCCGAGCGCTTCGGCGATCTTTCCGAGCGTGGCGCCGGTCGGGCTCACAACCCCCCGCTCGATACGGCTGATCTGCGCTTGAGGGAGCCCAGCCTTCTCAGCCAACTCCACTTGGCTGAGTTGATACTTCTCTCGTAGCTCAATCACCTGGCAGGCGATCCCATAAGCCTGGTCGAACACCGCCCGCGCCGCGCTGACCTCTTTGCTGTTCGCCCGCTTCGACCGCTGTAGGTAGCCATCAAGGGTGCGTACCATGTCACAACTCCTTCGAATGCCAGTATGCACTTTAAGACATACAGTCGTCAACCCGGCCCCTAGGAATCGCGACCACCTCCTCGGCGATGCAGCTTGCGCTCGCGGGCTTGCCGCTCTTTCAACTCAACGAGACGCCTGCGGGCGAGGGTGATCTCGCGCTGTTGGCGCTTGTCACTCGGATCGCCTGCTTTTGTCGTAACCGTTCAGGAGCAGCACGACCTTCGTCCCGTAGGTGTGGCAGAAGACACGGAGCAGGACCTTCCTGTGCTTGCCTGCGCGCCGGTTAGCCTCGATTATTCGCGCGATAGCGACATGAGGCTGCCAATATCCGCGTAAAAGGCCTCCTCAGCTGGGAGAATGGCTGTGTTCTACGACAGTCAACCAACCCAGGAGGAGGCCTCCTTGA
>Ga0182015_10002176_pt1 | contig 24302 bp, 24 predicted proteins | sample 712P3MmetaG_FD_120478 | JGI IMG/M metagenome (GOLD analysis project Ga0182015, IMG submission 120478) | Permafrost microbial communities from Stordalen Mire, Sweden - 712P3M metaG | ecosystem: Environmental > Terrestrial > Soil > Wetlands > Permafrost | place: Sweden: Stordalen | collected...
ACAAAGCGCAGCCGTTCGTCCACTTTGTGACACTCCTGCCAGGGCATTTGCGTCTCCCGCAAAAGCCCAAAAGTGTCAGCTATGTGCTCGGAATGATCTGTAACCTATGTGCCCGAAAGCACATTCGTTCAGTGAGTTAAACGCGGGAACTTTAAGCGTGCCACGTCCCTCGAGTCGATCGGTTGAAGCAGTTGGCCCGACGGCCAGCATCGCCTTTTTTCTCTGACTTAAGCGACTTAGGCGACTTAGGCGGTGAGTGTCAGTGTCTCACGCGTTGCCATGACCAACCGTGCAGAAAACCGATGGTCGGATGCTCGGGTGCCAGCGAACTCGGGCGTTCGGAGGAGGCAGGCGCGCTACAGAAGCGATCGCGTGCGCTATCGGTGGGTCAACCAGTATCAAACATACCGCTGTAGGAGATCAGAAGCATACCTGTGCATCTATTGTCCATGCCCTTTGCTGCCCTTGTGCGGAGCGGAGGTCACACGTTACCCACGCTTTGTGCGGCAGTAGCTTCGAGCATGAAGGCCGGAACCGGCAGACCTTGCTGCGCCAATGTCTCGTTGATCTGCTGGATAACCGCTCGCACAGCGGTGCGCCGCGCAACACGTGCCCGCCACGCGAGCAGCCGAGTGGTCCGCGCGCTCATCGGAGCGCCCAGTCGCGTCGCAAAGAGCTGGGCCATAAAAAACGCGATATCGGCATATCCATAGTCGTCGGCGAGGTACTCGCGATCGATGAGCAGGTTTTCCAATTCTCCGTAGTAGCGTTCGAGCGCCGCGATCGCCTGCTGAGCCAGCGGATCACTCAAACAGTGCTGGAGGCCCATAAGACGAATGACTTGGGCAAAGAACACTTCGTCCGCCTTGAGTTCCAGCATGCGCGCCTTGGCCCGCGGGACTCGAAATCGCGGCCATAAGGGAGGGTTCGGCTGCAAATCTTCGAAATACTCAAAGATCTGCGTCGAGTCAAAAATCTCGACATCGCCGTGCACGAGCACCGGAACTTGGCCCTTCGGATTGATGCGCAATACTTCAGGGTGTTTTGGTTGGTAGAGGTGTTCTTGCGTAAAAGGGACCAACACCACCTGAACCGGCAAACCCTTCTCGATCGCCGCAATCTGACACTTCGCTCCGTACATACTCAGTGGCCCGGAATAGAGCGTGATCGGCTTGATTGGGAGATCTGCCACGAGAGGTTCGTCGGCGATCGAAAATTACGCTTTCAACCGCGCAGCCTAGATCGAGGCGTCGGCGTAAGGCGCAGAACTTCCGGGTCCCGAACGAGTTGTTCCCGAGCGCTCGGCCACAGAACCCCCGCCCACTTTCTATCAGCCCTCAGTCTTGTTTCATAGGCAGCGTACGCGTCTGGACTCGTAAATTCGGCCAGCCATACAAAAATTTCCTCGCCAGCGCGAACCGGAAGCCGTGGAAAATTGTTTTTCTGTGTTGACGTAACGTAAGCGGCCAACGTGCGTGCCCCAGCTGCCTCGGTGTGGCGGCGTAGCGATCGAGCAAATAGCGCCTCGAAGGCGGAAAGAGCATTCGGTTTTGCGTAGTAGAGGGTCGCAACTACCAGGCCGATTCGAGCGCCCGCGGCAGGGCGAGATGGAATGTCCTTGAAGCGAAGTGCCGGCGAGGCTGGCTCAAGAAGCAGTACATTGTCCGAGTCGTCAATGGAGGCGTTGGCTTCGTTGCGACGCGCGTGCCACAGATCACTATCGTAAAAGGCTGCCAGCTCTCTGGCGCGCGACGACATGTCCTGGAAGCCGCGTATCCAGACAAATCGATCAGGTCGATCCAGATCGCGAAACTCGCCGATGACGGTCATGCCGGTGGCGTCCAGGGGATCCGCGAACGTGCCGTCGAAGAGTTCGATGAAAGGCTCCCGCCGGCCGGGGTGCAGCGTGTATTGGCGCAACTCCACCACGCTACAGCACGAGGCATCAGCTTGGGGGCCCGGTGATCCTACGGCCGGCGATCCTCGTGCGAACAAAAGACAGGACAGCCCGAACAGAATCGTCCGATGGCCCATCCCAACGACGGACCGTTGCCCCGGGAGTGCTGTCGCCGTCATAGCAGTTCTCTCTGTTGCGAAATAACAGACCGGGCATCCGGTTTGTGCAACAATATCGCCCTGACATGGCTTTGTTGTCAAGCGATGGCACCTTCGCGAATATCTTCCCCTATGAAAACCTCCCGCGCGAAAGCCGCCCATAACGTGCCGCGCAAGAATGATCCCCAGGGGCTGCGGGCGCGAATCCTGGATGTGGCCGCTGAGCTGTTTCAGTTGCGCGGTTACTGCGCGACTTCCATGCAAGACCTGATGCAGGCCGCGGAGGTATCCGGCGGGGCCCTGCATCATCACTTTGCATCTAAAAAGGCGCTTGGGCTTGCTGTCATTCTCGAGAGAGTCGCGCCGACCGTTCGGGAGACCTGGATCGATCCGGTGCGTACCAGCGAGTCGCTGCGGACAGCGGTTTCGCGGATCTTTGCAGGAATCGCGGCGGGCATCGAGGCCAGAGGTCGTGTTGCTGGTTGCCCCCTCAACAACCTGGCGCTGGAGCTCGCCCTGGCCGATCCGGAGTTTCGCGAGGCTGTTGATTCGGTGTTTAGTGAGTGGCGTGCCGCGCTGGGGGACCGCATTGGTGGCACTCCCGGCGGCGCTCGGCTCGATCAGACTCGGCGGGCCGCCGCTGCGATGTTTATCATCTCAACCTACTCTGGCGCGATGACGCAGGCCAAGACCTCCCAGAACTCGGCGCCACTTCGGAGCGCTGCCGACGAGCTCATGCGCTGGATCCGCGAGCGCAATTTTGGAGCGGCCTCGCGGATATCCCGAACACCTCTGCTATGACATTGACACTTGCCCGCAGTCACATCGAGCCCGCAGCAGATGATTTCGTTTGCTCAGCGAACAGCACCCAGGAAATACCTCGGTATGAGAACCAGTCTCGGTCGTCACGTTACTGAGCAGCTGCCTTTTCTCTTCGCGCCCCTAGCAGCTCAGTCGGGAAAGGGCTTCGAGGCTAGCAGCGATGCAGCGCTGAGCGTCCAGCCGCCTCATATCCCTCGGAGTGCCTCTTTTTAAGATATGGCCGAATTTCTCAAACGAGGAACCACGATGACCCTGACAAAGGAAGCGAAGCTCATGTGTGGTATCACCCTTCTGGTCGTTCCGACAATCATGTACGGGGGCTGGGCGCTGCTTGGGGTTCTCATGCACGCCCGCGTGGGCGAGAATGTGAACGGGTTGCACCTGGATGAGACTCAGTGGGCACTGTGGCGTGCGGGGCATGCGCACGCGGGCGTGTGGATTCTCCTGTCGTTGGTGCTGCAGATCCTGCTCGACTCCGCGCGTTTATCCGTCAGATTCACTTGGGTGGCGAGAATCAGCGCGCCCGCTTCAGCCGTCGCTCTGTCAGCGGGATTCTTTGGCCTGGCGTTCTCAGCCGCCTACAGCGCGTTACTGTACTTGGGTATCGGCCTCATGCTCGTTGCACTCTTGACAGCCGCCATCGGACTTCTGCGAGGAACTCGCGTCGGTGTCAGCTAACGGTGTCTGCGTCTATTGAGACGCGATGCCCAAGGCAGGCGTGGCGCCATGACTATCCACTCACGTTTAGCGGAATAACGCTATGTATTTACCGGCACTAATGGCTTCATTGCATCATTTTGCCGCCTTCACTTTAGTCGCCACGCTTGCCGTAGAAGTAGCCACTTTCAAACCCCCATTGTCTGTGCTGCAAGCGCGGCGGCTACAGCGCACCGACCTAGTCTTTGGTACCGCCGCGGCCGTACTTCTCGTCGTTGGCCTATTGAGAACACAGTGGTTCGAGAAAGGTCCCGCCTATTACTGGCACGATGTGTACTTTCTGATCAAATTAGGCGCGTTCATCGTCGCCGGCCTGATCTCGATATACCCGTCAATCACATACCTATCGTGGAACCAAGCGCTGACCGCCGGCCGTGGGCCCGATGTGTCAAAAGCCTGCACAAAACGGGTACGACTGTGTCTGGTGCTTGAGCTCACCACGATCTTCATTATCCTGCCGTGCGCAGCCCTAATGGCTCGTGGCTTCGGGTATCTCCGCTGAGGCGTCAGAATGCCGGGGTCGAGGCGCCGAATGGATGGTTGCGGAAAGAACCGTTGGTTGTAGGAAGTTTGCTGGAATAGAATTCCCTCGAAAATTTGTAAACCGTAGGTCGTAGGTTCGACTCCTACAGCCGGCATTTCTTATTTCCAGGTTCAAGAAATTCGCCAGCCCGGGCTGGTCCCGGGCCGGCAGCAAGATCGCGAAGAGCCCAATCAGGCTCTACTCTTTATTTTTCGGCTCTGCATCAGCGCTGCCGTGTGCAGCATGAGGAACAACGGCACGAGGAATGCCGGAATCAGCAGCAGCGGCAGCGTTGCCATCGGAGCGGTGCTGATCTCTCCCGGGGCCCCCGTTGTTAGGGTGGCACTCAGGGTTCCAATGCTGATGGCAACGATGAGGTCGAGTATGCCAAGCACATTCCAACGGATGAATGCGGCGCTGGCGGCGAAGTCAGGCTGACGCACCAGGGCAAGGACCATCCATGGGGCGGCGAAACCGATGGCCATGTCTCCGAGGCCTGCCGGCAGGGCGAACATGGCGGGCAGCACGTTGTGCGCGTACAGGGAGAGGAAGCCCAGACCCGCCCATCGCCACGCCTGGATACCCGCGATGAGACGCAGGTCGAGCGAGAGAACGAAGTCACGGAATGATTGCGAGAGCCACAGCCATGCAAAGAACAGCAGCAGCGGCGCTCCAACCCCTATCGCAATGGCGAACGGCGGTGTCCCGGGACGACCGACGAAAGCGCCGGCGGCCCCGAGTGACACGACGAGCAGGAGCCAGACGGTCAGGACGAGGGTTACGTTCAGGGGGATGCCGCTAAGCCAGGTGGGCTGACGCTCGGCCGGGCGGGGAAGGACCGTGGTTGTCATGACGTTCTCCTTTTAGTCACTTGCATTTTGCAAGTGACAAGGAACCGTAGCATACTCACTTGCACTCTGCAAGTCTCTGGGGTCCTTGAACCGCACAATGAGTACCGCGAAGCCTTTCACACGCTCCGCTTGTGCGGTCGCCAATTCGCTCGACATCGTTGGCGACAAGTGGACGCTGCTTGTGGTGCGCGACTTGCTGCATGGAAAGCGCACCTACGGGGAACTCGCGAATTCGCCAGAGCGCATTCCGACCAACATTCTTGCGGATCGTCTCAGGCGCCTGGAAGGTGCCGGCATCATCGCCAGTACGCCATATCAGGAGCGACCGGTGCGGTACGCTTACGCCCTTACGCCAAAAGGTAGGGCTCTGGGTGACGTGCTGCTCGCGTTCGTGCGTTGGGGCAAGCAGTTCATACCGGGTACGGTGGCACTGAATCAGGGTTCAGCGGGCGCCGGGTCAGCAGTGCCGGCCGGGAGCCCACGCCGCGCGCGCACAAGGCGCGGGGGGTGAAGCAAGCGGTCTATCGAAGGCCACGTTGTCCGGCTCTATGGAACCAGCAAGTCGAAAAAGTAACGCAACGAAGGCATGTCGGGCGTCCGGTAAACCAAGAATGTCAGTTGAGATGGGGTTCCATCCGCGTCAAGGCAAAGCCGTGCTTTTCAATCATACCCTCGAACTCGCAGCCGCCACGTCCGTAGAGTTCGGCCGGGGAAATGCCGCTGCCATCTCACGCAGCCACGCAAGGAGCTGCTGCACCTTCGGCATCGTGACGTACATCTCCGGGCACACGAAGTAATAGGCGCGCGGACACGGCACGATGCGCTCACTGGCCTGCATGATGCGGCCGGTTGTCAGGTCCTGCGCCGCGAGCGACCAGCGCGTGAGTGCCAGGCCCTGTCCCTGCTCGGCACCGGCCAACACTGTCAATGAGTCGTCGTAGGCGGTCCCCCGCTCCTGCCAAGCGGCCGTGACTCCAGGGTGCAGCCACAGCGACCATTCTTCGTCAGAGGAGTGCAGCAGGGGAAAGCGCTGCAGATCCGCGGCGTCGCGCAGCGGACCGTATTTCGCGAGCACCTCACGCGTGCACACGGGCACAAACCACTCATCCATGAGCTTCTCGCTATAGAGGCCTGCGCTCGGGCCGATGCTCATGCGCACGGCCGCATGAAAGTCGCTGCTCGCGAAGTCGACCGGCGCGCGCGAAGTGTGAATGCTCAGCTCGATCTCAGGATGGCGGTCATGAAACTGCGGCAGACGGGGTAGCAGCCATTTCTGCAGGTAGGAGGCGAGCGTGCTGATTCTGAGCGCACCGCTCAGCCGGTCCTGACGCAGCTGCTGCATCGACTGCTGCAGCGTACCGAGTCCCCGCCGCACGCCCGGGAGCAGCAGCTCGCCTTCGGCGGTCAGGGTGACGCTGCGACCCTTACGCCGGAAGAGCGGTACGCGCAGGTATTGCTCGAGTGTGCGTATCTGCATGCTCACCGCCGCGGGCGTCACGTGCAGCGCCTCCGCCGCCTCCGTGAAGCTCAGGTGCGAGGCGACGCTTTCGAACACGCGCAGACCGTTCAAGGGCAACCTTTCAAACCCCAGCAAACGTTTAGTTTTTCTTAACCTTCTATCAGACATCGCGTTTGCTGCTTGTGCGTGTTGCGCCGACACTATGCACCATCAAGTAGGAGGTATTCTTCATGAAAACCAGTAACTTAGTGGGCCTGATGATAGCACTGATCATCTCGATGGGAGGATTTGAGGCGGTCAATCTTCTCTTTACGCACGCCTCAAGCAGCCATGAGCGGCCATCCGAGGCGCTGATCTACCGCGTCTAGGGAGGCTGCCATGGCAGTACGCGCTGAAATTGAATTTCTCGCCCCTGGGACCGAGTGCTTCTTTACCTTTGCGCCCGAGACGCCGTCCGGTGCCGAACCGGAGACTGCGCGTTTCGTAAGCCACACGGTAGAGATCCGCGACCTGCGCGGCGGCGAGGTGCTGCGACTCGATGAGCACGGTGGGACGCTCGGGCGTTGGCCGACGCGGGTGCGACGCTTGGACACGCCGTCGGCCGGCCGATGCATCACGCGCACACTGATTACACGCCGCGCTCGGCGCTTGATCGTCTGCGCCGCGAGTTGGGGCCGCATGCCGAGGCGGGACTGTCGCGCTACCTGCAGAACTGAGTGCACGACCGAAACAACGGACGGCTGCCGAAACGGATCTGTTGGACTGCTCCCTCCGTGATTAGCCCGATCCCGACCGACGCGCTCCGGCCCAAGATCCGCCAGTCAGCTTTTGTCCAAGAAACTCGATACAGCGGACGCTGCACTGGCAGCTTACGGGCATAGGATTCCGGCCAGGGAGCGGGGCTGCCCAGTTGCGTCAGTCGGTCCGAGGCCGGTTGCGCGTGTGCGGCTTGGTCAGTTCTGCATCGCCGTATGTACCCGTAAGCTGACCGTCACGGGCAAAATCACGGATCAACTTAAAATATCCCGGAGCATAGTTGGTAGAGATCCGATCGCCTTTCGCATTCACGTCGAACAACGTCATGCCGTGTTCCGCGTTTGGATAATAGGCCAGAGTGAAAGGGTGGTCGGCTGCGATGAGCGCCTTGATTCGACGCCTCGTCTCGGCACTCGGTGCCTCATAGTCCTCGCCGCCCAGTATCCACAGCTGCGGCACCGTTGCAGCGCGCAGCGTTGGCATCGGATCGTAGTAGAACGGAGTGCTCCGGGTCAGACTTAGCTCCGTGCCGCCCAGCTCTCGAAGTTGTGCCTCCGAATACGGTAGCAGCAGATACGTGTAGTTGCCGTGAAGATCTTTGTACCAAGGCGCACTGCGGTACTTTGCGCGCATGGCATCCAGCTCTGCAAACCCCTCAGTGAAGTGGCTGGCTATCACGACTTCGGCGGCACGTGCGACCTCAAGTGCCTGAGCAATCTCGGCGGGAGAGTAGCCTTTTTCCCGCATCTCGATCTCAACTTCTTGCTGGTCTTCGTCGATTATCGACACGGCCAGCCCATAGCAGACGATGACAAAATCAACGTGCGCCCGGTTCGCAGCAATCGGAGCCACCCAGCCACCTTGGCTGCCACCTTGATAGCCAATTCGAGTGAGACGCGACCCGGCGAGGCGCCGCGCCTCGCGCATTGCTGCAACGGCATCATTCGCCAGGAGGTTGAAGTCTTGAGTGGAGGCTCCCGCAGAACGCCCCGTGCCTCGTTTGTCATAGACAAAGGCGCCGACGCCATATGCCGGTAATAAACGCTGCAAGAAGAAGGTTTCCAAGGCCGAGTTTTGATCTGAACCGTGCAGAAGTACGACGACCGGCACCTTGCTGCTTCCCAAAGGCATCACGAGGCGACCCACCAATGCGGTGCCCCGACTGTGAAACGTAGTTTCGCGTACGTTGAAGTCGATCCGCTCGCCGCGGACGCGGTCAAATTCGATTGAACCCTTGTCACACTCGTTAAAAGATACCGACTTACCATCGCCGTGGTCGGTCGAGCCAGAAGTGCTCGTCCACACCCCGGCGACCGTTTTGTGCAATGCCCCGGTCGTTCCATCGAAGCGACGCCAGCGCAACGTGTCGTCGTCCGACGGAGCAATATCGACGACACTGCCGTTGGATAACAGATAGGCGCCGATGTGGCAGTTTGGGAGTGCGCGCGCCATCGGCGCATTTGGGTCTGTTATATGTGGCGGAACGCTGGCTGCTGAGTAACAACGCGCCGCCAGCACGCATAGCCCGATTGAGCGGAGTGCAATGCGAACCCATCCGCTATTGATTGCTCGAGCTGACGGAACTGTTTTCATGATCCTGTTGACCTCGTTGCAATAGTTCTGTTCACGGAGTCACAACACTGGCTGCCCGAGAATTCTGCCCTCAATAGTGTGCTGCGACGCTCAGGCACTCCCTGACGGTCGATCGATCCGCAGCTCCATTGCACCGTGCATGGCCTCAGCGTGCTGAGGCCGCGGCAGACTTTGCGCCGGAAAGCGCTCGAAGCCCATGCGGGCTCTGCGGGGTACAGCTGCGAGTCTCATAGTTTGGCGATCATCAGCACGCGCTTAACAAGCGCAGAGCCTGGGAGACGACGGCTGTGTCCGTCAAGAGCGCCTCGCGCAGTCCGCTGTTCAATGTCGTCTCGACTGCCTGACAGTCGTTGATCGTCGACGCCGGAACACACTCCGCGGCTCATTTCACCCGCTCGAACTCCATAAGCCGGCTGACTTCCCAAATGCGACAACCTTTCCCATCCCATAGACCGCGGTCGACCTGGCGCATCTTTCATGGACGCCCGACGGGGTTCGTTGTAAACATTCCGCCCGCTTGATTTTAGAGGAGACGCAGCATGGACCGATTCACGGGTGGTTGCCTTTGCGGCAACGTCCGAATTGTGGCGTCGGGACTCCCATACCGGGTCGGCCTTTGTCACTGTCTCGACTGCCGCAAGCATCATGGGGCCCTTTTTCACGCTTCCGCGGTGTTCCCTCAGGAGGCGGTGAGGATCGATGGCGAAACACGCGACTACGCCAGCCGGTTTTTCTGTCCCCACTGCGGCTCGTGCATTTTCGCACGCACCACAGACGAAATCGAAGTGAACTTAGGATCCCTGGATGCCCCTGACCAACTGATGCCAACCTACGAAAGCTGGATCGTCCGTCGCGAGTCCTGGTTGCCGCCGTTTCCGCTCACGAGACGATACGACCGCGATCGTGACGCCACGAGTCGCTTTGAAGAGTAGGTCGCACGAACGGTGCGAAGGCGCCGTTACGAGGTGACAGAGATGAATGCCTTGATCGACATCTCGAATCAGATGCGTCCTCAAGCGAGCATGAAAGCGAGGGCGTTGTCGGGTGATCGCGTGTCGTCGGCCGAGTCACGACCGCGTACTAACCGGGGCGTCTGAAAGTGGCCAAAGGTCGGGAAAGTGAAATGCCGCCCCCTGAACTGTGGGCGGCCTTCTTTGATTCAGACCGAGTCCTGGAGGTACTTGGATGTGGCGGTTTGCCCGGCGACGTTGTCGAGTTCGGCTGCGGCTACGGGACATTTACGATTGCAGCGGCGCGCCGAGTCTCCGGTATCGTTTACGCATCGGACATCGATCCGTTGATGGTACGTGCGACGATCGATCGTACGGCGCAAGCAGCAATCCGTAATGTCGTTGTGGAAGAACGAGACGTCGTATCCGAAGGCTGCGGGCGACCCGATGGTTCGGTGAGCTTCGTCATGCTGTTCAACATCCTGCATATTGAAGATCCGATGAGTCTGATGCGTGAAGCTCACCGGGTGCTGCGCGGCGGTGGCGTCGCGGGTGTGATTCATTGGCGGCACGATATCGAAACACCGCGCGGGCCCTCGCTTGCAATCCGCCCGACTCCTGCGCAGTGCCGGTTGTGGGCCGAGCGAGCGGGGCTGCGCTGGCTGAGCTCACCTGATCTACCTAATTCTCCTTGGCACTGGGGAATGGTAGTAGAGCGTCCCCTCGGGTCAGTCTTCGACGTCGGTTAGACCAAAATCCTGGTCAAACTTCAACGTCCGTTTCGGTCCCCTGCGCGTTCAAATCGTCTCACTGAAGCACGTGTTGCGGCAGGAGGCGATCGCTCTCTTTCCTGACCACGGCATAACACTCGCAACACAGCTCTTCCAGCTTTGGCCGGTCCAGTACCGTGATCTGCCCACGGGCGTAGCTGATAACACCGAGCTTGTGCAGCTTGCCGGCGGCTTCGGTGACCCCTTCACGGCGCACGCCGAGCATGTTGGCGATGAGCTCCTGCGTCATGGTCAATCGGTTGGATGACAGGCGATCGAGAGAGAGCAGCAGCCAGCGGCACAGCTGTTGGTCCACCGAGTGATGACGATTACACACTGCGGTCTGCGCCATCTGCGTGATCAGGGCCTGCGTGTAGCGCAGCAGCAAGAGCTGCAGCTTCCCATTTCGATGGAACTCGTCCTTGAGCTGCTGTCCGATCAGCCGGTACGCGTGGCCGGCGCTCTGCACGATCGCCCGGCTCGGGGTGGTTTCACCGCCCATGAACAGCGCTATGCCGATGAGGCCTTCGTTGCCCACCACCGAAATTTCCGCCGATGCGCCGTCTTCCATCACGTACAGCAGCGAGACGATGGAGTCGATCGGAAAATAAACGTGGCGCAGGACATCGCCGGACTCGTACAAAACCTCCCCGAGCGGCATCGGGATGAGCCGCAGATGCGGGTAGAGTCGATCACGCTCCGCGGGTGACAACGCAGCCAGCAAGTAATTTTGTTGTGGATGGTGGGAGCCGGGCATGGGGAGGGTTTCACCCTAGGTCAACCACGGCGGTAAGAGGAGCGCGCGCCGCTGAGTGGTTTCCGAGCGCGCAGTGTCGCACATTCTTGCACAAAGTCGGTTCCGAGATGTACGCCAACTTGGCACCTAATTCGCCTTGCTAACGTCAAGCTCGAGCGCCAACATTACCGGCTCCGATCAGACTTTGAAAAAATGAAGTTCCCGCAGTTATTTGCCGCGCTAAGGAAAAAGCGGGAATTCGAAAGGCTGCAAATGCCTTTCATAACCTCGATGCTCGATTTCGACGTCATTATTGAAATCGGATATGCGCAGGAGCAGAACAGGGCAATCACGCCGAAGCAGCTGTTTCTTCTGAAGCTCGGCTCCGTCACGACCGTACGCCGCAGACTGGCAAGACTTACCGCGCAGGGAATCGTCGCCCGGCACGGCAATACCAGGGATCATCGCTCGGAGTTCCTGACCTTGCCCGCCTCGACCCTGAGGATTCTTGAGAAGTACGGCAGCCTACTGTTGTCTATCGCAGAGCCGACTCGGTAACCTTTATCCAACGCGGCATGACGCGTTGCATCTCTTCCCTGATCTGCGTAGGCGGCGGCCTACCCGTTGGGGTGTTCGACAGCGTACATACGGGCTCATCCGGCACGGGTACCCTGAATAGCTCTGAAAGTCACAATAGGCGGTGATTTATGGGTCGCGGGATTTTACTTTGGCTGTTGGGAGTACCGATTCCAATCATCCTCCTCCTGGCTATGTGTTCGCACTGAACACCGGAGGAAGAGCAATGGACCCTCTATACCCCGCGCCGATTACACCGACCGCTGATCAAGCGGTTGAAGCCTCAAAATCCGCAGTCTCCTGGGCCGCAATCTTCGCCGGTACCGCAGTTGCCATTTCGATCAGTCTCGCTTTGCTTACGTTGGGGTCAGGGCTGGGATTTGCCTCGCTGACACCTTCGCCTCGAAGCGCATCGTCGCCTGCCGGTTTAGCGGCAATGGCCGCCGTTTGGGTCATTGTCGTGCAATGGTTGTCAGCGGCGTCCGGGGGCTACGTGACCGGGCGATTACGCACCCGCTGGGTGGGGACGCACACCCACGAAGTGTTCTTCCGTGATACGGCCCATGGGTTTGTCACTTGGGCGGTCGCCACCGCGATTGTCGCCCTGTTTGTGGCATCCGCGGCCTCCTCGTTACTCGCCGGCGGGATTCATGCGGCTACGTCGGTCGCATCGGGAGCCGCACAAGGGGCTGCCAGCAATGTTCAAATCGGTAGCATCGCACCGTACGACGTCGATACACTGTTTCGTACCACATCGGGCGACGCCAATTCTCGCTCAAACAATTCTCCATCAGCAGACGGGCGGGGCGAGGCGACTCGGATCCTAGCCAATGGACTGAGCACCGGCGGTGTTTCGGACACCGATCGAACGTATCTCGCAAGTCTGATCGCCGCACGAACAGGCATTTCGCAGGCCGACGCCAAAACGCGCGTGGACGACGTTGTCGCCCGCGTTCGAGGGAATGCCGAGGCGGCACGCAAGGCGGCGGCCAGGACTTCCTTGCTGACCGCGCTGGCCATGATGATTGGTGCGTTCGTGGCATGCGTTGCGGCGGCACTCGGTGGGCACGAGAGAGATCAGCATCCCTAAAGTGCATCCGCGATTCACCGCGAGGGCTTTCTAAATCCCTGCCGCAGCAATACCTACAGTTGTTTATCCTTGATTGAAATGTGCGACGTTCGTGTTTAGCACGGACGCCGCACGCTTATATCGGCAGCTTTCCGTAAAGGTTCGGTTGATCGTGCGTGATGCGGGACGTACATAAACACATGACCGGTCCGTCCAAAAGGTTGCCAAGAATAAAAAGTGAAGTCGTGCCGACGAGTAAACCGCGGCTTTGGAAGGTGCTCGGGCCCGGTCTCATCACTGGCGCAGCGGATGACGACCCCAGCGGAATTGCGACTTACTCACAAGCCGGTGCCCAGTACGGCTTTCAGCTTGCTTGGACACTGGTAATCACTTTCCCGCTGATGGTGGCCATTCAGGCCATTTGCGCGCGCATCGGGCGCACGACGGGGCGAGGGATAGCGGGTAACCTTCGTCAGTACTACCCCGTGTGGGTGGTACATCTGCTTGCGATGCTTTTATTCGTCGCGAACGCTTTGAATATCGGCGCGGATCTTGGCGCCATGGCGGAAGCGACACGGCTGTTGGCGCCTCAAGTTGCTGCGTGGATCTATATTCTCGCGTTCAGCGCAATTTGCACCGTGACGCAGGTACTGTTCAAGCACACGCGTTATATCGCCATTTTGAAATGGCTTTCTCTGTCCCTGTTCGCTTACGTGGCCACGCTCCTCACGGTGCACTTGTCATGGCCCGAGCTTGCCCAGGGACTGTTGGTGCCCCATTTTCAATCTGGCGGAGACTTCTGGCTGGTAGTCGTGGCCATCTTCGGTACAACGATCAGCCCCTACCTTTTCTTCTGGCAGGCATCGCAGGAAGTAGAGGATACGAAAGCGCATCCTGAGCGGCAGCCGCTTCTGCAGAAGCCGCGTCAAGGCACGCGTGCATTGGCACGAATTCGGCTTGATACCCTGGTCGGCATGGGATTTTCCAATTTGATCGCATTGGCGATTCTGGTGACCGCGGGAGCCACGTTACACGCTGCGCACATCACACAGATCGAAAGTGCATCCCAGGCGGCTCAAGCGCTGCGGCCTCTCGCGGGCGACTTTGCATTCGTCATTTTCGCATTGGGCATCATTGCAACAGGATTGCTTGCGGTGCCCGTGCTCGCCGGTTCGGCGGCGTATGCGCTGGGGGAGGCGCGCCGCTGGCCGGTGGGACTGGCCCGCGAAGCGCTCCAGGCGAGGGCCTTTTATGCAACCATCACAATCGCTACGGTCCTTGGTGCTCTGATCAATGTTCTGCACGTTAACGCTGTGAGGACTTTGATATGGGCCGCGGTGGTTAACGGCATCGTCGCGGTCCCAGTGATGGCATTCTTGGTGCTGATGGCGACGAGCCGACGAATCATGGGGAAGTTTCGGATCGGCCCTGTGTGGGCCGTCGTGGCTTGGGGCGCGACGGCTCTTATGGCCGCAGCGAGCCTCACGTTCATCGTGGCCTCGGTCGGTGGTCGTTAGTCGACAAGCCCGTACGTGGCGCAGCGCGGCTACATGCTTCAGATGACGCCGGATTTCCATTTCTTCACCGACATCGCACCGCGATCGAGCAGCACTCGAAAATGTGGTATGAACTACCGACGCTGCGCTGTTTAACTGTTTCGGGGTGACCTCATGTCGACATCATTCGTGCTCAACGGCGCCTCGACCACCCTGGATGCTGACCCGGCCATGCCGTTGCTCTGGGCCATCCGGGAGGTTTCCGGATTACATGGGACCAAGTTCGGCTGCGGCATGGCGCTGTGCGGTGCGTGCACGCTGCATGTGGACGGTGAAGCCGTCCGGTCGTGCGTAATGCCATTGTCGAGCGTGGCTGGTAAACAGGTGACCACCATCGAGGGCCTGCAGAGCAAGGCAGCCAAGGCGGTACAAGCGGCGTGGATACAGCTTCAGGTACCCCAGTGCGGCTACTGTCAAAGCGGTCAAGTCATGTCGGCGACGGCGCTTCTGGAGAAGAACACGGCGCCGACGGATGCCGACATCGACGGTGCGATGAGTGGCAATATTTGCCGTTGCGCGACGTATTCCCGCATCCGTGCCGCGATTCACGCGGCCGCACAATCCATCAAGGCCTAGCTCATGACCCGAACTTCACTGGCCGCTGTTCGCCCCACCCGGCGTGAGTTTCTGCAAGCCGCCGGCTCTGTGACCACGATGGCGCTCACCATCGGCTTCGAATGGCTGGGCCCGAGCCGCCGCGCGGCGGCCGCTGGCGCCAGTCCTGCTGTTTTTGCACCCAATGCGTTCTTGCGCATCGGCGCGGACGGCAGCGTGACGGTCATCGCCAAGCATGTCGAAATGGGACAAGGCGCCTACACCGGCATTGCCACCGTACTTGCCGAAGAACTCGATGCCGATTGGGCGCACGTGCGGGTGGAAAGCGCTCCCGCGAATGTGAAGCTGTATGCCAATTCAGCCTTCGGCATGCAGGGAACCGGGGGCAGCTCGGCGATGGCGAATTCCTGGTCGCAGCTGCGCGAAGCTGGCGCCAAGGGGCGGGCGATGCTGCTTACCGCGGCGGCGAAGGACTGGAAAGTGCCCGTGACGGAGCTCACCACCGAAAAAGGCGTCGTCTTCCACGCCGGCAGCAAGCGCAAGGCGGGCTATGGCTCCCTCACGGCCAAGGCCGCGGCGCTGCCCGTACCCGACAAGGTGACGCTCAAGGATCCGAAAGATTTCAAACTGATCGGACGGCACGTCCCCCGCGTCGACGTGCCGGCAAAGGTCGACGGCACCGCTGTGTTCACCCTGGATGTCGCATTACCCGGAATGCTCGTGGCGTTGCTCAAACGGCCGCCGCTCTTCGGTGCGACGGTCAAATCGTTCGATCCGACAGCAGCCAGCGCCGTGCCGGGCGTTGTCAAAGTGGTGCAGGTGCCGCATGGCGTTGCGGTGGTCGCCAGGAGTTTCTGGGCGGCCAAGCAAGGGCGCGACGCGCTCGTGGTCGACTGGGATGACACCCATGCGGAAAAGCGCAGCTCGTCGGAAATGATGAACGAGTACCGGCGTCTCGCCGAGCAACCCGCCCTCTCCGCGCGCAAGGTGGGCGACGCGGTCCCGGCAATCAAGAATGCGGCCCATACGGTGTCCGCGAGCTACGAATTTCCCTATCTCGCGCACGCTCCAATGGAGCCGCTCGATGCGGTGGTCAAGCTGACCGCCACCAGCTGCGAGATTTGGGCAGGCGATCAATTTCAAACCGTCGATCAGGCGAATGCCGCCAAGACGGCCGGACTGGATCCTCAGCACGTCAGCATCAATACGCTATATGCCGGCGGCAGCTTCGGCCGGCGCGCCAACGTTGGATCCGACTACATCGTGGAAGCCGTATCGATCGCGAAGGCCTACGGCGCCGACGGCACGCCGATCAAGCTGCAATGGACGCGTGAGGACGATATCCATGGGGGTCTGTATCGACCCATGTACTTTCACAAGCTCGAGGCAGGCTTGAACGAGAAGAAGGAACTCATCGCGTGGCGGCACGTCATCGTGGGTCAGTCGATCATGGCCGGCGGGCCCTTCGAGGTCATGGTCAAGAACGGCATCGACCCCACCTCGGTCGAGGGCGCTGCGACCATTGCGTATGAAATACCCAATATCGACGTCGAGCTATCCACCACCAGGAGCGCCGTGCCGGTGCTCTGGTGGCGCGTGGTGGGCAGTTCGCACACCACGTTCGCGGTCGAGGCGTTCATCGACGAAGTCGCGCACGCGGCCGGGAAGGATCCGTTTGCGTTCCGCCGTGATCTGCTCGGGCATGAGCCGCGCATGAAGGCCGTGCTGGAACTCGCGGCCGACAAGGCGGGCTGGAGCGGCCCCTTGCCGAAAGGCAAAGGCCGCGGCATTGCGGTGGGCGAAGCGTTCAACACGTATGTGGCGCAGGTGGCCGAAGTCACCGTCGATGACGCGGGTCGCGTGACCGTGGATCGAGTGGTGTGCGCGGTCGATTGCGGCATCCCCATCAACCCCGACGTCATCGCGGCGCAGATGGAAGGCGGCATCGGCTTCGGTCTGGGGGCGGTGCTGTACGGCGCCATTACTTTGAAGAATGGCCGCGTAGAACAGGATAATTTCAACAATTATCGTGTTCTGCGCATCAATGAAATGCCGAAGGTCGAGGTGCACATCGTGCCGTCGGCCGAGGCACCCACGGGGGTCGGCGAGCCCGGGGTCGCACCCATCGGTCCGGCGGTCGCCAATGCGATCTTTGCCGCGACGGGCACGCGCGTCCACCTGCTGCCGTTCCCGAAGTCCAGCAAGGCCTGAGCACGAGGCAATTCGATGAACACACCTGAGAACGGACGAGCGCGACATCCTATTCTCTGGACGCTGGGCGTGTTAGTGGCGGTCGCCGTCGCCTTCGCCGGCTATCTGGTGTTTGCACCCGGTCCCACCGCATTTGCGCAGGGCAAGCGGGTCGCCCTGGCGGACTACCACGACAAGGACCCGACCGGTGTGCCCGAGGAACTCAAGTCGGCGAGCCTCATCGAGCGCGGCGAATATCTGACGCGCGCGGCGGACTGCGCGGCGTGCCACACGGTCAAGGGCGGGGAGCCCTTCGCCGGCGGGCGTGCCTTCGTGTTGCCGTTCGGCACGATGTATTCCACCAATATCACCCCGGATGTCGACACGGGCATCGGCGCCTACACCGATGCCGACTTTTTGAATGCGGTCCACAAGGGCGTCGGCCGCGGCAACGTCAGGCTGTATCCGGCGATGCCGTACGCGAGTTATACGTACATGTCGGATGCGGACGCGCTGGCGATCAAGGCGTATTTGTTTACGCTCAAACCGCTGCATGCGCCGGCGCCGCAGAACACGCTGGCATTTCCCTTCAACCAGCGAAGCCTGATGGGCATCTGGTCGGCGATGTTCAACCCCGATAAGCGCTATGAGCCCAATGTCGAGCGTGACGCCGTATGGAATCGGGGCGCGTACCTGGCCGAAGCCATGGGTCATTGCGGCGAGTGCCATACACCGCGCAACCTGGCCTTCGCCTTGAACAATCGGCAGAAATTCGCCGGCGCCGTCCAGGCGGGCTGGCGCGCGTACAACATCACGCCCGATCGCAGCAGCGGCGTGGGGGCCTGGAGCGATGCGGATATGTCGCATTATCTGTCCACGGGACATGCGGATGGGCGGGGTACGGCGTCGGGTCCCATGGGCGAAGCGGTCGATGAAAGCCTGAGTCATTTGAAGGCGAGCGATCTTGCGGCAATGGTGACCTATCTGCGCACGGTGCCGAGTGTCGCTACCGGGGACCTGCCGGAGCCGCGAGCCGCTCCGGCGGCCGCTACGTTTGCGCAGAGCGTCGGCTCCCATGCTGAGCCGAGCGGCAGGGCAGTTTACGAAGGCGCGTGCGCCGGGTGCCACGGGTGGACGGGAATCAGCCCCGGAATCGCGTCGGCAGCCTTGACGGGTACGCGCGCCGTCAACGATGCCACCGCGACCAACGTCGCTCAGGTCATCATCCACGGTGGTGAACGGCAGGCGCAGGCGGGGCCATCGAACATGCCGGCCTTCGGCAGTACCTATTCGGACAGCGAGATTGCGAGCGTTGCGAACTACGTGACGGCGCGGTTCGGCACGAAGGCGGCGGATCTCACGGCCGACCAGGTAGCGAAATTGCGGACGCTGGATTAGCTAAGCCGCGTAGGTCATCGCATTAAATAAGGAGCCGTGGATGAAGGCCGCCATAGATCCTATCAGCGGCGCTTGCCATTGCGGTGGGGTGCGGCTCACAGCAACGCTGACCGATGGGCTTCGGTCGGCGCGGCGCTGTACGTGTTCGTACTGTCGCATGCGCGGGGCGATTGCGGTGTCCGCGGATCTGGACGGCATCAACATTACTCAAGGCAGCGAATTGCTCACCGTTTACCAGTTCAACACCAACACCGCAAAGCATTACTTCTGCTCGCGCTGTGGCATCTACACCCATCACCAGCGCCGTTCAAATCCCAAGCAATACGCTGTCAATGTCGCATGCCTTGAGGGGATGAGTCCGTTCGATTTTCAAGAGGTTCCGGTCTACGACGGTACCCGCCATACCGCAGATGGATTTCCTCTGACAAGAACTGGGACCTTGATTTTCAGAGCTGCTGAGGTCACATCCGGCGCAAGCTGATGAGCGCAGCTGACTGACTGGTGCTGGCCGCACACTCCGCCGCCGGCGAATGCCCCAACCGGCGGATGTTGGCTCTTCTGAGACATTGGCGACTGGGCGGATTCGGGGAGATCAGCGAATCCCCATATCGCCAGGTTTAACGTCGCGGTCCCATCTCGATGCTACTTACGGCGGAGCGATCCCAATCGCGGACTGCCCACTAACGGGGCCAAGACACCATATCTTATAAGAATCTCGTAGACGGACTGCCATCCCGTGCGTCGCCCCACCACTGAGGCGGGAACGGCGACTTTCCCGCAATTTGAACTGAGTCCAGGGATTGTCGCCACTTAAACGCAGTTCCAACGTCACGGAGAATACCAATGCATTCGAATCGCGCCATCCATAAACCGGTGGCTTCCTTTCTGGTCGGCGCAGCCGGCGCTCTGACTCTCATCGCCTGCGGCGGCGGTGGTGGCGGCAGCAGCAATGCCAGTCCGCCAGTTTCGCAACCCGCCAGCGGATTTGCCGACACCGCGTTGGTGTCGGACAAAGTCGGGGTTGTCGCTACAACCACCACGATTGACGCCAACCTGTCCAATCCCTGGGGTTTGGCGATCGCGCCAGGCCTGCCCTTCTGGGTCGCCGACAACAACAGCAATCTGTCGACCCTTTACAGCGGCACGGGCGCGATTGAGACCGGCAGCGTCACCAGCGCCAACGGTGTCGGAATTGCCATTCCAGCCTCTGCCGCCGGCGTGCCCGCCAACCCCACCGGCCAGGTCTACAACGGAGGCGGAGGCTTCCTCATTTCCACGGGTGCGGGCCAGCAGTCAGCGCTGTTCATCTTTGACGGAGAGGGCGGCACCATCGCAGCCTGGGCAATCGACAGCGGCTCGACCGCAGTCACGGCGTACGACGACGGCGTGGCGAACGGCGCCAATCACGCCGTGTACAAGGGGTTAGCGCTGGGCACCGTCAACGGTGCGTCGTTCCTCTACGCGACTGACCTGCATAACAACAAGGTTGACGTGTTCGATACCAGCTTCACCAAGCCGGCTGCTATGCAGGGGAAATTCATTGACCCTGAAATCCCGGCAGGCTTTGTTCCCTTCGGCATAGTGGCTCTGAATGACCAGTTATACGTCAGCTACGCGCAGCAGGACGCAGCGAAGCACGACGAAACGACAGGCGCGGGCCTGGGTTACGTTGACGTATTCGACTTCAGTGGCAACTTCGTGAGCCGATTTGCATCGGCCGGCGTGCTCAATGCGCCCTGGGGAATGGCGGTCGCACCTGCGGGATTTGGTACGCTGGCAGGGAATCTGCTGATCGGCAACTTTGGCGACGGCAAGATAAACATCTTCGCTCCCAACGGCACCGCATTGGCAACTTCCATGGGTCCGCTCACGGTCACTAACGGTGGGACGATAACCATCCCCGGATTGTGGGCGCTGGTGTTTGGCAACGGTGACGCCGATAAGCCCCTGACGACGCTCTTTTACACCGCCGGCTTCGCGGATCAGACGGACGGAGTCTTCGGCAGCATTGCGGTGTCGATGTCGACCACTACTCCACCGGTCAACCCGTATTGAACGATCAGCGGGAGCTCGCTCGTCACCCAAGGCCATTATTCGCGTAGGCGGGGTGGGCGTCGGGCAAGTCGGTGAGTTCTCAGTTTGTGCGGCGTGGGCTCGTGCCGGGTGCGAGCCCACGTCCGCATAGATGTAACAGAACATCACGCTTGCCCATAAGGCCGATATCCCCACCGGTCAAGTGTCGCTTCGCGACCCGTTAGAGCCATCCGCGACCGTCAGCTATAGTGGCTCGTACGGAAAGGAGGGGCGATGGGCGCTACGTCGAGGGGCCTGATGCGTCACTGGCGAGCGAGAAGCGCGAGCTTGATCATCCCGGCGCTTCTTGTCGGCTGCGGCGCGCTCGCCGGTTGTGCCGCCGGTGAATCGTGGAATCTCGCTGAAGGGCAGCACCCGGAAACCTTCCGACGGCGGGTCGTTGTCGAAGCGCAAGGGCAGATGCTGCTCTATCTGCCCGCCGGCTTCCGCGTACACGGCGCTAAACGCTACCCGTTGCTCGTGTTCCTGCACGGCTCGGGGGAATCCGGCACGGACCTCGAGAAGCTCAAGGTGCACGGACTTCCAAAGATCGTCGCGACGCGTCGCGACTTTCCCTTCATCGTCGCCTCTCCGCAGACGCCTGCTCCCTACAGACAGCTCGATTCCCTGACACTGACTGCGATGCTGGACGAGCTGCTCGCCCGGCTGCCGATAGACCGGGACCGCGTGTACCTCACCGGTATCAGCATGGGTGGAACCATGAGCTACCGATGGGCGAGCGAGAATCCCGCTCGCTTTGCCGCGGTCGTGCCGGTGTCAGGGTATGGGGTCCCGGAAGATGCCTGCCGGCTGAAGGATCTGCCCATATGGGCATTTCATGGCGCGAAGGATCATGCGGTTGCGATCGAACGCGACGAGGCGACGATCAAGGCAATCAATGCCTGTGGGGGACAAGCGCGATTTACCGTTGACCCCGAGGGCGACCATGACGACCCGTACTGGAGCACGGTCTACGGGAACCCGGAGCTCTACGACTGGCTGCTCAAGCAACATCGCCAGGATGCGGGCTCACTTCGACCTCTGCAGTAGGTCCGGGCCCAGCGGCGATTGAAGTTGCCGCTCTGAGGTCCGGGCCGGCATCATCTGCGTCAGGGCGGCTGTGAGTGGCCGCCCAAAAAAAGCGGACAAGGGAAAACGATGAGCAAACGGGATGGACTGTGAAGCGTCGTGAGTTTCTCAGATCAGCAACTGCTGCCTCAGCAGGGCTTGCGTTCTCGAACAAACTTGCATTGGCTGATGAATCAACCAAGACCCCTTCTCAGGGGACGGATTGGGAAATGCTCGACCATCTGCGGCGCGGTATCGTCGGTTACTGTCGCAATGAGTCCAATCCTCTAAATGGCCTGATCGCGGACCGAACGCAGCCTGGTTCGCCTTCGAGCATCGCCGCTGTTGGAATGGGGCTCGGCGTCTATATCGTGGCAGCAGAACGAGGCATGCTTTCACGAGCGGATGCAGTCGACCGCACACTGACGCTTTTGCGCTTCCTGCATTCCAGCCATCAGGGTCCGGAGCCGGATGCCACGGGATACAAAGGGTTCTACTACCACTTCCTGGACATGCAGACTGGCCGCCGGGCCATCCAATGTGAATTATCCACCGTTGATACTGCCATATTGATCGCGGGTGTTCTTACGGCGGCAAGCTATTTCACCGCGAACGATCCCAGGGAAAGCGAGATACGGAAACTCGCTGAAATTCTTTACCGCCGCGTTGATTGGCAATGGGCCCTCGATGGCGGGACGACGATCTCTCACGGTTGGACGCCCGAGGCTAAGTTTCTTCCGTACCGGTGGGACACGGGCTACAGCGAAGCGCTGATCCTCTACGCGCTGGCCCTGGGATCGCCGACGTTTCCCATCGATCCGCAAGGCTACAAAGACTGGATCTCGACTTTTGAATGGAAGAAGGTCTACGACATTGAATACCTGTACGCCGGACCACTATTCATTCATCAGATGTCGCATCTGTGGGTGGATTTTCTCGGCATACAGGACGACTTCAACAGGAAAGTGGGGATCGACTACTTTGAGAACAGCCGGCGGGCCACCTATATTCACAGGCAATATGGAATCGAAAATCCACACGGGTTTACGCACTACAGTGAATACGTGTGGGGGCTGACCGCGAGCGACGGACCGGGACCTGCCGTCCTTGAGCTGAACGGAGTCCAAAGGACATTTTTCGGCTATGAGGCGCGCGGGGCTCCATTTGGCCCTGATGACGGCACCGTTTCACCCTGGGCGGTAGCGACATCTCTGCCGTTCGCGCCCGAGATCGTGACCAAGACGATCCGTCACGCCATCGAACGTCTCAAATTGTTAGGCGGTAGCTCGTATGGGTTGGTTGCCAGTTACAATCCAACCTATCCTGACACAAGCAATCTGCACGCCTGGGCGTCGCCGTGGATCTTCGGATTGAATGAGGGTCCGATGCTGATAATGATTGAAAATTTTCACACCGAGCTTATCTGGAAGACGATCCAGCGATGTTCCTACATCGTGAAGGGCCTTCGACGCGCAGGTTTTCGCGGCGGTTGGCTTGACCGTTGACGCCGGCGGCTCAATCATCTGTCGCAGCGCGCGGACACCGCTGCCATCAGGCCGATCGGCAATGAGGTGGCTATGTACCGCATCCTCGCGGCGTGCGTCGACCGCCACCGCCGAAACCTCCCTTGGGCACCAAAGTGTGCCCCAGATCTCCATTCTGGTTCTCGAGTGGCCTGCCTCGCGGTGGTATCGTCAGACATCCAGGGAGCACGTCGCCAGTCGTGAATGTTGAGGTCAGCGAAGACACGATGACCGAGTTCTGGCCCAAGTGGCAGAACGAGGTCATTAACGGCGTCTATCCGTTGCGCCGCCTGCTGAGTGGCTCAGACCACAGCGCGGTATTCCTCACGGAATGTAAGGCGCAGGACCTGCCCACTGCCGCGATCAAAATCGTCCCGGCTGAAGGGGTCACACTGGCGCAGCTCTCGCACTGGAGGAGGGCTGCCGACCTAACCCATCCTCACCTGATTCGGCTTCTCGATGCAGGTCTGTGCCAGCTCGGAGGCCGCCAATGTCTCTTCGTCGTAATGGAATATGCCGAGCAAACTCTCTCTGAGGTACTTCTCAACCGGGCCCTTACGGCCGACGAAGTGCAGGAGATGCTCCTTCCCGCGCTGGACGCGTTGGCTTTCCTTCACGGCAAGAACCTGGTGCAGGGTGAGCTGAAGCCGGCAAACGTTCTGGTAGTCAACGATCAACTGAAACTCGCGACCGATACCGTCCGTCCCGCCGGCGAACCCAGGGCAAGCATCGGTGAGGCTTCTTTGTACGATCCTCCGGAAGCAGAAGGCGGCAGACTCTCCCCGGCCGGCGATATCTGGGCTCTCGGTATAACCATGGTTGAGGCCCTCACGCAGAGCGTTCCTGCGCGGCCTGATGACGGATCCCTAACCGCCGGCCTGCCCACGACGCTTCCTCCAGCATTCGTGGGCGCCGTACAGCGATGCTTGAGTTACGACCCCGCCAGCCGTCCGACGGCGAGAGAGCTGGAAGCCCAGTTCAAACCCGCGCCACAGCCGACCGTGGTTTCGCTTCCTCAGCCTGTCGTTCGCGAAGCGCCGTCCCCGGCTGCCCCTCCACAAG
>Ga0182015_10002177_pt1 | contig 24302 bp, 21 predicted proteins | sample 712P3MmetaG_FD_120478 | JGI IMG/M metagenome (GOLD analysis project Ga0182015, IMG submission 120478) | Permafrost microbial communities from Stordalen Mire, Sweden - 712P3M metaG | ecosystem: Environmental > Terrestrial > Soil > Wetlands > Permafrost | place: Sweden: Stordalen | collected...
AACCCGGCCTCCCGGACGTTATCCGGCACACTGCTCTGCGGAGTTCGGACTTTCCTCTCCCCGCGTCCGAAGACGCGAAAAGCGGCCGTCCGGTCCAGCTGCCAACTTGATCATTATAACCTCGGCTTCCGGCTTTCGACTTAGGGAGGGAGTCCTCGGCCACGGCCGCTTGTGCTCCGATCGACGCAACTGGGCTGATAGACTTGATTCACTTCCGGGAGCCCAGAGCCGGAAGCCGGACGCCGAATTTATGCACGTCGCTGAAGCCATCCGAATCGCGCTGCAGTCGCTGTGGGTGAACAAGCTGCGTTCGGTGCTGACGCTGCTTGGGGTGGTGATTGGAGTGGCGGCTGTGATCGCCGTGGTCACGTTTGTTTCCGGAATCAACGATTACGTGGCGCAGAAGGTTTTTAATTTAGGCGCCGACGTCTTCATCATTTTCAAGGTTTCTCCCGCGGTCACGAACGTGGACCACTTTCTCGAAGGCGAAAAGCGCAAAGATTTGACGATGGAAGATTACCAGGCGGTAGCGAACGCCTGCCGTCATTGCGAATACGTGGGTGCAGTGCTGCGCAACGAAGCCGGCCACATCAAGTTTGCCGAACAATCGATCAGCGATACTTCGGTTCGCGGCATCACTCCCTCGATGGCCCCGATTTACGATACTGATCTCAGTGCCGGCCGCATGCTGAATGCGACGGACCTGAATAATCGCGCTCCGGTTGCGGTTGTGGGCGCCGACATCGTCGATCATCTGATGGCGGGGACGGACCCAGTGGGGAAGGAAATCCGGCTCGATGGCTGGACCTACCAGGTGATTGGGGTGGGCACGAAGAAAGGAACGACGCTCGGCCAGAGTGCCGACAATTACGTGATGATCCCCATCACTTCGTACCTTAAGCAATATGGCGCGCACAATAACAGTATCCGCATCTCGGGAAAAGCTTTGAGCGCCGGGGTTCCACTCGACGAGGCGGTTGACGAATCTCGCGCTGCGCTGCGCGCCAAGCGCCATGATGCGCCGGGTGGCGACGATAGCTTTGACATTGAAACCAATGCAAGCCTGCTCGGAATCTGGACCAACTTCAGCCAGACGTTTTTCATCGCTACGATCGGAATTGCCTGCATCTCTCTGGTGGTGGGCGGCATTGTCATCATGAACATCATGCTGGTCGCGGTGACGGAGCGGACACGCGAGATCGGCATTCGCAAGGCGCTGGGAGCGCGGCGCGAGGATGTGTTGTTGCAGTTTCTGATCGAGTCGGTCACGCTTGCGGTTGTGGGCGGAGCCTTGGGAGTTTTATTGGGAGTGATCGTCGCAGAGACTTTTACTTTGCTGATCGGGATGCCGTCAGCCATTAAGCTCTGGGCAGTCGCAGCCGGGCTGGTCGTATCCGCCAGTGTGGGAGTGTTTTTTGGAGTCTACCCGGCACGCAAGGCGGCGAAACTCGATCCCATTGTTGCGCTCAGGTTCGAAACGTAACCGAATGATCCGAAGGGACGAGTTCGGCGAGATTGTCCAGATGGCGACGGACACCATCCGGAGCAACAAGCTGCGCTCGTCGCTGACCGTGCTGGGAATCGTGATTGGGGTCGCGATGGTGATTGGGGTCTCCTCCATCGGGCGCGGACTCGACGACAATGTGCGTGATCTGGTCGCCAGCATCGGCTCCAACGTCATTTTTGCCTATCATCTTGAGCCGTTTACCCTGCGCATGACGCAAGAGTTGCGCACTCGGAAAAAGCTGACCTTCGAAGACGCGCAAGCCATGGAACAGCTGCCGCATGTGAAGGCGGTGACGGCAGGCATTCGCTTTTTCCGCCCGGAACTGGGCGTGGGCACTTACGCGATCAAATATCAGGATCGCAAAGTCAAGAACACGATCCTGGAAGGAGCGACCTCCGCGGCGAAAGACGTTTTCGACTTGCATATTACAGAAGGCAGGTGGTTCAGCGAGAGCGACGACGAAAGGCGGGCTCCGGTCATCATTCTTTGCCACGACACGGCTGCGGAACTATTCCCCATTGAAAGCCGGTTGGGACACGAAATCAACATCGACGGGCGATTGTTCACGGTGATCGGGGTGCTGGAGAAGATCAAGTCCGTGTTTGGCGGGGGGAAAGATCCCAATGACAACCGCGTCTTTTTCCCGCTGAGCACCTTCAAGACGCTGCATCCTGAATTGAAAGATCACTGGGTCAGCGTCAAGGCGACATCTCACGATGACATGCCGAAGGCGGTCGACGAGATTCGCGAACTGTTGCGGCGGCGGCGAAAAGTTCCGCCGGGCAAGCCGGATGATTTCTCAGTTTTCACATCGGATTCGCTTTCGGACTTCTGGAACCAGCTCACGGGCATGTTATTTGTGGGGATGTTCGCGATTTCCAGTGTAGGGTTGATCGTCGGGGGCGTGGGTGTGATGAACATTATGCTGGTGAGCGTCACCGAAAGGACGCGCGAGATTGGCGTTCGCAAGGCCATTGGAGCCCGCAAACGAGACATCCTGTTACAGTTCACGTTGGAGGCCGTTATTCTTACCGCGGTCGGAGGCCTGATGGGGATCCTGTTGGGCGCGATCATTGTCGGCATTATTCCGGCATTGTGGCCGTCGCTGCCCGCTCACATGTCGATGTTCTGGACGGTCTTTGGCTTCGCATCCGCGGCAGGAGTTGGACTGGTATTCGGCATTTATCCCGCTTGGAAGGCAGCAAACCTGGATCCGATTGAGGCGCTGCGTTACGAATAGGCTGGCCGCGCTCCCGCATGATGCGCTCTTTTCTCGCTACGGTTCAGATCGTCGTTCAGATCATCGCGGTTATCGGCATCGCTTCCGGTTCGCTTTATTACTTGCTCTGCCTTTGGAGTGCGTCAAGATTTTTGCTTGAGCGAGAGGCGGCCGAGGGCGTCCGCCCTACACCAGACTTGCCGGGCATCTCGATTCTTAAGCCGTTGAAAGGAATTGACCCGGAAATCTACGAGAGCTTTCGCAGCCACTGCCTGCAGGATTATCCCGAGTACGAAATTATTTTTGGTGTGAGCGACCCTAGCGACCCTGCGATCGAGAGTGTGCGACGGTTGCAGCGCGAGTTCCCCGATCGTCGGATTCGAATGATCGTGAGTTCGACAATCCTGGGCGCGAATGTGAAGGTCAGCAACCTGGCGCAGATGATAGCGGATGCGCGTTATGGATGTTTGATCGTCAACGATAGCGATATTCGAGTCGAACCTGACTATCTGCAACGAGTGACCGCGCCGCTGGCCGATTCGCGCGTGGGAATGGTTACCTGCCTTTATCGTGGAGTGGCGAGCGCGACTCTGGGTTCGCGGCTGGAGAGTCTGGGCATCAGCACAGATTTCTGCGCGAGCGTGCTGGCGGCGCGTCAGGTTGAGGGAGGCATTCGCTTTGGACTCGGTTCCACGCTGGCATTCCGCCGGGCTGATCTGAAGAAGATCGGGGGATTCAATTCCTTCGTCGATTATCTTGCCGACGATTACGAACTGGGGAAGCGCATTGCGGCACTCGGCCTCAACATAAAGCTCTCCGACGTGGTGGTTGAAACTTATCTTCCAGCTTACCGGTTGCTGGATTTCTTCGCGCACCAACTGCGCTGGGCACGTGGTGTGCGCGACGCGCGCGCCGGCGGCTACTTCGGTCTGATTTTCACTTTCGGGATGCTATGGGCTCTGGTGGCTGTGGCGGCGAGTGCGGGATCACTTTGGTCGTGGACTGGGTTGGCTTTTGTTCTGTCTCTGCGCCTCACGGTTGCGTTTGTTGTGGGCTGGAGGGTTTTGCGGAGCCATGACGTTCTGAGATATGCGTGGCTGATACCACTCCGGGACTTGATCGCGGTCGCCGTCTGGATCATAAGTCTCGGTGGCCATACCGTCACCTGGCGCGGGGAGCGCTTTCGATTGAAAAACGGCAAACTCACTCGAATTGGTTCTTAGTGTGTTTCTGGGTTGCTAAGCGGGGACGGCGCGGCTGCGGTCGAGAACCGCCCGCACTTTCCCCTCCAGCTGCTTCAGGGTGAAGGCTTCTGCAAGAAATTGTTTTCGACATCGACTACTTTGTGATCGATTACGGTCTGCCCTGTATAACCTGACACGAACAGCACTCGCGTCTCCGGACGCACCTCTGCCAATTCTTTCGCCAATTGACCTCCGCTCACGCTTTGACGATGCCGTAAACCGTCGGGAGTCCAAGGCCGGTGCCCTTGCCGGAAGGTTTGGTGGTGTAAAAGGGATCGAAAATGTGCGGGAGGTGATCTGCGGAAATTCCGGCGCCGGTGTCGCTCACGATCAGGGCGGCATAGCGGCCCTTGGGAAGGGCTACTTCTTTGTGATGGCTCACATATTCTTGGTCGAAGCATACATTCCACGCTTCGATGGTGCACTTGCCTCCCTCAGGCATGGCATCACGGGCGTTCACCGCAAGATTCATCAGGATTTGCTCGATCTGCATGGGATCCAAGCGAATTTGGCCCAATCCCGCGCCCGGGATAAAGGTCAATTCGATGTCTTTCTCCGATGAGCCGGTGCAAAGTGCCGACGATGCCGCGGTCGACACGGAAACAGCTCCCTACTCTCTTCACATCGGCTGGTATGGAAAAAACTGCATGGCGGGCAGGGGGGATGACCGTTTCCTCTGGATCTCTTTCATGGTTCGGCCATTAACCATCTCTAAGTTCGTGCGTCTAAGGGACAGGGCCTGGCGTGTGGGGTTGCCCCAGGCATGAAACCGGGGAACACTTATGCGGCTGCCTGCGTATCGTCTAAAGAGGCGAGGGCCGCAGAGCTCTGGCGTCGGGCATTCGTGTGGTGGAGGGCTTATGGAAGGTCAGCCGAGCGTCATTGGATCTGTTAACAACCAGGGACACGTTCAGGAAGTTGTGCGGCAGGCTCATGAAGAGCTGCGGCAATTGCTGCAACAGCGTGCGGAAGTGATGCGTCGCATTGGGACCATCAAGCAAACCATTGCCGGACTGGCCAATCTTTTTGGCGATAGTGTATTGAGCAATGAACTGCTGGAGTTGGTCGATCGCAAGAGCAACGGGCGCCAGCCCGGCTTCACGAAGGCGTGCCGCATGATCCTGATGGAGTCCAACCGTGCCTTGAGTGCGCGAGATGTTTGTGAGCGGATCAAGAAACAAATGCCGCCGCTACTGGAACGCCACAAGGATCCCATGGCATCGGTAACCACGGTGCTTAATCGTTTGGTGTCTTATGGAGAAGCGCAGGCGGTAGCGCTGGACAAAGGGCGCCGCGCCTGGCGGTGGGTGGCCGACTCGGAGCTTGAGTCGGCGGTACCCACTTCGCACTAAGTCACCGCCAAAGGTGACGACCTTGACAGTTGCGGCCGTCTCAGATTCAATGACTGTAGCGGTTCTCGTGGTGACTTCTGCGTATCCGCTGCCGCAAATTCATTGGTTTTATACAGGAGAAAACACCTATGTCCGCCCCTAGCCGCCGGCCGGAGATTCGTCGACGCCGCGCTCGTCAGCACAAGATCACCACGCTCCGCAAACGTCTGGCTTCGGCTCAAACCGAGGCCGACCGCGCCCGGATCACCGCGAAATTGCACAAGCTCGCTATCGCTTCGCCCGGCCAACCTTTGGTGAAGTAGCTCCCGCTATCTGGCGCTCGTTGCGGTTGGTTCGGTCCTTCCAGAACGCAGGATCCATGGCGGCCCAATCCTTCGCAGGCAGGCTTCAGTTCGTACGAACCGCGAAAACGCGTGTCTCCGGACCTGCCGCCGCCGCCCGGGCTTCCGCTTCCTGCTGTGTTCGCGCCGCGCTGAAGATGAACAGGGTGCCGTCATCTACCTCAAAGGCCGTACCGTCGATCACAAGGTTGCCCTTGGCCGCCAGATCGCGCTTGGTCACGGTAATCACGAGGAAGCGGCCTTGCCCCAGACTCCACGGCGCTCCGCGACTCAAACTCTGCTGATATGTGGCAAAGACATTTACGTCCTCGGCAGAACTCAGGGGTTTCTTGCGAATCAAGATTTGGTCGAGTCCCTCCATGAGGGCGGTATTCTCTTGGTAGTCGTCGCCAACCTGTTTTAGTTCAGTGGAAGAAGCAAAGCCGTTGAGAAACCACACTTCGTTTGGTCCGGTGAGCGACTCAAGTCCCAAGTAGGGATGTGGGCACTTGAGATCGAGGCAGATCTGAGCAGCTTCCACTTCAATCTTCTGGCTTGCCGCAACATTTTCGGGCTTCCAAAACTCACGATAAACCTCGAGAATCTGGGGAGGACGCTCCTGGGCGAAAGCGGAGATTGTCAGGGCAAGCGCAATAAGCGGTAACCTGAAATGCATGATTATGCTGCTCCTTTCAATCGGCAAGCATTTGACGGACACAATGGATTTGATGCATTCGGGCGCGAGGAACGCTCCGAATCAGGCAACGCCTGCCGTGGTCTCGCTGCCCTTGGAGGCTGATTGGCCCGACGCTTCCGCGTTGCCCTCCGGGCTCAGAACTTCGCGATAGACGTCCATAATCCGGCGTACGGATTTCTCCCAGGAGAACTTGGCCGCTTGCCGGCAGCCGCGTTCTCTCATCTTGTCGCGCAGGGGCTGATCCAGAAGGACGCGGTGCAAGGCACGCATGATTTCGAAGACGTTCTCCGGGTGAACGAGCACCGCGGCATTTCCCACGACCTCCGGCAGCGAAGACACGTTTGAGGTCACCACTGGCGTCCCATGGGCCATCGCCTCCAGGGGAGGCAGGCCGAAACCTTCATATAAGGAGGGGAAGACGAAAATCTTCGCCGCGTCGTAGAACGTGCGCAGTACTTCGATGGGCACGAATCCCAGGAAGCGCACATCGTTCTGCACGCCGCTGCGGATCACGGTCCGGCGCAAGTCAGGATTGCCGGAGACGTCATCACCGATGATGATCAGCTTCAGATCAGGAAAGAGATGATCCCTTTCTAGCTCCGTTTTCAGAGCGGAGAAAGCTTCGATCATGCGCACGACGTTCTTGTGGGGACTGATCCTTCCCGCGTAAAGGAGAAAAGGATAGGTCACCTGATAGCGCTCGACAAGCAACTGGCGATCGCTGGGGCGCGCGTGTCCGTGCAACAGCCTCTCGTCAATAGCGTTGTAGACGACCTCGATGCGGCCGGGCGGAATGTTGAAGAGCTTTTCCGTCTCCAGTTTTGTGAAGTTGGAGACCGCGAAGATGCGCGCGGCGCCGCTCAAGACACGCTTGGTGAGCTGGAAATACAACGATCTCCACGCTCCGGTCTGCTCGCGCGCACGCGACAGATGCTCCAGAATGTCGTGCACGGTCATGACATAGGGGCAGGAGAGGCCGCGCGGTATGGAAAATAAATTGGGAATGTGGACGAGATCGCAATCGAGGCGCTTCACCACCGCGCGGAATTCCTGGTAGCCCATCAGAGAGCGCTCCGGCTCGACCAGCGCAACTCCGTGGAAATTAGCCGGCAGAGGACCGATCTCTTTCACCTTGTCCGGGGAGCCGATGGGGATGTAAGTGGTCTCGTGATCGAGACGTCCCAGGGTGCGAACGACGTTGCGGATGTAGGTGCCGACGCCGAACTCTGTCATCCGCCGAATGTCGATCGCGATCTTCACGGAAGGCATTTAACCATAGAGAGCGTGTGAGCGGACAGTAGAATTCGGAGGCTTGGTCTAGGCCCGCACCTCGGCTTGCGCCTTCGCCCTGCGGTCGGCGTACAGCGGAAACGCCTCACAAAGAGCAAGCACTTCCTTTCGAATCCTCGAGAGCACGGAACCGTCGTTGCGGTGAAGGAGCGCATCCGAGATCCACCGTCCTACCTGCCGCATCTCGGCTTCTCTCATTCCGCGTGTCGTCAAGGCCGGCGTGCCGATGCGGATGCCGCTCGGCTTCAATGGCGGGTTGACATCGAACGGGATGGCATTCTTGTTGACGGTGATTCCGGCGTCACTTAATGCTTTCTCGGCCTCGCTGCCCAGCATGCCTTTAGAGAAGACATCGACCAGCATCAGGTGCGTATCCGTCCCGCCAGAAATGATGCGGAAGCCTTCGCCGGCCAGGGTATCGGCCAGCACTTTTGCATTGGCTACGACTTGCTTGGCATAGTCGCGGAATTCGGGCTGCATCGCTTCCCGAAAGCAGATCGCCTTGGCCGCGATGATGTGAACCAGGGGTCCGCCCTGCATGCCGGGAAAAACTACCTTATCGATTGCTGAAGCGAACTCCGCTTTGGAAAGGATCATGCCTGATCGTGGTCCGCGGAGGGTTTTATGCGTAGTCGAAGTGACAATATGCGCATGCGGCACGGGTGAAGGATGAGCACCACCCGCTACCAGACCTGCAAAGTGCGCCATGTCGACCAGAAAGAGCGCTCCTACTTTGTCGGCAATCTGGCGCATGCGGGTGAAGTCGATGATGCGGGGATAGGCACTACCACCGCCGATGATCAGCTTCGGGCGATGTTCCTCGGCGAGCTTTTGCAATGCGTCGTAGTCGATCGTTTCGGTTTCTTTGGTTACACCGTATGGAACGATCTTGTAGGTCTTTCCGGAAAAATTCAGGTGATGGCCGTGGGTGAGATGGCCGCCGTGGGCCAGGTTCAATCCAAGAATCGTGTCGCCCGGTTGCAGCACGGCGGCATAGGCTTCCATGTTGGCTTGCGAGCCGGCGTGGGGCTGCACGTTGGCGTGTTCGGCGCCGAATAATTGTTTGGCGCGGTCGCGCGCCAGGTTCTCGACAACGTCACTGAATTCGCACCCGCCGTAATAACGCTTGCCGGGATAGCCCTCGGCATACTTATTCGTGAACTCGGAGCCCGCGGCTTCGAGCACGGCTTCGCTGACGAAGTTTTCGGAGGCAATCAGCTCCAGGCCCTCGTGCTGGCGGCGCGTTTCGTTGTCGATGGCAGCGGCGATCTGCGGATCAGCCTCGTACAACGGGCGGTACATATTCGTAGAAACTGAGGAAGTCTTCATGTCGTTTTCCTAGGACGTCTCGTATACATTGGACCGGTGAAGTTCCATGTATCTCTCCGGAGCCTTCACTGGAGTAAAACCAAACTGTGAGTAGAGTCCATGCGCATCGCGGGTCAAAAGAACCCAGCGCCGCAAATTTCCGAGTTCCGGATGCCGCACGATGCAATCCATCAGCCACTTACTCAAGCCGAGTCCGCGATGCGACTCCAGAACAAACACGTCACCAAGATAAGCGACGGTGGCAAAGTCGGTGACCACGCGGGCAAAACCGACTTGCGCACCGACGTTTTCATAGATGCCGAAGCATAGCGAGTGCTCGATCGAACGCGCTACGATTTCCCGCGATATGCCTTTGGCCCAGTAACAATTGGTGAGAAAGCCGTGAATCACCTCCAGATTCAGGCGCTCCCGGCTGGTGCTGATCAGAAACTCGCCGTGCCGGTACTCCATCACGGAATCGGCATCGATGGTGCGACCGGTTGCCATGCCCACATTCTACCGCTTCGTTCGCCGCCAGCGCCTTTCCCGGTGAAAGTTAGAAGATTAGTCGAACGCCGTTCGCAGGAACGAAGCCAGCTGCCAGCCATCCATGTAATTGTAGGGCGCCTCGCCCATGGTGTAGTGACCGCAGGGCAGCACAACCACTTTGTGAGCCAATCCGTAGCGCTCGAACTCCACGACCACGTCGCGGGAAAGCTCTGGCAGGAAGGTTAGATCATACTTTGCATAAATAATGAGCGACTTCCTGGGCCAGCGCGAGAACTGGTTGAAGTACGCCATGGGACTGACGGCGAGCCAGGATTGGCGCAGAGTTTCTAGAGTGATCTGCGACTCGATGCCCTGGCGGATGTGGCGCGTCGACTGTCCGCGCCATACTACGTCGGCAACGTAAGTGGAAGCGTGGTTGAACGCGGCCACGCGAATGCGCGGATCGTGCGCCGCGGCGATGAAGGCGTAACAGGAACCGAGACTCGTGCCCACGATGCCAAGCTTGCTGTAACCCTGCTGCTCGAGCCAATCGAGACAGCAGCGGACATCGACCACGCCTTGCCGCACGGCATCGAGCGTGCGGCCGATGTTGGCGGAGACGGCATAGTCGGCGCGGCTGATTTCGGCGGGCATGCGGATATCGTGATAGGGCATGCTCAGGCGCAATACGGAGATGCCCAGGATGTTCAGCACGCGGCAGAGGCTGACGTAGGCGATCGCGTCGGCATTCCAGTGGGGCAGAAGAACGATGGCGCGCCGCCCGCGCGTGGGAAACCAGCGTGCATTCGCCAGATTGTTTTCGGGATAAGGCGTTTTCACAGGCGCGGTGAAGCGCAAAAATTCGGCGAACGTCCCTTTGACTTTCGCTTCGAGCTTGGGGTCAGGGACTTCTCGGGTGGAGAAAACTTTCACTTCACGTTTTTCCAGGCGGAAGTCGGTGGGTGTCTTGTAGGAATAAAACTCGTCGCTGGAGGCGACGATGCGGCGGTTGAAATTTATGAGGAACTTCTCGGGATTGTCGACGGCCTGACCTGCGCGCCAACCATTCTGGCAAGGCCAGTTCTGAGCGTATTCCAAACCCCACTCCAGAGGGCGCACCACGCGGTTGTTGTCCACCGAGGTGAGGCGGTGCTCCCAGTCGTACATCCATTGTGCGTAGCGCGAGGGCATGGGCAACCGTCTAGTGTAACAAGTGGCGGTCTCGCAAACAGCGCGGGAATCAGCGAACCGCGGCAGCTAGCGGTTAGCAATTGGCATTTGGTGCTTGAGTGGAGCAGTGACCGGAGCGAGGTTAAACCTGCTGGAGGGATACTGTTCTAGCTTGCGTAGCGGCGGGGCACGCGCTTGGAGATGTTGCAGAGAATTTCGTAGGGTGAGCTGTTTGCCAGGCGGGCATGCTCAAGCGCATCGACGCTCAAGCCATCACTGGTTCCGAGCAGGATCACTTCATCGCCGACGGCAATTCCGGGAATGCCGGTAACATCCACCAGCGTGAGATCCATGGAGATGCTGCCAACGATGGGCGCGTAGTGGTCGCGAACGATGACGCGACCGCGATTGGAGAGTTGGCGGTTGTATCCGTCCGCGTAGCCTACGGGAAGCACGGCAACGTGCGCGGGCGCTTGCGTGACATAGGTTCCGCCGTAGCCTAACGCCTGATTTGCCGCGAAGTTTCGCATGGAGAGAATGCGCGTCTTCCATGTCAACACCGGCTTGACTGAAAGGCGCAAGGTTCCGCCGCTTACTTCTCTTCCCGCCCGCTGGAACGGCAGGTAGTAGCCATAGAGCGCAACGCCGGGACGCACCATATTGTTCCAGGTCTCGCGCCGGGAGATCAAGGCACTGGTGTTGGCCACGTGCACCAGGCTTGGATCGAAGCCGGCCGCGCGCACCATGCGATGAGCCTGCTCGAAGCGGTGTTGCTGTTCCGCTACCGAAGGCGCGTCCATTATTTCGGAAGAAGCCAGGTGGGTGGAGAGGCCCTCAAGAACAAGATGCGGCGCCGCGCTAAGGGCTTTCAGGACTGCCGGAAGCTCTTCGAGAGAGACACCCAGGCGGCCCATTCCAGTGTCCACTTTCAAATGCACGGCGTGGCGTGTGGTTCCGTGCGCGGCCGCAGTCTCCAGAAACTCGATGTGCCAAGGCTCCCACACGGTGGGGGTGAGGCGCATGCGGACGATCTCGCTTTCTTCTCCGCGCCAGAAACCGGTCATCAACAGAACTCGCGAATCGACGCCGGCATCGCGCAGCGGAATCGCCTCGTCGAGGGAGGTGACGCCCATCCACTTCGCGCCTTCGGCCTGCAGAGCACGCGAGCATTCCACCGCGCCGTGACCGTAAGCGTCGGCTTTCACCACGGCGCAAACGGTCACACTCGCGCCCGCATGTTTCACCACCGTGCGAAAGTTTTGCCGCAGAGTGACGAGGGAAACTTCCGCCCACGTGGGACGGGTCGCCACGCGGCTCATGATTTCTACAGTGCTTGCCACTGGGCTCGATTATAGCGGGAGCAGCGCGGGTGCTCAGGTTACGCTTGGGCTACTCCTGGTTGAATTCTTCCGTAGGAATCTTCAGACAGTTTCGGATTTCCGGTCTTTACACGATGACGCTGGAAACTGGAAACCAGAAACTGGAAACTTGCTTTCCTCAATTTCCAGCCAGCGAGAAGTTCACCGTGATCTGGGTTTCCACTTCAACGGGCTCGTTGTTCAGAATGTAAGGCCGGTAACGCCACTGGCGCACGGCGTCGATTGCCGCCGGAATCAACATGGGATGGCCGGTCAGGACGGTGACGTTCTCGATGGTGCCTTGTTTGCTGATGATCGCTTGCAGCACGACAATTCCTTGAATGCGTGCGCTGCGTGCCAGCGGGGGATAGGTTGGCTGCGTTTTGCGAATCAGATCTCCCTCGCTCATGTGCGAGAGGCGAAGTGGGCGAGTGACCACCGGCGGCAGGGCTGCTGGCAAAACCGGCCGAGAGCCGCTTTCGAACAAGCCGGGAAGACCACGCGAATCACCGCCTATTGGCAATCCAGGAACATAGGGACCCAAGCCCGTCGTCTGTGGCAGACCGTCGTTGCTGGCTGCGCGCGTTCCTCCCGGGATGGGTGAAGGCTGCCTGAAGATAAACACGGCCGGACGGTCCGGCAAGGGATTCGAACCGGCGTGCGCTTGCACCGGGGAAGGTTCCGCTAGAGGTTGGCCCAAACTTATCGGAGTCGAAAGTTGGTGGAACGATGGCAAACCCCCGGTTGGACGCAGCCGAGGCAAGAACAGCAATACGGCGGTAATCAACGCCTGCAATCCGAATGACGTTAAGGTAGTCCTGCCGCGGCGTATGCGGTCGGTCCATGACGAATCGAGCGCGTCCGCAAACATGGTTCTCTCAAACGACGTTCCAGCCAACATGGCGTCCTCCAGAAATGGGGTTGCTGCTAAGGACACCGAGAGCTTCTCTGCCGGCTCGCACTTGAGAAATAAAAAAGGCCGCTCGGAGGCGGCCTTTTGGGGAACTTCTGCGACACGCAAGGTGTCGTGAAGAACTACTTGGATGGCGGAGCTGCTGGCTTAGGTGTAGCCGGCTTGGGCGTTGCAGGCCGGGGTCCCGCGGCTCCAGCAGGGGCGGGCGCGGGCACGCCAGACTGCGCGTTGTAAATATCCACCACGGCTTTGGTGATGTCGCCTTGTTCGCCATACCAGAGCAACGGGCTTTGCGGCCACGGGTTCGAGGTATCCATAACCAAGGCGAAGCCGCCGTCCTGCGCGTGCTTCACAATCACGGGCGCCATCTTCTGCAAAATGCGTTGAAAGATCTCTTTCTGCTGATTCTGAAAATCTTCCTGAGCGTCTTGTACAGAACGGTCAAAGGACTTCTTCTTGGTTTCGATCTGCTTCACGAGAGTAGCGCGGGCGTCCTCATTCAGCTTGTCGCCCTGGGTCTGCAGTTGTTTCTGCAAACTCTCGAGTTCGTCGTTTTGAGCTTTCAGTTCGTTCTGCTTTGGCTCCAGCTTCTTGCGCAACGCCTCGAAGTCGCGTTGACCTTCGTTGGTGCCCATCACGGCTTGCTCAATGTTGATGGTCCCGAGCTTGGTACCGGTGCCGGTCACAACTGGGGCAGAGGCCACGGGAGCGGCGGGCGATGGCGAGGTGGAAGCACCCGCGGGGGAGGAGGATGTGCTGGCGGTTTGGGCCCAGGCGGAAATCATGGAGAGAGCCGCAATGGCCAGGAAAGAACGCAGAAGCTTGCTTGTCATTGGATCGCTTAAACTCCTTGGGAATATTGTTCCGGTTAACCTTGGTTCCAGCAAATATAGTTCCGGGAAATACGATACCGGGAATGAACTCAGATTGCCCTTTTCAGGCAACGCTGGATCGTACTCACGAGGTCTTTTGTTTTGCTTCAACCTGCAGCCGTCAGGCGTTATCGTACCGGGCGCACCGGATTGCGAACCTCACACGCCGGGGTTGCGGACGGATCGTCCACCCCTAATCATCTTTCAGCAATGGTGTGGATCCAACCAATTATAGATACCCTTCTCAGCCTGCGTCAAACCGCACACAATCTGGGGCTCCTCTAGAACGTGGTGGCCACAGTGAAGCGAAAAGTCTTGCGTGGCTCGCGCAAGAGGAAACTCGGCGCATAGGTGTTGACGGCCAAGTGATAGGTATAGTCTCCCGCTGCCGTGTTGGGGAACATGGAGCGCGTAATCGGAATCGGTGGAGTGGCGGGGCTATCCAGACGCAGGGGATTGTAGGCCCAGTAGATGCGGAAAGGTGCGTTGATGATGGGCAGGAACATCTGGAGCTCAAGACCGGTGGACATTCTCGGTCTCCAGTTCGTGGATCCCAACACCTCTAATTGCTGCTTGGGCGGAGGATTCAAGACACTGCCGGGAGTGCAGCCGGTACCGCTCGGAGTGGCCGTCGCCTGATCCTGTGCCGGACATCCAAACTGCGCGGTGATCACCTGATTGTACTGTTGCGAGGCAATTTGCAACTGGGAGGCTCGCAGAATAGGATCAATCCCGGCGTCCAGGAATGGGGCAAGGGCTACGGGTCCATAGATGGTGATGCGGTACTCAAAGTTGGTGACGACGCTGAGGTCTCCGCCGGGGAAGGTAATCTGGTCGACCGGGATCGGAATGGTCAAATTCCCGAGAAGAGGATTTTGCGCATTCTTGAGAACCGGAGTTCCATCTGGGTTTGTCAGAGCGATTGCACCCACGCTGGGCAGGAAGGCGACTGGCGATACCGAACGGATATCGAAGCCGCGTAGGTCATTCTCGCCGCCCATATAGGAGCGCTGGAACGGAGGAGCCACCAGTCCGGCATAGCCCGTGATGAAAGATCCTTGCACATTGAAACCAAACGCGTTGCGCCGGTTCTGGACCGGAATGAACTTCTTATACTGCACGATTGGCCGGATGGAGCGAACCGTGCCCCCGATGCCCGCCAATTCCGTACCCAACGTGAACTGCTGTCCGTGGTGAGGCGAAATTGGACTATCGATGGTGTTGAAGGAAAAATTGGGGAAGATCTTGCTGGTAATGATTCCTTGCAGCGCATTGGGGCCGGAGATTCCGCGGAAGGCCAGGAACTCGAAAAGGTTTCTCGACGCCGAGCTTAGAGCCAACAGGGAGGAGCGGTCAAAGGAGTAGGTGATTCCAACGCGTTTGAACGAGCGGCGCAGCGGATAGCTGAGCGACGTAGTGAAACCGGCGCTCGACTGCGTGTAATTTTGCAAGTTCTGCAGCACAGTGTTGGGAAGGTTCAAGTTCTGTCCGCTAAAAATTGACAGCTGCCGCGCCTGGTTATAGCTGACTCGGTTCAAATAGACGTTGAAGCCAAACTGCAGCGGCCGATCAAAGAGGTAAGGCTGAGTAAAGCCGAAACGCACGCTCCGGGCCAAGTTTCCGAGGCTGGCCTGCACCTGAAGAGTTTCACCCAAGCCGAGGAAATTGTTGGTCGAGTAGTTGACGCCGACGAAAGCGCCTTCCAGGCCGCTGACTCCGCCATTCAGGCCGATGCTGTTCTTGCCCTTTTCTTTGACCTTCAACGTGAGGTCAACCAAGCCGTCTTTCTCGTCCAGTTTTCGGTCGGTGACGTTAGGATCGTCGGGCTTCAACTGGTCGAAGTATCCGAGTTGATTCAAACGCAGCAGGCTCAATTCCCAAAAGCGCGAATTGTAGATGTTGCCTTCTTCGAGCGCAATCTCACGGCGGATCACCTTGTCGCGGGTGGTTGTGTTGCCCTGGAATTCTATACGGCGGACGTAGAACTGCTTGCCTTCATCGACGTCAATGTCGAGGAAGATCAGCTTCTTGTCGTCGTCAAATCTGGTTTCCGGCACCGAAGTGAAGTTGATATAACCTTGCTCGCCATAGGCCTTGCGCAGGTTTTCCAGACCCTTGGCCACTTTCTCCTTGCTAAAAATATCTCCGTCTTTGATGGGAAAGAGGTTGCGCAACGCCTTGGTATTGGACACCGCCTTATTGTTCTTGAAGGTGATGGAACCGAGAGTGTAGCGATCGCCTTCCTCGATGGGCAGGGTAATGTCGACCGCCTTGCCTGGGCCACTCTGCACAAGTGGAATGCGAGGACCCTTGTGTCCGGTGTCGTGAATTTGCGTCTTGGGTTCGTTCACGATGACCTTGAAATATCCGCGATTCTGATATTCGTTCCGAACGCGTTCGGTGTCCTCGTCGAGCTTGGTGGCGTCGTAGGTTCGGGCGAAGATGTCTTCCAGGAAGATCGAGTGCGGGATACCGATGGGACGCAGGTTCTTCATGGCGTAGCGAAGCACGCGCGTCTTGACGTTCTTGTTGCCCTCGAACTTGATCTTGCCCACTTTAACTTTCGGGCCTTCCTTGATCACAAACGTAATGCCAACTGCGGCGGGAGGGATCTGCCGGATCTCGGTGCGGATGGTGGAGAACTGCCTGCCGTGTTCCGCCAGAAGGCCTTTTATCGCGACTTCCGCTTTCTTCAGCTTCGTCGGGTCGTACTGACTCTCGACGGACAAGCCGACCTTGGCTTCCTTGAAGCGATCGAGGACGTCGCTGGTAGAGACGGAACTCAGGCCTACGTAATTAATTTCGCGGATGGTTGGCTTTTCCTTGACCTGGATGATCAGGCGCCAGCCCTTGGGAGTCTGCTCTCGGCTAAAGCGGATATCTTCGAAGTAGCCGGTGTTCCAGAGTGCATTGAAATCGCGCTCCAGTGCGGCGGGATCGTAAATATCCCCGGGATGAGTGAAAATGCGGGCTTTGATGGTTTCGGACGGAATTCTGCGGTTGCCGGTGACGTCGATCTCGGAGATCACATCGGTTTGGGCCCAGCTGGCGGAAGCGAAAAAAACCGCCAGCACAATACCCAGGGCCGATCCAAAACTTTTCATTCGGCGACAAAGCCGTGCGAATGAAGGGGATGGGCCGGACGTGGCTCCGAAAAGGCGGCAGCCGTTCTCGGGCACAACGATGTGCGAATGAAAGCGAAGATGAATCGCTACGACCTCAGCCTCTGGGATGTGGGAAAACGATCATTATACGGTAGAGATAGAAAAAGCGTCCAAGTCTGCCACTCTTGCTGGTGGCTTCATGGAATGGACTTGGTAGACTCCACATCAACCAAGACGGAATAAAACGTGGCGGAGTTGCCCAGGTCAGAAAGTTTTTCTGAAGTTAGCACGTTTATATTGCGCAACCCGGGACTCAACTTCGCCCAATTGAGTCGCGCCGAGACTACTCCTGGCTGAACTGAGCCATCCACCCGTGCCTTAAGAAAGATTTCTCCTCGGAGGTTGAACACTCGCACCGTCTCTCCGTCAGCAATGCCACGGGAGCGGGCGTCGGAGGAATGCATCTCCAGAAGGTCGACCTCTTCCATCTGCTGCACGGAGGGTTGGTTGGTGAAAGTGGAATTCAGGAAGTTGTCAGCCTTGCGGGCCAGAAGTTCCAGCGGGAAAGTAGCCTGTTCGGCTCCGTGGCGCGATTCCGACGGTGGCTTGAAGTCGGCAACCGGATCGAGGCCAAGTGTTTTCATGGCTTCGCTGTAGAGTTCGGCCTTGCCCGAGGGAGTGCGGAAGTTGCCTTGGGCGAAGGGAAGGAACGGAGCCGAAGAACTTTGGGGCTCGTTCGCGGGTCCGGAGGACGCGGCGAAATTCAGTCGAATGTGGCCTTCGCGCTCCAGGCGCTCGCGAGTAATGCCTTGCAGCCAGGGATTTTTTGAAGACAGCGCGCCATCGATCATGGAGTCGATGGTTTCGCTGAAGCACTCGTCGGTGAATCCCAGGCGCGCGGCGAGGACGCGGAATAGATCGACATTTGATCGGGACTCTCCTAGCGGCTCAATCGCCTGATCTGAAACTTGCAAATAGTAATGGCCGTATGCTGTCTGCAAATCTTTATGTTCGAAAAATGTCGTTGCCGGCAAGACGATGTCGGCATAGTCGGTGGTATCGGTGAAGAACTGCTCGTGGACCACCGTGAATAGGTCCGGTCGCTTGAGGCCGCGAACAACTTCGTTGTGGTTCGGACAAACCGCGGCTGGATTCGAGCTGTAGACGAATAAGGCTTTCAGCGGCGGATCGCTTAGCGTGTTGAGCACCTTGCCCAGTTCGACCATGTTCACAATTCGAGGAGGCTTCCCGGCGTCGGGCTGGAGGTCGGGGCGGCGCAGGGCATTTTTATTCAGATCGAACGCGCCGCTGGTTGAGAGATGGATTCCGCCGCCCACTTCTCTCAATGAGCCGATGATGCAGGGCAGCATCGAAATGGCGCGTGTGGCCATGCCGCCGCCATCGGAGCGCTGCACGCCGTAATTCAGGCGAATGACGGCGGGCCTGGTCGTGGCATATTCTCGCGCCAGCTTGCGAATGTCTTCGGCCGCAATTCCCGTCCACTGCGCCACGCGTTCGGGCGGATAAGCCCTTACCTTCTCGCACAGGGCTTCAAAACCAAGCGTGTATTTTGCTACATAATCGGCATGGTGCAGCCCTTCGCCGATGATCACGTGCATCATGGCCAGCGCGAAAGCGCCGTCAGTGCCGGGATTGATGGGGAGATACCAGTCGGCGCACGCCGCCGTGCGCGTGCGGTAGGGATCTATGACGACCAGCTTCGCGCCCCGGCGCCGCCCTTCCACAATGTAGGGCCACAGGTGAACGTTGTTGCCGTGAATGTTCGAGGCCCAGGCGATGATATAGCGCGAGTGGACGAACTGATCGGGCTCGCTGCCAAGCTTGACGCCCATGACGGACTCGAGTCCAGCCTCGCCGGCGGAGGAGCAGATCGTGCGTTCCAGCTCAGAAGCGCCGAGTCGCGTGAAAAAGCGGCGGTCCATGGAAGCGCCATTCAGCGCGCCGAGGGTACCGCCGTAGGAATAGGGCAAAATTGCTTCCGGGCCGAACTCTGCGATGATGGCGCGAAAACGCTTGGCGATTTCGTCGAGAGCTTCATCCCAGCTGATGCGTCGCCAAGCTTGTGTAGATGCGCTCGCCGCAATTCCCTTCGCAGTGATCCGCCGCATCGGATAGAGCACACGGTCGGGCGAGTACACCCGGTCCAGATACTTCGCCACTTTCGCGCACAAGAAGCCGCGGGTCATTGGGTGATTGGGGTCGCCTTGGATCTTCGTCGCGCGGCCATCCTCTACCGTGATCAAAACTCCGCAAGCATCGGGGCAATCGTGCGAACACGCGGCATGGACGACCTGTTTCGCCATCGGTCAATTATAGAGTGCTTTTTCCAGGACGCCGAAGGGGTGGAGGTAAAAGAATACGGGCGGCTTTCGCCGCCCGTGGTTGGTAGATCTGCTGCGGTTTGAACTATTGCGACTGCGGAGGATCGGCGACGACCGCAGCCGCCAATTCGGGCGTTTGCGTGTTCGGATTCACGAAGAGCAGACCGCCTGCCACGATGGGAATCGATCCACTGGATTGCAACTCGCTCAGTCCCGTCGTATTGATGAACAGAGTGATGTTGCCTGTGTCGACGGTCAGCGGCGCGCCGCCCAGCGAATAGCCGATCAGGGCGTTGTTCTGCAGCTGGAAGCTTCCCAGGTTGCCGTTAGCAATGGTTACGCTGTTCGGCGTAAGCGTGCCATAGACGCCCTGGAAACGCAGCGAGATCATCTGCGGGGTAAAGACGTTGCTGGAATAACTGCCCCCGATGAAGATACGCTGGCCGACGATCACCGTCGAGCTGTTGAACAGCGCGTAGGTGAAGAAATTGTTGAAGAAGCACATGTCGTACTGCGTCACGGCGCTGAGGTTGATGGTCTGGATGGTATCGACATCGCTGACCAGGTCGGCGCTGGTTTCGCCTACCCAGAGCGTGATCTGCTGCACTGGGCCTGACGTTGGATTCACTGCCAAGACACGGCCGGAGAGGAATGCCTGCGAGGTGGTGATGACTTCTACATTGCCGGCCATCAGGCTGCCATCGGCCTGAAAGTATCCCTGCACTCCAACAACCGCAGGAGCGGCCAGGTCGTTGATGTTCCATGCGCTGTTGAACTGCGTGCTGCTGTTGACGTCGACGGTCAACTGGTGCCCATAGGGGCCCTGGATGACGAACGAATTCGCACCGGCGTTTACTGAGACTAGGCCGCCCATAAGATCGGTGACTTGACTATCGGAATCGCTGGCTTTCACCGCTTTGACATAAATCGTCGGATTTACCACACCAGTAACGTTGCCATTGCCATCGACAAGGACGGATTGCCGGATGTCAAAATCCATCCTCAAGCCCGCCAGGCCGTTGCTGCCGACAACCATCGCAGAGGGAAAATTCACGGTAACCGTGGTCTGCGTAGGTGAGCTGGTCGTCGGGTTGAATGTGCCGTTGACAGCACTCAAAGTCGGCGGGTTAGTGGTCATATCCACGTAGGAGATGACTGGGTTCGACAGTGAGAACGTAGCGCTGTTGTAGGTGTCGGCGGGAACGGAATTAAACGCCAGCGGCGACCGCAATCCCAGAAGACGGGCGAAGTCCACCGTCGTGGCCGAGGACAATACTTGCGGCGAACCATTGTTACCGTTCAGAGTGATCGAGTTGATGGTGACATCGAAGCCGACCACAGAGGCCAGCGGAGCGTCTTCGCCGGTCACAAACACTGCCCCCGCCGATTGCGAAGAAGGTGATGTGGCCGAGGATGAGTTGGATGAGGAGCCGCAGCTCGCTGCCAGCAGGCAGAGCGCAAGCAAAACTGTAATCCCCAAGCATCGTTTCATGGCAAACTCCAATTCCAGGATTTTTGCGAAGGCTTTTGGGGGAGCAGCGATTTGCTTCACGATGAGGGAAACACACAGGACTTGAGGATGTCTCGTAACCTGCGGCCAGGTTACCGGATGCACTGCTGGAAGGGGAAATCCGCTATGTGGTGGGGTTTGAGCGACTTAAGGACGGCCCCGCGTAGGGTCCGCTGTGGTACACGTACTTTAGTTTTTCTGGCGCCATCGGAAACTGCGAGCTATTTAATCTCCAGCACTTCTTTCTCTTTCGCTTTGCTCATTTCTTCCATTTTCTTGATCTCGTCGTCGGTGAGTTTCTGGATCTCTTCGAGCGAGCGCTTTTCGTCGTCCTCGGTGATCTTCTTGTCCTTCATCGCCTTCTTGATGGCGTCGTTGCCGTCGCGGCGGATGTTGCGCACGGCGGTGCGATGTTCCTCCAGCGCTTTGTTCAGATGTTTCACCATCTCTTGGCGGCGTTCCTGGGTGAGTGCGGGTACGGGGACGCGAATCAGTTTGCCATCGTTCATGGGATTGAGCCCGAGCTCCGCGGAACGAATCGCCTTCTCGATGGCGCCGAGCGAGGAGGGATCAAAGGGCTGCACCGTGATCATTTGCGGCTCCGGCGCGTGGACCTGGGCTATCTGGTTGATCGGCATTTGCGAGCCGTAGTAATCGACGCTCACGCTGTCGAGCATGTGCACCGAGGCGCGGCCGGTGCGCGTGGCCGCCATCGCCTTGCGAAAGTCCTCTACTGCTTTCTCCATGCGCGTCTTGAGTTGTATGTAAGTTTCTTTCAGGCCAGGAATCGAGGCCATGGACGCTTGAGCCATATAGTTTTAGCTCCGTAAAAATATCAAGTATCAAAACGTTGAATTATAAACCCACTAGAAAGCTGGCCACGGATTTTCACGGATCAACACGGATCAGAAACGACGAATCGGAAAGGAAATCAAAACTGAAGATCCGTGTGAATCCGTGAGATCGGTGGCAAGTTTCTTACGTGCTCACCCTGGAACCGATCCTCTCTCCGCTGACTACACGGCGAATGTTGCCGTGCTGATTCAAGTTGAAGACGATGATGGGCAGGTTGTTGTCTTTGCACAGGCTGATGGCGGTGGAATCCATCACCTTTAGCCCCAGCTTCAGAACGTCCATGTAGGTGATGTCGGTGAACTTCTTCGCGTCCTTCACCTTCATGGGATCGGCGTCGTAGATGCCATCGACCTTGGTAGCTTTGAGAATGGCGTCGGCTTTGATTTCCATCGCGCGCAGAGAGGCGGCAGTGTCGGTGGAGAAGTAGGGATTTCCGGTTCCACCGGCGAAGATCACGACACGGCCTTTTTCCAGATGCCGAATAGCGCGGCGGCGGATGAAGGGCTCGGCAACTTGATTCATCTCAATCGCGGTTTGCACCCGGGTGAAGACGTTTTGTTTTTCCAGGGCATCCTGCAGGGCGAGGGCATTGATTACCGTAGCCAACATGCCCATGTGATCGGCAGAAACGCGGTCCATGTCTTTGGCCTGGTCGGCGACGCCACGGAAGAAATTGCCGCCACCCACCACGATCGCGAGCTGCACGCCCAGCGTGTGCACGTCGGCGAGTTCTGCCGCGACTTCGTGAATGCGGTTGGTATCCACACCGAAGCCCTGGTTGGCGGCCAGAGCCTCGCCGGAGAGCTTGAGCAGAACGCGTTTGAAGGCAGGGGTTGGCATCGGGTTCGAGTTTCCGGTTTCCAGTTTCGGGTTCTTGCTGTCCACCGCGAGGACTAGAGGACACTAGAAACCAGAAACTGGAAACTCGTTTACTTCGCCACCGGAGCGGCGGCTTCGCCACCGTTATCCGGCTTCTGCGATGTGAATGCGACCGTCGCCCCCACATCGCCCACCTTGAAGCGCGCGAACCGGCGCACGCTGATATTCTCGCCCAGCTTGCCGATCTTCGCTGCGATCAGCTGCGCGATCGAGACGGTCTGATCCTTGATGAAGGGCTGCTCGAGCAAGCAGACTTCCTCATAGAACTTTTCCATTTTGCCGGCGACCATCTTCTCCGCGATATTCTGCGGCTTGCCGGAGGCGACGGCTTGCGCGACATAGATTTCTTTCTCGCGCTCGAAATCAGCCTTGGTCACGTCTTCCTTGCGGACGAATTTCGGATCGCTGGCCGCGATGTGCATGGCGATATCGTGCGCCAGCCCCTTGAAGTCGTCGGTGCGGGCCACGAAATCGCTCTCGCAGTTCACTTCGACAAGCACACCAATCTTGCCGCCAGCGTGGATATAGCTGGTCACCGAACCTTCACTGGTCACGCGCGTTGCCTTCTTGGCGGCCACCGAAACGCCCTTCTTGCGGAGAATCACGACCGCCTGCTCCATATCGCCCTTGGCTTCGGTAAGGGCTTGTTTGCAATCCATCATGGGGGCTCCGGTCTTCTCCCGGAGATCCTTTACCTGCGCTGCTGAAATGTTCGCCATAGTGGTGCTCATAAAATAATCTAGTTTCCTGTTTCTGGTTTCGAGTATTAAGAATGTGTGTCTTGTCCCAGGCTACTCGAAACTGGAAACCTGAAACTGGAAACTGCTTCTTACAAACTTTGACCCGCGCCGGACGACCCGCGCGGGTCTGATTTCAAATGCCCGGTTTTTTCCTGGAACTCTGGCCTACGAGAGCTCCCAAAACCCGCTTCTAGACAGTCTGGCTCTCGACCTTTTGAATATCGGCGTCTTCGTTCGCGACCGGCTTCTTATGGGTTCCTGGACCCAGCACTTCTTCCATGCTGATGTCTTCGCCGATGTCCGCCAGGTCAGAGGCAGCCGCAGCTTCCTGAGTGCGAATCTGAAGCGCCGCTGCCGCATCTTCCGCGTGCTGCGCTTCCAGAGCCTGCGCTTGTTCCGTGGCCGCCGTCATGTCGGCGATCTGTTTGTCGCTCATCAACTGTGCGCCTTCGGCAATCGCTTCCGAAATCTTCGAGGTGAATAGCCGGATTGCGCGCAACGCGTCGTCGTTGCCCGGAATGACATAATCCACTTCGCTAGGATCGCAGTTGGTATCGACCACCGCGACCACCGGAATGCCCAGCTTACGAGCTTCGCGCACCGCGATCTGCTCTTTGTTTGAGTCGATCACGAAGACCGCATCCGGCAACCGGCTCATGTTCTTGATGCCCGCCAGGTTGGCCTGCAGGTGTTTGCGCTCGCGTTCGAGCTTGATGACTTCTTTCTTCGGCAGCAGCTCGTAGCGGCCATCCGTGGCCATCTCGTCGAGCTCTTTCAGCCGCTTTACCGACTTCTGCACAGTGACCCAGTTGGTGAGCAAGCCACCCAGCCAGCGCTGGTTGATGTAGAAGCCGCCGCACTTGGTCGCCTCTTCGGCAATGGCGTCCTGCGCCTGGCGCTTGGTCCCCACGAACAGCACAATTTTGCCGTCGGCCGCCAGCTCCTGTACGAACTTCGACGCCTCTTTGAACATCTTCAGCGTCTTCTGCAAATCGATGATGTAGATCCCATTGCGCTCTCCGAAGATGTATTCCTTCATCTTGGGATTCCAGCGCTTCGTCTGATGCCCGAAGTGAACACCCGCTTCGAGCAACTCCTTCATGGTGATAGTAGCCAATGAACCTCCTTATTTA
>Ga0182015_10002178_pt1 | contig 24300 bp, 16 predicted proteins | sample 712P3MmetaG_FD_120478 | JGI IMG/M metagenome (GOLD analysis project Ga0182015, IMG submission 120478) | Permafrost microbial communities from Stordalen Mire, Sweden - 712P3M metaG | ecosystem: Environmental > Terrestrial > Soil > Wetlands > Permafrost | place: Sweden: Stordalen | collected...
AGAGTTTGTCACCGGTCTTGAACGATTGCTCGGCAAACCCATCGCGCGCCGCGCTCCAGGACGCAAACCCACGGCCAGCGTCACCGGCGTACAGCTGAAATTGCTGCAATAGGTATCATGTCGACGCATTTCCTAGGTGTGAGTCCTAGGTACTCCCCACCCCTCGCAAAGCGAAGGGTGGGGAAACCCACCACGACCCTTAGCTAAAACTCTTCTTAAGTGTTGCTATCGAGATGTGTGGCCACCCTAAGTTGACATAGATTTGCGGCGTCCCATGCAATAGGTGGAATATGGGGAAGTCGAGCGCCACCATCTGTGCGTACTGCAGTTGCATGAAGCTGTGACCGGTGTGCTTATTCGTCACCTTTTCGATCCAGAAGGTGGCATACACAAGCGCAGTTTCCGCATTTTCCTGCTGCTCCTGAAGGGGGCCCACAGTCACCGTTTCACCAGTAAGAAAAGGTATGTTTTCGATGCCGCCGGCGAACTGTGGTAGCGCGACCGATACCGTCGGGACTCCCGGACTGGTCGCGCCAGAGTTCTTGTTTTTCAGGAAAGTGATCGGTGTTCTGGTAGCGATGTTGATGACCGTACCCTCGAACGTATAGCCTTTGGCGACGAGGTCCTCGATGTCCTTCTGAAGAAGCAAAATCGGGTCGTTAACGACGTCCTGCATGGGAATGCCGTTGATACTCGCAGGCAGCGGCGGCTCCAGTGGGCTGGTGCCGAAGGGGGTTCGGGTGTTGAGCGCGAAGGGCGGATTCAGCGGGCCGGGAGGGATGGGGCCGTCCGGAATGGTGAGATCGTATTCAGGAAAAGGTGGAGCGGGTATGGTCGCGGCGGTGAGCTTCTCCGATGATCCTGCAGCGTTGAAGGCGACTACGGGAGCGGGTGGAGGAGGCGTCGGGAACGGGGGCACGGCAAAGGGAGTGCTGTTGAACGAGGGAAATAAAGAACCATTGTATTGGGCGCCGGGAGCCGTGAGCACCGGCGGACCCGTAAAGGGCTCGGCTATACCCTGAGCCAAAAGCGAATTTCCGTGAGGAATTGTGCCCATCCGGGCTACGAGCTGCTTGGGGCTGGCTGTGGGTTGCGGAGGAAAGGTCATATCACCGGGTTGCTTGATCCAGATACCCGGTTCGATATGGAGTGCGCCGTCGTGCCCGGCATCAGTAATCTGCTGTAGATACGTTAGTCCATACAACGTGATGTCATCCTGCCCAAAGCCGCGATTGGGAATTGGTGACCCGATCGGTGTTAACACCAGCGTTTCACGCGTCTGATTGAGTTGCAGATAGAGGTCGGTCTTGTCGTGGAAGTCGGGACGGGCAATCAGGTTGAAGCCACGCCCCTTCCACGTTCCGGCAAGATCGCCAAGAGCACCCAACTGCTTCTGTACCGTAATATTGTCAGGAGTTATGCGAATATCAGATACTCGGTTGTCATTCTCTTCCGGCATTTTCTTTGCTCCTTCTCCAACGAAATGATTTGATTACCTCGCTTACAGTCACCGTCCTGGCCATTGAAGTTCAGCCGCGTCCGGCGAGTCCGCAAGGAGGTCCAGGTCGGATCCATGTCGACAAAGCAGGCCTAATATATGGGAGTGCTATGGCAATTGTGGCTGCAACCATAACGCCCGCAGTATATGGTGACCCGATCCGATCATTCGTTACACAATGGCTGCTTGGCGCCACCGTTTGGCGAGTGGAGATTCTCTGTTGCTTTACAAGTTTTTCTTTTTAGGGGTGTTTCTCTTTTGCGAATGTCAGGGGACAGGGATGTCAAACCCGGACCCGATCCGGTAGGAGGATCACAAGTCATTGCAAGCGGTATGTCGATCATGAACACCCTACCCCAGGGAACCAAACAAGCTCGATAAGCGACTCGGCGATTGAATGCCACTTGAGACGAATCACCCGGTTGGCAGCTTGGATTACTTCTGGTTTGCCGGCCCACCAGGAGGTCCTCTGGTTTCGGGGTCGGTAGCGCTGCAGAAGAAAATGGTTTCACATTTTTGCCGACGCGCGAGAACAATGTATCATCGTGCCGCTTTTTTGCGACTGAGGATGACCGTGGCTCAATCCTTTTGTCGAAGGGGCCAATCGCACTGCACGGGAGGAGTCCCATGATCCTACCGCCCAGCGCATCGGCGAGGCCCTCGACGCTGCTCCGGAAGGATTGTCTAGAACCCAAATCAGGGGATTCTTTCACGGGCATGTAAGCACAGAGCGCATCGACCTTGCGCTGGAACAGCTAAGCGGCCTGGGTCTGATTAACCGCCGCACCGCGGCCGGGCGTGGACGGCCTTCCACCTTCTGGTTCCCAGGCGAAGACACCAAAGCGGCCGATGCGGGGGCTTAATGCGCATAGTGCGCTTAAAGAGCAGGCTTCCCCCCGCGCCGCCCCCCGGCAATGATGGTGGGTTTACCCGCTTCGAACCCGCTCGCGCGCGACCGGCCTGTGGCGTGCCGTGCTTGGGCGGGGCAGTCAGCGCAGCCGTCCACGCTGGACGCGCATTCGCCCGACCTTCGAACGATGGATACCTCGCGCTCGCATCCTGCATCCTTATCCTGACGTGCGTTTCGACGCCACTCATCCTAGGTAGAAGCCGTGTGCGGTAGTTCCGCTCGCACGGATCTCTTCGGGGGGCGACCAGCGATGGTCGTCCCTACCGCGACCGGAACTACCACCGGCAAATCCCCGATGACGCTACCAATCAAATCAATAATTTAAGACACTTTCTGATCTGTCACCTCACAAACTTGTCATTTGCCGACAATTGGATTCCGCTGCCTTCTTCGATGGAAACATAGCAGTCGATGGGCAACTTGGTATAGCGTTCGACTAATGTGCTGGGTTTAGGCCATTTTATTTCGAGCCAATCAACTTTCGTGTGGCTACCAATCCCCAAAACTACACGCGGGTCATGCGAGGCAAGATAGCTTCCTCCGCCCACCTTTAGATCGTGCCGCTTTAGGTCACCGGCTTGCCAAGCTATTCGTGCGCCAATTGCGTCGCGATTTGCTTTCTTGCCGATAAGATAGAGTCCCAGCCAATGGTTTCCGTGGGCTGCCGTGTTTCGCAATAGCAACGGGGGGCCGTTGTTCACGGCCACCAACACATCAACGGCGCCGTCATTATCGAAATCGCCTATCGCCATGCCGCGGGCGGCGAACCGTTGACTGAAGATCGGGCCTCCACGTTGGCTCACATCTTCAAAACGGCGTTCATTTCCGGCTCCCTTGTTTCGAAACAGCAACATGGGCTCGGCATACTTCACGTCCTCTGTGCGGGTTTCGACCCTGTCGTCGGGATGTCCATTGGCAATAAATAGATCGATATTTCCGTCATTGTCAAAATCGACAAATTTGATCCCCCAGCCGCTCATCAGCATAGTGCTTTGCCCGATCCCATTGAGCATCGCCTGATCATCGAATGTCGAGTTATGGTTGTTGCGGTACAGTGAATACTTTTCATGATCGACGTTGGTTACGAAAAGATCCATCCAGCCGTCGCCGTCGTAATCAGCGGAATCAACGCCCATACCGGACCGCGGGCTGCCATCTTCGCTGTATGCAATCCCCGCCTCGACGCCAATATCTCTGAATTTGCCCTTACCATCATTGACGAGAAGAAAATTAGCCACCGTATCGTTTGCAACAAACAAGTCCATATTGCCGTCATTGTTGATATCCGTAGCGACCACTCCCCACGCTTTTCCTAAGTATCGTGCGATCCCTGAATCCTTACTTACGTCGGTGAACGTCCCATCTCCATTATTGTGGAAGAGCCAGCTCGGCATCGGAGTGTAAACCCTCGGCACACAATAGTAGCGCTCACCTGTAGCTGCGTTCCCACAGAACTTATTCTTTTCCTTGGTGAAATCCACAAATCGGCATACGAACAGATCGAGTTTCCCGTCGTTGTCATAGTCAAACCAAACCGCGCTGGATGCCCATCCCGGCGCCTCAACCCCAGCTTTCTTGGTGATGTCGGTGAAGGTGCCATCTCCATTGTTGCGGTACAAAATGCTTGTGCCGTATTGAGTTACATAAAGGTCCGGAAAACCGTCATTGTCAAAGTCGCCGACCGCCGCACCCATTCCATAGCCGCCTCCGGGAACCCCTGCCTGCGCAGTGACATCCGTAAACGTGCCATTACGATTGTTTCGATAAAGGGCATTGCGCAGCGGAGGAGACGGATCATAAAAATCGCAACGGCCGCTATTCACGAAATAGAGGTCCATCCAGCCGTCACGGTCGTAATCGATGAAAGCGCAGCCTGCTCCTGTCGTCTCGGGAAGATAGTATTGTGACGACCGGCCATTGACATGTGTCCAGTTGATTCCGCTCGCGGAAGGTGGCACGGAAACAAAGAGAGGACTCGAATCCTGCGAGCCGCTGGTTCCGGATGCCACGGCGGATGAGAACAGCCGCGGAAGCGTCGAACAAAGGCTGCTTCTGCAAAGGCCCAACAAACCAATGTTCTTTAGAAAAGCGCGTCTGGAGCTCTTTTCCAGGAGATGCGGATTCCGGCGACACCCCATGGCTCCTATCCTTCCGGCGTCTGAACTTCCCGTGAACGGAGGCTAGTCGCCTTCAGCTCGCACCAGGGGTAGACGAGCGTCTGGCTGCTTCCAGCTTGATCGAAGCCAAACATGATCCGGATCCTCCGTGACCGTCATCGAACGAGAAGTTCCAGCAAGGAAATTAAGGTAATAGATGTCGTATCCCGGTCCGGCCACGACGGGGTGATATCCGTCTCGCACCAGAACTGCGTCGCCGTCGTGCACTTTCAGTATGGAATCACGCGCATGGTCGGAACTATAAAGATTTTGGAACGCAAAAGCGCGAGGATCGTTCATTCGGTAATAGTAGATCTCGTCGAGATCCACTTCGACTGGTGGATTGTGGACCTCGTGCTTGTGTGGGGGATAGCTGGACCAATTGCCGCCCGGCGTGTAAACCTCCACGACAACTAATCTATCAGCCGGAAAGTCAGGCGGGATTACGTCGATAATTTGCCGCGACGCATTCTCGCCTCCACGCAAATTGCTGGAGATATCTTTCGGAGTGATCAGCTTGGGCTGCAAGGAGGCCGTGGAAGGCACTCGGCACTCGGCGATCTCGCAAACCGTCTCGGCTTTGAGGACCACGTGATTGGATGAAGGAAGATAGAGGGTATAAGGCAGTCCGTCAAAAACGTTCCTTCTGCCTCCAATCGACACCACCCCTTCTCCCCAGTCCGCGGCGCATCGACCACCCAGTAAGACCAGCGCCATTTCTTCGGCTTCTGTATGTAGGGACAGCGTTTCTCCGGGAACGAGCCGTCGAACAACAAGGCTCATCCACTCCCAGCCGGCTTCTTCGCGGGTGAATCGGAGCAGTTCGCCGGACTGACCGTGAGATGGATTGTGCGAATGGACGACAGAACTATTAGACTTCATTCATTTACTCCATCAAGCTCGCGAATCCAATATTGATATCGCTCGCGAGACATCTCTGCGTTAGCTAAGAATATAGGCCAGTACGAGCGACCCGGATATAAACCTTGCGTGCTGCAAGCATCGCAATTCTCGTTCGACAACTCCCTGTCAGTGCATCCGTAAGAGCAAAATAGGAGTAATAATCATTAGAAATGCTGAGCCCACGGGGATAAGCACGCCGCGACTGACTCCAGACCGATCGGCAATGAATCCCACGGCCGGCGGAATAGCGATCGCGCCTATCCAGCCGCCGGTAGTCACCAGGCTTATCGCGGTTCCTACCGATGATGGGAAATAGTTACCGGCGAGTCCAAGTGCCGTCGGAAAGATGGCGGCCATGAACCATCCTGCCGCCGATGCGGCGATGATTACCGATACTCGGCCCCGTATGATATAGAGTGCGCCAAGGCTGATCACTGCACCTGCCGCGCTGAGCAGCAAAAACAATAGGGGGCCGAATTTGACCAGAGTCCATTGGCTCGTCCACCGGCCGGCGATCATCGCCAAGGCGAATATAGAGATGATTCGCGACGCCGATTGCTGCGGGTATCCGCGTTCCGTGGTCAGGAACGTAACCGTCCAGCTCCAAACGGAGAATTCGGTCCCGACGTACAGAAATACCAAAAACATGAGCAAGAGTAGTCGGGGCTGAACAACCAGCGTCGCAATACTACCTAAAGAAAAGCTCGCGCCAGCCGCAGGAACAGGGAAGGAAAGCGAGAGATGTAAGGCCAGAATCGCGCCGGTCATAATTGCTGAAGTCTTGAGTACCCCGGAAAAGCCCTTGTACTTGAGTATCGGCATGACGAGGAAGGGAGCAACGAAGGCGCCTACGCCAAAGAAGAGGTTAAGAAAATTGGAGGCGACTTCTCGGTGACTGCTGTTAGCTAGAGAAACCGTGGTGTTTTCTCCGGCGATCACCATGGACCCTCCAAGGCCCAGGACAAAAGCGAGAGCATATAGGAATCGAGGCGACCCGATCGATCCCAACCCCCAGAAGGCTGCCCCAACCAGGAGCAATCCCAGGCATGTGACCAGTTTGGTCCCTGAGAAGTCCATGGTTAGCCCAGAAGGCACAGAGGAGACGAGCAGGCCAATGGAGCTGAACATGAAGAACTTGCCTGCCTGAGTCTTATCCAGCGCAAGCTTCTCCATCAGGTTAGGCAAGACGATGCCCAACATCGCGTTGAGATAACCATAGATAAACACTCCAGACCAAGCGGCGAAGATCAGTCCCCTGCCACCGATCATGGAAGTGTCCTTCCGGACGGAAAGGCGCCCTTTTGTGCTTTGGCTCCGCCAAAGAGGCTGCCGGACAACCTCCCAGGGTAGGATCTGTAAGCCACCCGTCGCATGCGTGAGAAAGAGGTCACGCCCGTTTGCCGTCGCGCCACGCGGAACCTTTCCATTGCTGCTTGATGTATTCAGCGGCTCTAAAGGCAACTGCCTGGATGGTCAGCGATGGATTGAATCCGGCATCGGTTACCAGCACGCTTCCATCTGTGATGAACAGGTTATCGAGGTCATGGCTTTGACAATAAGAGCTGACGACAGAGGTCTTAGGATCATTTCCCATCCTGCAGGTGCCATTTTGATGATCGGCTACCCCGCCCCTCCCGTTTTCACCATGCCAGGTTTTTGTAGCCCCCGCCTCTTTCAGTAATTGTTCCTGCTTGTCCATCACAAAATTGGCTACATCGAAATCGTCCTGAATGTAGGAATGAGTGATCCGTGCAACGGGCATTCCCCATGCGTCGCGAACCTTTGGATCAAGATCCACGCGGTTTCTCTCTTGTGGCAGGGCCTGGCAGTTGCTGCCAAGATGGATGTAGCGATAGAAATACTTGCGCTGGAAGTCTTTGTGGGCCTTGCCCCACAAGGCCTCTCCGGGGGGGCGGCTCGACGCGAATTCAATCGGCAGAGTGCAATAGTAGTTGTAAATATAACCGCCTCCGCGGATTTCCCGGCCCCGCGGGTGATTCCAGTCGTTGAAAGCGATCGATGGGCCAGGGCCCTTGTCGTGGGGGATCTCCCGTTCGAAAATACCAAATGCGTCCGCCCCCGTGTGATCGTTCAGATTTCTGCCCACTTGTCCTGATGAATTCCCCAGCCCTTGAGGATGAAATTTGTTTGAAGAGTTGAGCAACAGTCGCGCTGATTCCGTGGCCGAGCAAGCCACCACGATCAAATCGGCATACTGTTCATGTCCCTGATTGCCGGAGTCGAAATACTGGACTCCACATGGGCGGCCCTTTTCATCAGTCAAAATGCGAGTCACAAAGGAGTTTGCCCTCAGCTCGCATCTCCCGGTTTTGAGGGCGAGGGGCAGCATACTGATCTGTGTGCCGGACTTGGCGTTCACTTCGCAGGCGTGAGCAAGGCACCAGCGGCATTGGATACAAGGATTGCGATCGTTGTAGGGCTGGGTCAAGATCGCGAAGGGGGGCGGAAAGGGATGCCACCCCAGCCGCAAACCAGCATCCCGGACGATTTCTCCCTGCGGGTTGATAGGCAAGGGGCGAACGGGAAAAGGCCTCTTCCGAGGTTCTGCGAACGGATCAGCTCCGGCCAGTCCTGAAACTCCAACCTCATACTCGGCTCGCTCGTAGTACGGTTCGAGGTCATCATAGCTGATGGGCCAATCTTCTACTGAGGTCCCTGGAATCGCGCCGTAGGTTGATTTCATTCGGAAGTCTTCTCGTTTGAAGCGCCACGCGGCGGCGCCGTATGCGAGCGTGGCTCCTCCCACTGATGCCGCGGTTTTCCCGTAGACCTCGTCGACTCCCGGATAGACCAGTCGCGCAGTTTCGCTGTCGGTGTAACGGAATGTGCGTGGATTGGCATAGACGGATGGACCATATGCGGGCGGTACGGAATACTGCGATTGCAATTCGGAGTGGTCGTAGTCGGCAGTCGTATACTTCGCCCCCCGCTCGAACATCACCACGGACAGCCCTGCCTGCGCAAGCTCCTTGGCGAGGATGCCGCCGCCAGCCCCTGAACCCACAACGACAGCGTCGACCTTATTCTTAGGCAAGAACTTATCCTCCAAAACCAAGCATTTTCCAGCTCTCGCCGTTTCGATTCGCACCGTGGGCCGGGTCGCCATAATAGCCTTCGAACGTATGCTCGGAGATCAACCTGAAGAATTCACGGGCGCTGGGCTCCCCTTCGATTCCTGCCTCAAGGGTCCTCAAGACGTTCTCTTGCTGCTCGGAATTCAGGGACACGAAATTACCACCAGCGAGCTTCTGACTGACTCTATCCACCAGCGCGAGGCCAGTCTCATAACGATCCAGGTAGAATGTGCCGTATGCCCCCCCAATTTTGCTATCGATGAACTGGACGACGCCCGCTTGTTTCGCGCCCGGGTAGTCATCTGCGGGAACGAGCTGTTCTGCTATGGCTCCCACCGTCGCCCCCTGGGCCGCGGTGAATACCTTGTAAGTTGTCGGCAGGGGATCGTTGGCAGAAGCCATTTCTGCCAGGGCTGGCCATGCGGTCATGGCAACGGTTCCGCTGGCCGCAATCGATTTTACAAAGTCTCTTCTGTCCATTTTCGCTGCTGACATGCCCCCACCCTCCGGACTGAAAGTAAGCTGACGCGAATACCTACCCCGTGGTGGGCTGCACGAAGCGGTTAGTCACACCACTACAAGACGGAAATGTATACCAAGCGGCTCTGCAAAGTCGATGGGCAAATCCTGGTCTTTCGCGAGACGCCCTCTCTGATGCTTTCGGAGGGAGCCGGCAGCGTGCGTCTGAATATGAGACGCAGTCCGTCGCAAAAGATGAAACAAGCCAAGGAAGAAAATTAACAGGAACAGACTCTGCAGGCGACTCATGCGGCCGTTGCGGCGGGTTGCGCAGCTGCTTTCGTCACCCACGGCCAACGCTTGGCACAGATTGCGGGGCACTGCAACGGCCTGAGCGCTCTCTCAGACCCTCTTTCCTGGAGCTGCCGGTAGAGCGCCTTTCCCATTTTCTTTTCAACCGTGCACACCACCGGCGGCAGGGAAGAAATTATAGCCTCAATCCCAAAAAGGTTCATTGTTTCTTGGCGCAGGTCTTGGCGTCCCGCAATAAATGCTTGACACGAATTGCGAAGCCTTATACAACGTTTGGCAGTCGTATAAGCGATTAGAAACATGATCCAAATACAACGCTAAGCGCTTGCTCAAAGGCTAGGCGATTTGCCCAGCCGAGAGTTCTAGGAGGAATCATGCGATTGTCCTTTTGTAGCCTGGGCCGCCCACGCCGCATAGGCGCGGCACTCATCGTCATGTTTGTGTCGGCAGCCCTCCACGCGCAGGTTGACACGGCGAGCATCGTCGGCACCGTCAAGGATGCGACCGGCGCCATTATTCAGAGCGCTCAAGTGACAGTCCAGAATGTAGCCACCGGCGAAAGCCAGACGGTCAAGGTGGGCAACGCCGGCAACTACGTATTCCCCTATCTAAGAGTTGGAAACTACACGCTCACCGCTGAGGCCGCCGGGTTTAAGAAGGTAATTCGCGACGGGATCGCGCTCGACGTACAAGATCGTAAGCAAGTGGATTTCGCGATGGAAGTGGGCTCCAACACCCAGCAGGTCACAGTCACGGACAGCGCTCCCTTGCTCGAGACGCAGAACGCCGATGTTGGAACTGTGGTTGATTCGCAACAGGCAACGGATCTGCCCCTGAATGGCAGGCGCTACGATCAACTTTCCCTGCTGACGGCAGGAGTGAACCCTTCTAGCGCTTCGTTTCAAGGCCGCGCTGAGGGAGTCTTCAGCGTGAACGGCAATAGCTCCACCGAGAACAACTACGTCCTGGATGGCGCTGACAATAATTCCTATACGACCAACCTTCAGGATCAAAGCGCCCAAAGTGCCCAGCCGGCGGTCGACTCCCTGGCGGAATTCAAGCTGCAAACGCGCGATTACGACGTTGAGTACGGGCGCAGCGCCGGCGGTGTGATCAACGCCTCTATTAAGTCCGGCACCAATGAAGTGCATGGCGATGTTTATGAATTCATTCGCAACGACAAATTGGATGCGAATGATTACTTTCTCAACCAGGCCGGCCAGCCCAGGCCGGCGTACAGGCAGAATCAATATGGAGCTACCCTCGGTGGCCCCATTCGCAAAAACAAGGTGTTCATTTTCGGTAACTACGAGGGAACCCGAATTGCCGCGGGGCAGAGCCTTGTCGGAACCGTTCCCACCCCGCTCATGCGGCAATACAATTTCAATGAGCTGAGCCCACCGCCGACCAACCCCACCTATCCTGGAGCCCCGGCCAACTGCATTGTGGCCGGCGTGGTGAGTCCCAGTTGTGTTGACCCTGTGGGGGCAAAGATCTTTGCGCTCTACCCGCTGCCCAACACCAACCTGGCACAGAATGGACAGCTGGGTGCATTTAGCGGCAATAACTACATTTCCAGCCCTACTGAGTCGCGCAACTCCGATCAGTTTGGCACTCGCGTAGATTACAAGATCAGCGACAAGGACAGCGTTTATGGTCATTATGTTGTTTTTGACCTGCGGCAGAATATCCCCGGAATTTTCTCTTTAGTCAATCCCATCGCGGACGGCACTGCTGGATCCACGCAAGGGATCAACGATGACCGTGGCACAAACGTCACCATGGCATGGGTCCATCTTTTCAACCCCACTTTGATCAGCGACGCGCACTACACGTTCAATCGGGCGGCGTCGCACTCCAAGCAGGCTACATTTGGGGTGGAGGCGAACAGCCAGGTTGGATTAACCGGAATTCCCGTTTATGCGGGCGTCTCAGGCGGACTCCCGGAACTCGACATTTCCGGCTTTTCTCAGTTGGGAAGCCCCCGCTGGCTGCCACAGAATCAATTTGCGCAGATTTGGCAGTTCAAAGACACCATCACGCTTATCAAGGGAACTCACAGTCTCAAGGCCGGCATCGAGTGGCGCCGAGACGCGGATAACTTCAGTGATCTGTGCTGTACTCGCGGCTTTTTCAACTTTAGCGGTCAGTACACTGGCAACCAGGGCATCACCGACCTTCTCCTCGGGATTCCCAACTCGTCCGAGTTGGAAAACTTGAACATCGCTCATATCTATCGCAACGGGTTCAACTGGTTTGTCGCCGACAGCTGGAGGGCGAAGCCAAAACTTACCATCAACTATGGCGTGAGATATGAGTATGAGAGCCCGCTCTTTGAACGCGACAACCATGTAACCAACTTCATCCCGACGCTCAATGGCGGTCAGGGCGGCCTATTTACCGTTCCCAGCAATGCGTCAGGGACCTACAACCGGACCACCGTCCACCCCAAGTTGGATAATTTTGCTCCCCGGGTAGGCATCGCTTATCAGATCGCCCCCAACCTGGTCATGCGTACTGGGGCTGGTATCTACTTCCAAAATACTTACCGCTATGGCAGCGAGAGCCAATCAGCGCTCAACCCGCCATTCCTCACCGACCACGCCCTGAACAACTCGTTGAACGCTGCGCCGGGCTTGTTTCTGCAGAACGGGTTCCCTGCAGGGTTCACTGATCCTGTGAGCATCGACGACATTGCGGCCGTTAGCCAGCTTCAGATTCGCTCCATCAACTCAAATATCATACCTTCCGATATCTATGAAGGAAGTTTCGGCTTCCAATACTCGGTCAGCAGAGATCTGGCGGTTGAGGCCAATTACGTGTTCAACCAGGGCCGCCACCTGTGGAGTCTTACTAACGAAAACCAGGGTAATCTTATCGATCCCGGAAGTCCGCCGGTCATCCCCTTTCCGCAGTTCGTTCAAGGCACCAACCCGACCTTCGTCGAGTGGTTGGATAGCGACCTGAGTTCCAGCTACAACGGTCTGCAGATCAGCGTCGACAAAAGAATGGCCAACAACTTTGCCTTCCATGTGGCCTACACCTGGAGCAAGGCTCTGAGCCAGGGAAGCGACTTTGAGGCTGGGCTGCGTGGCATTCAGGACCGCTACAATCTGAATAAAGAATGGGGTCTCTGGGACAATGACACGCCCCAGCGTTTCGTCCTCAGCACCACCTATGGCTTGCCGGTAGGTAAGGGTCACGATCTCAATCCATCTGGCTTCGTAGGCAAGGTGGTCGACGATTGGCAGCTGAATGGAATTGTGAACTACTCAGATGGTCAACCTATCACCATCTCGCCGAGTAACAACTTGACCGGGGCGGGAGGTGGTATAAGGGCCAACTGCATTGCCACGCCGCATATCAATCAAACGATTGCCCACTGGCTTGACCCAAATGCTTACTCCGCCCCTTTGCCGTACTACTTCGGCACGTGTGGACCGACGCCGGGGCCAAGAAACCCTGGGATCTCGACCTGGGATACCTCCGTGTTCAAGAATCTGCCCATCTCGGAGACGAAGTTCTTCCAGTTCCGCGCAGAGGCTTTCAACCTTTGGAATAAACCACAATTCGGTGTGCCGAATTCGACCGTTGGCACGCCGTCCTTTGGTCAAATATCGAGTCTCGCCACCAATCCCCGGCAAGTTCAATTTGCCCTTAAGTTTATTTTCTAAGGGCACGGCGAGCGCCGGGGGCGGCCACAACGATGTGAGTAGTTAACCGTGATTGATTCAATCCATACGCGCCTTGTAGGATAGCTGCCTGGCAAGTCGGGTTGAATCGATCACGTGTGTGGTAAGAGATAGAACGGAGTAGTCGGCCATGATGGAGCGACGGAGGTTTCTCAAGGTTGCAACACTGGGCGCTCTGGCCTATGCCTGTCCCCGCGAGGGGTTCAGCGAAGAAAAACCGCAAAAGTTCAAGATCGGCATGGCTGCAACCACCTGGCTCGCCACCGAGCACTCGACCGCTATGTATTGGAAGGCGGTCGAGGCGATTTCGCAGTTGGGGATCGGTGCGACCGAAGCGGACAATAGCGATGCCCACCTGGACTCCGCGTACGGAGCAGATCCTGCAGCATTCGTTACCCAGTCTCGTGGGATTGGAGTACAACTCGAGGGCGTCTATCAGGCATTGCCGCTGCACGAGCGCCAGAACTGGCCAACCATGATGGCAAAGATCCGTTCCGATGGTAAATTCCTGAGAGCGGCGAATGCGAAGTATATTGCCCTAGGGTGGAATCCGCCTGCTCCCATTGCAGGCAAGCCCTATCAACGGACGACTGAGGATGTCCAGCAGGTAATTCGGGCGGCGGATGAGATCGGGCGCATTTCCAGCGAAGAGTACGGCATTCTGGTTGCCTTTCATGCGGAGCGCGATATCCCTAAAGAGATTGTGCTGGAGATCCTCGACGGCACGAATCCCAAATATGTAAAATTCTGCGCCGACGTGGGTCATCTCGCGGGCATGGGACTCGATCCCCTGCAGACGGTGAAGAGATATGCTTCCAGGCTAGCGGTAAGCCATTGGAAGGACTTCGATCCAAAACTAACCAGCCCTTCTTATTTGGGTGGGAAAGCTAGCGGAGACTTTGTCGAGGTCGGACAAGGCGTAGTCGATTTTCGGGGTTTAGCCGATTTTTATCGGCAAATCGGATTCAGCGGATGGGTGATGTTGGAGCTGGATCATACCCGCAAGCCTAGTATCATGGAGAGTGTTCGCCAAATGAAGGGATTTGTTATCGACCAGTTGAAGCTTCGGTTTGTCCCGCTCCAACATTAGGTTTACCTCTTGGAGCGAGTCCGGATCGGATGCGCGCTTCCTGAGCCGGCAAACTCGGCCAATCGTATGATGACCTCTCGATGGATTCACTGGCAAGGCGTAGCTTTGTCGTTGTTGCTCCCGATTCTCGCCGGCACCTCACTGGGGCAACACCAGAATCCACTGAACGCTGTTCGCCGGGAACTCGATAGCGGCCGTAGCGCGGAGGCAATTCCAGGTCTGGAGACTTACCGCCGCGACCATCCCCTCGATCCGGAGGTTTGCAATCTCCTGGGCATCGCATATGAGAGGGTTGGCGATGGCGACAAATCGTTGGAAATGTTCAAGGAGTTTGCGCGCCTGGCTCCTGACAGGCCGGAAGCTTTTAACAATCTGGGTGCGGCTTACCTGCGCGCGGGAAATCCGGATCAAGCCGAGGCGGCTTTTCGCCGGAGTCTGGCTCTTCGTCCTGGCGCTGTAGATGCTCTTTACAACCTCGGCGCCCTGCTGAATGCGAGAACGAAATTTTCAGAGTCCAAACCGCTTCTCGAACAGGCATTTCGCTTGGAGCATTCTGGCGCAGTCGCATACGAGCTTGCGGTAGCGATGGCAGGAACGGGTGACAAGAAAGACGCTTTGAAACTTCTTGAGTCGGGAACTCCTCCGAAAGATGCGAATGCCGCTCCCTGGTTGAAGCTGGTTGGGGCTTTGGAATTCGATCAAGGAAATTACCAGCGGGCATCCAAGGCTCTCGATCAGGCCCTCCTACTAGCGCCCGATGACCTCGAACTGTCGTACAGCTTGGCTTTAGCCCGACTGCAGTTGGGTCATGTAGACGCGGCTATTCCATTGTTGGACAAGAGTTTTGCGCAGCTTCCCCCGAGTTCAAGATACGTACGTGAAGGTACGATACTGGCCTCTAAGGGTTTTCCCGGCCAAGCTTTATCACGATTCGAGCAAGCCGCCCTTGAGGATCCTGCTTCGTACGATGCTTTGTACAATATTGCAGTCTTGCGGCTGGAAAAACCCGGCGATCCCAAGGATTTGGACAGCGCACTCGATGCAGCGCAGCGAGCGTTGGCCATAAACGATAGCGGTGAAATTCATGACCTCATTGCTGATATATACGAGCGCAAGAAAGACTACCGTAATGCGCTTAATCATTATCAGGAAGCCACCCGCCTGGCTCCTGAGAATGACAGATTTGCCTTTGACCTGGGTTCCGAGTTGCTGCTGCATGAGAATTACGAAGCGGCTGAAGCCATCTTGCACGCCGCGCAAATTCGCAATCCGGAGTCGTCGCAGATCTACTTAGCGCTAGGTGCTGCGGAATTTATGGGCGGTAAGACTGCCGAGTCTGTCGACGCTTTCTTGAAGGCGGTTGATCTGAATCCCAATTTTGAGCCCGCCTATCTCTTCCTTGGCGAAGCTTACACCTTCTCGGGTGCTCGCTCAAAGGAGGTATTAGACAAGCTCGCGCACCTTGCCGCCAAGGAACCCCGAAACTTTGGCGCGCAGTATTACTATGGCACATCCCTTGTGGTGGCAATGAATAACGACGGAACATCGACCCATACGGCGTTGGCGATGGCAACACTGAACCGGGCAGCGCAATTGCACCCTCGTGATGCGCGTGTTTACTACCAGATGGCCGAAGTGCTTCGATTAGAAAGGCGGCCTGCCGACGCTGTGTCGTATTACACAAAGGCCATAGCGCTTGATCCGGATTATCCTGAACCACTGTATAAGCTAGGTCAGGCCTATGTTCGCCTGGGAAGACACGAAGACGCGCAAAGGATGTTTGACCGCCATCGCGAGGTCATGAGCAAGCAGGAAGTAAGCCTTGATCGCCGCTCAAGCGAGATTCAAAGTTTTATCGTAAGCATCAAAGGCTTGGATGAGCCTAGATCGATGCCTCCGGAGGCCACCAGACATAACTGACTTCAGGCTCCCATCAGGCCCGCTCACGGCGAAATGCCTACCACCGCGGTTTTCGCCATGCGATCGCACGAAATCTTTATGGCGCCCATTTAAAACCGCCAACGAAGGCGCCAAAGAGAAAGCATGAAGCGGTCAGCACAGCTACCATCCCCCACCGGCAAAGCAGCAGAACTCCCTTGACCCATAGTGGCAAGCCCGCTCTGTGCTTGCGGATGTACCAGACGCGGAGCCGAATCTTTGCCCGGGTCCCGACTGGCCGATTGCACTCCTGCCGCGAGGACTCTGTGTCTATGCCACTTAATCCAGGGTCCCTCGCCTCCCGCTTCCCTTGACGCCACGCCAGCGCCTCTGCCACCGAAGGGGACGGCCTGTGCGGAAACTTCTTCTCATACCCGTCGATGGCGGATTGAATCTCTAAAATGTCCGAGGGAGTGAGAGTCATTGCACACGTGTCGGCGGCGTCAGGATTATGATCAAGAGCCTATCGATATGGTAATCGGTCCTCACGCAGTTAGGCGAGCTTGATAACTGTTTTGGGAGTGTGGCGGAATAAACACACGAGATGTGTTTCATTTTGATACAGTCTCGGGTACCTTCAAATCCGCGGGAAGTGGAGCGATCTGCGGTTTCAATCCCTCCCTGCAAAGTCCGTTGTCGGTCCTGTAGTTCGAATGAAAGATTCGTGCGCCTGCGCGGGTCCTTTATACTGCGTGCGGTGTCTCAGCTTCGGAGAACAAAGTGAAAACAATACAGCGCGCGGTGCTTGCCACCTTTGTTGCGGTCAGCGTCCTTTGGCTGGGTGCGGCCCTTGCATTGGGTCAGATCCTTGATGAGACTCATGGCGCACCGGATCAAACCGTCCATCTGCGAGTGCATGCAGGCGAGCTACAATCGGGGCCGATCCCGGCTACCATCTTCGGCAGCTTCCTGGAACCGATCGGCCACTCCACTTATGGCGGATTGTGGTCTGAACTGCTGGAGAACGCCAGCTTCGAAGAAGGCTTGTTAGGCGCCGGCGCGGTCGCGAACATGATCAAGGAGCGGCCGGAGCTGGAGCGCGCCTCGCAACTTGATCTTCCTTTGCCGTGGGAGCCATTAGACACGCGGCAGGGAAACCGCTACGAGCCACAGGCGGGCGATGCGGCGAATTCTTCGAATTCGCTGCTGCTCATGGGTTTGCCGAATGGGGAAGTGGGGGTCCGTCAGCGCATCTACTTGCCCGTGCATCGAATTCTGGCCTATCGCGGAAGTATCTTTGTCAAGCATCAGTCCGGGCCCGCGAAGGTGTACCTCTCCCTTCGGGAGCGGAACAACCCGCAACTGGTATTCGCGGACACGACGATCGATGCTGCCAGCCAGGAGTGGACAAAATACTCCTTTGAACTAACTCTCAACCCTGGGCAAGTAGGGCGGTTGCAGCCGGTCGACTTCGTGATCGCCCTGCATGAAGATGCTCGCGCTTTTGTCGATCAAGTCTCGCTGATGCCCGCCGACAACGTAGATGGGATGGATCCGGAAGTCCTGAAGATGGCGCGAGCACTTGAGACGCCGCTCGTCCGGTTTGGCGGCAACTTCACTTCTTCCTATCATTGGAAGAGCGGCATCGGACCCCGCGACCGGCGCAGAAGTCAATCCAACCTCGCATGGAACATTCCCGAATCCAACACTTTCGGGACGGACGAATTCCTGCGTTTCTGTGAACTGATTGGAGCACAACCACAGATCGCGTTGAACCTCGGTTCGGGAACTCCCGAGGAAGCCGCAGGGTGGGTCAAGTATGTCAACGATCACTGGGGCGACAAGAAGGGCGGCCTGCTCTGGGAGCTGGGAAATGAATTGTGGGGTAACTGGAACATGGGCTACCCGCCGCGGGATCAGATTGGCGCCCGAACGCAAGCGTTCAGCGAAGCCATCCGCAAAGTGGATCCGACCGCACGTCTGATCGCGACCGGCGCCGACGAGGACTTCTACCGTGATTGGAACGCGGTGCAGCTCGCCACCCCGCCCGGTACGTTTCAGTATTTGTCGACCCATTTTGTGGTCACCAATGACGAGGTGCGGCTGAACAATCCGTCCGATGATTTCGTCGCCCTCTCGTCGTTCGCGTTGCCCATCGGGTTGGAACAGCGAATGAAGGAGATGACAGAGCAAATTCAGCAGTCGAATCACAAGGACGCGAAGATTGCTTTTACCGAATGGCTTTTTGTGCCGGGTGGACGGCCGGCGCCCGGCTACAACAACATGGGTGGGGCGATTGATACCGCGGGCTTCCTCAATATGCTGCTGAGGAATTCCGCGATAGTACCGATCTCGGATATGACCGGCATTCTTGAGTTTGGAGGTATTTGGAAGGGGCGGGAGCAGGTCTACGGCGCTCCCGGATACTGGGTGCTGCGCTCCTATGCCGAGGAAAAGCCAAGCCGGCTGGTGGCCATCGACAGCGACGCTCCGACGTATACGGTCGATCGTGGGGTCAATCGTCTGCCCCACATCGATCATGTGCCCTGGCTCGAAGTCGTGGCCGCAATGGGTGCGTCGCCGGACAGTCTTGTTTTGTTCTGCGTCAATCGGAGTCTCACTCGCGACTATCGTGCAGCTATTCAAATTGACGGCTTTATCCCTCGCTCCCTGGCGGAAGTGAAGACCATCTCGGCGCCCAGCATTTATACCGAGAACAACGAAATGGAGCCACAGGCCGTGCAGGCTGTGGCCAGTCAAATCCAGGCTGGCTCGAAATTCGAAACGGTGTTCCCGCATACCAGCGTTGTGGTCATCCGCCTTGAACGCAAGCGCAATTAACGGATCAGTGGAGCGGCAGTAGGAAGACCTTTGATGTTGCGATGAGAGACATTGACGCCAACTCAGCGAAACGAGGCGGGGCCTTTCTTGGCGAAAAGCCCCTCGTTATTTCTCCATCGCCAGTCGGTGAACGATGGCCGGCTGCTGCGACGGCACACCAGCTCGAGCTATGCGTTTGGTACCAAAGAACTAGGGCATCGTTGACAGCCAAAACTTATACTTTACTTTGTATCCCTTTTGCATCAGCGGAGGGTTCACCTTGCCCCAGGCCTGGTGGTTCCAGGTGACCGCCTGCAATCCATTGTGGGTAGGCTGGAAAACCATGGGGGGTTCCGGCGGCGCGCCTTCGTCCGCGTTGAAGGTGACTTTGATTTGATTTCCGTCGTCCACCCAGTGTCCAAATAACGTCGTCGATCCCGTACCAGGATCCTCGGTGACGGTGGCAGTTCCGTCCTCCCCCAGGCTTACGCCCATGGATGGAACTGTCTTGGCCAAGCGGGATAGATAGATCCCGGCAAAGCCTGGATGGTTGTTTGTATTTCCGGCGAGTGCAGCCAGTGGCGAAAGCAACAACATTGCGCTGGCCACCAGAACCCGCAGGGCGGACGTAGCTGACTTCTCGAGTACGCTCACTTCTTCGCAAGGCATAGTAATGACTCCATAACCGCAATTAGTTACTAGCACTCTACCGCGCCTATTTCCGGGATGGAAGCACGGTCAATCGATCCAGGTAACCGGATGTACCGCGACCTTGGGTAACTATCGGGCCATTTGCGCAGAGTGCGTTTTTAAGATCCCCCGGGAGGCTGCCAGGAGCTCCATTTCTGGAGTGCCAAACTAACCACTTGGTTGTATGGCCGCCCATTTTGCTGCCGTATAGCGCTTCGTGGGCGCGGAAATTCAGCCGGGGTGCTTCCCCGTCTGGAACGGGAAAATCGGTGCCGGAGAGTCTTTCCATCCGGCCGGAAGGAAATGAGAAAGGCGTGGATGGAGGAAATCAGCCAGATCCACGATGGCGCGGGCCACAGGGGGTGACTCGATAGAGGCTGCGCATTCGAATCAGCTAAACAATCAACGGAACCCGTCGATAGTACCAGAGACTGTGATGGCCAATATAAGAATTCTTCTCGTCGACGATGATGAAGTCGTGCGCTTGAGCTTGACCAGCGTACTTGAGCAATATGGCTTTGTGATAACCACCGCAGCCAGTGTGCCGGAGGCGCTGAAGTACATCAGCTCAGAGACCTACGACGTGCTGCTGAGCGATCTCCACATGCCGGGAGCTGGAGACGGGCTCACGGTCGTCAGCGCGATGCGCCATGCCAATCCCCGGGCCGTGACGCTGCTGCTGAGTGCATTTCCGGAGATGACCGCCGCGGCCCAGGCCATCCTGCTGCAAGCCGATCAGATCCTGGTGAAGCCGATGGACGTGAGTTTGCTGGTCGAGGTTATCAAACAGAGGGTGGCAAATGGTCCTCTTCGTACGCGTGAGATCGAGGATGTTGCTGCGATTCTGGAACGCACGGCAAACATCAACATTGCAGAGTGGTTTGATCGTGTTCAAGCGGACGAGGAGCCGATGTCCATCTCGATGAGCTACGAAATGCGCTGCGGTCATCTCCCTCTGTTCTTCCGCGAGCTGATATTTCGTCTCCGCTCCTCTAAACCGATGGGCAGCAACGATCTGATATCAGCCGGCGCTGCTAAGCACGGCCTTGACCGGTTTCGCCAGGGCTATAGCGCTGCGATGTTGGTAAAGGAGTCTCGCCTGTTGCAGGTGAGTATCTTTCACACGCTGCAGAACAACCTGGCAAGCATCGATTTCAGCTTGCTGTTAGGTGGAGTCATGACCGTTGCAGACGAGATCGATTCCCAACTTAGCCAGGCAATGGCGAGCTATGCCGAGGAATCGCTCCGTGCCGCTGGAGTGCATCCTGGCTATGCCACTCCTTCCATGAACGCGCAAGCTTCACTGCAACACACGTGGAAATGAGATAGCAATAGGGCAAATGCTCCAAAGCCAGGCGAGCGAACCGTGAAGGAGCCTATGTCCGGTGAAGACGAGGTAAGTTTTCAGTTCCTGGCGGAGAACAGCATTGATGTTATCTGCCGCGCCGGGGTGGACTTGGTGCTGCTCTATGCTTCTCCTTCCTCTATCCCTGTCCTGGGCTGGAAGCCGGAAGAGATGATAGGCAAGAGGCTGGATTACTTTGTTCTTTCGGAAGATCTTCCGGTCCTTAAAACTGTGGGCATCGGCAGTTTCTCCGCAGACTTGAACTCCGCCAAAGCAAATCTGCGCATGGGCAAAAAAGATGGGTCTATAGCCTGGATAGAAATCAACTGTCGCCTCGTGCGCGGCATCGACGGGGAACCCAAAGAGACCGTCATCATCATGCGCGATATCACGGAGCGCAAGACATTGGTGGAACAACTCTCCGCCTTGGCGCTCGTCGACTCGCTGACCGGCCTTTCGACGGAGCGCGCCTTCGATGAAGCCTTGGAGAGCGAGTGGAAGCGCACCTTGCGGGAAGGCTCGGAGATCTCTCTGTTGTTGCTCGATTTCCACCACTTTAAGCAGTTCCATGACCAACATGGACATCAGGAAGGCGATAGCTGTCTACGTACAGTATCTGTTGCCGTTAATGGAGCCTTGCGTGCCACGGATGTTGCTGCGCGCTACGGCAAGGAGAAGATCGCTGTCATTCTCCCTCGAACCGACCCGCCGGGTGCAGCCAAGGTTGCCGAAAAATTGCGATCCGCCATCCAGGCTATCCGTTCTCCACTCTACCGTAATCCGGAAAGCAAAGACCGGCTCATGGTGAGTATCGGCATCGCTACCGTGCTCGCGCGGTCCGGTGGACCCGTGAGAATGCCCGAAATCCTGCTTCTGGCAGCAGATAGCGCCTTGTACAAAGCAAAGCATCAGAGACAAACTCCTGTGACAACGGCTTTGCTCGCTGCTCCCAAGGAAGGTTGACGGCTCCCGGCAGACACGCCGGCCCACGTTACCGTTTCTCAACACGCTGGATGAAGGAAGATGCAGAGAATACCGAAAGTCTCCGAACGGGCCGAGCAAGTCGCCGGTCCGCGGCTCCTGGACAGGGCTCCCGTGCAGCTACCCGCAACCACCGGCGCGGAGTATCAAATCCCGGAGCAGGAACAGCTCATGACCGAGCACCTGCCCCTCGTGCGCTTTGTCGCTCGGCGCATCCACGAGCGGCTGCCTCAGCATATTCCATTCGAGGACATCTACGGTGCGGGAGTCGTTGGCTTGATGGACGCACTGGATAAATTCGACTCCTCCAAGCACGTAAGATTTCGCAGCTATGCGCAATTCCGGATTCGCGGCGCAATTCTCGATAGTCTGCGAAGCCTCGATTGGAGTTTGCGGGGACTGCGGCGCAACGGATTCGCCATTGAGCAGGCGATCCGGACCTTGACGGCTCAGCTCGGCCGCGCTCCCAGTGAACTCGAAATCGGCAACGAATTGCGTATCGATCTGGAGTCCTATCAACAGCTGTTGGGCGAGCTGAAGAACCTGGAAATCGGCACGCTGCGCACCAGGCGGTGGGAGGATTCAGGGGAAGAAGAGCTGGTCTACCTGCCGAACCGGCCAGAAGATGATCCGCTATTTCGCTGCCTGCATGCCGAGATGCGGGAGCGATTGACGGAAGCAATTAACAACCTGCCTGAACGCGAGCGCCTGGTCATGACCTTCTACTACTACGAAGAGATGACGATGAAGGAAATCGGAATCATCCTGGGAGTGCTGCAAGCCCGAGTCTCTCAGATTCACGCGTCTGCCGTCTTGCACCTTCGCGCCCGGCTTACCGATCCCGCCAACCGGCGAGAACCAACGAACAGCCCCCGGGCCCGATCGCCGGCGACCTCCCAAAAGGATCGCGTTGTCTCCCCGGACGCGAGTGACCGTTTCAGCGGTAGACCTTGATCCAATGATTCCGCATCTTCGGTCGAATAACCTGGCCCGCTGTTTCAGAAATGATGGCGTTTGTCTGTTCGACAGGCATGTGGCAATCGATGCAATTGTCCGCAATTGTGTGCCCCATGGTCTTCGACATGCCACAGCTTTCCACTTGGTGGCAGGTTAGGCAGCGATTGGAATACGTCGCTGCTGGGCGCTCCGGTTGGTGCACGTCGTGGCACGTCGAGCAGCTCATCTTCGGCGAAGACAGATAACACCGGCTTTTCTCCAGCAACCCCACCTGGTTTCCATGCACGTCAGGATGCGCCGCCATATCGCCTTCGTTTGGCAGCAGGTAGTTGTCCAGTGGTTTCCCGGGCACAAACGAGAATGCAGGGACCAGCTCCTGGCTGCGAATACCGTTGTGGCAGAGCGCGCACAGGTCTACCTGCCTGTCCCGCGTGAACTTAGCGGGGTTCAGAATTGCTTCCCCGGTCGAACCAACAGGAGCAGACGCCTTGGTTCGGTGCAGCGAAACGTGGTCCGCGCCCGGGCCGTGGCAGCGCTCGCAGGAGATCCCCAACTGGAGGCTCGTTTTGACATAGTGATTGGTCAGAGGATCCAGGGAACGCGGTTCGATATAGGTAGCGTGGCACTCCAGGCAACGCGGAATAGCCGCCCGGGAAAAATTCATCGTGCCGTTTTTGTAGCCGGGACTGTTGATCCACCGGCTACCATCCGACCAGTAGCTTACGGGTAGCTCATACAGTTGGTCACCGTGCCAGTAGAGGTAACTCTGCCCGCGCACCCCCGATCCAATCACAACGTCAATCCGTTCGCTTCTCTGCTGCAGCTGTCCCGGCCAGCCGGCGACCGCTGTCTGATAAAACCCGTTGCCCTTGGCCTCCATCTTGAAGTACAGGCCCGGGTCATCGCCCGCGGTTGCCGGATCTGCGATCATCAGCACATTCGATCCCTCACGGAATGAGCCAAGAATCGAGTCTTTGTTGGCCGGCTGTGAGGTCAGGTGGTGTGCGGTGTGCACGTAAGAATTGCTCTGATCCTGGTGACACGATAGGCAGGCGGCGTCTCCCGCATATTTGTCATGCTGAGGCTTGTCGCCGTGAACAGTAGAGTGTGGTCGTGGATCAGGCGTTGCCCGCTCCGCGATTTGCCCCGCAGCGGCGAGAAATCCGAGAAGTGCCAGGAGTAATGCTACGCTTGCCGGCGCCATGCGAGCTTCCCTTCCAGCATGCGTAGGCCGGCAAGCAAATGCTTCAGCCTTGAACGTTCACCCATGCTCTCTTCCGCGAGCTCTCGAGAACCGCGTCGAGAACGCGCAATTGGCGAATGCCATCCTCGAAGGTAGGATACTCAATCGGCGCCTTGCGGTCGACGACCGTCCGGTAGAAGCGGCGGAAGACTTGCTTGAAGGTGTCGTCGTAGCCTTCGCTGTGGCCGCCCGGCAGGTCGGCATAACTCTGAGCGCCTTCTCGCAAAAGCGTGGGATCTTTGATTACGATCTCATTCGGCGAATTGCGATG
>Ga0182015_10002179_pt1 | contig 24282 bp, 18 predicted proteins | sample 712P3MmetaG_FD_120478 | JGI IMG/M metagenome (GOLD analysis project Ga0182015, IMG submission 120478) | Permafrost microbial communities from Stordalen Mire, Sweden - 712P3M metaG | ecosystem: Environmental > Terrestrial > Soil > Wetlands > Permafrost | place: Sweden: Stordalen | collected...
GAAAGTTTCCTGGAGAAGCGGGAGTACATCCGTCAAAATCCAGTGCGCGCCCGCCTGGTAATCAGCCCCGAAGACTACAGATGGCTATGGATACCCGTGTAGAGCGGACACTCCTGTCCGCTGCGTTTGATGTTGGTGCTGACTCTGATCTCGTTTTTGATTTTGGTCTTGATCTTGACTTTGATCTTGACTTTGATCATCCAAAAGATCAAAACCAAACCCAAGGTCAAAGGCAGCGGACAGGAGTGTCCGCTCCACACGAACGCTACTTTGCCGACACCGCCATTCGGAGGTAGCGCAAAGTTCCTCAGGGATGCGGAACGAGCTTTGTCCACCCGTGCTGCAGGAGCGTCTTTGCTTCGTCGACGCTCATCGTATGAGCCACGCAAACTTTCTGGTAGAGCATATCTTCGACTTTGTCTTTTGCGTAGGAGCCGAACTTTCCCGCATGCGGTTCGAACCAGATGTTTTTCGCTCCATCGGAGCCGCCCATCCATTCTGGAAACCAGTGATCGAACTCGCCGGAAGCCTTGGTCTTCTTATCCGTAGGAAAGCCGTAAGCACAAGAACAAGATCTTTTTCGGAATCGCTGACTTGACGCAGGTGCGCATGGCTGGGCGAGCATGCGAGCGAGGCGTCCATCTCCCCGGGCGTCAGGTTCGGGTCAGGAACCGTGCAGTAGCCAGTGGACTTGTCAATATCAACATTACGACAGTGCTGTGCCGTCGCCAGACTGCTTACAAGTATCAACGCCAATAACGCGAGATTGTTAGGTCGCATAGGGCTCCTTGATCGCTTGGCTGGATGGCATTTGCTCGAATTTTAGACCTTTTTCTTTTGCCAGTCGATTCGAATCAGGGAGGGTGATTTCGTTACTAAACAGCCAGCGGCACCGCCATGATTGTGGCCAGCATGGTTGCAACCACCTTTTCTTTGCCGTCGCGGATGGCAAAGGCATCCGCTGTACAGACGGTCAGCGTCCGTCCCGCTCTCTTCACTTGCGCTCTGGCCGCGAAGACTTCGCCGGCAGCGGGCGCCAGGAGGTTCACCTTGAACTCTACCGTGAGGACATCCTTGTCGTCTGCTGCCACGGTTAAGGCGGCGTAACCGCAAGCGGAATCCAACACGGCGGTGATCGCACCCGCGTGCAGGTAGCCGTTTTGTTGCGTAAGATTTGGCGAAAATGGCAGTCGAATCTCCACAGCGCCTTGAACCACTGCTGTGAGCTCAGCCCCCAGCGTGGACATAAAGGCCTGCCTGGAAAAGCTCTGCTGGACGCGTTCCTCGTGGATGGTCACGTGTCTCCTCTAGCTGGGCATTGAATAGGTATTTTTCACCAGGAATGTTGCTGTGGTCGCGGAGATTCGCAATTCAACCACAGATTTCCGGGAGCATCCGTCCAAGTGACCGCCAGAACGCGGCTCCAGCCTAATTCTCGCTCTGCACCGGCGGCGCCTTCGGAGCAGGCAGCGTCTTCGGTTTACCCGGCTTTGCTGGCACCGGAGCAAGCGGCGGCACGGGCGCTACCACTGCAACCGTTCCCTTGCGGATTTGTATCGCTCCCTTGTCGCAGTTCATCACCAGCTTCGGCCCGTTGGTTCCGATCGATCCGCTGGCGCTCGATTGATTGTCGTGATTCTCAATCTTGATCTCGTCGAAGTCGCTCTCGATGTCGCCTTGCCGCGTGCGCGCCTCAACCTTGACCGCCGTATTCGGAGGAATCGAAACCTGCACGTCGCCCTTGCGGTTATCGATCTGGATATTCCCCGGCTTGTGCAGCCCGACCTCGACCGTCCCATTCGAGTCTTCCAGGCGCAGATCTCCCGACAAGCCTTCGAGCGCAATGTCCTTCGACCGCGTCGTCAGGCGCATCGGTCCACTCAGCGAATCGGCGCGCAGATCGCCGGAATCCAGATCCAGCCGGCCATCCAGCCGCGAAAATTCCATGTCGGTTCGGGTAGAGCGGAAGCTGACCGTCTTGCTGATTCGCACCAGCCGCAAGCTTTCCTGAAACTCGCCGTTCAGATGAAGCGTGCCATCGATATCTTCCACCGCCACTTCTTTCGCCTTGCCCTGAATGGTCACGTCGCCCTTCACGGTTTGCAGCCGCGCCGAACTGTTGTCGAGACTCAGCAAGACGTTCCCGGTGTGGTCGCTGATGTCCACTTCGCCGCGATGATGGTTGATCTCGACATTGCCCGACAGGCCCGCAATGGTCACATCGCCTCGACCCGAGGTGATCGCCAGAGCGGTATTGGCCGGCACGTAAATATCCATGTCCATGGTCACGCCCTTATCGCCCGCACCCTGGGTGTTGGCGTTGAGCATGATCATCTTCTCGGCCGGCACAATCGTGAGTTCGGTCTTGGCGTTGTAGCGGTCGGCGTCCTGCTGATTTTCCGCGCGGACCTTCTTCCGCCACGACACCCTCAGCTTCTTGTCATCGGATACATTGACGGTGATCGTTCCGCGATCGTCATTCACGCGCAGCGTATTGGTGCCCGCCGGCCAGTCATTGCTCACTTCGCCGCTGTAATCGAACGTCGACCCGCCAAAGATCTCATCCAGATCTTCGTCATCGCCCACCTGGATGTGCTCGCCAAGATTCTTCCAGTCCACATGCGACACCTGCGTCGCAATCAGCCCGGCCACGATCAGGAAGAGCATCAGGAAAATGCCGCCCACCCCGATACCGCGCGTCGGTTGCCCGGCGCGCTTGGCCTGTTCGTGCTCCAGCACCTTGATGATGCCCCACAAAATCAGCAGGGCTGGCCAGTAGCGCGCAAACAGCCATCCCAGGTGGTGGATATCGAGAATTCCCATCGTCCCCATCAGGAACAGGATTCCCATCAGGATCAGAACGACGGGCCCCGCGATCGAACGATGCGGAGGACGCGGAGTCGGAGGCATGATCGGGCTAGCCATGGTTCACCTCACTTGTTGGCGGAACAGGTGGTACGGGCGGAGCCGGTGGAATCGGCGGCACGGGAGGAATCAGCCCTCCCCCGGGATACGCCGCGAGCGTCGCAACGTGTCCCTCGGTCGATGCGCTTCCCTGCAGCAATTTGACTCCGCCAACTACCAGCAGAATGACCGGCCAGGTATGGCCAAAGTTCGCCACCTGCAAATTCTCCAGCAGGAACAGAACGCCGATCGTAACCAACATTGCTGGCCCCATCAGCCGTCGGGCGCGACAGTTCGCACACTGGCACCCTGAACGGCATAGGCCGGCCAAGCCCCAGTTTCGCGCGAACATCCAGCCGCCCACGACAATCAAAATGACGGGCCAGAATCGATCCAGTCCAAATTCGCTCAAGCCCATCGTGTGCAGCAGGAAGAGCAGGCCTACCAGAATGAGCACGATCGCACCCATCGGGATCTTGCTCGTCTCTATTTTCGTACCCCCGGTAAACGTCGAGGCCAATCCGAACGGATCCGGCGGCGGTTGCGACATCTGGATCGCCCTTGCCGAGCGCACCGAGTCAATAATCTGGTAGACGTAAAAGAAGGCGATGCCGAAGCCGCAGATAATGCCCAGCGCTTCACTGTGTCCGTTGTCGCTGGCATTCGCCCCGGCGATCAGCAGGACCATAATCGCCAGATGCGTCAGTCCCTTGGCGTATTGCCCGGTGTACACCGCGCCCACGCCGAAGGGAAAGAATCCAGACAAAATTCCCGCTACTGTCGGATTCGGGCCACCACCGCTCCCCATAGGACGCACCGGAACTTGCCCCGGCGCCGGAGCGTAGGTGCTGGAAACGAATCCCGATGTACTAGAAGAAGTCCCCGCCGGGGTGCCCTCCATCCTCGCTCCCAGGCAATCCTCGCAATAGATCACGCCCCGAACGGGACGTGTACAGTTCGCGCACAGTGCCTTCCCGCAAGTGCGGCAATAGGCCACTGCTGACGCATCAGCATGATTGGCGCAGTTCATACAAACCTCCGATTCGCGATACCCGCCACGGCAGGTGAAGCTTCCCGCAGCGCGGCCAACGTCGGCTGGCTGTATTCCTGGGAGTAGTTACGATCCTGTCTCTGGTCTGGTTGTCCACTGGTGTCATTCTTGTGATTTTGTTTCTGTTGCTCGGGGCTGGGTTCGGCGGGAGTGCTCGTCCGCTTCAATTCGCGCAGCCTCGACTCAATCTCGTACACGAAGCGAATATTGTCGTAGTACTTCACTACCTTGATTTGCGCGTCATTGTACTCATGACGCAACGCCGACGGCCGCAGATCAACCTTCGCCACGTCTTTCGGTTTCACCCCGGCCGCGCTCAGCGCCAGCGAGAACGAGAAAAATATCATCCCGAACGACATGACAAACCGCGGCTGACGCACAAAGCCTACCACCGGGCGGAAGAAAGAAGCGGTGAACCCGTCCCACCGCTCGCGCATCCGCTCGCCAAACGGTGTCGTCCTACCGTCGGGCCGGGTCGCCAGCGACCGCGTGCTCAACACTCCGCTGGTAGCCACCAGAATGTTGTGCACCAGATGCGCCGGAGGCTCGACCGATTCCAGCGACCGCAACCAGTGCTGCCCGGCCTGCACGTCGGCGAACAGCGGACCGCAAATCCCGCACACCCGCCGATGGGCGTCGAAGCCCTCTTTGCGGGCCGTACTCAGCAGCCCCTCGAGCGCGTCGGTCACGAGTCCTTCGAACTCGGTACATTCGATCCCGTGTTTGGTTTCCTCTGGCATCAGATCACCTGTTTATATGTACGTTGTAGGAGGCGCGCAAGTTCCGCCCGTCCCCGGTTAATTCTTGACTTGACGGTCCCCTCTGGAACCCTCAGAGCCGTAGCAATTTCCCGGTAGTCCATGTCCTGTAGATCCCGCAAAATCACCGCCTCACGCAGCTCCGGAGACAGCTTTTGCAGCGCCAAATGCACCATTTCCCGGGTTTCCCGGTTCTGCACCGCCGCATCCGGAGCCAGCCCGCGATCCGCAATCTGCAGGCTGAGCGGCTGGGCATCCTCATGCTCGGAGGGCACGGAATCCAGCGAATCCGTGATCCGGTCCCCTTTAGTTTTGCGAAAATGATCGACCAGCAGGTTCCGGGTGATGGTCGTGACCCAGGTCATGAACGCGCCCTTGGCCGAATCGTAGGTACTGAGGGTGCGATACATCTTGATAAAGACCTCCTGGGTGAGGTCCTGCGCGTTTTCCGAATCGCCGGCAAAGCGGTAGCAGACGTTGTAGATTCGCCGGTGATAGCGCTGCACAATTTCTTCCCAAGCCGCGGCATCGCCTGAAATGCAGCGACGGACCAGCAATCCGACAACCTGGGCTTCATCCAAACCAGACTCCGTAAACTGCGATTGACCGTCTACCGTCGCGCACTTCAAATTCGTGACACAAATTACATTGTCATCTTGAGCCAAGCGAAGGAGCTATGTATTTGCCGGCGCGATGCATTGATCCTCAACAGCACACAAGAACTACGTTTCTGTCGGGCAGGAAGTTCCCTTGAATCATAAGGCTAGCGATTGTAGCAGGAGAGATTAGACATTAATGGAAGGTCCCAGGATGCAGGGGTGGCCCGCTCCGTGCCCTTGCGCTTTTTGCACGGGGCGGGTGCTAACCCCTGCTGCACTCCACTCCTCCCTGAACAAAGCGGCGCCGCCATCTGCCGCGAAGGTGACGACCAGATGCCCGCCCGGATTCTTCGCGTTTCGTTCGCTTTCACAAAGTGTTTCACGTGAAACATTGTACGTACATCCGCCTACGAGAACCGGACCTTCACGTCCGGCCCCTTATCGAGATGGATGCTCTCAATAAATCGCACCCGGCCGGTCTTCAAAGTTAGAATCACTGACGAAACGCGCGTACCTTCGCCAAAGAACCGGACGCCCTTCAGCAGCGCCCCTTCGGTCACACCCGTCGCGGCAAAGATCATCTGTTTGCCGGGAGCCAGATCTTCCGCTTCATAAACTTTTTTCTTGTCGCTGATGCCCATCTTCGCGATGCGCTCTTCCAGTTCCGGCTTGTCGATCACCAAGCGTCCCAGCATGTATCCGTTCAGGCAGCGGACGGCGGCCGCCGTGATCACGCCTTCGGGCGCACCGCCGGAGCCCATCACCGCGTGGACTCCGGTGCCCATCACCGCCGCCGCAATGCCCGCCGAGAGGTCGCCATCGCCGATCAGCTTGATGCGGGCGCCAGCCTTCCGAATGTCGGCAATCAGCTTCTCGTGCCGCGGACGGTCGAGCACGACCACCACCAGATCGTCCACGCCGCGTTGCATGCGCCGCGCGATATTCTTCAGGTTGACGGCCACCGGAGCGTCCAGATCAATCGCGTTCTTGCACGATGGCCCCACCACAATCTTTTCCATGTAGCAGTCCGGAGCATGCAGCAACCCCCCTTTTTCTGAAGCCGCCAGCACCGTGATCGCGCCCGGCGCGCCGGTGGCGCAAAGATTCGTGCCTTCCAGCGGATCGACTGCAATGTCAACGTGCGGAACGTCGCGCCCATCCGCGTAGGGGCTGCCCACCTGCTCGCCGATATAAAGCATGGGGGCGGCGTCGCGTTCGCCCTCGCCGATCACAATCGTGCCGTGCATCGGGACCGTGTCCATGGTTTTGCGCATCGACTCGGTCGCCATCTGGTCGCTCAGCGGACGATCTCCCTGGCCCATGGTGCGCGCCGATTCGATCGCCGCGTTCTCGACCACGCGCAAAAATTCCAGTGCCAGATCGCTTTCAATATTTTCTCCAAAGTTCTTGGAGCGCGCTTCGGAGCGGCTTTGGCTTGTCATCCGTGCCTCCTGTATAAATGCGACCTAGGAATATATTCCCTTCGGGGCAGAGATGGAAGTGCAGGTTAGTTCGTGAGGCGCGGACACTCCTGTCCGCGGACGGTGCGCAGTGAAAGGGACACGAGTACATCCACAGATACTCCTCGCATGCTCCACCGCAACCCGTCTGCTAATCTTCACTCATGACCACCGACCGCAAAGAGCCGACCTATCTCTTCTCCGAGAAACAGGTGGCTGAAAAGAGTGATCTCGCCCGGCATTTTTTCGACAACCGCAGCCGCTTGAATGAGAACGTCAGCAAGGCCGACAACTTCCTGGTCAAACGCTTCTACAACCTCGATCACAACGCCTACCTCGAAAGCGCTCTGCCCGCGAAATACAAGGAATTGATGGGTCTCGTTGCCTCCGCCTGCCTGCGTTGTGACGATTGCATCAACTACCACCTGATTCAGTCCTATCGTCTGGGCGTGACCCGTGCCGAGCAGGAAGAAGCGATTAACATAGCGCTGCTGGTGGGCGGCAGCATAGTGATTCCGCACATGCGGCGAGCCTATGAGCTGCTGACAGAACTCTATTCCGGCTGAGCGTTCCTAAGTTGTGGTAGAGCCCACGTCGGACGCGAGTCGCCCGTACATCTCGAGGTCAAGGAATTCTCCCCACTTCAGGATATGGGCGCGTTGGCAGCCTTCTTGACGCATGCCGATCTTTCGCAAGACTCTTCCCGACGCAGGGTTGTTAGTGGAGTGGCTGGCGAAAATTCGGTGCAAGCCGAGAGTCTCAAACCCATATTTCATCATGGCGGTGGCTGCTTCCGTGGCGTAGCCGTTTCCCCAGTAAGGCACGCCGATCCAGTAGCCGAGTTCGGCGCGACGATGGTCGGGTTCGATCCGCAGTCCGACTCCGCCGCACAGCGCGTCACTTTCGCGCACGACAATGGCCAGGCGCAATTCGTTGCTGCTCGAAAAATCTAGCTGCGTGGCGGCGATAAACTCCCGAGCGTCGGACTCGGTGTAGGGATGCGGGATGCGCAGCGTAGTGGCCGCCACTTCGCGGGCGCCGATCAGCGGCATGAGCGCTGGGATGTCCGAGAACGCGTACGGGCGCAGCGTCAGGCGCTCGGTTTGCGATGGGGTGAATTTCATTTCTTTACTCTAATGTGCGAACCTTGAGGTTACCAAAGTCAGTCTTGCATCATCAGAACCAGCAAGCGACAATGAGAGGGGTAGAATCATCGCCAGGTAAAGGAACCCGAGATGGCCGTAGCCAAACTAAAACATCCGAAGGAAGACCGATTCGAGGAGTTGTCTGAACGTTTGGCGGCCGAAATCAACGAGCGTGCCGCCAAAATGACTCCCAAAGAACGGGCGCGGGCGGATTCTGAAACTAAAAAGATTGCTGCCCAAGCGCAGCGTCGAACTCGTTGAGCCTGGTCTCGATTTCCTCTTTGGGATCATCCAGCCTGGGAGCAGAAAAGGTGGGGCGCGACGCTAACGCGGCTACCGCCTCTCGACCAAGGCTAACAAAGACTAACCACCCTTTGGCTTCCAATCGAGACCCGGCCCAATGTCCGAAAACCGAGTTTCAGAACGCGTCAATCCCGGTCACGCTCGCCCCGATGATTAGCGTGTGGATATCGTGCGTGCCTTCGTAGGTCTTTACGCTTTCGAGGTTCATGAGGTGCCGCATGATCGGGTAATCGTCGGCCACGCCGTTTGCTCCCAGAATATCTCGCGATAGTCGCGCGCACTCGAGCGCCATCCAGACGTTGTTTCTCTTCGCCATCGAGATATGCTGATGCTGCACTTTTCCTGCGTCTTTCAAGCGGCCGACCTGCAGCACGAGTAACTGTGCCTTGGTGATCTCGCTGATCATCCAGGCGAGTTTCTCCTGCACCAGTTGATGCGAGGCGATGGGCTGATCGCGGAATTGTTTTCGCAGCAACGAATACTGCAGCGCGCAGTCGTAGCACGCCATCGCCGCGCCAACCGCTCCCCATGAGATTCCATAGCGCGCCTGGTTCAAGCACATCAGCGGGGACTTCAAGCCGCCGGATCCGGGCAACAGGTTCGACTCGGGAATACGCACATCCTGCAGCGATAAACCCGACGTCACCGAAGCGCGCAATGACCATTTCCCGTGAATGTCGCTGGCTTTGAATCCGGGGCGGTCGGTCTCCACCAGGAATCCTCGGACTTTATCGCCTTCGTCTTCGACCTTGGCCCAGATCACGGCGACGTCGGCGATGGTGCCCGACGTGATCCACATCTTTTCGCCGTTGAGCACATATTCTTTGCCAACTTTGCGAGCGCGCGTCCGCATGCCGCCGGGATTCGATCCGAAGTCCGGCTCGGTCAATCCGAAGCAGCCGAGCTTTTCGCCCTTCTGCATCGCGGGCAGCCAGGTGTTTTTCTGCTCATCGCTGCCGAAGGCATAAAGCGGATACATCACCAACGCTGACTGCACACTGACGAACGAGCGCACGCCGGAATCTCCGCGCTCCAGTTCCTGAGTGACCAATCCGTATTCGACGTTCGACATACCGGCGCAGCCGTAACCGTTCAGCGACGCGCCGAAGAATCCGAGATCGGCCATCGGTTTCACCAGTTCGCGCGGGAATCGTCCGGCGCGGTTGCACTCTTCGATGATCGGCACGAGATTGTCTTCGATGAACTTGCGCGTGGTGTCGCGTACCAGGCGCTCGTCGTCATTCAGCAACGTATCGAACTCGATGAAATCCACACCACGGAATTTGATGGCCGGCATTAAAGTCTCACCTCATAAAGTCAGCAGACAGCAAACGGGCAGTTTCACGATGGAGCCGATGAAATCCTGAACCACCAAGGGCACGAAGGATCACGAAGGTTTTTGGCTTCAGATAGTTCCTTCGTGTACCCAAGCTTTGGTGGCCTTGGTGTTAACGATTTCGCAAATTGCACCACTACCGGAAACTAATCAAAGTAGCAGAGGGCAGGGAAGTCAGCAACGCGGGTCGAGAGTGAGACGCGAGTAGCAGGGTTCGTGTGGAGCGGACACTCTTGTCCGCTGGCTTTGACGTTGAGTTGATTTCGAGGTTGATTCTGAAATCAAGGCCAACCCCAAGATCAAAGGCAGCGGACAAGAGTGTCCGCTCCACACTAAGCCCTGAACTTCGGAATCCACCTCGGCACGGTTGCGCGATAGCGATCGTATTCTTCCCCGAACTGCTTGCGCAGCGTCGGCTCCTCATAAAAAATGACGAACAGGTTGGCAATCAGCAGCATGCAGACCGTGTAGATCGCGATGTGCAGTGAATGGAATAACCACGCCTGTCCTGCAATGATAAGCGACACTCCGAGATACATCGGGTTGCGGACGAACCTGTGCAGCCCCTTAACGACGAGGATTTTGGTAGGTGCGATCGGCGCAGGCGTCCCGCCGCCAATCGCGGCGAAGCCCCAGAAAGCGGTGTGCAGATAGATCGCAATCCCGAGGGCGATGACAGTGAGCGCCGCCCATTCTTCAGCGCCGGTAACCGGCGCCGCATCCTGCCTTAGCCGCCATGGGATATAGCCGGCCACCGTGCCGGGCACGAACACGGTGAAAATCAGCGTCTTGGCGATTGCGGAAACGGCGGGGCGCACGATGAGTGTCGTTGTCCTGGGCGATCGTCCTGAATGATGGTCTCACGTGATCCAGGTGTCAACTTCATCGTCCGTGCTAGTGGGGAAGACAGCACGCGAAGAAATACTGGTCCCCTAATCTTTTTTAATTAGAGACGCCACTTCCCGGCAACAGATAATATGTCGCCACTCGGCGGGTCGGGCTCTTGCGTAAGCCTGCGGGAATCTGTCGTGCCGTCTGCCAGTCCTTACTATGAGTCGAGCACTGTCGCTACTGATCGGGTTCCTGGTTGTGTCCGCGATTTACCTCTACGCGTTCCCGCAGGCGAATGTGCTGTATGCGGGAGTGGTGTTGCTGCACGCCATAGCCGGCGTCGTGGTGTCAGTTTGGCTTCTGTTCTGGCTGGCGCGCTCTTTGTTCTCGCGTCAGGGCGACCCGCTGGTTCGCGCCGGAATGGTTTTCCTGTTTCTCGGCGCCATCCCAGGGCTGGCGCTGATTTACGCCGGAGCGCTACGTACGCACTGGACGCTGGTCTATGTCCACATCGGAGTGAGTTTTCTCGGCGCAGGCCTGATCGTTGCGGCCCGATTCGGCGCTCGCGGCTGGCTGCTGCGTCATGCTGTGGTTCGCGTCGCAGCCGTGCTTGCCGTGCTGGTGGTGCTGGCGCCCGTGGCTCGCTACCTCCGCGAAACTCGATGGAGCCGTCATGGCCGCATTGAAAATCCTGCCTTGCCCCCGCTCACGATGAATGGGGAAGGCGACGGACCCGCCGGCCCGTTCTTCCCGAGTTCCGCGCAGGTATATGGCGGAGAAAAAATTCCCAGCCAGTTCTTCATGGAGTCGGATTCCTGCAAGCGCTGTCACGAGGATATCTACAATCAGTGGAATAGTTCGGCCCACCATTTTTCATCGTTCAACAATCAGTGGTATCGCAAGTCGATCGAGTACATGCAGGATACGGTCGGCACCAAGCCTTCCAAATGGTGCGGCGGATGCCACGACCCAGCCGTGCTCTACGCCGGCAAGATGGATACGCCCATCAAGCAGATCGTGCACACGCCCGCGGCCCAGGCCGGTCTCGGCTGCATGATGTGCCACTCCATCGCCGACGTAAAAAGCACGATGGGTCAAGCCGATTTCTATCTCGAGTACCCCAAACTGCACGAGCTCGCAGCCAGCAAGAACCCGTTGGTCCGCACCCTGCACGACTTCCTGATCAAGCTGAATCCGGAGCCGCACCGCCGCGTATTCCTCAAGCCGTTCATGAGACAGCAAACGGCGGAGTTCTGCTCATCCTGTCACAAGGTGCATCTCGATGTGCCGGTCAATCACTACCGTTGGTTTCGCGGTTTCAACGAGTACGACAACTGGCAGGCCAGCGGCGTCTCTGGAGAAGGCGCCCGCTCGTTCTACTACCCGGCGACGCCGCAGCAATGCGCCGATTGCCACATGCCGCTCGAACCTTCCAGCGATATGGGTAACATCGCCGGCAAGGTGCATTCCCACCGTTTCCCCGGCGCCAACACGGCGCTGCCGACTGCCAACGAAGATTCCGCGCAGTTGAAGGTCACCGAGGATTTCCTGACCAGCGGGGCGCTCACCGTCGACATTTTTGCGCTGTCGCCAGCCAGCACCCCGCTCAAACCAGCTCCGGTGAAAACGGGAGCGGGCGTTGAGCATGAACTTGCCACTACATTTGCCGTGGGAGAAGAAGCGGAAACAAAAATCACTCCTGGCTCCAACGTCGAGGCCGCTCCCGTTACCGCGCCTCTCAACCGCGTACATCCCGCCGTTCGTCGGGGCGACAGCGTTCGCGTAGATGTTGTAGTCCGCACCAAGCGCGTCGGGCATTTCTTTCCCGGCGGCACCGTCGATGCCTACGACACCTGGCTCGAACTCAAAGGTGTCGACGATAAAGGCCAGACGATTTTCTGGAGCGGCATGGTGGAAGACAACGGCAAAGGTCCCGTCGAAAAGGGCGCGCACTTTTATCGATCGCTGCAGGTGGATGCGCACGGCAACCCAATCAACAAGCGCAACGCATGGTCCACACGAGCCGTCGTGTATGTGCGATTGATCCCGCCTGGCGCCGCCGACACCGTGCACTTCCGCATGAAGATACCGGAGAAAATGGGCGGTAAGATTACCTTGACCGCGCGGCTCTGCTATCGCAAGTTTTCGTGGTTCGGCACGCAGTTCTCGTTTGCAGGTGAGCCAGCCAACGAGCCAGCCAACGCGGGCGATAGTGGTCCGTCGAAGCCCGGAAACGCGCCCGCTGCGGTTACGGCCGACTACGACGACAGAAAGATGGCATTTACGGGATCGCTCCAGGGAGTTTCCTCGAAGGAGGAAAAAATTCCCGATGTGCCGATCGTCGCGGTTGCGCAAAACGAAGTCGCAGTCGACGTTTTGCCGGCGAACGCTCCGGCGCCGCAGCCCAAAGTTCAGCTCGCGAAAGAAGACTGGCAGCGCTGGAACGATTACGGCATTGGATTGTTGTTGCAGGGTGATTTGAAAGCGGCCCAGGCTGCCTTCGAGAAAATCACTGAAGTCGATCCGCAGAATCCCGATGGCTGGTTGAACATTGGGCGCGCCGCGTTGCAGGAAGGTGACGTTGTCCGAGCCCGCACCGTTCTTGAGAAAGCGCTGGCACTGAAGCCGCAGCTCGCGCGCACGAATTTCTTCTACGGATCGCTGCTGAAATCGACGGGAGACTACGATCAGGCCGTCGCCCATTTCCAGATTGTGCTCGGGCAGTATCCGCACGATCGCGTGGCACTGAATAATCTTGGGCGCGTGCTGTTTCTCCAGAGGAAGTACGCCGACGCGGTAAAAGTCCTGCAGCAGGTGCTTGCCGTGGATGCGGAAGACCTGCAGGCCCACTACAATCTCATGCTCTGCTACAACGGTCTGGGAGACGAAAAGATGGCCAAGGAACATCAGGCTCGCTACCTGCGCTTCAAAGCGGACGAGGCGTCGCAAGCCATCACCGGCCCTTACCGTCAACTGAATCCGGAAGACAATAACGAACGTCAGAACATCCACGAGCACACGTCCGTCCCCCTGCCCATCTTAAACAACGTACCAGCCAAGCGCCTAGCTGCGAGTGCCACAGTGACCTGCGAGGCCCAACGGTGATGACTCACAACTTAAAATCCACCACGGAGTCACAGAGTCACGGAGAGAAGCTCGTTTCTTTTGGTAATGCTCTCCCCTCTGCCTGTATGTCTTTCTTGTCAGTGTTGCTTTTTCTACTGAGCTCGGCGCTAGCCGGGTCGGCGCAAACCATCACCTTCCGCGATATCACCTCTCAAGCCGGAATCCATTTCACCCACAACAACGGAGCCTTCGGAAAAAAATGGCTGCCGGAAACCATGGGGCCCGGCTGCGCCTTCATCGATTACGATAACGACGGCTTTCCCGACATCCTGCTGGTGAACGGCCAGGACTGGCCCGGCCACGCCAAGAGCGGCGCGACCTCATTGAAGCTCTACCACAACAATCATGACGGCACCTTCACTGACGTAACGCGAAAAGCCGGCCTCGACATTTCGCTCTTCGGACTGGGCGTCGCCGTGGGCGATTACGACAACGACGGCTTCGATGACATTTTTATTACTGCTGTCGGACAGAGCCATCTCTTCCACAACAATGGCAACGGCACTTTCACCGACGTCACCAAGTCCGCCGGACTCTGGGGTCCGAACGAGTTCTCCACCAGCGCCGCGTGGGTGGATTACGATCGCGACGGCAAACTCGATCTGGTTGTCGCCAACTATGTGCAGTGGTCCGAGCAAACCGACCTCTACTGCACACTCGATGGCTCGCATAAGTCCTATTGCACGCCCGAATCGTATAAGGGAACATCCGCGCGCCTTTGGCACAACCTGGGCAATGGAAAGTTTGAGGACGCCACTCAAAAAGCCGGCCTGTACGATCCGACATCGAAAGGACTCGGCGTTGCCATTCTGGATTACAACAACGACGGATGGCCCGATATCCTGATCGCCAACGACACGCAACCTAACAAGCTTTACCTGAATAAAAAGAATGGTACGTTCGAAGAGCGTGCCGTTTCCGCCGGCATCGCGTTCAGTGAAGATGGGGTGGCTCGCGCCGGCATGGGCGTTGATGCCGTGGATTATGATCGGTCCGGCAGCGCCAGCCTGATCATCACAAATTTTGCCAACCAGATGCTCTCGCTCTACCACAACGAAGGCAATGGGCTGTTCGTCGATGAGGCTCCGCGCGCGGACGTGGGACGCGCCACGCTCGTAACGCTCGGCTTCGGCTGCTTCTTTTTTGATTACGACAACGACGGCTGGCAGGATATTTTCGTCGCCGACGGCAACATCGAGGATCAAATCGAGAAAGTGCAGAAGCGGGTCAGCTACGCCGAGCCGCCGCACCTGTTCCGCAACCTCGCGAACGGCAAGTTCGAGGAGGTCACGGACAAGGTCGGGACCGCGTTTGCCGCTCCGAAAGTCGCGCGCGGTGCCGCCTACGCCGACATTAATAATGACGGAGCGCTCGACCTATTGATTATGACCAACGGCGGCCCGCCGCATCTTTATCTTAACCAGGGTGGGACGAACCAAAGCCTGCGCGTCAAACTCGTCGGCACAAAGTCTAACCGTGACGGCATCGGCGCCGTAGTCCGCATCACTGCCGGAGGGGACAAGCAGTGGCTCACCATGAAGACCGGCTCCAGCTATCTTTCGCAGAGCGAACTCGTGCTGACTTTTGGTATGGGATCGAAGACCAAAGCCGACACGGTCGAAATCGACTGGCCCAGCGGACAAGTGGACAAGCTCGCAGACATTGCCACCGGGCAGACGATTACCGTCCAGGAGGCGAAAGGCCAGATCGCGTCGCGTGCGTACGGCAAGAAGTAATTCGCGTCCTTATCTATGCAGGAGCTCAGATAGAATCATCTCCGAGCCCCGATGACCAAGACGCCGAGCATCGCCCTCGTTTCCATTTTTCTTCTCGCGCTCCTCGTCGCCCTGCTCGCCGCAAGCGGTTCCTCCATCAATCCCCAGGAAGCGGCTCGCCTGAACAATATTGGCGTCGCCTACATGAACCAGCAACTCTTTGAAAGAGCGTTGAAGTCGTTCGAAGCGGCGGCGGCAGCGGATCCGGCGTTACAAGTGGTGGCCGTCAATCGCGGGGTGGCGCTGCTCAACTTGCAGCGCGTCGACGAGGCGAAGGCGCTGCTGGAAAAAGCGGTCAAGGACAATGCGAAAGACGCGCATGCCTGGTACAACCTGGGCCTCTATTACAAGAACTCCGCCGATGCGAGCGCGGCCGTCGAAGCGTTTCATCGCGTTACTGAAATTGATCCGAGCGACGCGGACACCTGGTACTTCCTCGGATCGACCTACGCTCAAACCAAACAATTCCCCGAGGCGATCGACGCCTTTGAGCACGCGCTCAAGCTCGATCCGCACCACGCCTCCGCCCAGTTCGGAATGGCGCGAGCCTACCAGCAATCCGGTCAATCCGACCCAGCGCGCGAAGCGATGAAGAAATTCCAGTACATCACGCAGAACAAGTTGGGCGCGCCCATCAGCCTGACCTATGGCGAACAGGGAAAGTATTCTCGAGCGGAAGAATCGCCGATGGCGGTGGAGAAGGTGTTGCCGGAGATTGCGGTGAGGTTTGTGGATGTGACGCAAGAAGTCGGATTGCTCACCGCGACGGCTACGCGCAGCCCGCTTAAGGGGGTGGAAACGCAGCGCGTGATAGCGTCGGCTCCGCGATCCCCCGCCGGCCCGGGTGCGTGTTTTCTCGATTATGACAATGATGGCCGGATCGACCTGTTGCTTGCCGATAACGGTCCCGAGGGTGGATTGGCGCTGTTTCACAACGTCGGAGGCAAGTTTGAGGACGTCACCAAAAAAGCCGGACTAGACCCCAAGATGCATGCGCTGGGTTGCACTACTGGCGATTATGACAATGATGGTTTTTCAGATATCGCGCTGACTGTGGATGGCCGCGTGCGACTGCTGCACAACGAAAAAAAAGGGAATTTTAAGGATGTTACAGAAGCAGCGGGAATCAAGAGCGATGGGCGCGACGTAGGGCTGACATTTGTCGACTACGATCATGACGGCGATCTGGATCTGTACATTACGCGAAACTTAGATTCAGTCCGAGGGCCAATCGGAGTGCAACTCGAACAAGTGCCGGAAGAAAAGCCCGTCGAGCCCCCCGGAAACGAAATGTGGCGCAACAACGGCAATGGGACGTTCACCGATGTCAGTAAGGAGACTGGACTCTCGGCGCGAGGTTCTTATTCCGCGGCGGTAGGGACGGATTACAACAACGATCGAGCCGTTGACATTGTGACTGCTGGCTATCACAGCACCACAGCCGTCTTTGAGAATCAACGAGAGGGTGCATTTGCTGCTCGCACTCCTTTTCCCGCGTGGACGAGCGAAAATGGTATAGCTGTACTCGATTTCAATCACGATGGCTGGATGGATTTGGCATTTACTGCCGACGGCACGTCTGAGAGCGGCGTCCACCTGAGGCGCAACAATGCTGGGAAAAGCTTCGATCGCATCGAACTTCCCAAGACGAACTGGGTTCGCGCCTACGGCGTAGCCGCCATCGACTACGACAACGACGGCTGGGTTGATCTCGTGGCGGTCGGCGAGACGAAAGAGGGCAAGGGGGAAGTGCGTCTCTTTCGCAATCTGGGGCCCGACGGATGGAAAGACGTCACCGCCGAAACCGGACTCGACAAAATTCGGCTCGAAGAACCGCGCGCCATTATTGTCGGCGACTACGACAACGACGGCGCCGTCGATCTCCTGATCACGCAAAATCACGGCCCCGCCGTTCTGCTCCGCAATGAAGGCGGGAACAAGAACAACTCGCTGCGGCTTGCGCTCAAGGGGCTGAACGATAACAAGAGTGCCATCGGCACGAAGGTGGAAGTTTTCTCCGACGGCATTCGGCAGAAATTTGAAGTGTATGGATCGTCGGGCTACCTTGGGCAGAATTCTCCTTACCTAACTATCGGCCTGGGACAAGCCAAAGAAGCGGATGTTGTCCGCATGCTGTGGCCAACCGGCGTTCTGCAGGATGAAATCGGAGTTGCCGCCAACAAGGCGCAGAGCATTACTGAACTCGACCGTCGTGGAAGCTCGTGTCCCACGCTTTTCGCCTGGGATGGCACGCACTACCAACTCGTCGGCGATATGCTGGGCGCGGGCGTGGTTGGACACTGGATCGCGGCCGGCGATGGGAATATCGAACGCAACGTCGTTCGGAACATTGCGCGCCCTACGGAATCCATCAAGCTGGACCGCGCATCGCTCCGCGAAAAAGACGGCAGGCTGAGTTTCCGCTTCATGGAGCCGCTTGAAGAATCCGTCTATCTTGATCAGGTGAAATTGCTCGCCGTCGATCATCCTGCCGACGTCGATGTTTATCCCAACGAATATTTTGCCAGTAATCCGCCGTATCCTCCGTTCAAGGTCGTGTTCAGTCGTGATGCGCGCCCCCCTGCTGGCGCGTGGGATGAGCACGGCCACAATGTGCTTCCCGATTTGCTCGCGCATCGCTATTTCGGCGACTTCAAAGTGCTTTCATTCATGGGATTCACCGAGGCGCACAGCCTGGAACTGGATCTTGGCGAGCCCTACCGCGGCGGACCACTATGGTTGCTGATGCATGGCGAGATCGAATACTACTCAGCGACCAGCATGTACGCTGCCGATCAAGCGCACCTGCGCCCGCTTGCGCCGTATGTCGAAGCGCTGGTCGCGGCCGGCACGTCGACTGGAACTGGCGCAAAAGCGCGATGGGTTCGGGTCGTGGATGACATGGGATTTCCTGCCGGCGGCGCGCGCACCATGACGGCCGACCTCACCGGCAAACTCCCGCCGGGCACGCGGCGCATTCGCATTACCACGAATCTGCAGATCTATTGGGACAACATTCTCATCAGCCGCACCAGCCAGAGTCAGAGGTCTGGTGAGGGTGCCCGCGTGATGCCCGTACCGCTCGCGCGCGCCGAACTCAATTTCCACGGATTCCCGCTGAAGATCGAAGACCAGCCGCCGGGTAACGTGAAATACATTTATGAAAAAGCCAGCGCCACCGGGCCGTACACGCGGCCCGCCGGCGCTTATACCCGCTATGGCGATGTGCGGCCCTTGCTCGACTCGATCGACGACAAGTTTGTCGTCTTCGGATCAGGCGATGAAGTTGCACTTGATTTCGATCCAGGGACGCTGCCCGCGTTGCCGCGCGGCTGGGTGCGCGACTATTTCTTCGTCGCCAACGGATACGAAAAGGATATGGACTTCTACGCATACCGCGGCGATACGGTGGATCCGCTGCCGTTCCGCGATATGCGCACTTATCCGTATCCCGGTCAATCTTTTCCTTTTGATGCCGAGCATTTGAATTACTTGCTCGAATACAACACCAGGTTCATGTCAGGGAATGAGGCGAGCGGATACGCGTTCCGATACCCCAAATAGTCATTTTGCCAAAACAACGATTTGCGATCATGGCAGAAGCGACAGACAGCAGGTTCTTCGCTGCGCTCAGAATGACAATGCTGTGGGGATGGATGATGCGGTTGGGTGTTGCTGAGATACGCGGACAGGAGTGTCCGCGCCACGCTTAAAACCTCGGGATGGAAACTTTGTTCTGCGCTCAGAATGACAATGTATCGCGATACAATCACCTTGCATGCGGGCTGCCCTGATTGCCATTTTGTTGATGGGTGTTAGCGGCTTTCTGCCGGCCCAAACCGCGCCGCCTGCTGCGAAAACTCCGTCCGCGCGGCCTGAAAAGAAGTCGCAAGCACTCTCCGTCTCCGTCCCCATCTTTCGCGACATCGCCGCCGTGGCTGGCCTGACCGCCTCCCATATTTCCTCGCGCGAAAAATACTACGTCATCGAATCGATGAGCGGCGGAGTCGGCCTTTTCGACTGCGACAACGACGGCAAACTTGATGTCGTGATGGTGAACGGCTCGACCGTCGATCGCTACAAGCAAGGAGGCGATCTTCTCGTCACCCTCTGGCATCAGGACGCCAACCTCAAGTTCACCGACATCACCGAGAAGGCTGGACTGACGCGCAAAGGTTGGGGCATGGGCGTAGCCGTCGCCGACTTCGACAATGATGGCAATCTCGATTTGTTTGTGACGGGCTATGGCGGAAACGCGCTCTACCGCAATAAAGGGAATTGCACTTTCGAAGACGTAACCGACAAGGCTGGAGTGCGCGGCGGCGGCTTCTCTACGGGCGCGGCCTGGGCCGACTACGACCGCGATGGCAATGTCGATCTGTTCGTATCCCGATATGTTCACGTGGACATAAACGATCTGCCCGCCTTCGGCTCGACCAAGTTCTGCCAGTTCAAAGGGGCGCCAGTGCAGTGCGGACCGTGGGGCATGGAGGGCGAGACCGATCTGCTCTACCACAACCGCGGCGATGGCACGTTCGAAGAAGTATCGAAAAAAGCCGGCGTCGATAATCCCGATAAATACTACGGACTGGGCGCGACCTGGGGAGACTACGACAACGACGGCTGGCCCGACTTGTTTGTCGCCGATGACGCGACTCCCAATCATCTCTATCACAACAATCACGATGGCACATTCGCCGACGAAGCCATGGTCGGGGGCATTGCGCTGAACAATGAAGGGCAGGCGCTCGGCTCCATGGGCGTGACGTGGGGCGACTACGATCACAGCGGCCGCCTCTCGATGTTCATCACCGAATTTGCCGACCAGCCTAACACGCTGTATCGCAACCAGGGGTCTGGCAAATCTGGGCCGCATGGATTCGAAGATGTCGCCATGCCATCGCATCTCGGCCAGCCCAGTTTGCCGCTGGTCGGCTGGGGCACGACGTTTTTCGACATGGACAACGACGGCTGGCTCGATCTGTTCGTAGCCAACGGACACGTCTATCCGCAAATGGATACGGTGAAGGGAAGCGCTGCCTATGCGGAGCCGATGCTGCTCCATCGCAACTTGCGCAACGGAACATTTGAAGAAGTTTCGAAGCCGGCCGGTCTGGCTGACATGCCGCTGCAATCACGGCGGGGTGCGGCTTTCGGTGACATCGCCAACGACGGCAATGTCGATATCGTTGTGCTCAACGTCGGTGAGCCTCCGTCGCTGCTGCTCAATACAAATCAAAGTCCGAATCATCGTGTGCTCTTCCATCTGGTTGGAACCAAGAGCAATCGCGCCGCGATCGGCGCGCGCGTGACGATTCGTGCCGGCGGAATGACGCAGTTTGACGAAGTGCGCGGCGGCGGCAGTTATCTTTCTCAGAACGATCTGCGGCTGCATTTCGGTCTGGGATCGGCGACAAAGATCGACTCGGTGGAAGTGCGCTGGCCGTCCGGCAAGACGGAAAGTTTCAAAAACGTAGCTACGGACAAGATCTACACGATTGTCGAGGAACATGGAATCCAGGAGTCCGTGCCGTTCAACGCTCTTCCCGCTAACGGTCTCTCCACACAATTGCCGTAGCTCGGACTGTGGTCCGATTTTCAATTGGGACCATAATTCTTCGGCATTGCCTTGGCTAACTCCCTCCAACCGACCAGTACGAATCCCTGCTCTTTCAGAAACTGGCGAAACTCTGGGCTCTTGACCATATCCAAATCGTGTTGTCGCCACGCAGCGCCCCAATCCGGATGATCGAACGTCGCGCCCCGCATCTCTTCGTCATCGTATGCCAGATGCACAATGACCTGGTACACGCCGGGCCCAAGAGGTTCAAGTTGCTTTCGATACCACGAAGCCCAATCTTGAGGCTCAATTCCGGGATCGATTTCGATTACCTTCTCGACCAGAACTTCTTCCGCCGGCGGCGATACTCCTTCGGGCGCGTGAGTTCCCGTGCGTGCCTCCAGAATGGGCAGAGCGTAGGCGTGGCCCATTTTCTGATAGATCTTATACAGATCGGCCGATCCGAATAGTGCGCCCATGTGAGTATCCAAATGCGTCAGGTGAATGCCTGCGGCCTGCGCGCGATCGACTTGTGCGCGCAATTCGGTTTCAACCTCCGAGAGTTTGGCATTTTGCGTAACCGCAGGTGTGTCCAGTGGAAGATAGCCGTCCGGGTCGAGCAGCGTGGGCACTTTGTCTTTCGGGCTTACAGGTCCCCAGCGAAAACTTGTCCACTCGCTGTTGAGGGCCTGGTGAATTCCGAGATCCGCGTTGGGATGTTCTCTGGCCCACTTCACTACCTCGGGGAACCATGGACAGGGAACGAGAATGCTGGCCGATGTCACCCATCCCTTTTCGAGGGCCTCAAGGATGGCCCGATTAACGGAATGGTTCATGCCGAGATCGTCGGCGTGAATCACCAGCAGTCGTGCGGAGGCCGGATAGCCCAGCCGCTCCTGCACAGTCTTTTTCGGAACAGAAGTTCCTGCAGTCTGGGCGAGGCTCTGTAGCGAGCTGAAAAAGAGTAGCAATAGTAAAAGGCGTATTTTATGAGTCAAAGTCATAGACCAGTACTCCGTCGAGCTCACTCGAAATGTGCCAAATTCCCGAGTTTCAGCAACACTCGGCAAGAATCGTTTTAATAACTTTGTTTTTTCGTTGACAGAATACCCCTTACGTATAGAATTCGAGAGCATTTTATGGAATCGCGGCAAGGGAGCTCTATCTGGCCCTGCCAGTTACGAGCGACCCTTCCCCGAACCCCGTTATCTCCGCAGGATAATGGGGTTTTGTTTATTGAGAACGCGAATGAGTTCTACCGCCAACCCGCCCGCCAACAATCCGCGCCTGCGGCGCTCGCTTACGCTTTGGGACTTGATTCTATACGGCATCATTGTGATTCAGCCGACGGCGCCCATGCCGGCGTATGGAGTTTTCAGCAATGCTGGCCAAGGTCATGTGGTCACTTCCATCCTGATTGCCATGGTCGCTATGGTATTCACGGCCATGAGCTATGGCCGCATGGCGCGGGTATATCCGAGCGCGGGCTCGGCCTATACCTACGTTGGCCGCGAGCTGCACCCTTCTCTGGGATATGTCACGGGGTGGAGTATGACGATGGATTACATTCTTAACCCTTTGATCTGCACCATCTGGTCGGCCAAGGCGATAGCCGATTTGTTGAGTGGGACCCGGTATCAGATTCCTTATCCGGGCCTGATTTGGCCACTGTTTTTTGCCGGCTTGTTTACTGCACTTAACCTGCGAGGCGTCCAGACCTCAGCGCGCATCAACAAGACCTTGTGCGCGATTATGGGCGCCGTGATTCTGGCGTTTTTCTGGTATACGATCCGCTACATCTTCCATCTACCGCAATATCCAGAAGCCTATTTTCTGCACCCGTTTTATAACCCCCAGACTTTCACAGTGAACCGTGTGTTCCACGGAACCTCGGTGGCCGTTCTCACTTACATCGGCTTTGATGGTATTTCAACTTTGTCGGAAGAAGTGGAGAATCCCAAACGAAACATTTTTCTGGCGACCGTCCTGGTGTGTCTGGTTACGGGCGTTTTGGCTTCGGCTGAGGTTTACGGTGCGCAATTGCTGAGCTACAGCCGTTTCGGCAAGGACTTCGGCGTCTTCTCGGAATTTGGAGATGAGAACGTATTCAGCCACGTCGCTGGTATTGCGGGCGGTGTTCTGATGACCAAGGCGATCAGCATTACGCTGCTGATTGCCACCGTTGGCTCTGGCATGGGATCGCAACTCGGCGCAGCTCGGCTGCTTTATGGTATGGGACGCAGCGACGCTATTCCGAAGAAGTTCTTTGGAGCCATCCATCCGAGGACCCGGATTCCTGCTAACAATGTGATATTCGTGGGCGCGATTGCATTGATTGGGGCTTTTCTCATCACCTATGACAATGGCGCGGAGTTGCTCAACTTCGGAGCACTGATTGCATTCATGGGCGTAAATCTGGCGGCATTGACGCACTACTACATCCGGGGCGCGGATCGGACCATGGGGCAGTTACTGCCGCCGATTTTGGGCTTTATCATTTGTTTCTTCATTTGGATACACCTGTCCAATCTAGCGTTGATCGTTGGCTCGATCTGGATGGTTTGCGGAATCGGGTATGGCGCATGGAAGACGCGTGGCTTCCGGGGAGACCTGGTCAACTTTGATATACCCGCCGAGGAGTGACGTAACCGCAATGTCATCCCGAGCGCCGTCTATTCCACGTTCCAACCGCTCACTTCCACTTCTGGCTGCGCTCCTCCCAGGCTGGACGATCGATACGTCGCTGTGATTTCACGTTTTTCGCCTGGCAGCAGTGAAATGTAATTGTCTTGCCAGAGGACCGGCAGGATTTCCTCCCCGCCTTTGCCCTTGTCAAGTTTCAGACGCACGAAGAACGCCAGTGTCTTGCTGGGGTTTTCGACGCTCACGGACGTCACCTCATTTTCGGCATCCGGCGTGCTGTGGCTTGAGACGCTCAGCTTCACCTTCGGCATCCGGGCGAGTGAAGTGTAGTCCGCATAAGACGCCGTCGGGGTCGTATACCAGTTCGACTTTGCCCAGTCGAGCGTTTCTGGTTTCGTCGAGAGCCAATAAAAGTTCGATCCGACCAGCTTGCCGCTGCTGTCGGTGACACGAAGGTCAAGGAAGTATGCCGGTGACAGTCCTTCGACCCGGGGAAGCTCAAACACTTTTTGAGTGCTATCGGCTGACGCATCGAGCGAAATCTCCTTCGCAAACTTCTCCGTTCCATCGATGTTGAACACCCGCGCCGTCAGCTTCAGTCCTTTAGCATCCGCATATTGACTGCTCACCAGCCACACCGAGTGATCGTCATATCCATAGACCGGATCAAGTGGCTGCATCGCCTTCTTCGCGCCGAAGTATCCTCCGCCCGGCCGCAAATAGTAGTCGTAGAGATGCCAGATCATCGAAGGCCACGCGTTATTCAGCATCCACTGGATGACGCCCGTCGA
>Ga0182015_10002180_pt1 | contig 24271 bp, 20 predicted proteins | sample 712P3MmetaG_FD_120478 | JGI IMG/M metagenome (GOLD analysis project Ga0182015, IMG submission 120478) | Permafrost microbial communities from Stordalen Mire, Sweden - 712P3M metaG | ecosystem: Environmental > Terrestrial > Soil > Wetlands > Permafrost | place: Sweden: Stordalen | collected...
CCAACTGGGATGGTAATCACATCCTATAATCATCATCGAAGGCTCCTTCCTACCGACTGCTTCGGTCCTCAAACCAAGCATACTCGGCCAGAGACTGGAGCCTTCGTTCTTATCCAATCAATCCTTTGCGTTTTTCCTCTCTGCAAAGGGTGCGGGTTTAGATCTCACACCCACCGACCCTCGCTCCGACTCCTCACGCAGTGTCATCCCGACAGAGGCCGCCTTTCGGCCGACGAGGGACCTGCTTTTAACGGACTCACAGTGATATCCCGGATCCTCTACTTCATGAATTACCGCACAATGAACGCGATCTCATCCGCCGCCGTATCCAACGCGAAATGTCCTCCATCGACGATGCAATGGAGAAGGTCACGCTCCGATCAGTACGGAACACTCGATTAGTACGAAAAAGTGCTGGTACCTTCGGCAACAAAAAGGGTTGGCGGAAGCGAGTGGGAGTCGAACCCACCTTCGAAGCCCGCGAAGGGCTCGAACGGCAGCTTTGAAGGCTGCGAGGACCACCGGGCCCCATGCGCCTCCCGCGTTAAATCATAGACGTGGAATTATAGGTGTGCAGCGTGAAGCGTTCAACTTTTCGCGGGGGCGCTAGCAAACTTCTTGCGAGCGAGGTCCAGCAGTTTCGGGTCCGTACAAACTTCGTAATAAGCGCGAGTTCCCTGCGCTCCGATTTTCGCGCCCGGCAATAACTGGCGCACGAATCCTTTGCGAACCACAATCGGCTCCAGAGAATCGCCGAGCGGTACTTCGCCGAAATACAATTGCACGCGTTCTTTGCCCCACGGCATCGGAAAGTTCCCACCCAGCGGACCCAGAGAAATCTCCGCGTTTAATTTATTGAAACCCTCTTCGTTTATTTCAATTCCGTTCAGGTTATAGCGCACCAGCAATTCTTCCTCTTCGCCAACTTCGGCATCCTCCATCAACGTTTGCAGCAGGTACACATTAAATGGCGAGGGATTCTTGTGAAACAACCGTTTGGCTATTTTCGAGGAACTTGAAAGCCGGTCGGAAAGATTCAGCGCGCGGGAAATCATGATCTTCGAATCGCCATCGGTCCACAAAGAAGGTGCGGAATCCTGGAACGCTACTCCCACGCCGAGTTCCAACCCCGGGAGGCCGCTGGTTCTAGCGCGCTGGTTGTAAGCCAGCGTCACTGCCAGAATTTCCCGCGCCAGAACGCATGCGCGAGCCACCCCGCGCGCAGTTGCTCGCGTGGACTCCGTCTCATCAATCGCCAGAATGATCGCATCGCCTTCGATAAACACCGTCGCCGCCCCAAACCGTTCCAAAATTCGCTTCACCGGCTCATGCAGATTCATGCTGATGTGCGAGGCCGGGTTCATCCCGCGCGCCAGCAGGTCTTTCGTGATCCCAGTCGAACCGCGCACATCTGCTTTGATAATTGTGTGATTGATGACCGGATCGTCCGCCGGCCGTCCTTCACTCGGGTGCAAAAATTCATACAAGCTCTTGTTCGCGCGGGAAAGTTCGCGCACATGTTCGGAACGAACCAGGTTAATCCGTTCCATCCAGGCCGCCGCATGGTGATAGTTCCGGCGGTCCCGCCGCAATCGCATCAAATCCTCGGCAAATTGCAGCGCCACGGCGGATTGCTCTTCAGGAGTCCGCCGCCGTATGGCCCGCGACGCTTCTTCCAGTCGCTTCATGGAAATCTTACGTGCCGGAAACTGCTCCAGAATCGTTTCCACGCGCTTGGCTTCTTCCCGATTCACCAGCGCCTTCTTCAGCGCTTGCAAGTGAACCGGCGGGCAATATTCCGTGTGAAGTTTCCGCACTTCGTAACTTGCCAGCACGTGAAACAAAAGATCGCGCTCCTCGAGTCGGTGCATCCATTCCTGCAACAATTGTGCTCGGGTCGCTGCCGACGATTCGCCTCTCACCGTCGGGCCTTGCGCATCAAAAAGTCTGCGCGCGTTTTCGGGCTGGTTCAGATACTCACCCAGCCGGTTTCGATGTTCGTCTATAAGAAAATTCATACGCTGCTTGGCGGTTTCAATCTGCGAACCCAATTCCGCCAGTTTTGCTTCCAGCGAAGACGACTTCTCTCGTAAGTGCGCAATTTCTTTGGGTGATTCCGGAGTGCCGCTCTTTCGTTTGAAGAGCCATGGAAACCCCTCGCCGCCGTCTCCTGAACGGCTGCTGGCTTCGTTCTGCTCCTCCTCTAAAATCGCCATCTCCGACCGCAACAAACGCGCCTGCTCCAGCAAACGGTCATGGCTCTTGCGAGCTTTATTGAAATCCTCGGAGCTGTCGCCGGTAAGAATCAAATCTCGAACGAAATCAAGCAGCAGCGTGTCAAAAATCTCGAAGCGGTCCGGATCGTTAACGAAGTTCCCCAGCAGAACGTAATGTTCTAGAAACAAATGATCGTCGTTCCCGCCATCCACAAACAGAAATCGGTTTTGCAGCAGCGCGTAAACCTCGTGGAAATCCTCGCCAAAAAGCGCGCGCCGCGACTTCGATAGCGTGCCTTCTTCCACGTCGCGCCAGACCCGGCAAAGCGTCTCGCCTACCTGCCGGTAAATGTTTTTCTTGTCCGCCTGGATTTCCGCGATCTTCGACCGCATCACGTGGGCCTGCTCGCTGTGCTCGAAAAGCTCGCCGCGCCCGCGAATCCATTCCTTGCACTCCACCAAAATGCTCGAAAATTGGTTACTTAGTTCCGCGGAGATGTGTTTCAGCAGCGCCAGTTGATGCAGCAAGTCCGTTTCGATTGACTGCTGGAATTTTGCGCGCGTAATCGATTCCTGCAGCACTTCGATCAGCATCTTTCGAAACGCGCCATGCTCGGGCGTGCCGGACTGCTTCCGATCCCCATACACCAGACTCACGTTTACAGTCTGCCGAACCAGGTCCACCAGATATTTACGCGTGAATTCCACGAAGCGCGGGCTCAAATAAACGTCATAATGGATGTTGTCAATGCCGACGGTCAGGTTATCGAGACGAACTTCGGCGTTGTATGGCTCCAGCTTCATCCGGGCCGGATGCGTGGAAGATGGCGCGATATGTGTTTCAGGCATACGTATGCGCGTATCCTGAACCCAACCTGGGCGCAGGAATTCGCTTCAAGTTTCACTCTATCTGAGGAAAAATGCGGGACGCAATGGAACGAGTCGTAACCGTTAATGCTAAGCGCGACAGCACCGCGCCAAATGACGAATTCGGCATAGTTTCCGGCCGCGAATTCGGCATAGGCTCGGTCGCCAAACCCGACGATTATGGGCGGGATTTCGGTATCGCCACGCCTTCACCCGCCGGTCCGCGGCCCAATAACGCCGACCAAGGCCCTTGCCTCTATTTCGGCCCTCGTGGTCAACGCTGCAACCGCCGCGCCTTAGCTGGCGGATTCTGCCCCATCCATCAACCCGCTGGCGCACCCGGCGGTATCCCAGGTAGTACGTCAAAGCCTTCCAAGAAATTCATCGCCTCTGCCTTGGCCATTGTTGCGGTCATCTGGCCTTATCTCGCGGATATTCTCCGGGAAGTGATTCGCTGGATTCACGCGCACTAATCGCCCCAACGCGCTTTGCACTTCCCCAGGCGCTCCAGAGTTTCCAGGGCGAATTTGCAGCAATTGCTGATGCAGAGGATAGTCCTCAACCACTTTTCCGGGTAAAATGGCGGGCCATGCCAAAACTACTCGAAGGAAAAACAGCCCTCGTCCTGGGCGTCTGGAATAAATGGAGCATCGCCTACGCAATCGCTCAAGCTTTCACACGCGAAGGCGCCAAACTTCTCCTCACCTATCAAAACGAGCGCGCCAAGCCCACCGTCGAAGAACTCGGCAAAGACCTCGGCGCGGTCGCCTTCTATCCCTGCGACGTCCAGCAGCAATCCGACATCGACGGTCTCGCCGCATCGCTCAAAGCTGCAGGCCAAAGGCCCGACGTAGTCGTCCACTGCCTCGCCTTCGCAAATCACGAAGACCTGAACCAGCCCTTCGTGAATACGTCGCGCGACGGATTCAAATTAGCTTTGGACGTAAGCGCCTATTCGCTGGTAGCCGTCGCCAAAGCGCTCGCCCCGCTCATGACCGACGGCGGCGCCATCATGACCCTCACCTACCTCGGCTCAACGCGCGTAGTCACAAATTACAACGTCATGGGCGTAGCGAAAGCCGCCCTGGAAACCTCTATGAAATATTTAGCCAGCGAACTAGGCGCCGCCAAAATCCGCGTCAACGCCATCTCCGCCGGCCCCATCAAAACAATCTCCGCCCGCGGAATAAAAGACTTCTCCAAAGTTCTCGACTTCGTCCAGCAACACGCCCCGCTCCGCCGCAACACCGATCCCGCTGAAGTCGCCGACACCGCCGTCTTCCTCGGCAGCGATCTCGGCCGCGGCGTAACCGGCAACGTAATTTACGTGGACGCCGGCTTCCAAATCATGGGCCTGTAACGGAGTTTCGAACTAAGAAAATCACTCGAAGGCGAATCCGGCAGCGTTCTAAATCAAAACCCCCGCGTCATCCACGATAGAAATTCTTCGACTATCCTCGGCCAGATGTTCCAGCTGAATCCGCACCACCGGCCAATCCACGCGTAAAGTAAGCTTGTCCGGCCACTCCACAATCACCACAGCGTTCTCCGAAAACACATCTTCCAGCCCCAGCGTCTCCAAATCATGCAGCCCGGAAATCCTATAAAGGTCCACATGATAAACGCGCCCCTCGCGATCGTATCGATGCACCAGCGTAAACGTGGGGCTCGTCACTTCATCTTCCGTCGCCGCCCCAATCCCGCTCACAATCCCCTTCGTCAACGTAGTCTTCCCCGCCCCCAAGTCTCCCGAAAGCAGAACCAGCACTCGCGTCCGCAGTCGCGCTCCAATCTCGCGCCCGCGCCGAATCGTCTCATCCGAAGAATGTGTGATGATTTCGCTGCTAGGCACGACTGCACGCCGCATAAAATTGCTGGTATGCCCGAGGAATTGCTCGAACCAAATCCCCCGCCATCAGCGGAGCCTCGTCAAAATCCGCATAAGCAATATCGCCCGCCAGCCCATGTAAATAAACTCCAAACGCCAGCACGCGCTCCCAATTTTCCGTCCCAAACTGCGCAGTAAGTGCTGACAACATCCCGGTCAGGACGTCCCCCGTCCCGCCGGTGCCCATCCCCGGATTTCCAGTCGAATTAATGAACCCCTTCCCATCCGGCGCCGCAACGATCGTATTGTGCCCTTTCAAAATCACGTACGCATTCCACGCCGCCGCCGATTCCAGCGCCAGCTTCAACCGCCGCGCCTGCACCTCGCTCGTCTTCAACCCGGTAAGCCGCGCCATTTCCCCTGGGTGCGGGGTCACTGCAATCATCCCCTCAGCGTTTTTCAATTCTCCCGCGCGTCCCGCAAACGCGTTCAGCCCGTCCGCATCCAGCACGAGAGGAATAGAATTTCGCTTGCCCGCAATCGTGCGAACAAATTGTTGCGTCTCATCCTGCGTAGTAAGTCCCGGCCCCATCCCGAGCGCGCGTTTCCCTTTCAATATCGCTTCAAACTTCCCGTATTCCAGACTCCGCAGCGAAACGCTCCCCGCCTCTGTAGCCACCAGCGGCTCCGTCATAATTTCCGGAGTGTGCGCTGCCACAATCGGCAGAACCGGCTCAGGCGTAGCCACCGTCACCAATCCAGCCCCCGTGCGCAAAGCCGCCCACGACGCTAAGACCGCCGCTCCGCTTTTTCCCACCGACCCCGCAACGATCAGCGCGTGGCCATAATCGCCCTTGTTTCCGTCCGCCTTCCGCCGCTTCGCAAATTGCGCAAACTCACTCGGTTCAGACCACCGCAAATTTCCGCGCCCAACTTCTTCAATCAATTCCGCCGGCGAACCAATCTCGCGCACCACTAATTCGCCCAGATAACGCTGCGCCTCCCCCTGGAACATCCCAACTTTCGGCGCAGTAAACGTCACCGTGTAATCCGCCTCTACCGCCGTACCCTGCACTTCCCCGGTATCCGCATGCAGCCCGGAGGGAATGTCCACAGCCACCACCGGACATCGCGACTCGCGCCCGTTCACACTCTCGATCGCGTCACGCAACAATCCTTCCACCGCCCCACGAGCTCCAGTCCCCAGCAGCGCATCCACCAGAATGTCGCACTCGACAATTTGAGATTTCCATTTCGCCCATTCTGTCGAACTCCGCACTACATGCAGTTCCCCCGACGCATTTTCCCAGCGCCGCAGATTATCCGCCGCATCACCTTTCAACTCATTCGGGTCTGCGAACAAAATCACTTCTGGTCTCGTGCCCATCCCCAACAACTGCAGCGCCGCCACAAGACCATCCCCGCCGTTATTTCCCTTCCCGCACAAAATAAATATCAGCCTTCGCTCAAGATTCGGAAATCGTTGCCGGATAAATTCAGCCACGCTCCCGCCCGCATGTTCCATCAGCACAGCGCTGCGGATTCCGGCGCGCTCCGTCGTCAGCCGGTCCACTTCCTTCATTTCCGCTGCTGTCAGAACTTTCATAGCTGGGAACTCATGGAAGACGAAACTCCATCAAGAACAAAAATGCAGGTTTGCACATCTTTCGCAAAAGTAGTTTTAGTGCGCTACAGCATCCACCCGCCGCTAACGTTCAACGCCTGCCCGGTAATAAAATCCGCGCCATCCGACGCAAAAAACTTCACCGCCGTGGAAACATCTTCAGCCGACGGCGGCCGTCCAATCGGCGAGCGCGAGTCGTGCATGCGCCGCGCTTCGTCAGCCGTCAATTCCCTCTCGTCGATATTCGAAGGATTGATCACGTTCACCGTAATCCCGTGCTTGGCCTCCTCAATTGCCAGCGATCGCGAAAACGAAACCACCGCCGCTTTCGCCGCCGCATAAGCGGAAATCGTTCCCTGTCCGAAGCTTCGCTCTGCTCCCAACGCTCCCAGATTAATGATGCGTCCCCAATGTTGACGCCGCATCACCGGCAGCACGGCCTTGCAGGCATAAAAAACGCTGAAAAGGTTCGAAGCAATAACGCCTTTCCATTCCTCCACCGACGTCTCCGCCACTGGCTTCCAATTAAATTCCCCCACATTGTTCACCAAAATATCCAGCCGCCCGAATCGCTCCACCACTTTGTCCGCCAGAAATTGCACCTTCCCCGGGTCCTCGGAATCCGCTTCTACCGCGAAACACTCCACTCCGCGCTCCTGCAATTGTCTCAATGCGCTTTGCGCCGCGCCTTTATTGGAACGGTACGAAATAGCAATACGCACGCCTTCGCTCGCCAGCCCCAGCGCAATTCCCTTTCCAATTCCTCGGCTTCCGCCCGTCACCAAAGCTATTCGCTCGCTTAAAGGCAAGCTGCACGCTCCCTAACGAACTCGCCAGTATAATCAAAATCGCGTCCGGCCACGCGTCTGTGTTTCAGCTTGTATCTATCCCATGCGCGCGACGACCACGGTTATGTCGTCCGCTTGCTCCGGCGATCCCGCCCACTGTTCCGCCGACGCAATTAAATTCTCCGCCAGCCGTTGCGGCGCCAGATTTATCTGCCTCAGAATTTCAGCGCGCACGCGTTGCCGCCCAAATTCTTCTCCATAAACGTTCTCCGGCTCCGTTAATCCGTCGCTGAACAGCACCAGCAAACTTCCCGGCCCCACCTTAATCACTCCCTGCGTAAAAGGAAATTCCTCAAATAATCCAACTACTGTCCCGCCTTCTTCCAATTCTTGAATATTGCCGTCGCAAATAAAAAATGGCGCTAGATGTCCCGCATTCGTGTAAGTCAACGTCCGCGCCTGCTCGTCGTACACGGCATAGAAAAACGTAGCGTAGCGGTCGTCCGAAGTATTTCTGAAAACGTGCCGGTTCAGCTTGCTCACCAAATCCGCCGTACCGCCGTCGCCATCCAGCATCGCCGTGCTGCGCAATGCCGCCTGCAAGCTGGCCATCAGCAAGGCCGCGAAAATTCCTTTCCCGCTGATATCCGCGAGCGCTATGCCCAGCCGGTCCGGCCCCGTCTTAATGAAATCGTAGTAGTCCCCGCTTACCACCCGTGCCGGGCGGCATATCGCCCCCAATTGCAATCCGGGAAGCGATGGCAGCGTTTGCGGAAAAAGTTGCGACTGCACCTCGCGCGCGATCGATATTTCGTTTTCTAAACGCTGCCTTTGCCGCTGCTCGTCAATCAGCTCGGAAATCGAGCTGGTCATTTCGTTGAACGACTCACCCAACGCGCCCAGCTGATCTCTTTGCCTCACGCGAACGCGTTTCGTGAAATCCCCGCGTCGCACGTTAAGCGTCGCTTCGTAAAGATCTCCCACCGAAGACGTAATCGTCCGCGTAAGCACTACGCCCGTAATCAACGCGGTGATTTCTATCACCAGAAAAATGATCGCCGCTCCCACCAGAACCGCCACCAACAATGGCCCCACGTCCCCCACCGACGTGAGAAGCTCCCGGTTCACAGCCGAAGGCCGCAGCGAAAACGAAGCGAGTATTGCCGATGACGCCTGATCTTGATCCGCCTCCAGGTGCGCCAATTCGACCGTCGACGCTCCCGCCACCCGAATATCCAGAAAATTTTTCGGCGCAGGCAGCGTGCGTCGCCGGCTGGACACTTGCTCTCCCGGAACATAATCGCGGCCATTGAAACTAAAGTTGAAGTTTGCTTTTCCGCTGGCCGGACGAAGAAAAATCAATTGGATCGGCCCCAACTGCGAAGAAAGACTGTCCAGAAAACTGGAGTTTACCGGTTCCGTTACCAAAACCGTTACAGCGCCCCCCGGGCTTTCCTCTTTCATGGCGCAAGCGATCAGCGGCTTCTCATTCCACTCAACCAGTCCCGCGAACCGGCGCCCATCGCCCTTCTTATCAATTAAGTGCTCGCCGCGATTTAAATAAACGCGAAGCTCCGGATTCTCCGTTTTCTCAGCAGCAATCAGCCGCGCGACATCCGGCTTCGAAAGTATCGATTCATCCTGAGCGGAGGTCCCCTTCGCAATTTCCTGTCGAACGGCGGCGATCACGGCATCCGTATCCGCGCTAATCGCATCCACATGATTCTGCAAATCATCATGAAGCAGGTGCGCGCCCAGTTGCAGATACAAGCCGTACATGGCCACGCCCGCCATCGAAAGCAGCAAAATCACCGGCACCACGGCAATGAACACGTAGGCCACGATCAAGCGATTGCGCAGCGGCCACATCACCTGCGTACGAAACCAGGGAATCAACCGCACCATCAGGTAAATAATGGCCAGAAAGCTTAGGAAGCCCAGGAACGTGGAATACGGCGCATGAATGCCCGCCAAAGCGCCCAGACGCGCGATCAGGGTCAAAAGCAGAATGCCCAACGCCACACGGTCCAGTGGCGAAGTCCTCCGCAACAACACGAGCCCTCGGCGTGGAGAAAATTGCGGCAAGTTTATCGTTCCCGAAATTCAGTATAACGTGGCGGGCGGAAGTTCAAGGCCGGAAACTGCAATCATCTTTTGTTGCCTTAAACTTTCGTAGCGCCGCCCTTTAGGGCAGCATCTTTCTCTAGCGTTTTAGGAACGTCGGTGCACGACGCAAAATGCAAAGCTCGAGCAGCCATTAGTGCTAACTTCACTTCGCCCATGGTCGGGAACTATTGTTGATGAAATTTAAAGCGCAGTCCGGTCGTTCTTCTGGACCCGGCTGTGATGTCGGCTATAACCGAAATAAACCACCAACCCGATAATCAGCCAGATGATCAGCCGCGCCCAGTTGACCCATCCGAGTTTGTACATCATGTAGCCGTTGAAAATGATCCCGAGTATCGGGACCAATGGAACCCAAGGTGTACGAAATGGACGCAGCTGCACCGGATTCGTTTTGCGCAAAACTATGATCGATATGCAAACAATGATGAAAGCGAATATCGTTCCGATGTTGACCATTTCTCCGATGATGTTAATCGGAGTGACGCTGCCGATGACCGCCGCTATGATGCCCACCAGGATCGTATTCTTATAAGGCGTACGATATTTGGGATGAATCGCGGCGAAGAATTTTCGCGGCAGCAGGCCATCGTTCGCCATGGAATACAATACGCGAGTCTGACCCAGCAGCATAACCAGCATCACGCTGGTCAGCCCGGCCAGCGCGCCAGCCGTAATCAGGTAGGACGCTTTCACCAAGCCGCGATCCAGAAATGCCACCGACAAAGGCGCTTCAATATTGATTTCCTTCCACGGCACCATCCCCGTAAGCACTGCGGCCACTAAAATGTAAAGGATCGTGCACATAATAAGCGACGCGATAATGCCGATCGGCAAATCGCGTTGTGGGTTCTTGGCCTCCTGCGCCGTGGTGGACACCGCGTCAAAGCCTATATAAGCAAAAAATATGTACGCGGCGCCTCTTCCGATTCCACTGAATCCCATGGGCGCAAATGAGGACCAATCGTGTCCCCAGTTGGCTGGATTCACATAATGCATGCCAAGAATAATCACGAAAAGCACCACGGCGACCTTGATAATCACGATGGTCGCGTTAAACGTCGCGCTCTCCTTAATCCCAATTACCAGAACAGCCGTGATAATCAATGCGATCAAAAACGCCGGAAGATTGAATCCGATTTCCACGCCAAACAATCTCGGCGCCGCCACCATATCGTGGGCGCGTTGGAGCAACTCGGGCGATTGCGCCGTGATAATGTCCCCCACGCGGTTCAGAAAGGACTGGCTGCCTACGGCCAGAGAAGGATCCAAGCTGTGCGCCATTTGCCGGGCGATCACATTTTCCGCGGTGACCAGAGCGGTCCAGTGGTCGTAGGCCAGCCATAGTGGCATCTTCAAATTAAAAATCTGCAGAAACTCGATGAAATGGTTCGACCAGCCCGAAGAGACCGTGCTGGCCCCCATCGCATATTCAAGCGTCAAGTCCCAGCCGATGATCCACGCAATTAATTCTCCCAGCGCCGCATACGCATATGTGTATGCGCTGCCCGCCAGCGGAATCAGCGCCGCAAATTCCGCGTAGCACAGCCCCGCGAACGCGCATCCCAATCCGGAAATGACGAACGAGATCATCAGGCCAGGCCCCGCGTAGTGCGCTCCCAGCCCGGACAGCACGAAAATTCCGGCCCCGATCACCGCGCCCACGCCCAAAGCCGTAAGCGAAACCGGCCCCAGCGTCCGCTTCAGCGTGTGTTCGCCCGTGGCCTTGGCTTCGTTCAGCAGCCAATCCATCGGCTTCTTCTTGAACAGCGGATTGCTCATTCGCATCTCCTCTCAGAGAATCCGACTCGCCAGTTCAATGCAAAAAGACAATTCTATGCCTCAGCCGTTCCTGCTCCGGCGCGTTTCCATAACCAGTACACCGGAACTCCCAGCAGAACGATGATTAGTCCGGGCCAAGTGTACTGTGGCTTATACCTCAATAATTGGATTTCGATAAATATCGCCATCACCAGATAAAGCCCCGGCAAAAATGGATAACCGAACGCCTTATAAGGACGCTCCATGTCCGGCCGCTTCCAGCGCAGAACAAACAACCCAGCGAGCGTAAGAATGTAAAAAATCAAAACCGCAAAAATCAAAAAGTCCAATAACTGGCCATACGTCCCGGAAAGGCACAGAAACGACGCCCATATACATTGCACGATCAGCGCCGCCGCCGGCGCATGATGGTTGTTCACTCTACCCGCCGACTTAAAAAAAAGCTTGTCCTTCGACATCGCGTAATAAATCCGCGCCCCCGAAAGTATCAGCCCGTTGTTGCACCCAAACCCCGAAATCAAAATCGCCACTGCCATCACAATCGCGCCAGCCGGCCCAAATATCACTTCCGCCACCGCCGTCCCCACGCGCCCATCCGCCGCAAACTCAATTCCCCGTGCAATGGCAGTCATCCCGTTTGGATCACCGGAAATCGGCAGCACCCGTAAGTAAGCCACATTCGCCAGCGTGTACAGCGCGATCACCATCCCTGCGCCCAGCGCCAGTGAAAGCGGCAGATTCCGGCTCGGATTTTTTACTTCCGCCGCCGTAAACGTAATATTGTTCCAAGCATCCGCGGAAAATAGCGAACCCACCATCGCCACGCCAATCAGCGTCAACGTGCTGATCGTCCAAATCGGATGGTCCGGCGGATACGGATGCATCACCCAAAGCCCCGCATTGCGCCAGAAATCCGTGAAATTCACGGTGCGTGCCGCCTCCGTAGAAAACCAAAATCCCAACAGCACCAGCGCTGCCAGCGACCCCACCTTCGCCACCGTAAACACGTTCTGAACGATCTTCCCCGTGCGCAGCCCGCGCGTATTAATCCAGGTCAGAAAAACAATCGACACAATTGCCAGTAAATTTTGCCGGTTGATCCCCACGTTGTACGGCCCCAGCGATCCAAACCACATCTGCCACGGCCCAAACGTCCCAATTTTCCAAATCCAGTCCGACGCCGAAAACCACGGCAGCATCACCGCCATAAATTTCGCGAACGCAATCGCCACCGCCGCAATCGTCGCCGTCTGAATCACCAGCAGCATGGTCCAGCCGTAGAGAAATCCCCACAGCGGACCCAGCGACTCGCGCAAATAAACATATTGCCCGCCCGCATGCGGCATCGCCGCCGCCAGTTCTCCGTAGCTTAGCGCCCCAATCAGCGTCATCACGCCGGTCACGAGCCACACCGTAATCAGCAGTCCCGGACTTTTCACCTGGTGCGCAATATCCGCCGAAACAATAAAAATTCCCGACCCAATCATCGACCCAGCCACGATCATCGTCGAATCAAACAGCCCCAGCCCCTTCACAAGCTCCGGCTGCTTGCCCGCCACCGCCCCGATCGTCTGAACGTCTTCAGCCATTTTCAGCTATGCCTTAACTTCCGACGCTACCCGCAGCCCGCACGCCCTTCGCAATCGCCAAATATTCCCGGGCTCTCGCCGCCGGATCCGCCGCCGCCATCAAATCGCGAATCACCGCAACCGAATCCGCCCCCGCCTCATAAACAGCCTGCGCGGACTCTACTGTGACGCCGCCTATCGCCACAAGAGGTTTTCGAGTAGTCGCCCGCGCCGCGCGCAGAAATTCCAGCCCCACCACCGGATCTGGATTCTCTTTCGTCCCCGTACGAAAGATCGGTCCCACCGCAATATAATCCGCCGAAGTAGCGTCCGCCGCCCGCAATTGCTCTAAATTATGTGTCGAAACCCCTACCCACAACCCGCCGCCCAATATTTTTCGCGCCGCCTCCACGGGAAGGTCTTCCTGCCCCCCATGAACTCCCCCGGCCCCAACAAGCGCCGCAATATCAGCCCGGTCATTAATAATCAACCGCGCTCCCTTACCCACAGCCGCAAGCCGCTCAACGAGTGCCGCCGAAGTCTCCTGAATTTTCCGCGCAGACCCGCGCTTATCGCGGTATTGAAACACTTCTACGCGCGCTCCCGCCAACTGCTCAGCAATTTCAAGAATGGAAAATTTAGAAGGCCCTGCAAACTCGGGGTTGGCATCCAGGATGGCGTAAAGGGCCGGGAACAACTCGCCTCCGCACAAACGAAAACCTATTTTGCTTTTGCTTCTAATGCAGGCATGCGCTCCAAAAAGTGCGTATCAAATTTCCCCGCCGCAAAATTCGGGTCCGCCAGAATCCGTTTGTGCAACGGAATCGTCGTCTTCACTCCCTCCACCACAAATCCGTCCAGCGCGCGTTGCATCCGCACGATCGCTTCAGCGCGGTCATGTCCATGCGAAATAAGTTTCGCAATCAGCGAATCGTAATAAGGAGGTATCACCGCATCCGCATAACAAGCCGTATCCACGCGGATCCCCGGCCCTCCCGGCACGCGAAACGCCGTCACCCGCCCCGCCGAAGGTGTAAACGTCTCCGGATCCTCCGCATTAATCCGGCACTCAATCGCATGTCCGCGAAATTCCACCGGCGGCAGCACCGACGAAAGTTTTTCCCCCGCCGCCACCCGTATCTGCGATTTCACCAAATCGATCCCGGTTACCATCTCCGTCACCGGATGTTCCACCTGTATCCGCGCATTCATCTCGATGAAATAGAGATTCCCCCCATCCTCACGCAAAAATTCCATAGTCCCCGCGCTCGAATACCCAATTTTCTTCAACGCGTCCACCACTTGCTTCCCAATCTTCTGCCGCGTGCCGGCATCCACCGCCACCGACGGCGATTCCTCCAGCACTTTCTGGTGTCGCCTTTGCAGCGAACACTCGCGCTCCCCCAAATGCACCACGTTCCCGTGCTTATCGCCCAATACCTGAAACTCAATGTGCCGCGGCCGCTCGATCAATTTCTCCATGTAAACGTTTGGACTTCCAAACGCCTGCTCCGCCTCCGTCCGCGCCGTCCGAAACGCCGGAATCAATTCTTTCGCCGACCGCACGATCCGCATCCCGCGCCCGCCGCCGCCCTCCGCCGCCTTGATCATCACCGGATAACCAATGTCGCGCGCGATTTCTTTCGCGGAGTCCTCATCCGGTACCACTCCCGCGCTTCCCGGAATTACCGGGATTCCCGCCGCCGCCATCGCTTCCTTGGCTTTGTCTTTTTCGCCCATCAGCCGGATCGCATCGGGCGCCGGCCCGATAAAAGTAATGTGCGACGCCTCGCACACCTCCGCAAAATTCGCGTTCTCCGACAGGAATCCGTATCCCGGATGGATCGCATCCACATTCGCAATTTCCGCTGCGCTGATTACCTGAGGAATGTTGAGGTAGCTTTCGCTGCTTCGCGGAGGCCCAATGCAAATCGCTTCGTCCGCAAACCGCACGTGTAACGCATTGCGGTCCGCCTCCGAATACACCGCCACCGTTCGGACGTTAAGTTCCCTGCACGCGGAAAGGATGCGCAGCGCAATTTCACCGCGATTTGCGATTAGAATTTTTCGGAACATTTCGCCTGGGGGTGAGCTATTTCTTCCGGTGCGCGCGGATTCCGAAAAGCGCTTCGCCATATTCCACCGGTTGGCCATTCTCCACAAAAATCCGCACTACTTCTCCCGCCACATCCGACTCGATTTCGTTCATCAGTTTCATCGCTTCGATGATGCACAGCGCCTGGCCCTCCTCCACGCGAGAGCCTAGCTTCACAAACGGTTCGCCGCCCACCGACGGCGCCGCGTAAAACGTCCCCACGATTGGAGATTTCACCACGTGTACATCCTCACTCACCGCTCGGCCTGCTTCTGCCGCTTCAGCCTGAGCGCCCGAACCGGTAGACGACCCGCTGCCGGACGACGCCCCGGCATTCGCTACAGCAGCGTGGCTCGATGCCGCCGCAGTCGGCGCTGCCGCTACCACAATATCCGGAGCCGAAACCGCCCGACTGAACCCCATCGGCTGCGAAAAAGGCTTCCTCAGCCGTATGCGGAATCCGGCGCGCTCGTACTCGAACTCCTCCAGTCCATGTTTTGCCATGAACTCGAGAAGCCGCTCTACTTCTTGGAGATCCACGCCACCTGTTTGCGAACTACTCTGGGTATGCGGAGTCGATTTTTTCGCCATTTAGAGTTCTAAGAATTCCCTGGATGCGCTGGTTAAATCCTCAGCGCCTTTTGAAGTAACTACTACGTCGTCCTCTATCCGTATGCCGCCAAGCCCCTCTACGTAAACGCCGGGCTCGATCGTTATTACCATGCCCTCGCACAGCGTGGTTTCTTCGCCTCTGGCCAGCCGGGACATCTCGTGTACTTCGATGCCCAGTCCATGCCCTGTACTATGCGTGAAGTATTCTGCTAGCCCGTGGCGTTTCAGCGAAAGCCTGGCCGCCGCGTCCACCTCGCCCGCCTTCACCCCAGGCCCGACCGCGTTCTTGGCAGCTTGCTGGGCTTCCAGCACGGCGTCATACAGCCGCCGTACTTTCTCCGGCGCCCGTCCCAGATACACCGTCCGAGTCAGGTCGCTGCAATAACCGCGAAGTATAGCACCGTGGTCTAGGACGACCAATTCGTTTTTCCCGAGCAGCTTACCGCTAGGCCGCGCATGCGCCCATGCCGAACGCGGGCCTGAGGCCACGATCGTCTCGAACGAAGGTCCGCTCCCGCCCTTTAGCTTAATTCCGTACTCAATCTCCGCCGCCACTTGCAGTTCGCTCAGCCCCACCTTAATCTTCGGCACCGTCTCCGCAAATACCTCGCTGATTAACGTGGCCGCTTCCCGCATCGTGGCTAACTCTGTGGCGTCTTTAACCGCCCGCAGCCTTTCTACGGCGTCTCCTCCGCTCACCCAACGCACCGCAGTACCCGTAAGCTTCTGCAGGGTGGCCTTCTGCGCCACCGTCACCTGGTTGGGCGCGAAGGCTACGTGCAGCCGCCCTCTGCGCTTCTTTAGCGCCTCCGCAGCCGCCCGTAGCAGACCGTGCTTGGCAATATGGATCTTTGCACCCTTAACTTGTTCCTGCGCCTGAAAGGTGTACCGGCTGTCGGTAAACAGAGTTGACCTCGTCGGCTCAACCAACAGGATCGCGGCGCTGCCTGTAAAACCACACAAATACTGAATGTTCGGCAGGTGAGTTACTAGAAAGGCGTCAGCGCGTAGGTTGGAAAAGGAAAGCCGGAGCCGATCGATTCGGCTCCGGCTTGATTTCACTTGCACCGGTTTGAATTTCACTTTCCCCTGATGCTCCGCTTGACGACTCCAGCCGTTATTAGCTCGGCAGAATCCTCGGAGTCAGGAAGAACAATAGCTCCAGGGACGATGTGTTCACAAGAGTGTGCTTGAACAAATTACCCACCACCGGAATGCTCCCGAACAGCGGCACCTGGTCAACTGTGCGCTGCTGCGAGGATACGATGATTCCGCCGATGACCACCGTCGCGCCATCGCTCACCAGAACCTTGGTGTTCGCCTGTTGCGTGTCGATAGCCGGTATGCCCTGCACTCGGGGAATGGCCGTGTCGATTTGATCGTTGGTCACGGTTACGTCCATGTAGATCGTGCCTTCCGCCGTGATCTGCGGGGTCACGTCAAGTTCCAGCACGGCGTCCACAAACTGCACAGAAACCGTGTTGTTCACGATCGTCTGGACTGGAATCTTGGTACCTTGTTTCACGATGGCTTTCTGGTTGTTCTGCGTGATGACCTTCGGCTTCGAGATCAGTTTGCCCACGCCGCGCTCTTCCGCCGCGCTGATAATGAAGTCCAACGCGAAGTTCTGGGACGAGAACGCATAGCTCAGTGCGCTCGTTGGCGTCGCGGCGCCCAGGTTCGTGATCAACGGCATTGAACCGCTGGTCGTGTTCGATCCCGTGCTCCCCACTATGATCGGAGGCAACGGCAGCGGCGAGTTGCGGACGATCGGGCTGGTGCCCACCGTGCTCGCGCCGCCCAGGATGCTCTGCCCGCCGCCCAGCGATACCGCCGCCGCAAACTGCGTACCGATGTCGCGGGTAAACGACCTGTTGGCCGCCACCACACGCGCTTCGATTTCCACTTGCTGCGATTTCCGGTCGAGCTGGCGCAGCAGGTTGTCCATCACCGGCAGAACACTGGGGATGTCCCGGATAATCAGTGTATTCGACCGTGCGTCAGCCAGCACGTCGCCTCTCGAAGAAAGGAATTTCTTCAGCGTCGGCACCAGATCTTCAGCTTTGGCGTAGCTTAGCTGGCGAGTGGTCGTGACCACGTCGGCAGCCTCTGCTTGCGCCTTGGCTAACTCGCGGTTCTGATCGGCTTCTCTTTTCAACGTGTCCTTGGTAGCGATGCGCAGCACGTTTCCGTCCAGCTGTTTGTCCAAACCATTGTTCTTCAAAACGATATCCAGCGCCTGATCCCACGGTACATCGTCCAGAACGATCGTGAGGCTGCCCTTTACGCTCGGATCTACCACGATATTCAGCCCGCTGATTTCGTGTATCAGCCGGAAAAAGTCGCGCAAATCAACGTCCTTCAAGTTTACCGAAATCGGTTCACCCGAATACTTCCCGGAAGGAGGAGGAGTCTGAGCCTGCACGGTAGCGTTAGTGATTGGCTCGCTCGATGCCGAGGCGGGCGCTGATGCCGGAGCGTCGGTCCCATTCGGATTAGAAGCGCTGGCCGCACCCTCAGTTGCAACTTGCTTGGCCGCTAGTCCCACTTGCTGATCCTGCGGTTGTGGTACTGCAACAGCTGGAATCGCCAATGCGGCAGTGGGCTGCGTCAGAGTTGACGGCAAAATGATAACGGGAGCCGAAACTTGCTTGGGTTCCGTAGCCGCGGAGATTGCCGGAGCCGTCTTTGGTGATTCGAGTTTGGTCGTGGTCACGTCCACAGGCTGTGCTTGCGGAGTAGATTTCACCGCGCCCTTCGTCGGCTTGGCCGAAAACTCGATTGTAATCCCCGAATCAGAGCTGGTGATGTTGTACGGCGTCGCTTGCCGCAAATCGATTACGATGCGCGATACTTCCGGCGAAAATTGCGCCAGCCGGATCTCGCGGATCGGCTCCAGATTGCTCGCAATATGCTTTTCGGAAGTTTTCAGGTGCGCTCCCGAAAAATCTAGAACCAGTCTGTCCGGATTCTGCAATCGCATTGCGTGATAATTCAGCTTGCCCGTTCCCACCACATTCACATCCGTCAGATCGCCGTTCTGCGACAGATTCACTTGGCGTATGCCCTCAATCGTCGAGCCGGATAGCTTGGCTTCCGATGATTTGGCCGCAATCGGCACGATCGCGGGCGCAGGCCCGGTCACTACCGCAGACTTGCCCGCCGCGTCATCCGTGCGACCCACCAGTAATGTCAGCTCTTGGGAATCCTTGCGCTCGAGTCGTGGCTCAACGCCCTGGCTCAGCAAAATCTCCAAGCGCACCACCGGCTTGGCTCCCGAGGTGTACGTCAGCATTCGGTAGCTCTTCACCAGGTCGGAGGCCACCACACGCGCTCCGGCTGGATCGGCAGACGACACTCCGCTCAAGTCCAGCACGAACAAATTCTCGCTCGGACGATAGGTGGTGTATTCGAACGGCCCGTTCGCCTGTGCTTCCAGCGTGACGTTGCCGTTCTTTACCACCGCCTTCACATGCACCACCGGCCCATCACTGGCCTGTAGCGCTCCGCTCATCAGTATCAAGGCTGCTGCAACCAGCGCAGTCGCCCCCATCGCCCTCCGCATAATCCTCATTGCTGCTCTCCTGCGCTCGGGTAGATTCGCTTGGTAACCAATCTCTCGACCGGTTTCCCGAATGCATCTTTGGAATTTTCTTTAAACGTCACTCCATCTAATCCAATCTTTTCCACGTCGCCGTCATACAGACGGTCCCCTTCTCGAAGGAAATAAGTTCGTTGATCCGGGTTGGTCACTACTGCCAACATTCCATTCGCTGCTTTCACTGTTCCATCCACGTGGACTGTCGCTATCACTAGCCCGGCTTTTCCCGGAGGCAATGGCGGCCCACTTGGCTTCTTGTCGTTTACCAACGGCGAGAAAGGATCGCGCTTGCCCGCCACTCCGTCCTTCCCCTCAGGTTTTGGTGCTTCCTGTGGCGCGCCGTCTGTCGTCGCCGCCGCAGCAGCCTTTTTCTTGTGACCCGACTTGTGCGCGGGAGCCGGACTTTGTTCCGGATTTCTAGTCGGACTCTGTCCCCACGCCGCCGGCAACAGACAAAATGACATCGCCAGAGTTGCTACCAGGTTCGCAGTTGTCTTCACTAGTGTCATCGTGATCGCCTACCGTTTTACCGGTGCGGACGTCGACGTTGTTGTAGCCGCCGGCGCGTCTGCCGCTTTCGTAAAAAACGTTGTAATCGTGAATGTCCCTGTCACCGAAGCTCCCGGATTCAATCGGAAGTTCGGCGCGGAACTTTTATTGCCGATCCCTTCCAGCTTCAGGTCACCCACGTTGATAATCCGCGATAGCCGTCCTAGCCTGGCGAAGAAATCCAGCACCGAAAAATACGGCCCATCCGCCTGCACTTCGAACGGCAGTTCGAAGTAATAGGTCTTTGCCGCCACCGGATCCGCCTTCAACCGGCGCAGCGAAACTCCCGAGCTCGTTGCTGCCGCCTGAATCATCAGCATGAACTGATCGACTTGTTTCTCTTCCGGCACGATCGTTTGCAACGTGGCAAGCTGCTTTTGCAGCGCATCCATCTGCGATTGCAGTTCCGCTCGCCGTTGCTTGTAAACTCGCAAATTCGCAACTTCCTGCTCCAGCGGTTTCTCCTGTTTCTGCGCGTCTTGCAATTGCGCGCGCACCGACGCTAATGGCAATCCCGGAATGTAGAATCCCGCCGCGATAATCACTACCGTCAGTCCCAGGTAGAACAGCGCTTGTAGCGGCCAGGGCCAATCTTTGAAAGAAGTTGCCATTGCTAGCTCCTCCCTGGGGCCGCGGGCTGCGGAGGAGGCGTGGATGCCGGCTTTGCTTGCGGTTGCGCTTCGGGATTGGACGATTGCGCCACCGTCGCCGTCATCGTGAAGTTGTACGTTTGCACCGTCTTCACCACGTCATCTTCTTTCGCCTCTTGAATTTCAACTTTGTCGAAGTATCCCGAACGTCTCAGTTGCGTAATAAAGTTCGCTACTGCATTAATCGAACCCGCTTCGCCCGAGATTTTCAGGTTGTCGCCCGTGCGCTCGAGCGACGTCAGCCACAGCGCATCCACCCTCACCACCGTGTTCGCCACCATTTGCAGTAATTCCTGACCGCCCGTGCGGTTCTTCTGCAAGGTTTCAATCACGCTGATGCGTTGCTCCAGCACCGCTTTCTGCGTTTCGAAGCGGTCCACGTCCTGCTTCACCAGTTGCAAACTCTGCTTCTCTGACCGTAACGCCGCAATTCGCGCGTTCGTCGAGTCCAGCTCTTTCTTCTGCTGGAAATATGTGACCGACAGCACCACCGCAGCCAGTCCCAGCGCCACCAGCAGGAAGATGATCTGCATCGTCGCTTCCAGCGGTACCGCCTGTTTGGTGGCCTTCGGACGAGCCTGGCCAAGTAAATTGATCCGAATCATGGCGTGTCAAAGCTCCTCAGCGCCAACCCCACTGCGATTGCCAGGCGCGGCGCCAACTCGCGTATCTGGCTTTCATCATGACGCCCTGAATTGATTACGATCTTGCGAAATGGATCTAGCTCCTCGACCGGCATCGCAAACTCTTCCTTCAGCAAATCGAGCAGCCCTGGAACCCGTGAAGTCCCTCCCGCCACGTAAATCCTGCGGATATTTTCTCCGCTCGCCGTCGCGCGGAAAAAGTCGAAGGTCTTCTGTATCTCCAAAATTAAAATGTCGGACACCGACCGCAGAATCGCCGTGCGTTGCTCTTCGCTGACTCCCGCCAGGTTTCCGCCCATCTTCAATTTCTCGGCATCCTCAAAACTCAAATCCAGTTCCTTCTGCAACGCGTCGGTGTACTGGTTGCCGCCCACTGAAACGTCGCGCGTGAACAGCGGCGTCCACCCGCGCACGATGTTGATGTTCATTACGCTCGCGCCGATATTCAGCAGCGCCACCACCTGCGAAGGATCCGGCTCGTAGTTCACTTCAAAACAGTTCTGCAGCGCGAACGCATCGATATCCACAATCACCGGAGTCTTCCCCGCCTGCGCCAGCACGTTCGTGTGATTCAGAATCTTGTCTTTCTTCACCGCTACCAGCAGCACGTCCATCTGGTTCTCGGTTGCTTCCAGCAGTTGATGGCTCAGGTTCACGTCCGCAATATCAAACGGGATGTGCTGGCTCGCTTCCGCCTGCACTCGGTCAAACAACTCTTCTTCCGTCATCAGCGGCATGCTCACCCGCTTGACGATCACCGAATGCCCCGATACCGACGTCGCCACATCCTTCGCCTTGATCTTCTGGTTGTCGAATATCGAGATAATCTTCTCGGCCACCGAAGGCGCGTCCATGATGGCGCCGTCCACCACCGTATCCTGCGCCAACGTCTCTATCCCGTAACTCACCAGCTCGTAGCCTGCCTTCGACTTCTTCAGCTCGACCGCCTTCACGGAACTCGAGCCGATATCCAGGCCGATTAATGATTTCGTTTTCCCCAGATTGAACATCGCGCGGCCCCTCGCTCCTCACTCCGTCCCGCTTCGCAGGTCGGACCCGCCTCTTTCCTACCCTTCTATTTTCTTTCGGATTCTATTCGTTCTTTGCTCGCTACCCGTTAGTACTGCTACGCCCGGTACCGTGCGCTTTTACTGTTTATTGCATCCACCTCGGCGAGTGTCAATCAACATTGTCACCGCGTGTGCTATTGGTAAAAACCCGGTCAGGGGGACAGGCAGGCGAAAACGTACAGGTCAAAAGTACAGGTAAGTGCTTGAAACCCTTATAGGGAAAGGCGAAACGTGAGGCTCAGGCGAACGGGTTGCTGCAACCTTGTGTCGCTACGGTCTAGTTCTTCTTTGGCACCACGTGGTCTTTTATTTTCTGCCAAATTTTGTCAACTTGCCGTTTTGTGCCCTCATCCATCTTTATCTCATCCGGCCAACGCCCCGCGTACCCTTCTTCCTTCCACTTCCGCGTGGCATCCACTCCCATCTTCGACCCGTAATCCTGCCGACGCGCCGCATGGTCCAGCGTGTCCACCGGCCCCATCACAAACTGTATGTCCCGCTCCGGATCGATCGCGCACAGCGCTTTCCACACCACTTCGCGCGAGTCCTGCACGTTCACATCATGGTCCACCACCACCACCACCTTCGTGAACATGGCCTGCCCCAGCGACCATATCGCGTTCATGATCTTGCGCGCCTGTCCCGGGTAGCTCTTCCGTATCGACACAATCATCAAGTTCTGGAAAATTCCTTCCGCCGGCATCGCCACGTCCACAATTTCCGGATACTGCATCTTCATCACCGGCATAAAAATCCGTTCGATCGCGTGACCCATAAAATAGTCTTCCTGCGGAGGCGGCCCCACAATCGTCGTCAGATACAACGGCTCCTTGCGATGCGTGATGCAATCGATGTGGAAAACGGGAAACTCTCCCTCCAACGAATAAAATCCCGTGTGATCGCCAAACGGCCCTTCCGTCCGCATCTCGCCCAGATTCACATGCCCTTCCAACACAATTTCCGCGTTTGCCGGCACTTCCAGGTCCACCGTCTTGCACTGCACCAACTCCACCGGATCTCTGCGCATGAATCCTGAAAACAAAAATTCGTCCATGTCCGGAGGCACCGGCAAAATTCCCGCCAGCGCCGTCGCCGGATCCGCTCCAATCGCCACCGCCACTTCAATCTTCCCTTTTGGATCTTTCGCCCGCGCGTTGCGGAAATGTTCCGCGCCATGCTTCTGCGTCTGCCAATGCATCCCCGTCGTGCGCCCGTCGTACACCTGCATGCGATAACAGCCCACGTTGCGCTTGCCCGTCTCCGGATTTCTCGTAATCACCATCGGCCACGTGATGTAACGTCCGCCATCCTGCGGCCAACACTTCAAAATCGGAAAATAATCGAGCGAAAAGTTTTCCGTGCGCACCACTTCCTGGCACGCGCCGCTGCGCACCGCCTTCGGAAAAAACGACCCAATCTCCGCCAGCTTCGGCAGCATCTTCACTTTCTCCAGAATTCCCTGTGGCGATTTCACATCCAGAAACGAATGCACCCGCTCCGCCACTTCGTCCAGCGTATCCACTTCCAGCGCCATACACATGCGCCGCTCGCTACCCAAAAGATTCGTCACCGCCGGAATCTTCGACCCTTTCGCCCGCTCGAACAGCAGCGCCGGGCCGCCCGCCTTCACCACCCGGTCGGTTATCTCCGTAATCTCCAGGACGGGATCCACTTCCGCCGAAATCTTCTCCAGCTCGCCTTTTTTCTCCAGCGCCCTGACAAATTCCCTCAAATCCCTATAAGCCACTTCCCCCTCCATTTTTTGGCCTAATCCTTTACGTTGTTTTTGGCCGTATTCTTTACTCTTTTTTTTTAGCCTTATTCTTTCCTTTTCTTCCTTGCCTTATTCTTTACGTTTTTCTTTTGCCGTATTCTTTACGTTTTTTTTGGCCTTATTCTTAACGTTGTCATCCCGAATCCCATCCGCGTATTTTGCGGATGCGGTGAGGGACCTGCTTTTCGCCTCGCTGTGCGCGCGAGCCGCTAACTCTAGCACTATCCGAGTTTTCTGCCACATCATATACGAGTTGAATTGATCGCAGATGTTCGCGGATTTTACTCGGTATTTCGTCCAGATAATTGAAGTGAAGCTCCTTATTGTCATTGCGCGGGTCAGTCATCCAAATGACTCTGTAGCTGCTAATAGACATCCAGGACAGGTGGGATATTCTTCCAGCTCACCGTAGGAGGTTCGGGATGAAGAATCCAGTCTATGAGCAGACCCAGGCCAGGAAGGTAAAAGCCAGACTGCGC
>Ga0182015_10002181_pt1 | contig 24259 bp, 21 predicted proteins | sample 712P3MmetaG_FD_120478 | JGI IMG/M metagenome (GOLD analysis project Ga0182015, IMG submission 120478) | Permafrost microbial communities from Stordalen Mire, Sweden - 712P3M metaG | ecosystem: Environmental > Terrestrial > Soil > Wetlands > Permafrost | place: Sweden: Stordalen | collected...
ACCGATGCAATCCTGCGCTGAACGCGGTCATTCATCGCCGATTCGCCGGGGCGCGCGCCGATGCCGCCGGCGAATTGCCCGATGGCCCGTTCCGCGGCGTGCCGATCCTTCTCAAGGATCTCAGTGCCACCCATGCGGGGGAGCCCTACTGCGAGGGAACGGCCTTCGCGAGAGCCGCCGGATATCGCGCCGAGCGGGACAGCCATGTCGTCCAGCGCTTCAAGAGCGCCGGCTTCATCGTCGTGGGCCGAACCAACACACCCGAGCTCGGAACGACGATCACCACCGAGCCGCGCGCCTTCGGAGCGACGCGTAATCCCTGGAACACAGAGCACTCGGCGGGCGGGTCGTCGGGAGGCGCCGCGGCCGCGGTCGCGTCCGGCATGGTTCCCGTGGCCCACGGCACCGACGGCGGCGGTTCGATCCGCGTCCCGGCCAGCTGCTGCGCCCTCTTCGGCCTGAAGCCGAGCCGTGGCCGGGTCAGCAGGGGGCCGGCGCCGGGCGAGGCCTGGTTCGGTTGCTCGGTCGATCACGTCGAGGCGCGAACGGTTCGAGACTCGGCCGCCGTCCTGGACCAGATCGCCGGCTACTTCCCGGGTGACACGTTCGTCGCACCGACTCCAGCGCGACCCTATGCGCAAGAGGTGGGCGCCAATCCGGGCAGACTTCGGATCGGCCTCCTCGAGAAGCCGGCCCAGTCCGGCTCCAACGGCGATCCCGAGTGTGCGCGCGCGGTCCGCCTCGCCGGTCGGTTGCTCGAGTCGCTCGGGCACCGGGTCGAGATTGCCCATCCGGCGTCGCTCGAGGAGCCGGAGTTCCAGCGCCACTTCCTTATCGTCGTCGCGACCGCCGTCGCGGCCTCGCTGGCGCATTGGTCCGAGCTTCTCGGGCGGGAGATTCCGCCGGAGGAGTTCGAGCCCGCCAACGCGCTGTTCACCCAGCTGGGGCGCTCGACCTCGGCCCCCGACTATCTCGAGTCGCTCCTGTGGCTCGAGGGCTACCGGCGCCGGACCGTCGGCTTCTGGTCCGAACAGGGCTTCGACCTCCTCTGCACCCCCGTCCTGGCGCTGCCTCCGGCCCGGCTCGGCGAGCTCTCCGACCCGGTCGAGGGGCAAAGGCGGGTGCTCGAGACGCTTCAGTTCACCAGCCAGTTCAACGTGAGCGGCCAGCCGGCGGCCTCGCTGCCGCTTCACTGGGCGCCCGGCGGGTTGCCGATCGGCGTCCAGTTCGTCGCCGACTACGGACGCGAGGACCTGCTCTTCCGCATCTGCGGACAGCTCGAGGAGGCAAGTCCCTGGGTCGGCCGCCTGCCGCCCGTGCACGCCTGAGGTCTCAGAAACGGTAGAGGCGGGGAAAAGTCTGGACCGGCAGGGGCGAATGTCCGCTCCGACAGGAATCGTGGCTAGTGTGGCGGCGGTTCGATGACCTACCGGCTCTCTCACCTCGATGCGCTCGCGTCCGAGGCGATCCACATTATCCGTGAGGTGGTCGCCGAATTCGAGCGTCCCGCGCTCCTTTACTCCGGGGGCAAGGACTCGGCCGTCCTTCTCCATCTCGCCTCGAAGGCGTGCTGGCCCCAGCGCATCCCGTTCCCCGTCGTGCACGTCGACACCGGGCACAACTTCCCCGAGGTCATCGACTATCGCGATGCCCAGGTTGCGACCCTCGAGGTCCGGCTCGTCGTCGGCTCGGTGCAGGAGGACATCGACCGCGGGTCGATTGTCGAGCAACCAGTGCCCGGAGCGACGCGCAACCGACTGCAGACGTTCACGTTGCTGAGGGTTCTCGAGGAGAACCGCTACGACGCCGTATTCGGGGGCGGGCGACGCGACGAGGAGAAGGCGAGAGCCAAGGAACGGGTGTTCTCCCTCCGTGACGAGTTCGGGCAGTGGGACCCGCGGGCGCAACGACCCGAGCTGTGGAACCTGTACAACACCCGTCACCGGCTGGGCGAGCACTTCCGGGTCTTCCCGCTCTCGAACTGGACCGAGCTCGACATCTGGCAATACGTGGAGGAGCAGCACCTCACGCTCCCGCCGATCTACTTCGCGCATCGGCGCACCGTCTTCCGTCGTACTGGGATGCTGCTCGCGGTCGGGCCCTGGAGCATGCCGCGCAGCGGCGTCGCTGACGAGCAGCCGTTCGAGGCGACCGTGCGGTACCGGACGGTCGGTGACATGACCTGCACTGCGGCCGTCGAGTCGCTGGCGCTCACCCCTGCCGAGGTCATCGCCGAGACGTCGCTGACGAGGGTGAGCGAGAGGGGTGCGACGCGTGCGGACGACCGTTTCTCGGAGGCGTCGATGGAGGACCGCAAGCGGGAGGGGTACTTCTAGTGGAGCTGTTGCGTTTTGCGACCGCTGGCTCCGTCGACGACGGCAAGTCCACGTTGATCGGCCGCTTGCTCTACGACTCGAAGCAGGTCTTCGAGGACCAGCTCGAAGCCGTCGAGCGCACGAGCCTCGCCCGGGGCGACGACTACGTGAACCTGGCGTTGCTCACTGACGGGCTTCGAGCCGAGCGCGAGCAGGGCATCACCATCGACGTCGCCTACCGCTACTTCGCCACCCCGAAGCGCAAGTTCATCATCGCCGACACCCCCGGTCACACCCAGCACACGCGCAACATGGTGACGGGCTGCTCGAACGCCGACCTCGTCCTGCTGCTCGTCGACGCCCGCAACGGGGCGACCGAACAGACGCGACGGCACGCGACGATCGCATCGTTGCTCGGGATCCGCCACCTCGTCGTGTGCGTGAACAAGATGGACCTTGTCGGCTACAGCAAGGGCCGTTTCGAGGAGATCCGCAACGAGTTCGCCGGGTTCGCTGAGCGGCTCGAAGTGCACGACCTCACCTGCATCCCCATTTCGGCGCTTGCGGGGGACAACGTCGTCGACCGCTCGATCGAGATGCGGTGGTACGAGGGCCCCTCGCTGCTCCACCACCTCGAGGACGTGCACATCGGGTCGGACCGCAACCTGATCGACCTCAGGTTCCCCGTGCAGCTCGTGATCCGGCCGATCTCGAGCGCCCACCACGACTACCGCGGCTATGCCGGCCTTGTCGCGAGCGGGGTGCTCGAGGTGGGCGAGGAAGTGGTCGTGCTCCCTTCCGGGTTCTCGAGCCGCGTCGCGGGCATCGACACCGCCGAGGGCCAGCTCGAGGAAGCCTTCCCGCCGCAGTCGGTCGTCGTCCGGCTCGAGGACGACCTCGACATCTCCCGCGGCGACATGCTCTGCCGGCCGCACAATCGACCCAACATCGGTCAAGACCTCTCGGCGATGGTCTGCTGGATGGCCGAGGCACCGCTGCGGCAGGGCTCGATGTTCGCCATCAAGCAGACGACCCGGTGGGCGCGGGCGCTCGTGCGCTCCCTCCAGTACCGTCTCGATGTCAACACTCTCCATCGCGACGAGATCGCCGGCGAGCTCAAGCTCAACGACATCGGGAGGATCCACCTTCGCACCACGGTGCCGCTCTTCTACGACGAGTACCGGCACAACCGGTCGACCGGCAGCTTCGTCCTTGTGGACGAACAGACCAACGCCACCGTCGCCGCAGGCATGCTCCTCCGGCCGGACGGGTGACGGCCGCAGCGGTGACGGCCGAATCCGAGAAATGCCGGACACCGATGCGTTGAGGACCGCGGGTGGGACCGTGTGGTTCACCGGGCTCTCGGGTGCCGGCAAGTCGACCGTCGCACAGGCACTGCACGATCTCCTCGCCGAGCGCGGCTTGCGCAGCTACCTGCTCGACGGCGACGACCTTCGCGAGGGTCTGAACGCGGATCTCGGCTTCGACGAGCGCGATCGGATCGAGAACGTGCGGCGATTGGGCGAGGTGGCGATCCTCTTCGGCCGCGTCGGGCACCTGTCGATCGTGAGCGCGATTAGTCCGTACGCGGCGGGCCGGAAGGTGGTCCGCGAGCGACACCTTGCCGTGCCTGTGCCGTTCGTGGAGATCTACGTGGCGACGCCGCTCGAGGTGTGCGAGGCACGTGATCCGAAGGGCCTCTACGCACGAGCCAGGCGCGGCGAGCTCGCATCGTTCACCGGGATCTCGCATCCCTACGAGAAGCCGGTGTCGCCTGAGCTCGTGCTGACGACCAAGGGGAGTCCCGAGGAGGCATCGGCAGAGGTATTTTCCGTTCTCGAAGCCGTCGCGCTCTTCGATTGAACCGGCCGCACGGTTGTCGCCGGAGAGTGCCTCGTACGACCGGCGCAACGATCGGGAAGCTTTAGGATCGCGCCTGATTGTGGGAGGTGGTCCGTCTGCCAGCCAACGAAGCCGAGCCGACGCAGTACGACATCGTCGTTATCGGAGGCGGCCCTGGCGGCTATGCCGCAGCGCTGTACGCCGGCGCGGCGGGACTGTCGGTGGCGGTCGTCGAGAAGGACAAGGTCGGCGGGACCTGTCTCCACCGGGGGTGCGTGCCGGCGAAGGAGTTTCTCGAGACCGCCTCGGTGTTCCGCAACGTCGAGGGGGCGAAGGAGTTCGGGATACACGCCAGCCAACCCGTCGTCGAGTTCGCCATCAGCCAGGATCGCAAGAATCGGATCGTCGATCAGCTTTTCAAAGGGCTTTCGGGTCTGATGAAGCAACGCAAGAACGAGATCGTGACCGGTGTAGGTCGACTTCTGCCCGGCAAGATCGTCGAGGTGACCGGTCCGGACGGTTCGGTGACGTTGCTCGCCGGCCGCCAGATCGTGCTCGCGTCCGGGTCGGTGCCGAGGACGCTGCCGGGTTTCGATGTCGACGGCCGCTACGTACAGACCTCGGACGAGGTGCTGTCGCTGAGCGACCTGCCGAAGTCCGCAGCCGTGATCGGCGGGGGTGCGATCGGCTGCGAGTTCGCCTCGATGCTCGTCGACCTCGGCGTGCAGGTGACGCTCCTCGAGGCCCTGCCGAAGATCCTTCCCGGCTGCGACCCGGACGTCGCCAATGTGATCGTGCGATCCTTTGCCAAGCGCGGGATCACCGTTCGGACCGGCGTCGTCGTCAACGGCCACGAGCCGACTGGCGACCACACCGTCGTGAACCTCGGCGATGGGGAGAAGCTCGAGGTGGAGATGATCGTGATGTCGATCGGGAGGCGCCCGCTCTCCGAGGGGCTGCTGGCCGACGGCACGGGCGTCGAGATCGACGAGCGAGGCCACGTACGGGTCGACGAGTGGATGCGCACGAACGCCGACGGGGTCTTCGCGGTGGGCGATCTGGTTGCGACGCCGCAGCTGGCACATGTCGGCTTTGCCGAAGCGATCTTGGTGGTGAAGCAGATCCTCGGCGAGAAGGCGTTCCCGGTGGACTACGGCAAGGTTCCCTGGGCCATCTACTGCCATCCAGAGGTGGCGTTCGTGGGCATGACCGAGCAGGCGGCCCTCGATGCCGGCCTGGAAATCGTCACGAAACGAGACCCGTTCGGTGGCAACAGCCGCGCCCGCATCCTGGGCGAGACCGACGGACTCGTGAAGGTGATCTGCGAGAAGCAGCCGGACGGCCGGGCAGGGCGCCTTCTCGGCGTGCACATGGCTGGGCCGTGGGTGACCGAGCAGCTCGGACAGGCCTATCTGTCGGTGAACTGGGAAGCCACCCCGGACGAGATCTCGCCCTTCATCCAACCGCATCCGTCGCTCTCCGAGACATTCGGCGAGACTGTTCTGGCGCTCACAGGAAGGGGTCTCCACGTTGGCTGACATCACGATGCCGCAGCTCGGCGAGACGGTCACTGAAGGGACGATCATTCGCTGGCTGAAGAAGGTGGGTGACGAGATCGCCCACGACGAGCCCTTGTTCGAAGTGTCGACCGACAAGGTCGACTCCGAGGTCCCCTCACCCGCTTCCGGGTACCTCGCGGAGATCCTCGTACCCGAAGGGGAGACCGTCGACGTCGGGACCACGCTGGCGCGCGTCACCGAGGAGGCGCCCTCCGGCGCCGCCCCGGTTGCGCCGGCCGAAGGCGCCCCGGCCCCCGTCCAAGCCGCGACTCCGGCCACGGGCGCCGCGCCGCCCCCAGCCGCGCCGCCCGCGGCCGCGCCGCCTCCAGCTCCGCCGCCCGCGGCCGCGCCGCCCCCAGCCCCGAAGGCGCCCCGCTCCGCCCCGCCGGCGATTGTCGCGGAGGCGCCCTCGCCGCCCTCGGGAGCCGACTCGAACGGCGAGGGCCTTGTGCTGTCACCCGTGGTCCGACAGTTAGTAGCCGATCACGGTCTCGACGTGGCCTCGATACCCGGTACCGGCAAGGGTGGCAGGATCACTCGCGGAGACGTGCTCTCGGTCATCGACCGCGCTGCTACATCTGGTGCCGTTCCGGCGCAGGTGCCCGCCGCGGGCCTTGCACCGGCACAGGCAGCCGGGGTTGCGCCGGCCGCGCCGGCCGCTCCGGTGAGGGGCAACGAGTTGGCAGCCACGCACTCGTACCCGCCGGTTGCAGGTGCGCGCGACGAAGTCCTGCCCTTCACGAATATCCGCCGTCTGACCGCCGAGCACATGGTCCGGTCCAAGGCGACGTCGGCTCACACCCTTGCGGTGATCGAGGCCGATTACGAAGGAATCGACCGGGTCCGCAAGGCGTACAAGGAGCGGTTCCGCGAGGAGGAAGGGATCGGTCTCACCTATCTTCCCTTCATCGCCCGAGCCGTGGTCGAGACGCTGCGCGACTACCCGCAGTTGAACGCGTCGGTGGGGGAGGACGCGCTGATCATCCACCGCGACGTTCACCTCGGAATAGCAGTCGACCTCGAACAGCGCGGCCTCATCGTTCCGGTCGTCCGCAACGCCGACGGTCAGTCACTGCGAGGACTAGCCCGCGCCACGGCCGACCTTGCCGGCCGAGCTCGCACGCGCAAGCTGTCCGCTGACGACGTCGTGGGTGGGACGTTCACGATTACGAACCCGGGGCCGTTTGGCACCTTCCTGACCGCGCCGATCATCAACCAGCCGCAGGTGGCGATCCTCTCGACCGACGGGATCAAGCGCCGCCCGGTCGTGATCACGGCCCCCGACGGGACCGAGTCGATCGGGATCCATTCTGTGGGCCTGCTCGCGCTCTCCTTCGACCACCGCGCCGTCGACGGGGCGTACGCCTCGGCTTTCCTGCATGATCTTGGCCGGCTGATCGAGACTCGCGACTGGGCGGCCGAGCTCTGAGCGCGACCACGCGCGAGGTCCATGTCCGCTGGCTCGGGCGCGTCCGGTACCGGGACGCCCACGTCCTGCAGCGCGCCCTCTGCACGGGAGGTCGAGGGGAGTACCTGCTCCTGCTCGAGCACCCACACGTCTACACCCTCGGGGTGCGCGCCAAGGCCGAGCACGTGCTCGTGGATCCGGAATCGGTCGGCGCCGAGCTCGTTCACGCCGACCGAGGCGGTGACGTCACCTACCACGGGCCCGGCCAGCTCGTCGGCTACCCGATCCTCGACGTCACGATGGGCCCTTCCGCAGTGCCTGCCCACGTGCGTGCGATCGAGGAGCTCGTCATCGGATCGCTTCGAGACGTCGGCCTTGCAGGGGCGGGGCGGCTCCAGGGCTATCCCGGCGTATGGATCGATCCGGACGGACCGGAGCCCAGGAAGATCTGTGCGGTCGGAGTAAGGATCAGCCGGGGACGGTCGATGCACGGCTTCGCGTTGAACATCGAGCCGGACATGTCCATGTTCGGCCACATCGTCGCCTGCGGGTTACCCGATCTCGGGGTGACGTCGATCGCCGCCGAGGGTGTGAACGCGACGATGCGCGATGTGGTGGACGCGCTCGTTCACCGGGTGCCGGGCCAGCTCGCAAAGGGCGCCTCGCTGGAGCGCCAGGACGCTTCGTGGTGGCCCAGCCCGGCGCGGAGGTTGCTGCCCCCCACCGTTGCGGACACACGGCCGCGCCCCGCCCGAGCGATCGACCGACGGCTGATGGACGCCGGGGTGGATCCGTGCCAGGGCGTGGCGCTCGCGAGTCGCAAGCCCGAGTGGGTGCGGGCCCGGCTCCGGATCAGCCCCGAGCTCGTCCGACTGCGCTCGACGATGCGCGAGCTCGCGCTCGTCACGGTCTGTGAGGAAGCCGGGTGCCCGAACATCTTCGAGTGCTGGGCCGATGGCACGGCGACGTTCATGATCAACGGCGAGCGCTGCACGAGAGCCTGCGGATTCTGCCTGGTCGACACGAGCCACCCCTTCGCGCTCGATCCGGCCGAGCCCGGCCGCGTCGCCGAAGCGGTGGAGCGGATGGAGTTGTCGCACGCCGTCGTGACCGCTGTCGCGCGGGACGACCTTGCCGACGGGGGAGCGACGGCGTTCGCCGAGACGATCGTGGCGATCCGCCGTCGTTGTCCGGCAACGACCGTCGAAGTCCTCATCCCCGACTGCAAGGGCGACGAGACGGCCCTCAACATCGTCCTCGCCGCACGCCCCGACGTGCTGAACCACAACCTCGAGACGGTGAACCGGCTGCAGCGAGCAGTACGGCCGTCGGCTTCCTACGCCAGGAGCCTGTCGGTGCTCGGGCGCTCGTCAGCGGCAGGTTGCACCACGAAGTCGGGCATCATCCTCGGCATGGGCGAGACCAGGGACGAGGTGGTCGGGGCGCTCGCGGATCTTCGTGCCGTGGGCGTCGGGATCGTCACGCTCGGCCAGTACCTGCGGCCGTCGGCTGCCCATCTGCCGGTCGCCCGCTGGTGGACACCGGCCGAGTTCGAGGAGCTGGGGGCGGTGGCTCGGGCGATGGGCTTCGCCCACGTGGAGGCGTCGCCCTTGACGCGCTCGAGCTACCACGCCAAGCGGGCCGTTGCCGCGACGACGCCGGCGGCGACGTCGTGAGCCTCGACCGTCCGCTCGAGGTACCGGTCGACGCGTCGCTCGCGAGGGCGGCTCGGATGGCGCGCCTCAGGGAGCGGCTGAGGGAGACCGGAGTCGATGCCCTGCTCTTGTCGCTCGGCGCCGACCTGCCGTGGCTGACCGGTTACGAGGCCATGCCGCTCGAGCGGCTGACCATGCTCGTGCTGCCGGTCGACGACCAGGCGACCCTCGTCGTGCCCGAGCTGGAGGCGCCGCGGGTGGACCACGATTCCCGCCTGTTCGCGATGCGACCTTGGGCGGAGTGGGAACGACCCGCCGAGGTCGTGGCGGGACTGGTGGGCCGAAGGACTCGGCTCGCGGTGTCGGACCGCTGCTGGGCGTCGCATCTGCTCGAGCTCGAGCGGACGATCCCCAAGGCGGCTTGGCGCAGTGCCGGAGAGGTCGTCGGGCCGCTGCGGGCCGTGAAGGATGCGCACGAGATCGCGGCGCTGCGTGCCGCGGGATCGGCTGCGGACCGGGTGGCGACGGCGTTGTTGACCGGGCAGATCCCCCTCGTCGGAAGGACCGAGGCCGAAGTCTCGGCAGAGATCTCGCAGCGCCTCCGAGCCGAGGGCCACAGCCGCGTGAACTTCGCCATCGTCGGCAGCGGGCCCAACTCGGCAAGCCCGCACCACGATCCTGGTCCGCGCGTGATCGGCCGCGACGAGGCGGTCGTCTGCGACTTCGGCGGTTCGCTTCACCTCGGCGACGGCGTCGGGTACTGCTCCGACATCACGCGGACCGTGGTCACGGGAGATCCCGGCGCGGAGTTCCGCGAGCTCTACGAGGTGTTGCGGGTCGCCCAGGCCACCGCCGTCGCTGCCGCGACGGTCGGCACGTCGTGCGAGGAGGTCGATCGGGCCGGACGTGAACCGATCGCCGCCGCCGGCTACGGCGAGGCGTTCATCCACCGCATCGGCCACGGCATCGGCATCGAGGAGCACGAGGACCCGTACATGGTTGCCGGGAACCGGACGCCGCTCGTTGCGGGCCACGCCTTCTCCGTCGAGCCCGGCATCTACCTGAGTGGGAGGTTCGGGGCCCGCATCGAGGACATCGTGGTCGCCACCGAGGACGGGCCGCTCGCTTGCAACAAAGCCGACCACGGCCTCTTCGTCGTCGAGGCGTAGCGGGATCGCACCTTGGATCTTGGCCTCGAAGGGCGAGTAGGGATCATCGCAGCATCGTCCAAGGGCCTCGGGCGCGCCGCCGCGGATGCCCTTGCGGCCGAGGGCGTTCGCCTTGTCATCTCGGGTCGGGGGGAGGAGGCTCTGGCGCGTGCCGAGGAGGCCCTGCGGGCGAGCGGCGCGGAGGTCCTCGCCATCCGGGCGGACGTGACCGAGCCGGCGACACCCGAGCGCCTCGTCGCCGCCGCGCTCGAGAGGTTCGGCCGCCTCGACATCGTCGTGCCGAACGCGGGCGGTCCTCCGCAGGCGCGGGCGCTCGACCTCGACGACGACGCCATCCTGGCGGCCGTGCAGGCGAACCTGCTCACGAGCGTCCGGTTCGTCCGGGCGGCGCTGCCGCACCTGACAGCGGCCGGCTGGGGCCGGATCTGCTGCATCGCCTCCGCGACCATCACCCAGGCGACGGCGAACCTCGCCCTGTCCAACACGGCGCGGACGGGACTCTGGGCCTGGGCGAAGACCGCAGCCGCCGACCTGCGCGGTACCGGCGTCACGTTGAACCTCGCCTGTCCGGGGTTGCACGCCACCGATCGCATGATCGAGCTCGGCGCCGGCGGTAGCGGGCGACCGATGGGCGACGCGGCTGACTTCGGCAAGATCGTGGCGTTCCTGTGCTCACAGCCTGCAGCCAACCTGAACGGTGCCAGGATCGTCGTCGACGGCGGAGAGACGACGGCCCTCTGAGGGGAGTGACCCGGTCATCCGATATGGCCCTCGCGGACCGGTAGCCTGCGGCAGTGATGGAAGGCATCGACGAGGGGCCGGTGAGCGCGTGGCTGGAGGCGAACATCGAATCGATCGTGCCCCCGTTCGGCTACGAGCTCGTCGCCGGCGGGCGCTCGAACCTGACCTACAAGGTCTGGGACGCCCTCGGCAATGACGTCGTCCTCCGCCGCCCGCCTTCGGGGTACGTACTGCCGACTGCCCACGACATGGGCCGCGAGTACCGGGTCGTGACCGCGCTCGGTCCGACACCGGTGCCGGTCCCTCGAACGCTCGGATACTGCTCCGACGCAGGAGTCACGGGTGCTCCCTTCTACGTCATGGAGTTCGTGCGGGGCCACATTTTGCGCGACGCGCCGACGGCGGCGAAGGTCCTCGACGAGCCCGGGCGGCGCCACGCAGGCGAGTCGCTCGTGGACGTCCTCGCCGATCTACACGACGTCGATGTCGACGCGGTCGGCCTCGGCGACCTCGGCCGGCGAGAGGGCTACATTGCGCGGCAACTCGAGCGCTGGCACGGCCAGTTCGCAAAGTCCCAGATCGAGGGCGTCGATCGTCCGGCCGCTGTCGATACCGTCTACGAGGTGCTCGCTTCGGCGATCCCTGCCCAGGGTCGATCGGTGATCGTGCACGGCGACTACCGGCTCGACAATGCGATGCTCTCCGACGACGGCTCGGTTGCCGCGGTGCTGGATTGGGAGATCTGCACGCTCGGCGACCAGCTCGCCGACATCGGCCTATTGATGGTGTATTGGACCGAGCCGGACGACGAGTTCTCCGCTCTCGGCCTGGCCCCGACCTCGCTGCCGGGATTCTCGACCAGGGCCGAGCTGGCGCAGCGCTACAGCGAGCGCACCGGGCGAGATCTCTCAGGCCTCGACTACTACATCGCCTTCGGTTACTGGAAGCTTGCCTGCATCCTGCAGGGCGTTCAGGCGCGCTACGCGGCCGGCTTCGCTGCTGGCGATCGCACGGGCACCGAAACCTTCGGCACCCAGGTGCGCCTTCTCGCCGCGCAGGCCCTCCGGACTGTCGAGCGCTTGTCGTTGCCAACCGGAAGGACCGAGCGATGACCGTCCCAACTCTCTACCAGCTCACGGGCGAGGAAGCTCCGTCCTCCCCGGTGCTCGTCGTTGCGCTCGACGGCTGGGTCGACGCCGGCCTTGCCGGTGCGACGGCGATGACGAGTCTTCTCGAGGCGGTGGAGACTCGGCCGTACGCGGTGTTCGACTCCGAAGAGCTGCTCGACCAACGCGCCCGCCGGCCGCAGCTCAAGATCGTCGACGGGATCAACGAGGAGCTCGACTGGCCGCAGGTGATCCTCCGTGTCGGAGCCGACCGACTCGGCTCCGGCCTCGCCCTCCTCGCTGGACCGGAGCCCGACATGCGTTGGCGCTCGTTCTCCGACGCCGTGGCGGAGCTCGCCGCGGCGCTCGAGGTCCGGCTCATGGTTGGTTTCGGCGGGTTCCCCGCCGGCGCCCCGCACACGCGGCCCGTCAAGCTCGCGGCGACGGCCTCGGACGGCCAGCTGGCACAGCAGATCGGCTTCGTCTCGGGGACCATCGAGGTCCCGGCGGGGATCCAGGCGGCAATCGAGCGCGCGTGTTCGAAGAAGGGAATACCCTCGATCGGCCTCTGGGCGCGGGTGCCGCACTATGTCGCGGCGATGCCGTTTCCTGCCGCGTCGCTCGCGTTGCTCGACGGTCTCGCCGGCCTCTCCGGCCTCGTCATCGATTCCGACGTTCTCGCCGAGGCTGCCGAAGCGGCACGCCGCAAGGTCGACGAGCTCATCGCCCAGAGCGGAGAACACCAGGCCATGGTCCGCCAGCTCGAGCAGCAGATCGACGAGCTCGAAGGGTCACCGATGCCCTTTGACGACGGACCGGTCCCGTCGGGAGACGAAATCGCCGCCGAGCTCGAGCGCTATCTCCGTGGAGAGTCCACCGACGGCTGAGGCGGTCAATTGCGCGGGGGCGCCGCCCCGCTACCGCCGGCGTGCGCCGGCGATGTTTGCGGGCTAAGTTTTCAAAACGGATGACTTAAGTCATGATTAGGCTCCCAGTATGGGCGCCCAGGAGGATTTTCGATGAGTGTGACCGACGAGCTGCTGCGCAACAACGAGGGCTACGCCGCCTCGTTCGACAAGGGGGATCTGCCGCTTCCTCCAGGCAAGAAAGTGGCCGTACTGGCTTGCATGGACGCGCGGCTGAACCCATATGGAGCGCTCGGCCTCCACGAAGGGGACGCCCACGTCATTCGCAACGCCGGTGGCGTCGTGACCGACGACGAGATCCGCTCGCTCGCGATCTCCCAGCGGCTGCTCGGCACCGAGGAGATCATCCTGATCCACCACACCGACTGCGGCATGTTGACCTTCACCGACGACCAGTTCAAGCGCCAGATCCAGGACGAGGTCGGCATCAAGCCGGAGTGGGCGGCCGAGGCCTTCCCCGATCTCGACGAGGATGTCCGCCAGTCGATCGCCCGCATCAAGGCGAGCCCGTTCATCCCGAAGAAGGATTCGGTGCGTGGATTCGTCTACGACGTGACGAGCGGGAAGCTGCGCGAGGTCAGCTGAGCGAGTCGGTCGTCGCGGCTAGCACGGACTGGAGCTGTCGAAGGCGGCGACGAGGCGCCGAGGCGCCTTCCTCCTCCAAGCCTCCGTCAGAAGCGGGAAGACCGACTGCGGCCGGGCAAGGCCCAGCTCGGCGCGGACTCCGGTGAGCCGCTTGCCCCACCACAGCTCCTCGAACACGGCGGGCTCCTCGGCGACCGACGCACGCGCCTCTTCCTCGCCGACGAACACATGAACGTGCCGTCCATCGGGCGGTGCGGTGGCGAAGATCTTGCCGCGAACCAGGAAGGAGGTCATCTCGAAGTGCGGTGCCTCGGTGGCGTCGGGCAAGGAGAGGGCGAATTTCCTGACCTGCGCGAGCTTCATGGCCCCGAAGATAGTAAGACAGGGCGGTGGCCATCCGTATCCAGTGCCTGTGCCTCGATGCCCATGATCCCTCGTCCATCGCCCGCTTCTGGGAATCCGCGATCGGGTGGCGACGGACTCATGAGGAGCCCGACGAGGTCGTGCTCGAGCCGCCCGCCGGGAGCGCAGAGGACGGGGTGGCGCCTGATTTGCTGTTTCTCCGTGTTCCGGAATCGAAAACCTTGAAGAACCGCCTCCACATCGACCTGCGCCCCGATGATCAGCAAGCGGAGGTGCGACGCCTCGAGGCATTGGGTGCGGAAAGGGTCTCGGTGGGCCAGACCGACGAGGCGACCTGGGTCGTGCTTGCCGATCCCGAGGGCAACGAGTTCTGCGTGCTGAAGGCCTTGCCGTCCTGAGTGCTCCTGCAACCGGCGTGTCGGGGTGCCCGCTCGCACGGCCCTGCCCCGGAGGTCGGCCGGCGGCCTAGGGGACGATATTGACGATGTGCGGAGGCCGCGCGACGACGCGGGTGGGCGAGGCCCCGCCCAGGATCTCCTGCACTTTCAAAGATGCCAGCGCTATTGCGGCGGCAGCCTCCTCCGACAGGTGGCGATCGACTTCGATCCGGTCCTTCACCTTTCCGCGCACCTGTACCACCATCGTCACCTTCTGTTCGGTGAGCAGGCGCACGTCCGCCACCGGCCAGGGTCGGGTGTGCACGTTGTCGCCACGGCGGCGCTCGTAGGCTTCGGCCGCGAGGTGCGGCACGAGCGGGGCGAGGAGCTCGAGCAGGGTGTCGATCGATTCGTCCACGACTGCCCGGTCGGTGCCGGACCGAGCATGGCGAGCGATGGTGTTGGTCAGTTCCATGCAGGCGGCGACCGCGGTGTTGAATCCGTAACGTTCGATGTCCGACGTCACGCGGGCGATGGCGCGGTGAACCGCTCGCCGCAGCTCGTCGGCACCACCGCTCGCGATCGCATCGTCGCCGGCATCCCCGCTCGGCCGTGGCACCTGCGTCGCGAGACGCCAGACCCGGCCGAGGTAACGGGAGCAGCCTTCGAGGATCTCGTCGGTCTGGTCACTCCAGTCGACGTCGTCGATCGGAGGGGCGATGAAGAGGTGAAGCAGTCGCAACGAGTCGGCTCCCACCCGCGCGAAGTACTCGTCGGGCGCGACGACGTTCCCTCTCGACTTCGACATGGCCCGGCCGCCGAGGCGAATCATGCCCTGGCAGAACAACTGTGCGAACGGCTCGCGGATCTTCTTGGGGCTGAGGCCGGTGTCTGCCAACGCCCGCGTGAAGAAACGGGCGTACAGCAGGTGCAAGATCGCGTGGGTGATGCCACCGATGTACTGGTCGACCGGCATGAAGTGGCGGGCTGCCCCGGCGTCGACGGGGGCCGTCTCGTCGCGGGGATTGCAGAAGCGCAAGAAGTACCAGGCCGAGTCCACGAAGGTGTCCATCGTGTCGGTCTCCCGGGTCGCCGGGCCGTCGCAGACGGGGCATGTGGTACGGAGAAAGTCCTCGTCGAAGCGCAACGGGGACTCCCCTGTCGGCCGGAACTCGACGTCATCGGGGAGCAGGATCGGGAGGTCTTCGGCGCGAGCGGGCACGGCGCCGTGCGTGGGGCAGTACACCACCGGGATGGGACAACCCCAGTAACGCTGCCGACTGATCAGCCAGTCGCGCAGGCGGTAGTTGACCTTGCTCGCGCCGGCACCCAACTGTTCGAGGAACTCGACCGCGGCCCGCTTCGCAGCCGGTACGTCGAGCCCGTCGAGGAAGCCGCTGTTGATCTTGAAGCCGTCACCCGCGTACGCCCCCCCGGCGAAGCCCTCGGGGGGCTCGACCGTGCGGACGATCGGCAATCCGTACTCCTCGGCAAAGGCGAAGTCACGCTCGTCCTCGGCGGGCACGGCCATGATCGCCCCGGTGCCGTAGCCCATGAGCACGTAGTCGGCCACATAGATCGGCACACGCTCGTCGTTGAAGGGGTTGACGCAGTAGCTACCGGTGAAGGCACCCCGCTTCTCGAGCGTCCCTTCAGACGATTGCCGCTCGATATCGGTGGCTTGCAGGGCTCGGGCGCGGACCTCGGCGACTTCCTCTTGATGGGCGTCGGTCACGAGCTCGGCAACGAGGGGGTGCTCGGGCGCCAGCACGGCGTAGGTCATGCCAAAGCTCGTGTCAGGGCGGGTCGTGAACACCTCGATGTCCATGTCTGGGCGCCCCTCGACGGCCATACGGAACTGAGCACCCTCGGACCGGCCGATCCAGTTCCGCTGCATCGTCTTCACGCGCTCCGGCCAGTCGAGGCCATCGAGGGCGTCGAGCAGCTCGTCGGCATAGCGGGTGATGCGCAGGAACCACTGTTTCAAGTTGCGGCGTTCCACGACGTCACCGGAGCGCTCGCAGGTGCCGTCCGCGAGGACCTGCTCGTTCGCGAGCACCGTGTGGCATCCCGGGCACCAGTTCACGGGCGCCTCCGCGCGGTAGGCGAGGCCGGCGCGGAGAAGCTCCAGGAAGATGACCTGGTTCCAGCGCATGTAGTCGGGGTCGTGACTGCGTAGCTCGCGTCGCCAGTCGTAGACGGCGCCGAGGCGCTTCACGGAAGCCTTGAGCTCGGCGATTCGCGCCTCGGTATAGATGCGAGGGTGGGCACCTCCCTTGATGGCGGCGTTCTCTGCGGGCAAGCCGAACGAGTCGAAGCCGAAGGGACTCAGTACGGCGTGGCCCTGCATCGTTCGGTGCCGGACGAGGACGTCGCCGAAGGTGTAGTTACGGATGTGACCCTGATGGGCCGGCCCGCTCGGGTAGGGATACATGGACAGCACGTAGTAGGGCGGCCGCGGATCGTCGAGGTCGACCCGATAGGTGCCGTCCTCGTCCCAGCGCCGTTGCCAACGCTCCTCGACTTCTCGAAAGTCGTACGCCTCCACCGAGCACAGGTTAGTGGTCGGGTGCACAGGGTTCGGGGGCCCCGACCGCGACCGATTCCGGCTTGAACGGCGGATAGATCCGGAACCCGGGCTTGCGCTGGTGGGTCAGGGACTCGTAGAAGCCGGTGGCGCCCTCTTCGCTCAGAAGGCTGACGCGTTCGCCGCCGGCGCGCGCATGCACGTTCTCGAGCAGGGCTCGTGCGATACCCTGCCCCCGCCTCGGCGCGGCAACGAGGAGGTTTGCGAGGTACGCCTGGATCTCTCCGTCGCTGAGCAACTGGGCGAAACCCACGATGTCGCCTTCATCGTCGAGCGCGACCGCAGTCGTCACGCCAGGGGCGGTCAGGACCCGGTGGGCTCGGTCAGGGTCGGCCGCGAACGACATCCAACCCTCGGCTACGCACAACACGAGGATCCCCGCGAGATGGGTGCGGTCATAGGGCCTCACGCTGGACATGGATCGATATTCTCACCGCTTGGCAGAGACCCGCCGATCAGAGAGCTCGCGGCGCCGGTCAGGTCGTTGCAGCTGCCGCTTCGAAGGCGGCGCCGGCGGCCAAGAGCAGCTCCTCGCCGCCGGCGGGCGCCATCAGCTGGACGCTGGCGGGCAGCGGACCGTCAGTGGGCGCTGGGAGCGCGAGCGCGGGGATGCCGGCCAGATTTGCCGGCAGTGTGCATCGAGCGGACAGCAGCTGCGTGCCCTCCTCGACAAGTGGCGGCAGGATGGTCAAAGTCGGGGTCAGAACGAGCTCAACTTGTCGGAAGACCTCGTCGAGTCGCAGCCGCCACTGCTCGCGGATCGCACGGGCTGATGCGAGGGTCTTCTCCGTGATGTCACGCCCGGTTCGAATTCTCTCGAGCACGTCCCGACCGATCTTGTCGGGGTACCGGTCGACGAGTTGCTGGTTGCCGGTCCAGGCCTCGGAGACGACCAAGGTCACGGCTGCCGCTGTCGCGTCGTTCCACTCCGGGAGGTCGAGGTCCACGACCTCCCAGCCCGTGGCGCGAAGCGTCCGGTCCAGCGCTGCCTTGATGACCTGGTCGCAGTCGATACGGAGTCTGCCGACGCGATGAGGAGGGCTCGCGGCGACTCGGAAGCCGGGCTCGAGCAGCTCCATACCCTCCACGAGCCCCTGGACGTCTCTGGCCATGGGTCCGACCGTGTCGAGGCTGGGCGCCAGGGGCCAAACGCCTTCGAGCGGGATCCGACCCCATGTCGTCTTGAGCGCCGCTATTCCGCAACAGGCCGCGGGTATCCGCACCGAGCCTCCGGTGTCGCTCCCGTAGGCGACGTCGGCCTCCCCGGTCGCCACGGCAACAGCCGAGCCGCTCGACGATCCTCCCGGCACCCGTGCCGAGTCGAGAGGGTTGACCGGAGTCCCGAACCACGGGTTCACCCCGGTGACTCCGAGAGCGAGCTCATGGAGATTCGTCCGCCCGACGATCCTGGCATTGGCCGCTCTGGCACCGGCGAGGCAGGCGGCGTCAGCCGCGGCTGGCAGGGCCAGGTCAGCAACAGCCCTGCAGCCGGCCGTGGTCGGAGCACCCTGCATGTCGATGAGGTCCTTGACCGCCAGGCGGAGGCCCGGGCCAGCGGTGTCGAAGCGGGTGATGAAGGTACTCACGGGGGACCGGTGGACTCGACGTACTGACCGCCATGGTCAGCCACCCATCCGCCCTCGGCGATGACCTCGCCACGTCGCACGGTCATTCGCGGCCGTCCGATCATCTCCATCCCTTCGTAGATCGAGAACTCGGCCTCCGACGGCAGGTCAGCCGCGTGAATCACCCATCGTTCTGTCGGATCGACGACGACGGCGTCCGCATCTGCTCCCGGTTGCAACGCTCCCTTTCGTGGATACATCGCAAACCGTCGGGCGGGGCTTTCGGCCGTCAGATGCGCGAGTGTCGGCCAGTCGATGCGACCGGCGGCGATGCCGTGGGACAGTAGCAGCGGGAGGGTCTCTGCGATCTCGGAGAAGCCGGGAATGGCGTCCCACATGCTCTTGGCGCGCTTCTCGGCGAGGCTTATGCGGCAGTTGTCCGAGCCGATGACGTCGAGAACGCCGGACAGGATTCCGTGCCACAGGTACTCCACGTTTGCGTTGTCCCGCACGGGCGGATTGACCTTCCCCAGCGCGCCCACGTGCCACGGATAGTCGGGGACCAGGTAGTGGGGACAGGTCTCACCGACGACGTCAGCCCCCCTGCTTCTGAGATATTCGAGCGTGCGAATGCCTTCCTCGGAGGAGACGTGCGGAATGTAGACGCGGGCGCCGGTCTCCTTCGCGATCATTCCCACATCGAAGATCTGTATCGCCTCACAAATGGCGGGGCGGGACTTCGTCCACCATTCCAACGTTTCGTTTTCGACGCGGTAGCGCGCCTTCAATACGTCGCAGATGCCCGGCTCCTCACAGTGCACCATGCCTTGCGTCGGCCTCCACGACTCGTCGAGTTCTCCAATGATCTCGAGTGCGCGGAAGATGAACGACATGTCGACTGTGGTGATGCCGAACTCCTCGGCTGCCGCGCCGACGTAGCTCGGGAACATCTTGAACGAAGTGACGCTCTGCTCGACAAGGTTCGAAATCTCGTCGAGATGGTCGTCGGTGCACGGATTGGCCGTGTAGCGCACGTCGATCGGCGATCGTGAGGGTATTGCCTCCTTGGCAAGTTGAAGAAGGCTGACGCCGTCCCGACTGAGTTTGGTCGTAACCCAGCTGACGCCGTGAGCGCTCTCGTGATCGGTCACGATCGTCGTCACACCACCGGCGGCTCCTGAGCGCGTCTCGGAGGCAAGGTCACTGAGGAACTTGGCGTCGTCGGCGGTTCCACCCGTTCCCAGATGAACGTGTGGGTCAATTACCCCGGGCAGGATGAAGCTTCCGTGAACGTCGATCTCCGGATCGCCCTTTGGAAGAGAACCCGACGCGGCGACAACCGTGATGACGCCGTCCTCCGAGGCGATGCCTCCGGGGACTACACCGGCAGGTGTCACGACGAACCCGTTCTTCAACACCAAGCCCGCCATATGGCGCCTCCTTTGGATGGCGGGCTCTGGATCGTTCCCGCCTGCTCCTCCGCGCGCCCGAGGAATGGTGTCCTGTTCTACTCCAGTCGCGCTCGGCTGGGCGAAGGCGCGGCCGGCCGAGACGACGCCGTCATCAGACTGAACCGTGTCGAGCGCTCGCCGGCCCGGGATAGCATGTCATCGACCTACGGGGGCGTAGCTCAGTTGGTAGAGCGCCTGACTGGCAGTCAGGAGGTTCGAGGGTTCGAGTCCCTTCGCCTCCACTCGTTGTCAGAAACACAACGTTCTCCCTGTTGGCAGGCCGATTTCGTGTCCGATCGCTCCACCATGTTCGTTTCGTCGTTCAAACCCCTTTGCCTCAGCCGGCGTGGGCCATGGCCGGAACGCTGACGGTAAAGGGCAATCATGAACCAACGACGCTGGATTGTCGGCAAAGACGCGGTAGGCCTCTGACGCCCGCGGTGAACGCACGCATACTCCCTGCCGATTTTGTATGCCCACCGAGCACTGGAGAGGAGCGTGTGGTAACGACATTCTGTGCGCGCCATGCGCCGACGGACAGCCGAGACAGACCGATTGTCTGCCAGCGGCCTGCCCGTCGGTAACTGGGTCAATTCGAGTACTTCAGCTTGTGCTTCCTGTAGTGCCGGTATTGCCTGCAGTGAGCGCCGAACTGGCGAGATCAACGACTTCGCTGGTCGGCATGGCCCAGCCGACGACCGTGACCAGCTGGAACTGTCCATTACTCACGGGCACTCGAACATAGAGCAACGTCCCTTGTGTCGTGGACGAAGATCCGTCTGGGCTCGTGGCCTGCACACTTGTCGGCACCGTCTCGGCGTAGTCGCCATCGACAGTTATCGGCGAAGCCCCGGTGCCAGAAGGAACCAAGGGAGACGTGGCAGTGATTCCGGGCGGCAGGGAATACGCACGGCTGATAGAGGATTGGATGCAGCTCTGTTCGCCGTCTGGGGCGTTGACGACGTTGCTTTGGCCTGTCGAGGTCGCGTTTGGGATTCCCGCATCATCAACAGCGGCGGGAAATGCCCAGTTGAGGATTGTTCCCTGCGTCGCGCCGAGCCACGCTTGGCAGGACGAGTCAGAGCTCGATACCACGCGGTCACCCATCGGCAGCCGGACGACATGACCGAGGAGTTTCACCGTGAGGACAGTCGGTCGATTCTTGACCTGGTGAACCACGGTCGTCGGCGCTACGAACACCAAGAGCGCGAGCGCGAGGCCTGCGGCGATCGGGATGGCTCCGAGCGCGAGGCGCGGGCGGGACCAACGCTGGCGAGGTCGGTGCGACAAGGCGGACCGCATGAAGTCATCGTCGGGCGTGATCGCCGCCACTGCCGCTTTCAGCTCGTCGTGGAGTCGGCTCTCCATTTCGGATTCGGTCAACATCACATGCCTCCTTGGATCGGTTCCAGCTTGTCGGGGCTCACCACGCTGGCGAGTTTTGCGAGGGCGCGGCTCGTCGCCGACTTGATCGTTCCCTCGGGGATCTGGAGGAGTTTCGAGGTCTCCTCGACCGAGAGCTCGAGATAGAAACGAAGGACGATCACGTCCCGCTGCGGCTCAGAGAGCTCGCGGACGGCCTCTAGAAGCATGAGTCGATCCACAACCTGGCCAGTGGTGTCGCCGCTCGCGGCGAGCTGCAAGTGCTCTTCTAACAACGGCACAGTCGGTCGCCGTGCCAACCTCCGCGCGTCGTCGCGCGCCAAGTTGATGAGCACGCGTCGTGAGTACGCGAGAGGCGCCTCGTGCGCAGTGGCCCATCTTCGTGCGACTCGAACGAATGTCGTCTGGACGAGATCCTCGGCGGTCGCACGATCTCGACTCATCATGACTGCCGCTCGGAGCAGGATCGGCGCGGCTTCGAGCACGAAACACCGGAACTCCCTGTCGTCGACGCGCTCTGGAATCCGTTTGAACACCGACTCATCTCCCTTCCGTCACCTATAAGAACGCCGCGGACGCGCAATCGGTTCCATGGCTGGCGATCGCTCTGAGGCGAACCGACGGCACTACTGGTGGTACCGGGCGGCTCTCATGACTTGCCACCACGACGCAATGTCGCTCCTTTGTGCCGCGTTTGCGCCAGCAGACGCCGTCTGGCACGCCTTGGCGCCATGTTCTGTCATTCTTAAGGGGCAAGTTGCCAGGCATCCCGTGCTCGCGATTCTCCCCTGACCGCTCGGCACTCGGGGGACACCGCAAGTCACCGGTATGCCTGCCATCGAGGGAAGCGAAATTTTGCTCCGACCTTTGGTTGAACGCCGAGAATCAGACGACGTGGTGGGGCGTGACAGCTCAGTTATGGCCAGGGAAGACTGGCCCGAGGCGAACTTGACCCTGATGGAGAATGCGTTTTGCCTCGCGGATACCGGAGGTCATGGCGCCGTCGGCGTAGGCCATACGGGCACTTTGGGTGTGCTCTCCCCCAAACAGAAGCCTGCCACTGAGTGGCTCGCCGAGAAGGTCAGCGTCCGCCGGGGAAGCTCCTGGGGGGATATGGGTGTACGCGCCCCCGCTGTAAGGGTCGTTCCCCCACCCAGACACAGCGATGGCCGTGGGGGCTGGACATGGTGCCCCGATCGACTCGGCGAGCATCCCCATGACCCACTCGGCGGCCTCGTCGCGGGTGGCATCGAGCACGTGGCTCACGGCGCTGGCGAACACGAGAAACACCAGCGTGGGTCCGGCATCGAACGCGTCTTGCCCGATCACCCACACTGTGGCTCCGTCGAGATTGCGAGGTGACAGCATCATGTGAGGCAGACCTGCCGCGCGCCAGAACGGCTTCTCGAATCGTATGGCCACCTTCTCGAAACGTCCGAACCCCAGCCGCTCGATAGCCGCGATCCGCTCGGCGGGCAGCCCGGGGGAGAATCGGGGTGCTCCCCGTTTCAGCACGCCCAATGGCACCGTCACGACCACGTGTGAGCCCTCCTCGACTCCGCCGTCGGCACAGTGCACGGCCACCCCATCGGCTGCCAGAACGATCTCGGCTGCCTCGACGCCAGTACGCACGTCGAGGCCGGTGGCCATGGCGTCGAGCAGGCTTCGGTAGCCGCCAGCTGGCAGATCGCCGAAGTAGCTGCCGTCGTATTCCATCTCGTTCCACATCCACTGAAGCGACTGGTTCTCAGACATATCCGCCGCTTCGGCCTCTATGGCGGCGCGTAGCCCCTGACGGGCTCGCCTCGCCTCGGCAGGAGGCAGACCCGAACTGGTCACGAAGGCGTCGATGGCTTCGGCTACAGACGCGATCGGGCCGAGCTCGATCCGCAGCCCGTCGACTGCCTCGGGGAGGTCCTCGTAGAGCATCTTGAGGCTCGCTTTGACCTCCCTCGCTGAGAGGCGACGTCCCTCGCCGCAGTCAAAGCCAGCCAGCTCATCCAACGGGTCGCCGCTGCGGCAAGACACGCCAACCTGGTCGGCAAAGGCACGGAGCGGGTTTCCGACCGGGTGGTGAATCCAAGACCCACCCATGTCGACCGGCGAGCCCGCCAAGTCGATCGTGTGCAGCCGACCTCCGATCCGATCCCGCGCCTCGACCACCGTGCAGTCAACCCCGCCATGAGAAAGCGAGTTCGCTACCGTCAAGCCCGCTATCCCCGCGCCTACGACGATGACACGATCCACAGGCTCCGATACCCCGCCGGGAATATCCGTTCGCCCGTCGTCATACATTCCGACCCCCTCTTCTCCGATCGTTTCCGTCGCTTCTTCAGGCTTGCTGTCAAGCGGTAATGTCTGGCTGCTCGTGGTACATGCCGGACACAGCCCTCTTCCGGGTCCTCGGCGATGCGGAAGACAGATCCTCTCATCTGTGCAGGTGGCGATGAAAGTCCTGCTCAGCCCGCAGGCGTGCAGACGGTTCCGGTGCGGCTGCTGACTTGGAAGGTCCCGCTCGTTAGGGACGCGCGCCACCGAAAGCCGAGAGGAGGAGGAGCGGCAGGTTACTTGCTCGTAGGCGAGCTGACTTCGAGCTCAGGCCTGGCCCAACCGCGTCTCGGGCGAATCTGCACACCCACATGACGAAGCGCCTTGGCGACGGTGTCAGGGGCCACGAGGAAACGGTGGCCGATCAGCTCGAGCGAGAGCCCGTCACGGTAGAGGATGGCCGCTTCGTCGACGTCCGCGTCGCTCAGCTTCCGACCCATTCGACGCCGAGGGACACCGTTGCGTTCGAGATGAGCGAGCACTGTCGTGCGGTGGATGTTGAAGCGAGCTGCGAGCCGGAGTACCGAGTTGCCATCCGCGTATGCGGCAATGAGCCGCTCGATGTCAGCGGGTCCGAGCCGGATCTGGGTCTGGCGGTTACCGCTTGCGAGCCGGCTGGCGGCCTCCGCGTCGAGGTCTCTTCGGCACCCAGGATCGCGAACACCCTTGTCGGAGACCTGCACGAAGTCCTTACCGGGGTTTGAAAGCCGTCCCATAAGGTCCACCACCTGGGATTATCTCACCAAGGCCGACAGTCTAAGGCTTATGCAGCGCGGTCGCCGAGGAGAGCGCCGCCCTCGCAACCCTGGGCGAGACGCTTCTCGGCAGTGACCGCCCCCTTGTCACGGTCTCGGGTACGCCACCCATGCCGGGCCGCGTCTCCACCGAGACCGACCCAT
>Ga0182015_10002183_pt1 | contig 24244 bp, 20 predicted proteins | sample 712P3MmetaG_FD_120478 | JGI IMG/M metagenome (GOLD analysis project Ga0182015, IMG submission 120478) | Permafrost microbial communities from Stordalen Mire, Sweden - 712P3M metaG | ecosystem: Environmental > Terrestrial > Soil > Wetlands > Permafrost | place: Sweden: Stordalen | collected...
GCGGACTTTGGCGACTGCGCGGCAGACGCGGTCGTCCATGGGGATGTCTTCCTTGCTGTGGAAGAGATTCTCGACGGTGTCGTCGGCGTAGCCGTGGGTGGAGACGAAGTCGATGGGGGTGTGGTTGTCGGAGACGTGCTGGAGGAACTCGGGGATCCAGGAGGCGGCGGCGGTGGCGGGTCCACCGACACGGAGGCGGGGACTGACGGATTTGAGAGCGCGGGCGGTGTGGTCGTAGAGGTAGAAGTAGGAGTCCTGGCGCGGGACGCCGCCCCAGAAGTCGATGTTGGGCTCGTTCCAGACTTCGAAGTACCACTGCGAGACTTCGTCGATGCCGTAGCGGTCGACGAGATGGCGGGCGAAGTGGGTGATCATGTCGTCCCACTCTTCCGAACTGCGCGGGGGCGAGACGTTGGGGTGGTTCCAGAAGACGTGGAGGTCGAGGGGATTGAAGGCGAGCTGCGTGGGCATGAAGCTGAGCTCGACGAGCGGGCGGACGCCATTCTGGAGGAGGCCATCGTAAATCTGGTCGACGTAGGCGATGTTGTAGACGGGTTTGCCGTGCGGATCGCGCGAGTAGAAGCCTACGTCGTCGTCGAGGATGTCGTGAAAGCGGACCCATTGCAAGTCGGTGACTTTTTTGACGGCGCGGAGGTCATCGCGATACGGCTCGCGGAGAGAGAGGATGGCGCGGCCCGAGCCGAACATTTGCTCCCAGAAATGAGGGAAGGGGGTGGTGGGGGCGTTGGCGTCGATGACGACTTTTTCTGTTGTTTGCGCGAACGGGATTGGCGAAAGCGTGAGGGCGACGAGGGCCGCGGGGAGGAATTTTGCTCGAGTCATGATTAGTGGCCTGTTGCGGAGGAGTCGTTACTGATTGGAGTTTCGCCAGCCCACGTCTCAACATCGAGACGTGGGGCACCCATTTTCATGACGATCCTAACGAAATTCTTGCGACAGGCCACTAGAGCGAGCGGGCGCGGGCGAGTTCCACCATCTTATCGATCACGTCCGTGTATGAGTAGCCGGCCTTTTTGGCTGCCATAGCGAATTCGGCGACGCTGGACAGCCAGGGGTTGGGGTTCGCTTCGATGACGTAGACCTCGCCTTTCTTGTTCAAGCGCATGTCAATGCGGCCGTAGTCACGCAACCCGAGGGCGCGCCAGGCGGCGAGTCCAGTGTCCTGAAGTTTCTTTGTGGTCTCCTCGTCGAGGTCCTCGACCGGCGCGGATTTTGTCATCTTGTAGGCCTCGGTGTCGTGATCGAACTTCACTTCCTGGCAGGCAATCCGCGGAGTTCCCTTGGGCAGTTTTGAGAGGTCGAGTTCAATCAGCGGGAGCACCTCGGGATTGTCGTTGCCGAGGATGGAGGCATAGATTTCACGGCCTTCAATGAACTCCTCAATGAGCGCGGGGCTGTCGAATTCATCGTGGATGTAATGGATGCGCTCCATCAGCTCCTTCACGCTGTCGACGACGGAGCCACTGTCGATGCCGATGGATCCATCTTCGGAGACGGGTTTGACGATGAGGGGAAACTCAATGTCGTGGGAGTGTTCGGTTCGGCCTTTGTAGGAGATTGCGAAGTCCGGAGTCTTGATCTTGTGAAAGTCAAAGATTTTTTTTGCGATCGACTTATCCTGTGCGAGATAGAGCGCCTGCGGACCGCTGCCAGTATAGGGAAGTTGCAGCAATTCCAGATACGAGGCGATGTTTTTGTCCATCGTGTCGTCGCCGGCGTACGACTCTGTGAGGTTGAAGACGAGGTCGGCACCACACTTGGCGAGCGCAAGCAGGGATTGGTTTTTGCCATCGAGGACGTGATACGAAGGTTCGTGCCCGAGCTTGACGAGCGCCTCGAAGATCTCTTCGCGGTCGTGCAGCGGATCCTTTTTCTTCTTCGGACGTTTGCCATTTCTGGCGCGGGGCGCCTTGACCGGCTCTGGCTCGGGCTCAGGCGGGCCTTCCTCCCAGACGTCGTGAAGAATCGTGATCTTCAGGTTCGCCATGATGCCTCTACTCTTCCTGGTACTACGTACATTGGCCAATCTGTGCAGATGGAAAACATCAATCAGGGCAGAATGAATTTCCCTCGTGTGATGTAGGTCATCGCGAGCGCGGTCGCGTACACAGAAACTTCGGTTAAGTATTCTCGCTCACATTTTATGTCGGCACGCAGGCCGAGGTCGCCGACTTTTGTTTCGATAGCTTCCACCAGCTTCTTGACCAGCGGACGCTGAACCCCCGTCCAATACGTAACCTTGTCGACGAGGACCTTGCGGTTCTCGCGCAGAAGATCGATGGCGGGGCGAACATTGTTTCTGCGCTGCTTCGATGCGTTGAAGATGTCGCGCAGATCGTTGTCGAAGGGAAGCTCGCCGGGGACGAGCTGCTGATCGATCGCGCGCTGATAAAACTCGCCGACCGTCACGCTCATTTCGTCGACGGTTATATCGGTGTCGCCGTGGGCGACAACCGGGTCGGCATCGCGGAGCTTGCGGGCGATGCGATCCATGTAGAGCAGCTTCTTCATCGCGCCCCAGCCCTGGTAGCGTTTCCGCCAGTTGGAGCGAGGCGTCATCCATACCGCGAACGTCTCGGCGAAGTCTTCGTCGGGATGCTTTTGCGCGTACCAGCCCTCCATGTGGCGGACGAACTGGCGCGAGAACGGAACCGGCTTGTAGTTCTCGCGATAAGCCCGCCGGAAGGGCCCGAAGAGGTTGCGCCATTCCTGAGTTTTATAGAGGGCGTAGGCGTAATTGAAGGCGTGGCCCGCCTCGTGGCGCAGATACATCATGATCTGGCGCGCGTCTTCAATGTCGTTCATCTCGGATTCGAGGCGCTGCAGTTTCGGATCGGCCAGGTAGAAGGGGATTCCAATGACCGGCTCCATGTTCGGGCAACCCCACTCGTCGGTGAGATAGCACCTGGGGCGGAAGCGGTTGAGCCCCTTAGCGGCTAGTTCTTTGTAGAGTTGCTGCACGAAGCGTTCGAGGGGAGAGCCTTCCAGTTTTAGGCCGAGCTGCTGAATCGGCTTGGAGAGGATTTCCTGGACCTCTGCCGGCGCTTTTTCGAAATTCCCCACAGGTGCGAAGCGTAGCACAGGGAGGGGCGGGGTTCGAATCTTGTTGCGATGGGGCGCGGTGCTCCGTTCCGAAGGGGTTATTCGAAATCGCTAGCGACGCGAGCTACTTCCCTATTGTCGACCCACGGCAATCTCGACTGTCTCACACCGGAGATATCGGCCTCCCCTTTCGTTAATATAGGAGCCTTAGAGTTTCCATTACCCGAGAGCATCCCTGTGCCCTTCACTCCCGAACTTCGGCGAGAGCTGTCGCCAGCCGTCCTACAGGTCGTTTCGAATGCTGCAATCTGGTGCTCCCTGGCGGAAACTTCTAGCAATTCATTTCGCAGTCTCGACCTCGATCCTTCCGCCATTCTTGAAGTCCCCGAGTTTCCTCATGACAAGGATTCGATTGAGGCATGGATCGAGAAGAAACGTGATAGCTATCGTCGTGCGGTCTCCTGGATTAATCAAACACGCTCCCAACTTCTGAGGACAGCGAACGCAGAGACTTCTGAGGCCGATGCTCTCTCGAACAACGAACTGCTGCTATATGAGCCGTTGGAAACCGTGACAGATGGGGCGGCGGAGGCTGCCTCGCTGGGGTTCTACAACCTAGAAGACGCTCCACCATGGGACACATGGTTTATGTATGCGGATCATGCAATTTTCTGCTGTATACCCGAGTCTGCTATAACCCGTGCGCAGGCTGGAATTGAAGCGAATCCAGTTGATTGCATCCATTGGGCCAACTGGTCTCGCTTGGCTCGAATCGAGAAAACATAAGTTCGTGTGTTGTGGCCGACTCACCACAATCCCGGAAGTCCGAGCGCTCGATTTCCTTTCCATCAGGCTGCCTGGGCTCGTTCTGCTGGCGTTTCTGGTTCGGACGAGAGTTCTTCGAGGCTCTTGCCTTTGGTCTCTGGGAGCAGCGTGATGGTGGCGACGAGGCCGAGGAGGCTGACGATTGCGGCTCCGGATTCGGCGGCCATGAGGCCGTGCCAGCGCATGAGGAAGGGGAAGGTGAAGACGCCGAGGAAGCCTCCGAATTTGCCCATGGCGGCGGCGATGCCGTGGCCGGTGGAGCGGACGCGGACGGGGAAGATTTCCGAGGGGTAGACGAAGGTCGTCGAATTCGGTCCGAATTCGGTGAAGAAAAAGCTGATGCCGTAGATGACGACGAAGGGGATCACCTGCTTTTCGATATTGGGGACAAACGCGATGACACCGAATGCCAGGGCCATCATGCCGAAGCCGAGGGACTGGATGGTTTTGCGGCCGAGCTTATCCATGGTGAGGATGGCAACGATGTAGCCGGGCGCGGCGAAGATGGCGAAGATCACGAGCTGAGTGAGGGTTTTCCGGAGCAGGCTGTTGTGCGCGCCGAGGGCGGAGAGGACGAGCGGGCTGGATACGGTGTTGCCGTAGTAGGCGAAGTCCATGAGGAACCACGCGAGGCTTACGCCGACGAGGCGGCCGAGGAGCTTGTTGTCGTTGGCGAGGCGATGGAAGCCATCCCAGAAAGAGACGGAATGCTGCTTCTCGTCGAAGTGCTGGGCGCGGGTGAGCTGGCCCTGCTCGTTTTCTTCCTGGCCGGAGGCGTGGAGGAAGCGCGGCGTTTCTTTTAGGTGGCGGCGGGACCAGTAGACGGCGAGTGCGGGGACGGCTCCGAAGGCGAGCAGGATGCGCCAGATGATGGTCTGAGGAAGATGCGTGGTGAGCAGCGCGGCGGCGAAGAGCGGGCCGAGGATGAGTCCTGCGGCCTGCATGCCGAAGACCATGGAGACCATCATTCCACGCGAGGCTTTGCCGGCGTATTCGCTCATGATGATGGCGGAGACGGGGTAGTCGCCGCCGATGCCGACGCCGAGGATGAAGCGAAGGCCGATAAGCCACCAGATATTGGGGGCGAAGGCGCAGCCGATGGCGCCGGCGGCGAGGACGAGGACTTCGACGCCGTAGATGCGCTTGCGGCCCACCATGTCGGCGACGCGGCCGAAGAGGAGCGCACCGAAGGCGGAGGCGAGGAGGGCGGTGGATTCGACGAGGCTCTCTTCGAGTTTGCCGGTGTGCCAGATCGGCTGCAGCATGGTCATAACGACGCCGATGATGAAGAGGTCGTAGGCGTCGGTGAAGAAGCCCATGCCGGAGATGAACATGATCTTCCAGTGCATGGCGGAGGGTTTGGCTTCGTCTAATTCGCTGAAATTTGCGGATGGGAAGGGACGGATCTCGGCCATTACATCACCTCGGGGGCTGGAGTTCGGGGTCTGGGGTGGCCGACGCTGCCGAACGCGGCGCCCTGCGCGGGAGCATGTGGGTGTGCTCCCGCTCTGTAGAGGGATGGTGACCGCAGTGAATGCCAGGTTACAAGCATGTGAATTCGGAGGGATGCGAAAAGGGTTGCCTAAAGCAAACGGCCGGAGATTGATTTCTCCGGCCGTTTGGAATTTCACGTTTGCAAGGGTTACTTCTTAGCCTGTTCGAAACGCTTGTTGATCTCGGCCCAGTTGACCGTGTTCCACCAGGCGGCAAGGTATTCGGGACGCCGGTTTTGATATTTGAGGTAGTAGGCGTGCTCCCAGATATCGTTGCCGAGGATGGGGTAGTGGCCGGTGGAGATCGGGCTGTCCTGATTGGGAGTGGTGACGATTTTCAGCTTGCCATCCCAGAGGAGCCAGCCCCAGCCGGAGCCGAACTGCTTCGCGGTGGTTTCGTTGAACTGCTTTTTGAAATCGTCGAAGCTGCCGAAGTCCTTTTTGATCTGGTCGCCGATGGCGCCTGTGGGCTCGCCGCCGCCGCCGTGCTTCATGATGGTCCAGAACATGGAGTGGTTGACGTGGCCGCCGCCGTTGTTGCGGACGACGGTGCGCACATCTTCCGGCACGTTGTTCAGATTGCGGAGCAGGTCTTCGGCGGAGTGCTTGCCGAGGTCAGGATGCTTCTCGATAGCGCCGTTGAGATTGGTGACGTAGGTCTGATGATGCTTGTCGTGGTGCAGCTTCATCGTCTCGGCGTCGATATGCGGCTCCAGCGCCGAGTAGTCATAGGGAAGAGGTGGGAGTTCGTATGCCAAAACATTCCTCCTTGCGAAATGTGAGTGGTGAAATGTCCGAGGGGTTGCGCGGGCATCGGGTTGCAGAGGCGGATTCAGGGGCCTGCGCCGTCTGCGCCCTCCGATCATACTGGATGCGCGGGAGGGGGCGCAGGGTGCATGGAATGCGGTGAGATGAGCTGAATTGCACGCTGACCCGGATGGTGGATTGTTCATTTACTCGCTCGGTCCGTTAAATTGAGAGCAGGGTCGAAGCCGGATGCCGATGGCATCTTGAGGGCGGGTGTTTTGCGTCTACCTGGTGACGAACCGCAGTTTTGTTGAATCTCGAAGAGAAGAACCTACCTTAAGTTGGCTCCGTCCTCCATAACGCGAAGAGAGTGGCTGAAGCGGGCGGGAGCTGCCGGTGCGCTGGCGCTGGGGCCCTCGGCGTTTGGGCAGAATCAGAATCAGGCGCCCAAAGTAAAGGCGGGGCAGGAGCCGAAGTCCGAGTCGCAGGCGGCGCAGCAGTATCCACACCCTCCGGGCGTGTTCATCAATCGCCCGCTGACGCAGATTACGACGGCGGCGGAGACGCTGCTGGACGATCTGGAGGGGCGGGCCAGCGATTTTTTCTATAACGAGGCCAGCCCACGCACGGGGATGGTACGGGATCGAGCACCGGCGACGGGGCTTTCTTTGAGCCGCGTTTCGAGCATCGCAGCTACGGGATTTGGATTGACCGCGCTTTGCATCGCGCACAAGCGGAATTATCTGCGCCCTTACGACTGCGAGCAGCGGGTGGAGAAGACGCTGGCGTTTCTGCTGGAAGACTGCCCCCACGAGCACGGGTTTCTTTACCACTTTATCGACATGGAGAGTGGGCAGCGGATGTTTGGCTGCGAGCTGTCGTCGATCGATACGGCGTTGCTGCTATGCGGCGTGCTGACCTGCCGTCAATATTTTTCCGGCAACCCGCGCATTGAGGGCCTGGCGACGACGTTTTATCGGCGAATCGACTGGGACTGGATGCTGAACGGCGGGCAGACGCTATCGATGGGATGGCTGCCGGACCAGGGGTTCCTGAAGCATCGGTGGGACATTTATTCCGAGTTGCTGACGATGTATCTTCTGGCAATTGGGTCGCCGACGCACTCGATTACGGCGGCGAACTGGAACGATTTGCAGCGGCCGGTGGTGCAGTTTGGGGGACTGGACTACATCAGCGGTGTGGCGCCGCTCTTTATTCATCAATACGCGCATGCGTGGTGCGATTTTCGCAACGTGGCGGACCTGCATGCCAACTACTTCACGAATTCGATTGCGGCGACGCGCTCTCACCAGCTGTGGTGCCTGACGGAGAGCCGGAAATTTCCGTGGTTCGATCAGAATCTGTGGGGGATTTCGGCTTCGGATTCGCGGGATGGCTATCGTGTGTGGGGAGGGCCTCCGGCGATGGGCCCGCTGGACGGGACGCTGGTTCCGAACGCCGCGGGCGGATCGCTGGTATTCCTGCCGGCGGAGTGCTCCCACGTGCTGCAGAGCATGCGGGAGCAGTTCAACGACAAGGTGTACACGCGCTATGGGTTCGTCGATGCGTTTCAGCCGAAGGCGAACTGGTTTGCGCCGGATATTCTCGGGATCGACCAGGGCATCACGATGCTGATGGCGGAAAATCTGCGGACTGGTTTTGTTTGGGAGCAGTTCATGAAGAATCGCGAGATTGGACACGCGATGAGCGAAGTGCAGTTCCACCCGGATCCGGACTCGGCAACGCAGGTTCGGTGAAGTAGGAGCCGCTGCCAACCGAAGTTCGGCTATGATCACTCGCGGGGCAGATGGATGGAAACTCTGAAGAGGTTTGCGATTTTCTGCGGTCTTGCACTGTGCGCTTGTATGCAGGCACAGAATTCCAATCGGCTTTCGGCCCTGCCGGAGGGGAATTTTCAATTCACGGGAAACTGGGATTGCGAAGGGGCGTTTCGCGGGAATCGGGTGCACAAATCGACTTTTGCGGGCGCGGCGATTCTCGATGGCAAGTGGCTTGAGTTGACGGAGCGGGATGTGCAGCCTGCCACGGGGTATGTTGCGAAGTATCTGATCGGGTACGACGCGCAGAGAAAACAGCTGGTTGAATTCGACGCGAACAATTTCAGCGCGGCTACCTACACGAGCGATCAGGGCTGGAGCAATGGTGTCTTGACCATGACCTCGCCGGTATCGCAGGACGCGGGTGCGGCTTATGTCGCGAATCGCTTCGTGTACTCGATTACCGGGCCGGATGCGTTCACGGTGGACTGGCAAATCAGCAAGACGGCGGTGCTGAACTGGGTACCGGGCGACCATCTTGCCTGCAAGAGAAAAACGCAGAGCTGACCCGGCGCGAGATGGCTATAATAGCCATGTGGGGTGGGGTATGCGCAGCGTCAATATTGCGGAATTGAAAAACCGGCTGAGCACCTATCTTTCGTACGCGAAGAACGGCGAAGAAGTTGTGATCCGGGACAGGAATCTGCCGGTCGCCAAAATCGTTCCGTTTGACCGGGGCGATGCCAGTGACGAGGATCTTTTGCTGGTGGCGGAAGGCAAGATGAAGCTACCGGATAAGCCGGTGACCGCCAGGGACATCGAAGAGATTGTGAACATGCCGATCCCGACCCCGCGGGGTAAAACCGGCACCCAGCTTCTTCTCGAAGAACGAGAGGAAGGGTGGTAGTCTCGCCGGCTGCTTTCTGGGATGCGAGCGCGCTTTGTCCTTTGTGCATGCAGGAGCCGTCAACCCATAGGGCGCGGTCGGCGACTCGTCGATATGCTGCTGTTGTTTGGTGGGGAACGGCGGTGGAGATTCATAGCGCCATCTCCCGGTCGCTTCACTCCGGTTCGATCGATGGCAAGGAGTCAAAGCGGGCTGTGGCCTCGCTCAACAAAGTCTGGTCGACATGGACGGAGATTCTGCCAAGCGATTCGCTGAGGGATTCCGCCGGCGATCTTCTGGATCGATTTCCGCTGCGAGCGGCTGACAGCCTGCAACTGGCGGCTGCTCTCACGTGGTGCCGGCAACGGCCGGACGGGAAGACATTCATCTGCAGCGACAAGCGATTGAACGAGGCTGCAAAGGCGATTGGGTTTTCGATCGTCGAAATCTAGAGACCTTCGATTGTTCCCATTCATCTACTGGTAACGCACGGAATCCCATTTTCAGAGAGAATGGCTGACGCGATGACAGACACGGTTGCGGGGTACAAGTGGATCGACGGTCAGGGCAACGCCTTTGGGGCGCCGGGCCTTGAACCCCGGTGGACATCGAGCGCCAAAGATGCCGTTGCCACGGCCTACGCGGCCTCCAGCAAGATCTGGTTCACGGTGTCGCACGGCATCCACAATGAAATGTACTACCCCACGATTGACCGTCCGCAGATTCGGGATATGCAGTTCCTGATCACCGATGGTGAGACGTTTTTCCACGAAGAGCGGCGGGATCTGATCCACGAGTTTGAATACATCGATTCGGACGCGCTGGCGGTGCGGGTGCACAATCGCGATCGCGAGGGGCGCTACTGTTTGACCCGGGAGATGATCAGCGATCCGCACTATCCGGTGGCGCTGGTGCGTGTGCGACTGGAGGGCGACGAGGAGTTTCTTTCACGACTGCAGGTTTACGTGCTGCTGGCGCCGCATCTGGAGGGAGGCGGGATGGGCAATTCCGCGCGCCTGGTAGAGGTGGCGGGCAAGCGCGTGGTGATTGCGTGGAAGGAGGGCATGTCGCTGGCGATGGCCTGCACGGGCGGATTTGCGCGGGCCAGCTGCGGCTACGTGGGCGCGAGCGACGGCTGGCAGGATCTGAAGCAGAACTTCAAGATGGATTGGGAATTTGGGTCGGCGCTCCACGGGAACATCGCGGTGATGGGCGAGATTCCTGCCGCGGAGATGCGCGACTTCACTCTGGCGATTGGTTTCGGCGAGGGACATCACGCGGCGCTTTCGGCCACGGTGGGGTCACTGTGCGCGCCGTTCGAGCGTCATCTGTCACGGTTCATCGAGCAATGGCACCGCGCTGCTACGCCGCGGCAGCTGGCGCGCGACTCCGGGGACGATGGGCGGCTGCTCCAAATCAGCCACAACGTGGTGCTGGCGCATGAGGACAAGACCTTCTCGGGTGCTTTTATCGCGTCGGCGTCAATACCGTGGGGATATGCCAAGGGGGATGACGACCTGGGGGGATATCACCTGGTGTGGACGCGGGACATGGTACAGACGGCGACCGCGCTGATGGCGTGTGGCCGGGTGGAGACGGCGCTGCGAGCCCTGACGTACCTGACCTGCTCACAAAAACCGGATGGCGGTTTCTCACAGAATTTCTGGGTGAACGGCGAACCGTACTGGACCGGGATTCAGCTGGACGAAGTGGCGTTCCCCATCATTCTGGCGTGGCGATTGTCGAAGCTCGACGCGCTGGGCAACTTCGATGTTTTTCCCTTTGTGGAGCGGGCTGCCGGCTTTTTGGTTCGCTATGTTCCAGTGACGCAGCAGGAGCGATGGGAAGAGACGCCGGGGTATTCGCCTTCGACGCTGGCGGCGGTGATTGCGGGGCTGATTTGCGCGGCCGATCTGGCACGCGACCACGATTCACCGGAGTTGGCGCATTTTCTTGAAGAGCACGCGGACTGGATTGAGGGCCACCTGGAAGACTGGACCGTGACGAATAACGGTGTGCTTCATCCGGAGGTCAAGCGACACTACATGCGGGTTCGGCCGCCGGAATGCGGTGATCCCTATGCGCACGAGGAGTGCGGGCGGGAGCTTGTCCACATCAACAACGTACCTCCAGGGGAGAGGGCAGACTTTGAGGCGCGGGAAATTGTCGATGCTGGATTTCTGGAACTGGTGCGCTACGGAGTGCGGGCGGCGGACGATCCGTTGATTGTCGACTCGCTCAAGGTGGTCGATTACGTGCTGAAGGTCGATACACCGAAGGGCCCGTGCTGGCTGCGCTACAACCACGATGGCTATGGGCAGCGCGAGGACGGCGGCCCGTTTCTTGGATGGGGCAAGGGTCATGCGTGGCCACTGCTTACGGGAGAACGCGCGCATTACGAATTGGCCGCGGGGCGTGACGTTTGCCCTCTGATTGAAACCATCGAGAAGTTTGCATCGAGCGGCGGCATGCTGCCCGAACAGATTTGGGACCAGCCCGATTTGAACGGGTTGGTGCTGGGGGGGCCGGCGGGGTCGGCGATGCCGCTGGTATGGGCGCATTCGGAGTATCTGAAGCTCTTGCGTTCAAGTCATGACGGGCAGGTTTTCGATCGCATTCCGGTCGTCGAAGAGCGATACGCGCGGGGGAATCACCCTCCGAGCCAGATTGAGGTATTCAAAGTGCTGCGCAGGCAGATACGGCAGATGCCTGCCGGGAAGGCGCTGCGGATTACGTCGGCCTCGCGTTTTCGAGTGACCTGGACGCCGGACAACTGGCAAACGACGAATGTGCTGGACAGCACACAGTTGGGCTATGCCGGTTCGTATGCCGATCTGCCGACCAGCCCGGAGCAGAGCGGCGCGCTTTCCTTTACTCTGTTCTGGCCGGATGAAAACCGGTGGGAAGGCCGCAACTTCGAAGTCTCGCTGGAGTCTTCTTCGTGAGACGGTTCTTGTGTTTGCGTCATCCAAACAAACAGAGTGAAAATCAGTACTGAAGATCTTGTGGTTCTGCAGCGTCCCAGTCAAGGAAAACCAGGCGACAAAACTCAGGAGGAGAGACGAGGAATATGAACGAACTCGATCAGGTGTCGATTAATGCCCTGAGGTTTTTAGCCGTTGACGCAGTAGAGAAGGCGAATAGTGGGCATCCGGGAGCGCCTCTGGGCGATGCGCCGATTGCGTATCTGCTGTTTCACAAATACATGCGGCACAACCCGAAGCACTCAAAGTGGACGAATCGCGACCGCTTTGTGCTTTCGAACGGGCACGCTTCGGCGATGTTGTACGGGGTGCTGCACCTGACCGGTTACGATCTGTCGATCGAGGATCTGCAGCAGTTCCGGCAGTGGGGATCGAAGACGCCAGGGCATCCGGAGTACGGCGACACCGACGGCGTGGAAGTGACGACGGGGCCGCTGGGACAGGGATTCGCGATGGCCGTAGGTATGGCGATGGCGGAGAAACATCTGGCCGCGGTTTACAACCGGCCTGGATTCGACATCGTCGACCACTACACCTATGGGATGTGCGGCGATGGCGATCTGATGGAGGGCGTCTCGCATGAGGCCGCATCGTTGGCCGGGACGCTGGGGCTCGGCAAGTTGATTTTTCTCTACGACGACAACTTGATTTCGCTGGATGGGCCGACGGAGCTTTCGTTCACCGAGGACGTGCTGAAGCGGTTTGAGGCCTACCACTGGCACGTGCAGATTGTGGAGGACGGCAACGATCTCGAGGGGATTTCGAAGGCCATCGAAGCAGCGCAGGCGGTGAAGGATAAGCCGTCGCTGATCGCGGTGCGCACGGTGATCGGGTACGGCAGCCCGAAGGCGGGGACCAACAAGGCGCACGGCGAGGCGCTGGGCCCCGAAGCGGTGAAACAGACGAAGAAGAATCTTGGCTGGCCGGAAGACAAGACGTTTTATGTTCCCGAGGATGCGGCGAAGAACTGGCTGCAGGCGGTCGACCGCGGGGCGAAAGAGGAGTCGGACTGGAACGCGCTTTTTGCGAATTACAAGAAGGCGTTTCCGGAGCAGGCCGCGGAATACGAGCGCGTGCAGGAAGGCCGGCTAAAAGACGGCTGGGAACAGAGCCTGCCACAATTCCCCGCTGACGGCAAGCCGGTAGCGACGCGCACCGCGGGCAATACGGTGATGAATGCGGTCGTAAAGTATGTGCCCGAGCTGCTGGGCGGGGCTGCGGATCTTTCCACTTCGACGAAGACGGTGATCAAGAACAGCGGAAATTTTCACCTCGATCCGACGGGGCAGAATATTTTCTTTGGCGTTCGCGAATTTGGCATGTGCGCCGCTGTCAATGGGATGGCGGCACACGGTGGGGTCATTCCGTACGGCTCGACGTTCTTTTGCTTCAGCGACTACGCGAAACCCGCGCTCCGGTTGGCCGCGCTGATGCAGATACATTCGCTGTTCGTTTTCACGCACGATTCTATTGGCCTAGGCGAAGACGGTCCTACGCATCAGCCGGTGGAGCAGCTGATAATGCTGCGCGCGGTGCCGCATCTGACGGATTTCCGGCCTGCGGACGCAAACGAAACATCGGCGGCATGGGGTTTGGCGCTGGAGCGGACGGGGCCTTCGTTCATGGCGCTGTCGCGGCAGGATCTGCCGCTGCTCGATCCCGTGAGGCAGCGTGTTTTTGAAGGTGTACGGAAGGGCGCTTACATCGTGGAGCAGGGAAGTGACTCGCCGGATTTGCTGATTGTCGGAACGGGTGCGGAGTTGTGGCCGGCGGTGCGCGCTGCCGAGGAGCTGAAGAAGGACGGCATCATCGCGCGGGTTGTTTCAATGCCGAGTACGCATATCTTTGACGAACAATCGGAGAGCTACAAGGCTTCCATTTTTCCGGATCACCTGCCGAAGCTGGCGATTGAGGCGGGTGCGACGCTGGGTTGGTGGAAATATGTTGGGCGCCACGGCGACGTGATCGGCCTCGACCGCTTTGGCGCGTCGGCTCCTGGAACGACGGCTCTGGAGAAGCTTGGTTTTGGCACCGACAATGTCGTTGCACGCGCGAAGGCGTTGGTAGAGCGCGCACGCAAGGCTGAACCGGCGCTGGCGGGGAAATAGATATGAAACTGGTGATTGCGGCAGATCACGCAGGGTTCCTCCTTAAAGGGGAAGTACGGGTTTATCTCGAAAAGCTGGGACACGAGGTCATCGACCTGGGGGCGTACAACGCAGAGCCCTCGGACTATCCGGACTTTGCGGAAGCTGTGGGACGGGCTCTGCAGGCGGGCCGCGCCGAACGCGGGATTCTGATCTGCGGCAGCGGGGTGGGCGTTTGTGTCGCGGCCAACAAGATGCCGGGCATTCGTGCCTGCATGTGCCACGATCACTATTCCGCCCATCAGGGCGTTGAGCACGACAACATGAACGTGCTGGTGTTGGGCGCGCGCATTATCGGCCAGGAGCTGGCATTCGATTTGGTAGAGTCCTTTCTCGGCGCGCATTTCCAGTCGCAGGAAGAGCGGTTTGTGCGACGGCTGAATAAAGTGATGGCCATCGAAGCTCGTAACATGCGGGAAACACCTATTTCGTAGAATCAGCCGGAAGGGCCCCAGGCTTCATAACTTCCGCACGAAATCAAACTGGAGATGCCATGGACGGCATCAGCACCATACTGTGGGATATTGGCGGCGTGTTGCTGACGAACGGCTGGGATCGCCAGCAGCGCGAGGCCGTGCTCACACGCTTTGGGCTCGATCACGACGAGTTCGAACGGCGTCACGCGGAGATCGACCAGGCATGGGAAAAAGACGAGATCGGCGTGGATGAGTATCTGCGGCAGACCGTTTTCTACCAGGCGCGCAGTTTCACGCAGGCTGAATTTCTCGAGGGGATGCATGCGCAGTCTGCCGTGCTGGAAGACAGTGGCATTGGAATCCTTCGCCAGCTTTCGGCATCCGAACAATATGTGCTGGCCACGGTCAACAATGAATCCCGGGATATGAATGAATTTCGCCTGGCAGAATTCAATCTCCTCGACGACTTGGATGCTTTTTTCAGTTCTTGCTATCTGGGGCTGCGCAAACCTGACCGCAGGATTTATCAGGTCGCGCTTGATGTGCTGCAACGAGATCCCGAGGAGGTCATTTTCATCGACGATCGTTCAGAGAACGTCGCGGCGGCATCGTCGCTCGGCATTCATGGCATCCGCTACGAGGGCTCGGCGAAATTGGCCGACGATCTGGCGCGGATGGGAGTTTCTCTGTCGCGCGGCCACTTTTTGGGATTGAAAGAGCAAGAGGCATAACAGGGATTGGGAACCGCGGAATTCCGGATTGAATTCCAGGAGGAAGAGACATGGAACTCGGAATCATTGGGCTGGGCAGAATGGGCGGCAATATGGCGGAGCGTCTGCGCCTGGGCGGACACAAGGTGGTTGGCTTCGACTTCAGCGCGGATGCGGTGAAGCGACTCACGGACGCGGGTTCGGTGGGTGTCTCGACGCTTGAGGATCTCGTGAAGAATTTGGCCGCGCCACGCGCCATCTGGATCATGGTTCCGCAAGGCAAGCCGGTGGACGATACAATCGCAAAACTGAAGCCGCTGATGCAGAAGGGCGATACGTTCATCGACGGCGGCAACTCGAATTACCAGGAAAGCCAACGCCGGTACAAGGAGCTGAAGCCGGAGGGATTCAACTTTGTCGATGTCGGCACTTCGGGCGGCGTGTGGGGCTTGAAGGAGGGCTATAGCATGATGATTGGCGGCGATGACGATGCCGTCGAGCGGCTGTTTCCCATCTTTGAGACGCTCGCTCCTGCGAAGGATAAGGGGTGGGGACACGTTGGTCCCGCGGGGTCTGGGCACTTCGTCAAGATGGTTCACAACGGTATTGAGTACGGCATGATGCAGGCCTTTGCTGAAGGCTTCGCAATCATGGAGAAGAAGGAGGAGCTGGACCTCGACCTGGCGCAGATCGCGCAGATCTGGCGATACGGAAGCGTGGTTCGTTCCTGGCTGCTCGATCTTACTGCCGATGCGCTTTGCAAAAACCCCGAGCTGAAGGGCCTGGAACCGTACGTGGAAGACTCAGGCGAGGGGCGCTGGACGGTGTTCGAGGCGATCAATCTTAATGTGGCCGCGCCGGTGATTACGGAATCGCTGCTGCGCAGAATTCGCAGCCGCGAAGAGTACAACTTCACCGATCGCATGCTCGCCGTCATGCGCAATGAATTTGGCGGTCATGCGGTGAAGACGGAAAAAGACGAGGCAGCGTAGCAGGCGCATCTATTTTGCGCCGGCGCTGGCATGATCGAAAGGGGCATGGCCGAAAGGGGTATATCGATGGCAACCACTGAAGTCAGAGTTTCTCCGGAGGACGTGAAGCAGGCCTCGTCCCAGGTGCACGAACGCATTCCTGAGCCCAGCGTAGTGGTCATCTTCGGCGCCTCCGGCGATCTGACGAAGCGCAAGCTGCTGCCGGCGCTCTTTCATCTGGAACAGGCGGCCCTGCTGCCCGACCAATTTCGTATCGTCGGAGTTGCGCGGCGTGACCTTGGCAACAGCTTCGCTGAGGATATGCGTCAGGGGATCGTCGAGTTCGGGGGGGTCGAAAAAGACGCGGACAAGCTCGACGAGTTCATCCGAAAAATCGGCTATTACGCGATGAATTTCGACGATGACCAGGGTTACGTGGGACTGAAGAAGATGCTTGAGCAGTACGACCGCGACTACGGCACGCGCGGCAATCGCCTTTTCTATCTCGCAACGGCACCGGAATACTTCGCCGACATTGTGCATCGCCTCGGCGAACAGGGAATGGCGAAGCCGGAAGTTGGAATCGCGCGCACCATCATTGAGAAGCCGTTCGGGCACGACCTGGAGAGCGCGAAGGAGCTGAACGACGACGTCAACACGGTCTTCAGCGAGAATCAGATTTTCCGCATCGATCACTATCTTGGCAAAGAGACCGTGCAGAACGTGCTGGTGTTCCGCTTCGCCAACGGTATTTTCGAGCCGATCTGGAACCGCAATTTTATCGATCACGTGCAGATCACGGCCGCGGAGAGCATCGGCATTGAGGGGCGCGGCCCGTTCTACGAGAAGGCTGGCGCGCTGCGCGACGTGGTGCAGAACCACATGATGGAGCTGCTGTCCTTTGTCACGATGGAGCCGCCCGCCAGCTTTGCCTCAGAGGCGGTGCGCGCGGAGAAGATCAAATTGTGGAGTTCTATCAAGCCCATCAATGTTTTTGACTGCGTACGCGGACAGTACGGGCCGGGGATTATCGGCGACCAGATGGTGAAGGGCTATCGCGAAGAGGATCGCGTCGATCCGAAATCGCAGACGGAGACGTACGCAGCGGTACGGCTGGAGATCGATAACTGGCGGTGGGCGGGAGTTCCGTTCTACCTGCGCGCAGGCAAGCGCCTCGCTGCCCGTGTCACGGAGATCACGATCCAATTCAAGCAACCGCCAATGTTACTTTTTGGTGCGAATATGCCTGGACCGTGCACCGATATTCAGCCCAACATCATCACCATGCGCATTCAGCCGGACGAAGGCATCTCGCTGCGGTTTGGCGCGAAGGTGCCGGGTCCACAGATGGCGGTTTGCCCGGTGATTATGGATTTCAACTATGCGCAGGCCTTTGGCGCATCGTCGGCCAACGGATACGAGCGGCTGCTGCTGGATGCGATGCTGGGCGACGCCACGCTGTTCGCGCATCGCGATGGTGTTGAGACCACGTGGGCGCTGTACACACCGGTTCTCGAAGCATGGGCGAAGAAAATTCCTCAGACGTTCCCGAATTATGCCGCGGGTACATGGGGGCCGGAATGCGGCGATGAGTTGATCGGGCGGGATGGTCACGTCTGGCAGGGTGTGCCGGCGGCTCCGAAGCGGTAATGCTTTCGCCGCGAGTCTTCCGGCGATAGAATGCCGCTTTGCGGTAAGAAGTCAGGATCGTCTCAAGAGCTCGATTCGCGCGTCAAAAAGAAAATGGCAAAGAACATTCACGTTGAGTATCGCGTCTTCGAACAGCGGGATGCGCTTTTCCGCGCAACAGCGGAGCGATTTGTAGAGAGCATTCGATCAGCGGTTGCGGCGTGGGGAATGGCGCGCATTGCTATCTCCGGCGGAAACAGTCCGAAGGCGGTTTTCTCCTTGCTCGCCGATCCGAACGAGCCTTATCGTGCGGCTATTCCGTGGGATCGTCTGTGGGTTTTCTGGGTCGACGATCGCTGCGTGCCTCCGGAACATCCGGACAGCAACTACGGCGTTGCGCGCGAGCTCTTGCTCGACGAGGTGCCGTTGCCACCGGACCAGGTGATCCGCATCGAGGGCGAACTCGATCCCGAAGAGGCAGCTGCTCGTTACGAATCTGCGATTCGCGGGAATTATCGTCTGGAGGGCGCGGAGGGGCCGATTTTCGACGTGCTGCAGCTTGGCATGGGCGACGATGGCCATTGCGCATCGCTGTTTCCACACACGGCGGCGCTGCACGAGGTGATTCGTATCGCCGTGGCGAATCATGTGCCGCAGCAGAAGCAGAGTTGGCGCGTCACGCTTACGTGGCCCGTGATCAATGCGGCTCGCGATGTTTTCTTTCTGATCGATGGACCGGCGAAGGCCGATCCGCTGGGGCGCGTGCTGCTGGGTCCTTATGATCCCGAGACGCTGCCCTCGCAACTGATCCAGCCGCAGAACGGACGGCTGCTATTCTTGCTGGACGCGGCTGCGGCGGCGCATTTGCCCGCGCCGGGCGCCGATGGCACGGGAACGCTGGAGATCGCAAGATGATTCTCGCCGGGGACGTGGGCGGCACAAAAGTTCACCTCGCGTTGTATGGGTTTGAACACGGCCAGTTAGTGCACGTTCGCGACGAGCGCTTTCCGGCTCATGAGTTCAGCGGGCTTCAGGAAATTGTCTCCCGATTTCTCGCAGAAAGCGGGCATCCGGAAATTACGGCAGCGTGCTTCGGTGTGCCCGGCCCGGTGCGCGGCGGACGGTTGCGGCTCACGAATCTTCCATGGACTCTGGACAGCCGAGAGCTTTCCGCTGGGCTGAACATCACGCATCTATTCCTGATTAACGATCTCGAGGCGAATGGCTATGGCATCCCTGAGCTGACGCCGGACCAAATCTCCACGCTCAATCAAGGCGATCCTTCCGCAGTGGGCACTCGCGCGCTGGTTTCCGCGGGCACAGGGCTCGGCGAGGGTGTGCTGGTGTGGAACGGCAAAACACACGTGCCCATGGCTTCTGAAGGCGGACATTGCGATTTTGCTGCGCGCAATCCGCTCGAGATGGAATTGCTCACCTGGCTGATGCAGAAATTCAATGGTCGCGTGAGTTTTGAGCGCGTTGTTTCCGGACCGGGGCTCACGAATGTCTACACGTTTCTTCGCGATGAGAAGCACATGGAAGAGCCCGCCTGGCTGCGGCAGCGGATGGAGGCCGAGGATCCGAATGCGGTGATCGGCGAAGTGGGCGAGGAGGAAGGGAAGAGCGAGCTGTGCGTGAAGGCTCTCGCAATGTTTGCCGCTTCTTATGGTGCTGAGGCCGGGAACATGGTGCTGAAGGTGCTCGCGACGGGCGGCATGTATTTGGGGGGCGGCATCGCGCCGAAGATGCTGAAAACGATGCAGAGCGGCGTGTTCATGCAGGCTTTCGCCGACAAGGGGCGATTGAGCGAACTGCTGATTCATACGCCGGTACATATTATTTTGGAAAGCCGCGCGGCTCTCATGGGTGCTGCGGCTTACGCGGAGGCGCGAGCGGCGGAGATCAGCGGCAAGTCGGTGCGCGCCGCATCGCGATAGACTACGAAGGTCATGCAGATGAAGCGAATTTCCATTGTGACTCTGGTTGCCTTTGTTGCGGTGCTGGTTCCGCGGATTGCGCTGGCCCATGCTCATCTTCTGTCGAGCACGCCGGTAGCGGATGCTACGGTCCAGGGCCCGAATGTTCCTATTGAGCTGCGATTCAACTCGCGCGTCGATGGGGGACATTCCGTTCTAGCGCTGGTAACGCGCGACGGCGACGGGGCCGCGAAACTGGTGATCGACAAACAGAGCGCCGACAACAATCTGAACGCGCACGCCACACTGAAGCCGGGAAGCTACACGCTGCGCTGGCAGGCGCTGGCTCCCGACGGTCACATCACGCGCGGCGAAATTCCGTTCACTGTACGTTAGAACGACCTTGATCTGGTTCGTTCGCGATTTCGATCTGCTCTCTCTGCTATTGCGAGCGCTTTCTTTTGCGCTGGAGGCGCTGGCTTTCGGCGGCGTCTTTTTTCTGCTTGTTTGTGCGCGTCCGGCGAGGCTGGCGTTTGATTCGCAGATCCGTCTGCGACGCATTGCCACGGGATTTGCGCTTGGACTTGCCGTCACGCAGATCGGTCTGATGGCCACGACATCAGCGATGCTGATGGGCAGCGGCTCGGGCATGGGGATGCGCGATGTGGCTTCGGCTGCGTTCTTTGTTTCCGGAATCTTCTTCACGGCTGCTTCTTTGGCGTTGTCATTGTTGTTGCGTTTGACTTCGAAGCTTTCCTGGGCTTCGCTCGCTGCGGTTGTTCTGCTTGGCGCGTCGGTTTCTCTGAGCCACGCCGCGTCGCGTATGGATCACCGTCCGCTGCTGCTGGTTCTTACGGCGGGACATCATCTTGGAATGGCTGCGTGGCTGGGGGCGTTGCCGTTTCTGCTGCTGGCGCTTCGGATGAGCAGCGATCCGAGAGTCTCGCGACAAATGGCACGACGATTCTCCACGATGGCTTTGATCAGCGTCGGGCTTCTGGTGTTTGCCGGTGCTGGGCTGTCCTGGTTCTACGCAGGTTCGTGGCAGGGGATTTATGGGACCTCATACGGGCTTCTGCTTTCCGCGAAGATTGTTTTAACGGCGCTGATGCTCACGCTCGGGGCGGGAAATTTCTATGTGCTGCGGCGGGCGCAGGTCGACGCCGGGCCTTTGCTGTTCCGGCTGCGGCGGTTCAGCGAGGCTGAGATTGGGCTTGGGTTCACGGTGATTCTTGCGGCTGCATCGCTGACGGCACAATCGCCTTCGGTGGATGAGATGCCGCAGGACATGCTGACCGGCCGTCAGGTGGTCGAGCGCATGGAGTGGCGCTGGCCGAGCTTTCACACGCCTGGGGTTGCACAGCTTGCGCCGCCTACGCCGCTCAGCATTGCAGTTCGCGAGGCGACCTACACCGGCGGCGGCGTGAGCGATGCCAACGATCGTGTGTGGTCGGAATACAATCATCATTGGGCGGGGTTGATTGTCCTGACCGCAGGGCTTCTTGCCCTGATTTCGCGTTTGCCTCGGCAGCGCTGGGCACGCTATTGGCCGCTGCTTTTTCTGGGGTTGTCGATTTTTCTTTTGTTGCGGGCAGATCCCGAATGCTGGCCTCTGGGGCCGCGTCCATTCTGGGCAAGCTTTACGGCGCCGGACGTTCTGGAGCATCGTGTGTATGCGGTGCTGATTGCCTTTTTCGCAGCTTTCGAGTGCGGCGTGCAAACCGGACATCTTCGCTGGCCACAAGCGCGATTTGTTTTTCCCGTGATCAGCGCGGTCGGCGGAGCGCTTTTGCTGACGCACACGCATGCTCTTGGCGAGGGTAGCGATGAGGTGTTCGCGGAGCTGAGCCACACTCCGATTGCGGTGCTGGGAGCGGCGGCCGGATGGGGGCGATGGCTTGAACTGCGGCTGCACGGGTCTGACACGCCGGTCCAGGAATCGCGGCCGCGGAGAATTGCGGCTTGGGTTTGGCCGGTGTGTCTCATCTTGATTGGAATTCTGCTGCTCGACTACCGCGAATCTTAGCTCGCGGGTTCGTCCGTCGGCGCGAACCTGGTTGGATACTCATGGTGACTCGTCGCTTCTTCGATAATGGAAGCGTGGGCAAAGCGCGCAATTTGGATTCGGACAATTCGGGATCAGGCAATTCTCCGTTGATCCGGGAATACCTGACGTATCTGCGGGTCGAGAAGGGATTGCGGCCGCTTACATGCGAGGCTTACGAACGCGACCTCCTGCAATTTGCAGAATTTCTCGATGCTGAGTCGGAGACGCTGCTGGATGGAACGCAGGCTGGGGTTGCAGGATTCCTGGAGCATCTGGCGAAACACAATGTTGAGTCACGGTCGGCGGCGCGGAAGCTCTCATGCCTGCGCGGATTCTATCGGTGGTTGCTGCTGGACAAGCGGATTCACCGGGATCCGACGCTGAATCTCGAATCGCCGTCGACGTGGAAGGTGCTGCCGAAGTCGCTGGCGGTTTCCGAGGTCGACTCGATGATGGAGCGCGCTGCACTGGCCGCCGATCATCCCCAGGCCGATGCGACTGCGCTGCGGGATCGCGCGATTTTGGAGTTGCTTTACGCTGCTGGGCTGCGCGTTTCGGAACTGACCGGGCTGAATGTCGCTGACCTTTCTCTGGATGCCGGGCGGGCATTGGTTCGCGGCAAGGGAGACAAGGAGCGCATTGTGCCGCTGGGGCGCGCTTCGATCGAGGCGCTGGAGACGTACTTGAAGAACGGGCGGCCTGCGCTGGAGAAGAAGTCTGCGAGCCGGCTTTTTCTTTCTGCGCGCGGCGCGCCGCTCAGCCGTGGATGGATTTGGCATTTGGTGAAGCAGAGCGATCACGCTGCGAGTCCGCATATGCTGCGGCACAGTTGCGCCACGCACATGGTGGAGCGCGGCGCTGATCTGCGCACGGTACAGACCTTGTTGGGGCACGCTGATATTGCCACGACGCAGGTGTACACGCACTTGGCGCTGGGACGGCTGAAGGCGGTGCATCGGGAGCATCATCCGAGGGCGAAACGGGTGGGGCCATGAGCGGAGAGAAGGGCGGGACCCAGAGCGAGAACAAGCCTGATGTTGTTCGCTATGTTGACGGCTTCCTCTCGATGCTGGCGGGTGAACGCAATGCCAGTCCGCACACGGTTCGCGCTTATGAGCGCGAGCTGCATGGCTTTGCAGATTTTGTCGTCGGGAAGTTTGGCGCGAACGCGGCCGTTGGCAGTATTGAGCATCAGCATATCCGCGCTTATCTTGGCGAGCTGTACGGGAATGGGTTGTCGAAGGCTTCTGTAGCGCGAGCATTGGCTGCCATTCGGTCGTGGTTCAAGTGGCTGGCGCGCCAGGGGCTGGTGGAACAGAGTCCCGCGGCATTGGTCGCGACGCCGAAGCTGCCGAAGCACTTGCCGCGCGTGCCGACGATCGAGGAGATGAATCGCGTGGTAGAGAGCGCGGCGGATAACTTCGCTGCGTGGCCGGAGCGGGACCGCGTGATCTTTGAGCTGCTGTATGGGTGCGGCATCCGCAACGCTGAGCTGGTGGGGATCGACCTGGGTGATATTCACTGGGCGAACGAAGCGATTCTGGTGAGCGGCAAGGGCCGCAAGGAGCGATATGTGCCGCTGGGCGATGCGGCGGCGCAGGCATTGCGGAGATATTTGCCGCTGCGCGAAAAGATACTTGCAGAGGCGAGAAACGGGGCAGGGAAATCGTCGCCGGCATTGTTACTAAATCTGCGGCTGCGCGGCGATTGCCGGCTGACCACGCGGAGCGTTGGGCGGATTGTGAAGCATATTGCGCTGGCTCATGGATTGCCTGCCGATGTTCATCCGCACACGCTGCGGCATGCTTTTGGGACGCACATGCTGGAAGAAGGCGCCGATTTGCGCGCGATCCAGGAGTTGCTCGGCCACGAGCGACTTTCGACGACGCAGCGCTACACGCAGCTGACGGTGGGGCAGGTAGCCGCAGTGTACGACCGGACGCATCCTAGGGCTAAATGACCGGGGCGAAGTAAGCTTCAGCAGTCCTAACGGGTAGGCGAAGACAAGGCGAAGTGGGGAGTTATTGCCCCGGTTCCTGCGGTGTTTTTCGATTTCCCGAATAATTTGTGTGCGATATTCTTGGCTTCCTATGGCTTCAACGGTCTGGAAGGGCTACATCTCGTTCGGGCTGATCTCGGTGCCGATCCGTTTGTTCGTTGCGGCGCGCGAGCAGCACATCGGCTTCAATCAGATTCATCAGGTCTGCGGCTCGCGCATTAAGCAGCAGACGTACTGCCCCACCTGCGACCGGGTCGTCGAACGCAGCGAACTCGTAAAGGGCTATGCCGTCGACAAGGACAACTACGTCATCGTGTCGAACGAGGAGCTGAAGGCTCTCGAGGCGCAGTCATCGGAGACGATGGAGATTGTGCAGTTCGTGAAGCTGCCCGAGGTCGATCCGCTCTACTACCAGACTTCGTATTTCAGCGTCGCGGAGGATCCGGGACGCAAGGCGTACTCGCTGATCCAGAGGGGCATGCAGGACCTGAAGCTCGGCGCGATTGCGAAGATCACGCTGCATCAGCGCGAACAGATCGTAATGATCCGTCCGTTTGAGAAGGGTCTTGTGTTGCACACGCTGTATTATCCCGACGAAATTCGCGCGGTCGCCGAGTACGACAATCAGCCTGA
>Ga0182015_10002184_pt1 | contig 24241 bp, 24 predicted proteins | sample 712P3MmetaG_FD_120478 | JGI IMG/M metagenome (GOLD analysis project Ga0182015, IMG submission 120478) | Permafrost microbial communities from Stordalen Mire, Sweden - 712P3M metaG | ecosystem: Environmental > Terrestrial > Soil > Wetlands > Permafrost | place: Sweden: Stordalen | collected...
CATCGACGAATGCGCGTCCATCAAGCCAAACCTCTTGACCCGGTTTCTGGTCAATCGGCTGATCCTGAACACCACCCTTGGCAACGAAGTCCAGGAGGAGCTGAGCAAACGCCCGTTTGCGACCTTCCAGACGGCGATCCGTAACCGGCAAGAATACGCAAAGGCGGCACGGCGCGGCATGTCCGCGCTCGAAACCGAGCCGCACGGCCCTGCCGCAGACGAAATCCGCGCATGGATGGAGGAGATCATCGTCGCTCTCAACGAGAGCCATCACATCAGCAGGGAGTCACTGAATGTCGCAGCAAACGGCTAACACCAGTTGGGGCTCGCGCCCTAGCAAGAAAAACACGGCAGCGGCACCAGCGACTGTCGCCACCCTCGATAAGTTCGTAAACGGCGGGCAGGAAGAAACGGCCCGCCTGAATGTCGAAATCCCAAAGGCGCTTCGCGCCCTAGTGAAAGCTCGCTGTGCGATGGAGGGCAGGGAGATCAAGGACGTTGTCACTGAACTTCTGCAACAACGGTTTCCTGAGTAAATGAAGTTGTGAAGCAAAGTTCATAGCTTCACGGCTTCATAACTTCATTTGAAAGCAAGGGAGGGCATGGCCAAAGAGGAGGGGACTTCACGCATGTCGGCGACATCTTTCCGGGGAGGGAAGACATCTGCGTCCCGCAACGCGAGCCGGAATGCTAAAGTGAAACGTGCGCATAACTGCGCTGTGGCGGGCTGGCGGAACTGGCAGACGCAGACGACTCAAAATCGTCCGACCGCAAGGTCATGGGGGTTCAATTCCCTCGCCCGCTACCACTCGCATCGACTCCCGTCAGCTCTACCCTCCTAATTTACACAGTTTATTACACAGTTTCACATCTAACAAATATAACTGCCGTATTGACAGTAGGATGCAGGTATACCTAGGGGACTCAAAATCTGGCGAAGTTCACTCTTCGTGTGGGTTCGACCCCCACCTCGGCCACCAGCCATCCCTATGCCAGGCCCGACCTCAGTGGGTTATATATTACCCATGTTTGGCCATTTTGGTGTATGATATGACTCAGTATGCCTCGCAAAACTCCCGCCATTCTTCCTCGGCTGGCCCGCTTGATGGCCGGCCTTGGCGAGAACATTAAAAAAGCCCGGCTTCGTAGAGCGTCCTCATCCGAAACGCTAGCGCAACGCGCGGGTATCACGCGAAAGACACTGTACCGGGTTGAGCACGGGGATCCCGCAGTAGCTTTAGGGATCTACGCGAGGGTCTTGCAGACATTGCGGCTCGAGAATGATCTTGGGTCGGTTGCCGCGGACGACGCGCTTGGCCGTAAACTCCAGGACGCCAAGCTGGAGCCGAAATCGCGCGCGCCCAAACGGTCAACAAGGGCTGGCGCGCGGTCAACGGAATCGGAGGAATTGCCGTGACACGGCGACTGGACACTGTAGCCGTGTACGCCGACTTGAAGCATTTCGATGAGCCGGTGTTGATGGGATCGCTACGTTGCCAGACGAGTCGGACTGGAGATGTCTTCTCATTCGAATACGAGCCTACTTGGTTGCAGAAGACTGAGGCGTTCGCGTTTGACCCGGATCTCGCATTAGTCAAGGGACCTCAATATCCCGTGCCCGGACGCGCGAACTTCGGCATCTTTCTCGATTCATCGCCCGATCGATGGGGACGCGTACTGATGCAGAGGCGTGAGAACATGCGCGCGCGCCTGGATGGACGCAGGGCAAGGTCTCTCACGGAATGGGACTTCCTGCTCGGAGTCCATGACGAAACCAGATTGGGCGCTCTGCGTTTTAAAGATTCCGACACTGAGCGATTCCTCGACAGCGATGACCACTATGCAGCACCGCCGATCACTTCGCTCCGAGAGCTTCAGGCGGCAAGCCTTCAATTCGAACTGCATGCCGACGAAGAAGAGCACCCCGACTATGAACGGTGGCTGACGCAACTCTTCGCTCCGGGATCGTCCCTAGGCGGTGCACGGCCGAAGGCGTCTGTGAGAGATGAAGAGGGCGCGCTTTGTTTAGCCAAGTTTCCCAGCCGGCAGGACAGGCGTGACATCGGCGCATGGGAACTCGTCGCGCACAGGCTGGCGGCTAAAGCCGGAATCAAAGTTCCCCAGACTCGAGCACTGCGCGTGTCCGAGGATGCTTACACGACCTTCCTCGCAAGGCGATTCGATCGCACCCCGCAAGGCCGGCGATTAGCGTTCGTGTCGGCGATGACGCTCACCCAGCGGACCGACGGCGAGGCTGGCGCAAGCTATTTGGAACTCGTCGATCTGCTGCAATCCCAGGGTTCGAATACTCACCACGATTGCATCGAACTCTTTCGGCGAGTCGTATTTAGTATCCTCATCCACAACACGGACGATCACCTTCGAAATCACGGATTCTTTATCGGTGAGCAGGGTCTCTCGCTGTCGCCCGCATACGATATTAATCCTTCGAACGACCGCAGCGAACTCTCGCTAGCGATAAACGAAGTCGATACTGCCTGTGATGTTTCAATTGCCTTGGAGGCGCGCGCTGATTACGGTCTGTCGAAAATCGAAGGCGAGCGTGTGCTTGCGGAAGTCACCACAGCGGTAGCGTCGTGGAGGGCTGAAGCGACGGAGCTTCGCATTCCAAGAGCAGAGCAAGACCTCATGGCTGCGGCATTCGAGCCGTGATTACGATTCAGACCACCAGCACCGGGTTAGTGCTCACCCGCGAATGGTTTGCCCGAACGACTTCCAGCAGGGTATAAACTAAGTCCATAGCTGATGGTCTTCCGTTTCTTAGCATTCCTAGCGGCAATAGGCATGATATCTGCAGCGCATGCTGCGCCACAAGAATACCGTTTCTGCCCAGATTTGGGCGTATATATCTTTGTCGGTGGGACCGGCGGTTTCAATGCACTCCGTAATGGCGATCTGATCAAAGCGCTTCTCAAATCCGGTCACGTGGGGCTCTACCAGCATGCCAATGCGATAAACGCAGCCGAGCAAACACCAGGCCTTATTCAATCCATCGAAGAAGTGTTTAGCGGGACCGGACCAGGCGAAGCCGAACTGGGGCAGGTGGGATGGAATTATTTCACGCTTCCCCCAAGCTACGACTACTATCAGGAGCAGTATATACAAAATGGCCTTCGACCCTCCGAAGCCAATGTGAATACGCCCTCTGATGCAGTTGCTCCTGGACAATTGGAAGAAGATATCGAGCAGTGGAAAGAATACGTGGATGCCGCCAGAACGGTGGGTATCAATTCAGTGGCCCCGGTAGTAGCTCCAAATGCCGCGGACGAACCAAAGCTCGGGGAGAACGTCTTTGCGACTAATCCGTACTATGCGCTGGAGCGGGCCGAGGCGCTGTACGGCAAGGCAATCGCGTTCGACGTTCCGCCACATTTTTTTCTGACCGGCGGCAGTGGCCCCGGCTATCAGAAGTTCATCATGCAAGCGATTCAGTGGGGGAATGCAAATGGCCTGCGAACCACAATGTTGCTTTCCCCATACCCGTGGCCTGTGAATTCGGCTGGCCAGCTTGAGACCTTCAGTCAATTCACCGGCAATACGTTTAGTCGAGATACCCAAGAGTTTGTGAGCCGTCTGGCAAAAGAACATACGGTTCCCTCCGAATGGGCGGTAGACAATTATGAAGATACTTATCCGGATGACGGACCTGCCATGGTGCCCGAAACGGTCCGGAACACCACTACTGAGGTCGGTCTTTGGTTGACCAGGAATGCGCCGGTCTATGTGCATAGCGGTGATAGTGAAGGCGTGATCTGTTTTCCACCCCCGTAAATTCTCAGCGAAACCTTCGATTGGCAACTCGTTTCTTGACCCCTTTCTTCCGTTGCGGACGGCGGGGCCGTATTCGCCGCTCGTTCAATTTACGGAGGACATCCGCGTGGGCCACCATGGCTTTCTTGATTCCATCGCACATGGCGTCCCAGATTTGCTCCGAAGTCATGCTATACGCCGCGCCCCGCATAAGATGGTTGTGAATCAGGGCGGCCTCGTAGAGCAGAGCCCAATGTCCGATGTGCGTCCCGACAAAGAAGTCCGCCAATGAGTCGCACGCCTCGCTAAAATCGCGCTTTCCGTCGCCCACCAGCTCGGCCCAAGTCCGAAGCAGGGCCTTCGTCGTACGCGCGAGTTTCGGGGCGCACAGGTAGCGCTCCGTTTGGCGCTGGAACTGCTGCCATTCCTGAATGTCCATCTCCCTTTTCAGCAAGGGCGCTACTGCTTCGTACTCTCCCGTTATCTTCGCTAATGTGGCGTTGAACTCCGCGCTGTCGTTGTGCTCTTTCATAGGTTCAAACCCTCGGTGTGATGGTTCGACGAGGCGCGACGGCCTGGTTGGTGAGTCTATCCACACGGCAAGCGCGCGTGTGGGCCTGTTTATTCTACCGCTTCTTCGCTGCTAACTTCCCGGTTGGTGGTGGGCTACTTTGAAAATCGTGCCCCGTAAGCAGCCTCAGGCGTGCCCGAGCCGTGCTCCTTGGGAGGTGTATACTGCTCGTAGGAGACTGCACATGGAAGCGGCCATATTTGTAGCCATATTTGTAGCCGTATTTGTAGCCATTTTCCTTGCGTTAATCAGTGCCTTTGATCTGGACGGAAAGCGAAGAAGAGCCGCGCGGGATAGGCGTATCGCTGAGTATAAGATGAATGCAAGACTCCTGAGACTCGACATTTGATGCGTTCCTAAAGGCTCTCCTCAGCTCCCGGTTGGTCTTCAGATTACCAGCACCTGGTGATCCGGACACTCCAGCCGCACGTGCTGGTACAGCGTGTCGATCAAATCGGACACGCCGTGCTGAGCAAGAAACGGCAGGATCGAGTAATAGCGCTCCTGCAAGTGCTTGTCCGGGAAAATCAGCCCCGACATGTAGCTCGTATCGGCGTCGGCGCGCTGGTTGCGGTTCAGTGTTTCGCGCGCGGCCTTGCGCTCCATCTTCGAGAGCTGGTAGGTGATCTTTGCCAGGCTCTTGTTGGCGGCCGCGGCCAGCGTCGCGTCGAATGCAGCCAGATCATCGCGCAAGCGTTCCACCGAATGCGAAACCGTGCGGCGAACCTCGCTGAACTCCTGAGTCAACGCGGGCGGGACCAGCTTCTGGGCGACCGCATCGCGCACGCCGTCTTCGCCACGGAAGAAGCCCGGAACGGTGAGTCCATAGCGCTCCATCAATTTGGCGGTGCGCGCATCCAACAATGTGAATCCACTGCGCGAGACCATCACCGGCATCCGGCTCAGCAGTTCCCGATAGAGCACCTGCGACTGCGCCATGTATGCCAATTCCGCGGGTCCGCCGACGTACGCGACAGTGGGCAGCACGTAGTCCTGCACCACCGGCCGTAACAACGCATTCGGCGATAATTGTTCCGCGCGATCGATCAGCTCCGCCGCCGAATACTTCTTCTCCTTGGCCGCGTACTCGCCGTTCTGCCGGCGTAGAGTCGCTCGACGCTCGCCGTCCAATAAGAACACCAGCGATGTTTTCGCTTCCACGTGCACCTGCGCGTGATACCCCGCCGCTTCCAACGCCTTTCCGCGTTCGATCAACTTGGCGTGCAGGCTTTCGTCCTGCCGCACGGCTTCTTGCAACAAGGGCGCGGCCAACCGGCGCACCGATTCATCCAAAGGATCGACGAAGAGCAAGCCACGGCCAGCGAGCAAGCGCTCCAGCAACGCGCGGAAAGCCCGGCCGAAAGTCGCGCCAGCCGGATATGCCGCGCCGGCCATTTCAGCGACTTCTTCGCCATGCGGAAAACCCGCCAGAGCTTCACGCAGCCGATCCACCGGAGGCGCCGCGATCGGAATTGCACCTACGGGCCGTTCCGGCGCGCCATCCGCGCTGACGCTCAGCTGAATCGGACGATGATCCGGACCGAATACGAACGCATGGCTCACTTCGGCGACGTCGTGGTCCTCGGTTGCAAGCCAAAACATCGGGACCGCGGGGATGCCCTGCTCGCTCAATTGCGCGGCCAGTCGAACAGCGGTCAGAGCTTTGTAAATGGTGTAGGCCGGTCCTGAAAATAGCCCCACCTGCTGCCCGGTCACCACCGCCAAAGTTCCGGGCCGAGCCAGCAGGTTGAGCGAAGCGCTTTCGCCGTTGCTCGCGCGCAACGCGGCTACCAGCGCCCCACGGCGGTCGTCGGAATAGGCGATCTGCTTCGCAGCGGCGGCGTAGCTCCGGCTATCGTGCGGATTGTGTGCATAGAACGGTGCGACCTTGTCGAAGTGGTACTGAAAATCGGCAAAAAGCGCTGAGTTATGCGGGATTTCAGTGTGTCGAAGACAGGCCGACTCCATCATGAGCAACGTTCCAAGCGTAGCAGATGCGCCGGGGTGGCCCAAAGTTTCTGACTTCGGGGAGCCGAGGCATTTCAGTTAGAGTCACTTCGGTTAGAATCAAGGTTCGGACATCTTCATGGACGACCAAGAATTCAAGAACCGGGCCGAGCAGTCGCTGCAGGCGCTATATCGCCGGCTCACGGCCGCTTCCGACGGCGCTGAGTTCGAAGCTGATTTCAACTCGGGCGCGCTGGCCATCGAATTCGAAGATCCGCCCGGCAAGTTTGTGATCAGCCCCAACGCGCCGGTTCATCAGATTTGGGTCTCGGCGCATTCCAAGAGCTACAAACTGGATTGGGACAACGTGGCGGGCGATTTCGTATTGCCATCCAGTGGCCAGACGCTGACTGAGTTGATCCAGGACGCGATTACAAAACAACTGGGAGCCGAAGTCTCGCTGTAAATGCCAGGCGTCTATATCTCCTATCCGTTTTGCGCGCAAAAGTGCACGTATTGCAACTTCGCGTCGGGAGTTTTTCCGCGTGAGTTGGAACCTCAGTACGTGAATGAGCTTGTGGCGGAGATCGCCGCGCATCGTTGGGCCTGGCAACCCGAGACGGTCTATTTGGGAGGCGGAACACCCAGCGGAATGGCGACCGGCGGTCTGGATCGAATTCTAGCCGCGGTTCCTGGGCGAGGACGCTGGCAAGAAGCCACGATCGAAGTCGCGCCCGGCACCATCACGGGCGAGCGCGCGGCCCGGTGGGTAAGCGCCGGAATCAATCGAGTCAGCCTGGGCGTGCAGTCCTTCGTGCAGCGCGAATTGGCGCGGACTGGCCGCAAGCACAGCGCGGAAATCGTGGAGCGCGAAGTGGCCGTGCTCCGAACTGCTGGCGTTACGAACATCAATATCGATTTGATCGCCGGCCTTCCCGGCCAATCGCGAGCTTCCTGGCAAGAGTCGCTCGCGTGGATCGAACGACTGGCGCCGCCGCACGTCTCGGTCTACATGCTCGAGATCGATGCGGACAGCCGTCTCGGAAGCGAAGTGCTGCTCAATGGCAAGCGCTACGGCGCGCCGGATGTGCCAAGCGACGAGCTGACTGCGGAGCTTTATGAGACCGCGGTCGCGGAACTGGCGCGCATGGGAATCGAGCGCTACGAGATTTCGAATTTTGCGCGGCCTGGTTTCGAGTCGCTGCACAACTTGAAATACTGGCGCTTGGAACCGTACGCCGGGTTCGGCGCGGATGCGCACTGGTTTGACGGCGCGGTGCGCGGCCAGAATATCGAATCGCCCAGCGAATACGTTTCTAAGACGCAGAGCGGCGCATCGCCTTGCATCGGCGAGACGCCCGCCAATCCGGCGGAGGAGCGCTTTTTTATTGGACTGCGCCTGACGCAAGGCGTTCTCCTTCAACCAGAGGAGTGGCAAAAGTTCGAGCGGCCGATCCAGCGCTTCCTCGCGGACGGCTTGCTGTCGCGCGACCGCGAGCGATTGCGGCTGACCGATCGCGGCGTGCTCTTTTCGAACGAAGTTTTCGCGGAATTTATCACATGATCGATCTGAGAAGCGACACCGTTACACGTCCCACGCCCGCCATGCGGCGCGCCATGGCGGAGGCCGAAGTCGGCGACGACGTCTATCGCGAAGACCCAACGGTCAATCGTCTGGAAGAACGAGCAGCCGCGATTATGGGTAAGGAGGCTGGCCTCTTCGTGCCCACCGGCACCATGGGCAACACCATCGCGGTGAAGATTCATACCGATCACGGCCAGGAAGTGATCTGCGAATCACGCGCGCATGTGCTCGATTGGGAGCTCGCGATGCTGGCCTGGTTCTCCGGCTGCCTGCTCCGGCCGGTTGCAGCGAGCGATGGAATCTTACACTGGAGGGATATTGAGGCCGCCATCCGTCCCAAGAGCGCGCATTCCGCACCCACGACGCTGGTCGAGATCGAGAACACGCACAACATGGCGGGCGGCGCGGTCTATCCCATGGATGTCTTCGAAGACATCTGTGCCAACGCGCACGATCGCGGCCTGAAGGTGCACCTGGACGGCGCTCGAATTTTCAACGCCGCTTGCCATTTGAACCGCCCGGTGCGCGATCTCGCGGCTCCAGCCGATTCGGTGATGTTCTGTTTATCGAAAGGGCTCGGCGCGCCGGTCGGATCCATGCTGGTGGGAAGGGCCGAAGCGATCGATCGCGCGCGCGGCTACCGCAAACGGTTGGGCGGCGGCATGCGACAGGCTGGAGTGCTGGCGGCGGCGGGGCTCATCGCGCTGGAAGAAATGCCGCATCGGTTGGGAGAGGATCACGCCAACGCGCGATTTCTTGCGGGCGAGCTGGCGAAGCTCGCGGGAATCCAGATCGATCCGGCGCGCGTGCAGACCAACATCGTGATCTTCGACGTTACCGGCACCGGTCTCGCCACCACTGCGCTAACTCTCGCGCTCAAAACCCGCGGGTTGCTGATGAACGGCATCAATCCACGCCAGATGCGCGCCGTGACGCATTTCGATGTCTCGCGCGAGCAATGCGCCACGGCCATCGCGGCCATTTCCGAAGCACTCGCCGCGAAGCGCTAGCTCTCCGCTGTACCGCTCACCCGCCGGTCCAAGGGTTGAGGACATCAACTCCGAGCGGCAGATGGGTTGCGGCTGAAATCAAGGTCATCCGCCTTGCCGCTTACAGCTTCGAATACCTCCCGGAGGCTTCTGCCGGGCTCCGCCTGGAGTGGAGGCGGCGGGCTAGATTGAGGGCTTCGAAGATCACATCTTCGGCATCCTTAAAACGCGCCGCTCCGAAGACGCTGATTGATGAGCGCCTCAACTTCGGGTCTGGTGATCTGAATCGTCATGGAAGTTGCCTCCTGCTTCATTATCACCCGTCTGCCTTACCTCAACCCAACGCGCCCGCCGTTGACTGCGTCATCATAAGTAAGTGGACCTCTGGCCGCGCTTACTGAAGTTTTACCTGCTCGTGCTGTGCTGCCTGGTTCCCGTTCTGGGCCAGGACCCTCCGCCAGCCCCGCCGGCAATATCTCCACCGCCGACCACGGAACCCCCGGAGGCGCAGGCGCCAGGCGTGATCCAAGGAACCGTCCTGAGCGGCGGGACGGGACAACCGCTGCGTCGCGCGCAAGTGGTGCTGAAGCCGGCTGACCCGAAAGCCAGCTCAATCTTTCAAACCACCGATGATAGCGGCGGATTCTCGTTTCCCAAGGTAGCGACCGGGCGTTACACCATCACGGTCCAGCGCGATGGCTATCTCCCGCTTTCGGCCGGCCGCATCGGCTCCTACAAGATGCCACCGATCTTCACCGTTCAATCGGGCCAGACCATCAGCTCGTTTGTGTTTACCATGACGCCGTCGGGAGTGGTCAGCGGCAAGGTGAAATTCGACGACGCCGAGCCGGCCGTCAGCACAACCATTCAGCTCTTTCGCTCCTATTACGATCGCGGACGTCACGGCTACGCCGCAGCCGCCAGCGCACGCACCGATGATCGCGGCGAGTACCGCCTGCATGGTCTGGAACCGGGCTCGTATTACGTCGCCGCTTTGTATCAGGCACCGCCCAAGCCGTCCGGCGCTGAACCGTTGGAGCGCACCGACGCGAATGGCAATCCCCTGCCCGAGCTCAGCTACGCGGTCACGTTCTTCCCGGAAGCTCAAAAGATGTCCGACGCGGTTCCGGTGAAGATCGCACCTGGCCAGGAAGTGGCCGGCATCGATATTTTCCTGACCTTGGTACACACCGTGCGCGTTCGCGGGCGCGTGATCGGCGGACTCAAAGGGGGCGTCATCGCGAGCCCGAACGTCACGCTGCGATGGAATGATCCGGACAACACCGCGTCGGTGAACGCGCCCATCAATGTCACTCTCGACAAGGATCAGAACTTCGAGATTCAGGGCGTGACCACTGGACCATATTTGCTGATGGCCTCGGGCGTGGAGGCGGGCGTCACGCTGACGGGCCGGCAACCGCTCAATGTCGGCGACGCGGACGTGGCCGATGTCGATGTTGTCGTCGACGCCGAAAGCATGTGGAGCGGCAAGATCCGGATGGATGGAGACGACACCAATACGCCAACGGGGCTGCCTCCGGGACTTGTGGTTTCGTTGCAGCCACGCCGGCCCATCACATCGCCCACCCGCGCGCAAGTTTCCGAAAACGGCGAGTTCAGCATTCCGTTTGTGTCGGGTGAGACTTATGATCTGTACGTCACCAACGGCCCCAGCGATTCCTACGTGAAATCGGTGCGTGTGGCCAATGCTGAGCAGCTCGACCAGGGTCTGGCGGCTTCCTCCGGCGGGGTTCCGACCGCGTTGGAGGTGATTCTTGGAGCGCGCGGAGGCCAAGTATTGGGCCGGGCCGTGACCGCCGATCCCAAGGTGGTTGCCAGCGGCGCCACCATCGCGTTGATTCCCGATCCTCCGATTGGCCGCGTCCAAGCCTACCAGACCACGCAAGCGGACGAATATGGCAATTTCTCCCTGCAAGGGCTCCCGCCCGGCAAGTACCTGCTGGTGGGTTGGTTGGATCAGGCTCCGTGCGACATCTACAATCCCGACGATTTCGTGGCTTGTCAGGCTCAGGGAGCCAGCCTCACGATCGCGGAAGGCGAAGAACGAAGCGCCCAAGTGACGGCGAATTAGCGGTTTAGGGGCACTTATGCTTTTCGTCTCAGGGGCCGATAGACGTGTGGAGTGTCAGACCGAAACGAGCAATTGGCTCAGCGCGCCGCCCTGAGCCTTCAGCAAGACGCCGATATTGCGCGTCGTTCGTTGGCCGGCATATGGGCCGGTCTGGGTCTGGTGGAGTTTGCTCTTTTGGCGGGGCGCTATTCGGAAGGCCACGTGCTCGCTGTGACACTGTTCGCGGTCTCCACGCTGGCCGCCTGCCTGGCACGCCTGTTTCTCATCCTCCGCAAGAATCAGACTTATCCCCGCAACCCGCGCGGCTGGCGAGTTGCGTTCTGCGCATGCTTACTTTGCTTTTCCAGCGCCTGGGGCCTGTTGAGCAGTTACAGCTACATCTCCTATGGGTTTGCAAATTGGAACTCGCTGCTGCTGACCTTCTGCGTTCTGGCAATCAGCTTCGGGGCGATTGTCTCTCTTACACCACGCCCACTGTATCTCTACTGCCATGTCCTGCCCTTGTTGGTTCCGCCCATCGTGGTGGATCTTTACCTAGGCGGTCAAGGCTCCGGAGGCGGACAAGGCGCTGGAGGAGGACAAGGCTATGGAATGGCGCTCATCAATCTCGTTTGCCTGACGTTCTTGCTGGCGCAAGGCAGGCAGATCAGCGCCCAATATCGCAAAGCGATCGAAGACCGCCGGCTGCTGGAATCCGCCAAGAAGTTGGCAGAGGCAGCCAACGAGGCCAAAAGTAATTTCCTGGCGAACATGAGCCATGAGTTGCGGACGCCGATGAACGGGATCATCGCCATGACAGAACTGGCGCTGGAGACCGAGCTCTCCGCCGAGCAGCGCGATCTGCTGGAGACCTCACGCAACTCCGCCGGTTCCCTGCTCGGCCTGCTCAACGACGTCCTGGACTTTTCGAAGATGGACGCCAAGGGAGTGGAACTGGCCGATGTCTCGTTCGACGTCCACAGGGTGATCTCGGAAACGGCTCGCGTTTTTGAAATCCAGGCCGGGCAAAAGGGCTTGGCGCTCACCTGCGAGATCGCCTCCGACGTTCCCACTCACGTGATCGGCGATTCGGCGCGCCTGCGCCAGATCCTGGTCAACCTGCTGGGGAATGCTCTCAAATTCACGCCGGACGGCAGCGTATCGGTACGCGCGGAGGTGGAGTCGAGAAGCACACACGAGGTCCAGATTCATTTTGCCGTGAGTGACACCGGCATCGGCATTCCGAAGGATAAGCAGCGCGTCATCTTCCAGCCCTTCGCACAAGCCGATGGATCGATGACCCGTAAGTACGGAGGCACGGGCTTGGGTCTTAGCATCTCGCTGCGCCTGGTGGAGTTGATGCACGGAAGTCTGTGGGTTACGAGCGAAGCCGGGAAGGGCAGCACTTTTCACTTCTCGGCGCGCTTTGGTCTTGCGCCCGCCGAGCAGACCGCAACGGCAGGTGAGCGGGCCGGCGTGTGGACCCTCGCCACACCTGGAAGTCACAGCCTCTGAGAAAAAACCTTTCAGAGGCTTTCTCCAGTTATTCCTAGCGGTTCGCGAATAACGCCACGCCGATTTAGAGCATCGCTGCCCAGAATTATTGGAGCACGTTGTACACTCCAACTGCCGGAATGCAGGAACTCCACTCTGAAATCGACTTTCCCAGGCCCGGTCTCGGATGGCTGGCTGCGCCCGCCGAACGCAGCCCAGAGTTTTTCCCAACGTTCGCCCGGGTCTCAGCCGCCATTCAAACCATTTTGCGAGAGCGGATTCCGGCGCACTATTTCGAAAACCCGCGGAGCTTCGCTAACGTAAAGACGGCCTATCCAATGCTTGTGTATCAAGCCAGCCGACCTTTCCGCGGAAAGATGCGGAGCGAACTCAGCTACGATGTTTTGAATCCAACCACGTTAGCCGCGTTCTTCCGAACCGTTCGGCCGGTATTCGGCGGCGTGCTGGAGGCGGCCAGGATCAGGTTGCTATCAGAAGGCGTGAACGAACTGGCCGTCATGTACGACGGTGGCCGCGCCAACGCGATCCTGCAGTCCGTGCAAAAGTGGAGCAAGAGCCGCAAGTGCCTCTACGTACTGATCCGCGCTGAAGGGGTCCTGGTGAACACGCTGATCGATCTGGCTGGATTGGGAAGCCTCCCGGAGAAACAGCAAGCGCGGCGGGTGGCGTCATTCCAAAAGAAGTGGCGATTTCAGCTTCGCCGGATGTATCCGGGAACGGACTTCACGTGGCTTGCTTCTGAACTCTTGGATGCTGCTACCCAGGCGCTTTCAGAGCCGCAAGAACCGCTTGCTCACGCGCGCGGCTCAGATTTCGCAGTTACCGAGCCGCGACCGTAAGGGAGCCGGGGCCATCATACCGAACGAAATCGGAGCGATTCAATGTGAGCAGGCGTGAGAGTTCATAGATGAGGAATCACGGCGCGTGAGACGCAACAGGATATTGGTATCGAACAGATACCCGGTCGCCACGCTAATCGTGGTCCTGGTAGATCGTCTCGCGAGAGAAGGTCTCGCCCGGCATTAGAGGGATCTTGTCGGAAAACTGTGTAAAGGCCTGGAGCCAGTTGTCGAATTCCTCCGGCGCAAGCTTCTTAGCCTGGGATGGCGCGACTGATAATCCGATTGCTTCTTCCCGTTCGACCCGTTCGGCTAAAGCTTGCTCGACGATTTGAGCGGGCGACTGGTCCGGATGAGACTATTCCACAAAACCCAAGCTCCGCAGCGTAGCCGCGGGCTCGCCGTCTTTTTCAAAGAGACCGACATCGACGGTCGCCTTTTGATGGCCCCGGACCAGCGCCACGCCGTAGGGAGCGGTGGCAAACTTGAAGATCCCGCGCAACAAATCGACATCGCTCGAGGTTCCGGCCTTGAAACCTGTGTCATGCAGAAATGAGGCGGCGTATTGCGGCGTATCGATTGGAATCGATACGACCTTGGTGTCCTTCCAATTCAGCTTCGCCATTTTCCGCGCGGCCGCCTCGCAATGCGGGCAGGTGGGATCGTAGAAAAACAGGAACGTGTTCCCCTCCTGCAGAGACACGGGCTTGCCGTCGACGGTGATGGACGCTGGAGCCTTCAGGCCCGACTCTCGCGCATTGTTCACGCCGAAAGAGACGCCGGCAAAGACCACCACCGCGCCCAATATGACCAGTGCGCCACGGAGATTCTCCGAGCTGCGGGCCCAGATCCCGGCCAGGGCCGCCATCAGCAGCATTGCGCCATCCTCGAAAAAGAAAGCCGGGTTGATCGCACGCTTTACCAGTGGGAAACAAGTGCAATCCTTGCCGACCAACGTGCCGTAGTTGGCTCCAATGTAAACCATGAAGACGACTAACAGGAGGCCGAGCAGCAAAGCGCCCCAGCGGCGAAATCGCGGGACCAGGATCAGAACTGCTCCAACCATTTCCCCGATGCCCAGTGCAAGCGCGCCCGGTAAGGCAAGAGCGCCGGATACGCGAAATTCTTCCAGCATCTGGGACCAGCGGAACGGATCGGTGAGCTTCCAAGCTCCTGAGGCGAAGAAGAGGATCGCCAGAAGCACGGCGCAAACGCCGCCAATGGCCTTTTTCCAGGCTGGCAAATCAACGCTAACGAGATCCAGGCCTAGGTGGGCTGGGTTCGCTGTGGTGTCGGACATAGATACTCCATTTTACTCTGCCTTCGTGGCCGCGAAGAACTGGCGGGCGGTTTCCACCGTGCGAGCGATGTCCTGCTCGCTGTGGGCGGCCGAGACGAATCCGGCTTCGAACTGCGACGGCGCCAGGTAAATCCCGCGATCCAGCATCCAGTGGAAGAATTGGCGAAACCGGCCGGTATCGGCGCGTTTGGCGGATTCCCAATCGGTCACCGGTCCGGGTGTGAAGAAGAAGGTGAACATCGAACCCACGCGGTTTACGGTGATCCCATCGGGCACGTCTGCGGTCAATTGGGCCGCCCTGTCCTCGACAATTTCATAAACCTCGGGATGTGACTTCAAATATCGCAACATGGCGATTCCGGCGCTGACCGCCATCGGATTGCCGGACAGCGTGCCAGCCTGATAAATCGGCCCGGTCGGTGCGATTTTGCTCATGATGTCGGCCCGGCCACCGTAGGCCGCAAGCGGCAGTCCGCCGCCGGCGATTTTGCCCAGCGTCGTCAGATCGGGCTGGATTCCGAAGCGTTGCTGTGCTCCGCCGAGCGCTAATCGAAACCCCGTCATGACTTCGTCGAAGATCAGCAGCGCGCCGTGCCTGGCCGTGATGTCTCGCAGAGCCTCTAAGAACCCGTCGACCGGCGGCACGCAACCCATGTTGCCAACCACGGGCTCGACGATAACAGCCGCGATCTTGTCGCCATGCGCTTGAAACGCGGATTCCACTGCCGCGATGGAATTGAACGGCAAAGCGATGGTCGTGGCCGCGAATGCTTCCGGCACACCCACGGTGTCTGCAATGCCGAGCGTCGCCATTCCCGAGCCGGCCTTCACCAGCAGAGAATCCACGTGGCCGTGATAGCAGCCTTCGAACTTGATGGTAAGGTCGCGGCCGGTGAATCCGCGCGCCACGCGCAGGGCGCTCATGGTCGCTTCGGTCCCGGAATTGACCAGGCGCAGCATCTCGACGGAAGGCACGCATTCGTGAATCAGTTCGGCGAATTCGACTTCCCGCTCGGTTGGCGCACCGAAACTGGTTCCGATCGCGAGCGCTTCGCGTAGCGCGTCCATCACAGGCGGAAAGCAGTGGCCCAGGATCAGCGGTCCCCAGGATAGGACGTAATCGATGTATTCGTTGCCATCGACGTCCCACATGCGCGAGCCCTGGCCGCGGGCGATGAATGGGGGCGTCCCGCCCACGCCTCGAAATGCGCGAACGGGTGAATTTACGCCGCCCGGAATCAGGTTTTGAGCGCAGGCAAACAGTTCTTCGGATCGGGAGCGGTTCATGGCGGCGCTGCTACGCTTGGGTTTTCTCGGGAATCACCTTTTGCAAGAAAAGATTCATGATCACTTCCTGCATGGTGCCGTTCAGATTCTTGAACAATCGGCCCTTCAAGTCAAGGTACGGCTGGGTGCCCGCGAAGAGGTCTTCAATCAAGGACTGGAAGCGGGGACTGCGGCGAATAAAATCGATCATGCGCGCTGGAACGGTGCTGAACAAGAACCGGCCGAGGAAAACGCGTTTCGCGAGCGTCGCGCCAAACTCCAAGTCCGCGGTAAAATCGCGGCGCAGCAAATTGCGATAGGCCTGGGCTCGCTCGGCCAGCGAGTGCGAATCGCTCATGACCACTTGGCTCGCCAAATCGCCCGACCGCATCGCGTAGTAGAGGCCTTCGCCAGTGATTGGATCAACCAACCCTCCGGCGTCGCCCACCGCCAGCCAGCCGTCTCCCGCCAGACGATTATTCTTCCAGCCGGAATGCTCGAGGGAAGGCAGCATGTGGCCGTAGAAGGAAGCGTCCTTGTAGGAGATGCCCTTCTCGTTCATGTAGCGTTCCAAGCGCGTCCGCAGCGAATGTGCCGGTTCGCCCTTGCCGCAGATGCCCACCGACAGATGGCCGCAGCGCGGGAACACCCAAATGTAGCCCTCCAGATTAGGCAGGAATTGGATATCAATGTGATCCTGCGCCGAGGGCACAAAGTACCCCAGCGCGTACATGGTGTCGGCCGCGGTCCACTCGGTTCCCACGTTGCGCAGCGAATTGCGCGCGCCCGTCGCCACAATGCAGAAGTCCGCCTCAAGTATCCCGTGCTGCGTTTTGAGACGCCATCCACGGCCGCCGCGATCGATTCCGAGTACGCGCGTCTTTTCCAATTGCGCTCCGGCTTGTTCGGCGCGATCCAGCAGCATGCGGTTGAGGTCCATCCGCGAATAGATCAGCAACGGCCGGCCGAGATCCAATCTAACGGCGCCGGCTCGCGGAGCCGCGAGACAAGTCTCATTGATAATCTTTTTCGGAACGCTATTCTCCAGCAAGAACGGATAGCGGGAATATGCTTTGTACGTCAGCCCGCCGCCGCATGGTTTTTCCCACGCCAGTTTCTCATCCAAGACCACCGTATCCATGCCGGCTCGCGCCAGGCGTTCCGCCGCGAAGGCGCCAGCGGGACCGCCACCCAGGACGGCAACTCGTTTCATACGGATAATCTCACCTTTGCTGAGTGGTCGAATCAGAACTAACGGAGGGATGGCCAGGCGGCAGAGCCGGCATTCCGTCCAGCGATCCCGGCAAAGTTCCCTGGCCGGGCACGCTATTCACTGCAGGCCCGCTCGCACCGTGCGATGCGCCGGATCCCGTGCGGCCCTTCACCACCCACTGGCCGCCCTTGCGCTCCAGCACATATTGCATGGTCATGCCCGCTGCCGGGGAGCTGTTACCCTTGGCCTGGAAATGCACTTCGGCCGTAGCTTCGTCCTGATGAGAGCTGACCGACGTCACGCTCACGTCCATGGCCAGCAGATCAGATCGCTTCGACAAGTAGGTCATGACGCCTTGGCGTACAGCGTCCTGGCTGTTTTTCTCGCAGCCGCAAAGCAGAACGATGCCGAGAGCGGCAGCCGCGATCAGGCTCGGACGAATCACATATCGATTATAGCGGCAGCGAGATTACCCGCGTGCCCATCGGCGGCGGAGGGCGATTCCCAAGAGCGAAAGCGCGACCAATCCGACGCTGGCTGGCTCTGGGACCGCCGCGGTGCTGGCGCTGAAGCTAACATTTTCGGCTCCAGAGATTACGAGCGTGCCCAAGCTGGTGGTAAAGGTTCCGACCGCGGCAAATGGCGCTCCCGTCTCTTCCAACGGCCCCAAGGAAGTCGCCAGATTCCAAGGTTCAAAACCGGTGTTCCCAATAGTTATGCCTGCCGTGTCGGGGAGATTTATAATACCGGCAACACCGACGAGTGGGTCCACTGCGGCCTCAACCGGTTCCGTGAAATCAGCGGTCGTAAAGCCAGCGATAGAGATGGAGGTCGAAGAAGCTTCGTCGACCAGAACGACCGAAGCAAACGTCGTGATGTCGGCCGTGTTGCCGTCGAGAACAAACGTGAACGCTTTATCCAAGAACGGAGTACCGTCCAGGGTGCCGGAGAGGTCTCCAGTCATCGTGTAAGTGATCGGTCCCGCCGCCAGCGGCAACGTCAGACAGAAGGCCATGAACGACCCAGATACAAAAACCTTCATAGAATTCCTCACAATAGCTCCTTCGGTGTACCAATATACACCAGCTGTCTCTTCTGGAAACACGTGTGCCGCAATTGTCAGTTCTAGTACCGAGAAGCTGCCACGGAAGGGTTCGTGAACGTTACCCGCGTACCCATCGGCGGCAGAGGGCAATTCCAAGCAGCGAGAGCGCGACCAATTCGACGCTGGCTGGCTCTGGGACCGCCGCGGTGCTGGCGCCGAAGCTAACATTTGTGGCGTCAGTGATGGCCAGCACGCCCAAGGTAGTGTCCAAAGTTCCTTCAATCGATGCGCCGCCGGAGGCGTCTAACGGCCCCAGCGAAGTCGCCAGATTCCAACCGACAAAACCGGGATTAGCAATGACTATGCCGGCGCTTTCGGTGGAATTCACAATGCCGGCATCGCCCAAGAGCGGAGTCGCGTAGGCGTCAATTCCCCCGGTGAACTCATCGCTTGCAAAGCCGACGATAGAGATGGAGTTCGACGTTGCTTCGTTAATCAGATCGCCCGCCCCGTCAGACGCGACGCCGGCCGTGGTGCCGTCCAGAACAAAGGTGAACGCGGCATTCGAGAAATCGACCCCGTTCAGGCTGCCGGAGATGTCTCCAGTCATCGTGTAGGTGATCGATCCCGCCGCCAGCGGCAACGTCAGACACAAGACCATGAAAGACCAACAGATAAAAACCTTCATAGAAACCAAGATAGCTCCTTGACCGTTTCTTAGGTCTAACACAGTTTACATTAAGCCACGGCGTCAGTGAGACGAATGTACGCGTATTGAGGCCCGGTACTAGAGATGTGCGTTGGACCCGACGGAGAGGGTTCCAGTCATCGTGTAGGTGATTGGGTCCGCCGCCTGAGGTACACTAGCCATGTAACGCCGTCTTCCATCGCCTGTCAGTTCACGAGACTAACCCTTGGCGACCGACCTGATCCAGATCGATCAAGACCACCCGCTGCCCGAAGCGATCGAGCGCGCGGCGGCCTACTTGCGGGGCGGCGGCATCGTCGCCATACCCACCGAAGCGTTGTACGTGCTGGTGGCGGATCCGCTGAATTTGCACGCGGTGGGCCGCGTGTTCGCCGCCAAGGGCCGCGAGATCCAGCGGTCGCTGCCGTTGCTGGTCAGCGGTACTTTCATGGCCGAGCAACTGGCCAAGGATCTTTCCACCCGCTTCTACGTTTTGGCACGGCATTTCTGGCCTGGGCCGCTGACGATGATCGTTCCGTCGTCCGCCAAGGTGCCATTGAAGGTGACCGGCAACACCGGCCGCCTGGCGGTTCGCCAATCGCGATCTCGGGTAGCGCACGCGTTGCTCGACTGGCTGGATCAGCCGCTGATCGCCACCAGCGCCAATATTTCCGGCCAGCCCACGTGCCGCAGCGGCATCGATGTATTCGGCGTGATGGATGGCCGCTTGGATCTGATCCTGGACGCCGGGCCGATGGCTGGACCGGGTGCAACTACCGTCGACATTACCGAACCATACTGGAAGGTGATCCGCGAAGGAGCGATTTCAGAAAAGGAAATCGGTGAGTGCCTGAAGGCTGGCGCGTAGCTCAAGGCTGGCCCCAAACTTTGCGCGCCGTTTCCACCACCAGCTCCAGCTTGCGCCATTGATCGTCAATCGATAACAGATTACCGGCCGCCACCGACGCGAAGCCGCACTGCGGACTCAGCGCCAGGTTTTCGAGCGGAACGAAACGCGCCGCTTCATCGATGCGCCGGCGCAAATCATCTTGCGATTCGAGCTTGGCCTCTTTTGTGGTAACCAGGCCCAGCACCACCGTCTTTCCGCGTGGGATCAGTCGCAGCGGCTCGAATCCGCCGGCGCGGTCGCTGTCAAATTCCAGTAGGAACGCATCCACATCCAATCGGGGAAACAGCTCTTCTGCGATCGCTTCGTAGCCGCCTTCCGAATACCAGCGGCTGCGGCTATTTCCTCGGCAGATGTGTAGCGCCACAGTTACCTTGCCGCGAGGACTTCCTTCAATGTGGCGTTGTCTCCCGCGATGGCGCTCGCAAGTTCCTTGCTCGGGTTGACGCCTGCCGCGCGCATGCGATCGCGCTGTTTCGGATCCAGATAATGCGAGTAGTAGGGCGCGTCGAGCTGGATGTAGCGCACCCCTTCCGACACCAACCAGCGCACTTCGTCGCGGACGATGTCCACCAGGTCGCGCAGCAGATCGGCGTGGGTGGGGTAAAACTTATCGGTTACGCCTGGTTTGTAGCTGGCCAGGACAAAATTGGATGGCGCGGGCAGCGTGATCTTGAACGGCCCGCCGGCCGCTCGCTTCAACAGCGGCAGCTCGTGAGCGGTAAGCTTGCGAACCTTGCGAAGCCTGGCGCCGGCAACCTGCGCCGTGCTGCCCTCCGCACCGCCGCCGGGTCCTTTCCAATCGAGCGTGACCTTATCGCTGACGAACCCGTCCACCGCATCCGCCATGTCGGTAAGCCAGGAGCCCCGCCGCATCTCGCCGTCCGAAAAGATGTCGAGGCCGATGGCCCGCTGCTTCTCGATGGCGGCCAGGATGGCCCGGTCTTCCTGCGCGCGTAGATCCTCGACCGTAATTTGTCCCGCGGCCCGTGCGGACCGGGCTGCCAGCAGCTCGGGCGGCCGCAAGAGGCTGCCTAAGTGTTCGGCGCGGAAACGAGTGATCATTGCCTCGCATTGTAACGCGGTCTTGTTACTCAGTTTTTGTTGGCGAGCCGTTCGGCGAGGATTCTGATCAGCAGGAGCGAGGACGAGATCACCAGAGTCACCGTCAACGAGAGCTTGTGTTCAGCGAAGAAGCAGTAAAACGTGAAGGCGAGCGAGGCCAGGAACACCAGGTTGGTCAAGCCAGAGACCGGCCGGCGCCTAACTACGGCTTTGGATTGTTTCGGCACGCTATCGCCGCAAATGTAGCAATAGTCTTCTTCCTTGGTCACCACGCTATGACAATATGTGCATCGGCCCATACCCACATTTAAGGCCCTCAACCTAATTACCGTCGATAGAACACCTGTACTTGGAGGGGTGGGTACCACCGTGGTACTGAGCGGCTCAAAGTACCAGCGCGGGGCGAAGTACTAAACTCAAACGATGGTGGGAGAGCAAGGCCCTTGACTCACGGGCTCAGTTTCGAGAAATTGTCGGCATCGTGGCCGGGAATCAGACTCGGGACGCGAGTCCGCGCTGCGGCGTACATCGCGGCGTTACTGGCGATCAACGTTTATTTCGTGGAGAAGCTCTTCTTCGTGGACTTCACGAACAACATGCAGACCAACGCGGGATCGTTCATGGCGATCAGCCGGTTCATCCTCCAGCATTGGCCGCACCTGGGTTGGTTTCCGTGGTGGTTCGGAGGGGAGCCGTTCGAGAACACTTACTCGCCGATGCTGCCACTGCTGGACGCGGCCATCGCGTGGACCACAGGCAGCTCCGTCCCTCACGCCTTCAACTTTGTCACGGCTTTGTTTTACGTGGCGGGGCCGGTGTGCCTGTTCCTGTTCGCCTGGCGCGTGTCGCGATACCTGGAAAGCAGTTTCTTTGCCGCTCTTATCTTTTCGTTGTTTTCGCCCTGCGTTCTTTTTAGCGCCTTTCGAGACGACCTTGGCGGATGGTGGAATCCCTGGAGACTGAGGGGCTTACTGTACTATGGCGCCGGCCCGCAGACTGCGGCGGTGAGCGTTTTGCCTGTGGCACTGCTGCTTACGTATCTTGCGATTACGAAACGCACCTATGTGTGGTGCGTGGCCGCTGGACTCTCAATCGCGTTTGTCGCTCTCACGAATTTTTTCGGTATCGTCGATCTCGCCGTGGGATGCGGGTGTCTTCTTCTCGCGATGCAAGGAACCCGGAAGGAAGCAATGAAGGCTGCCGTGCTGGTTGCCGGTATCGGGTTGGCGGCTTGGCTCCTAGCGAGCCCTTTCCTGAATCCCACCCTGGTCGGCACGGTCTTGAAGGACTCCCAGTCGGTGGGCGGACATTACGGCACTCGCAATCTATTGGCGAACCAGGCACTGATCCTGCCCGGTTTTGTTTGTCTCTGGTTTGCCACGCGACGGTTGAAGGATTACATCACTCGCTTCAGCCTGCTCTTCACCTATGTGTATTTTGAGATCGTCGCGCTGTTTGCGATCGCGAACGTGGCCGTGCTTCCGCAGCCCCACCGGTATGGGTTTGAAATGGAAATGGGCCTCTCGCTGGTTGTAGCTTTTTCCCTGCGCGGCTGGGCGGCCCGATGGCCGGTTGTCCTGAAAGGCGCATGCATCGTGTTGGTGGCGGGCGCCGTGTTACATCAGACGGCCTATTATCGCCGATCCGCGGAGACTTTGACTCAGGAACTGGACGTAACCCAAACCAGCGATTACAAGGTGGCGCGTCAGGTGGAAGCAAAGTTGGGCGGCCAGCGGGCCTTCGTCGGCGGCGAGGCGGGACTCTGGTTGAACGTATTTAACGACACTCCACAGATGCACTCCGGGCACGATCCTTTTAATCCGAACTACGCGGTGGAGGAAGCTGCGACGTATGCGATTTATTCGGGTGAGAATGCCGGCGGCCGGGACGCAGAGATCAGTATTTTGTGGCTCAAAGCGTTTGGATGCCACGCGATTTACGTTCCGGGAGCGTCCAGCCGCTTATACATGGATCGATTCGTCCATCCCTACAAGTTCGAAGGGGTGCTTCCGGTGCTGTGGCACGAACAGGACGATACCATCTACGCAATTCCGCAGCGAACGGGTTCCCTGGCTCACGTCGTGCCCATGAGCGCCATCGTCAAACGGGAGCCGATTAACGGCCTTGATACGGACGAAGTGGCACGCTACGTGGCCGCGCTCGAGGATGTGTCGCTGCCTTCCGCCGAAATGACGTGGCAGGATCCCGGCCACGCACGCATCCGGACCGCGCTTCACGCCGGGCAGGCGCTTTCGGTACAAACCACGTACGACCGGGGCTGGATCGCCGTCGCGAACGGAAAGCCGGCCGAGGTATCGCGCGACGCCATCGGACTCAGCGTGATTCATGCGGGCTGCGACGGCGCATGCACGGTAGACTTTGTTTTCGATGGAGGGTTGGAGCGGAAGATTTGCCGGGCCCTGAGCATCGCCGTGGCCATCGCCGGGATGTTAGGCGCCTGGGTGGCGTTCAGGCGGTGTAGGCTATACTGATTGGCATTGCAAAAGACCTTCCTCCAGCTTTATTCCGATGCGTTTCACCGGATCCCCGGCTGGTTCGCCTTCGACGCCGCACTGATGTTCATGGCGTACAATCAGTTGATCGCCGAGGACGGCATTTCGGGCGATACCCTTGAGATCGGCGTTTACTACGGGCTCTCGGCCATCGCCGTCGCCGCCTTGCGAGGCCCTGGGCGCCGGATGTACGCCGTCGATTTGTTCGAAGAACTCGGCCCGAATGAAGCCTACGGAGTGGGAAAAAGCTATCGCGAGAAGTTTGAAGAATACATGCGGAGCTTCTTCGGCGAACTCGACTTCCTGAGTCCCATCACAAGCGCTTCGGGGAAATTGAAATCTTCTGAGTTCACCCCGACTTTCTCCTTCTGTCACGTGGACGGAGGGCATTCTCCGCAGGAGACATTCGCCGATTTGAAGTTCGCCAGCGACATCCTGCTGCCTGGTGGGCTCCTTGCGTTGGACGACTACTTCAATCCCCAGCATTCGGGGGTTTGCGAGGGTGCGCTCGATTTCAGACGCCAGCACGAGGGCGTGTTGCGGCCGCTGGCGATCGGATACAACAAGGTACTGTTCCAAAAGCTGCCCGCCCGGCACGATCTGAACGAAAAATTCTCGCGGGCGTTTCCGGCGGTGGAGCGCATGCCGGCCGCGGACATTTGGGGTGTGCCTGTCTATCTCTTCGGACGCCCCATTTGTAGATACTTCGATTTGGAGGCCTCGAAGCCGGAGCGGCTGGTGCCGTTAGGAGCGGCTGGCGTCTTTCCAAGAAACGTGGAGCCGAATAGCGTGAACGTTCAAAAAGTTGTTCGCGAGATCCATGCCCGCGTAGAAAAGGAAGACGACGTCGAGGCTTTGTCCGTGCGGGAGTCGGAGGAGTTGATGGCGTTGCGCAACGCGTTCGAGCGTCTGTTTCAGGCGCGCAACGCGGTGGGGCGGATGCCGCCCGGACCCAA
>Ga0182015_10002185_pt1 | contig 24239 bp, 18 predicted proteins | sample 712P3MmetaG_FD_120478 | JGI IMG/M metagenome (GOLD analysis project Ga0182015, IMG submission 120478) | Permafrost microbial communities from Stordalen Mire, Sweden - 712P3M metaG | ecosystem: Environmental > Terrestrial > Soil > Wetlands > Permafrost | place: Sweden: Stordalen | collected...
CTAATGGCCTTTAATGCACGCGGAGAGAGGAATAACTACCCCACCAATTGCGACGATGAGCGATGGAAGAAGCGCCACGACTAATGCCATAATCGAAATCCCCCACATTAGTGACCCAGTTATGGAAGTCCAAAACTACCCCCCAGCGACCCAATTCAGAGACGAATCGAGATTCCCACCGAGGTGCAGAGTGCGCTTGTTATCCGGCAACAAAGATCGCGCCCAATCGGAAGCAATGCGGGAGAACGGAAGCAGAAGCAAAGACAAATACAGCAATCGACCAACGAAAGAAACCGCGAATCAACACTTTTTGCTGATCACGTTGAACTCTTTCTTGCCTGTAGTGGCGGGAAGTTCCGTACTAATCCGCATCACCGTGACGAGTATCAGTATCGCGTCGTCATACAACATGTGATGTTCATTTCAGGACGCGCTTGCTACAACTAATTGGTCATCTATGCGGGCTGGTCGCTGCCTACTCCTTTCATCCATCGATTCCGGGATAATCCCGTCTCCAGCAAGCCCGCGGCCTGCTCGCCAGTCAGAACGGTCACGCCCGGTCCGGTAGAGCCGGGGTTCCATCTGCATCTGGAGACAAGAGCGGCGACGGAGCGAGTGCTGTATGATCGCTGCGCTTGGGAAGTCCCGAGAAAAATCCCCCCACGACAATCACACTGGAGGAAGATGCAATGAAATTCATGACCACTTGGTCGTTTCCCGTTGGAAATATTCCTGAAGCTGCCGCGCGATTCCTGGCCGGCGAGGCTGTACCCCCTGAAGGCGTGAAGCTGCTTGGACGCTGGCACAACACGGACTGCAGTGGAGGTTTCGTGCTGGTGGAGAGCAACGATCCGGTGGCGCTCTATGCGGATGCGGCAAAGTGGGCGGATTTGCTGGAACTGAACACTGTCCCGGTGATTGAAGATGGCGATGCCGGACCTGTGCTGGCGAACCGCTTCAAGAAATAGAGTCGCGCGGCAGACAGCTGCGCACGGGCCCGGCTTTGCGGCTTGGTCTCAAGCCCGGGGGGATAACCAGATTCCCGATCAGAATCCCGTTTGCCGGGGCTAATGTGGCTAGTGGCTTGTCGCAGAGACTTCGTTACCGATCGGAGTTTCGCCAACCCACGTCTCAACAGCGAGACCCATTCGACTCGCTTCGCGTTGCTCGCGCTCGCTCAGGGCAGGCTGTGGGGCAGCCATTTTCATGGCGGTGCTAACGAAATGCTTGCGACAGGCCACTGGGCAGCGTGGTCTCCCACCATAAAGCTGGCCTCGTTGTGGCGCGCTTTAGAGAATGGGTACCACGCTGCTTTCCGATTTCGTCTTATCCGAAGATGAGACCACAGCGGTTGTGGGATCAACGCCTGTTTCGGGCCGCCTTGATCACCAACGATGGGTTGGATTGAAGACGATGGATGCAAAGGTACCGGCCAATTCGGCGGTGCCAATCCCCTGACCCACGGTGACGAACAGTTGGTTTGTTGCCCCATTGTTTGTGGTTCCGCCGCCGAAGGCAACTCCCCAGAGGTTATTGAGGACAATCGGCCTCCCGCGCTCGTCCCTTATGGTACCGACAAACCTGCCAGAGACAGGATCGAATCCATTGATGGTGCCGTCGACGGAGTTGTTTGAAACCAGGAGCGTGTTGCTCAGCGGCCCAAAATTGCCAGGAGCGAGGGCAATGCCCCAGGCCTGGTTCAGCAGCAGACTATGGATGAGTGTCTTCACGAAGGTACCATCCTCCTTGAAGACGTCGACGTAGCCACCGGCACCGACGTTGGGTACGGCATAGGTGATGTAAACCAGGCCGTTGATATCCTGGACGCCAAATACCGATAAGGTGGATGGGACTGACGGGTCTCCAAAGGACTGCACCAGGTTGAAGTCGCCGTCGAACATATCGATTTTATTGTTGGCGTTGTCCGCCGCGTAGAGGAAATTTCCGGAGGTATGGCTGGTGATAGCCAGGCCTGTGTAACTCGCCTTGCTTGCCGAGTTGTCCACCACGAGGGTCGCCAGGTTCTTGTTCAGGCCCGGCCAGGCGCTGATGGTGCCATCGAGGGTGGCAAAGATGAAAGACGAGGCCACGCCGGAAACCTGGAAATCCGTCTTCGATCCGTTGGCAACGATTCCCGTGGGTGTGCCAGGGCCGTTCAGGCCTGTGGCCTCGACCGGTCCGTTTCCGGCGGTGGGAATCACAACCTTGAGCGCCTCCTGAGTTCCGGCGGCGTTATAGAGGGTCGACCAGCCGGTGTCGTTATCGCTGAGCCACCAGGGCGAACCGGCGCTCCGAGCCAGTCCCCAGGGATTGGCCAGCAGTGGATCGATGGTCGGGGCATGGGTATCGAGTTGATTCGAAACCAGGTTGGTAAGCTGATACTGTGCTTTGGCCAGGGCCGGAACCATGAGAAGAACGAGGCCGAGGCACGGGGCGACTGCGATCCTACGAACCAGCATATTTCACACTCCAGGAGAAAATTCAGGAGCAGAGGGAGGTCGAAGCCACCGGGAGGAGCGACTGGGCATGGAACCTTCTCTGGCCTCTCAGCTAGTAAACGTAGGCCGCGTCACGATGCTAAGTTGTCATTGGTTTGTCACCAGCTTGCTAATCTCTCGTCTTTGGAATAGCCCGGCCGCGCCTTCGCCGCAGGGAGGCGATGCAGCGACCTGTTCAGCGACGACATCGAAGACATTAGTTCTGAAAAGTCGGCTTTGTCGCACCCTTTCCGTAGTGGAGACAGAAGCGACGGCAAAGCGAGGTATAATTTCGAGCGGCTGGGTAGCCGAAAGGCCCCGGCTCATTCGAAATTGAAGCCCCGCCCAATCAGCACTCAGTCGAAGTGATGCGTTGCGATCCAAATCCCCACCCACAATCCGAACGCCGCCATCAGCAGCGTCAGGATCAGGGCGTGGACAATCTCCCACCGCTTCCACCGGATCTGCGCGACCCGCCGCTTATTGCCGCGCCTCCAAAGATGCACCTCAGCCATGGCACTCTCCCGCGCATGCGGGAGGCGGCCCGAAAGGCCGGCCTCCCGCCGACGTTTTCATCTAGAACGACAGTGAGATTTGGCCTGTGATCGCACGCGGTGTTACATAGTGCGTGCCGCTGAAGGTGGAGAGGAAGTTATAGAGCGCGTATTTGTCAGTGACATTGATCGCGGTGACCTGCGCGCCCCACTTATATTTGTCGCCGTGGAAGAGGTTATCCTCCCCGAGCGTCATATCGAACAGACTGCGCGGGGCAACGCGGGGCGGCTCGTGGTCGTTATTGCCCTGGTTGGGCGGCGGAATGTTGAGAAGGCTCGAGGTGAGCTGATTGGCCTGGCACTCATAGTAGGTGACGCCCGCCAGCATAACCGGCGTGCCAATCTGGTGGGTCGGCGTTGCTTTGTCCCCGGCGCAGGAGAGTCCGTACTGGAACTCCTCGTCGGCGGTGAGCGGCAGAGCAATCGGGGCTCCGAAGACCGGATCGGCGGTGGGGGGATATTGTTATCGACGAGGGAGACGGCGGGCTGGCCGTTGAGCGCCGCGCGGAGCACCGCGCCGGTGGGGTCGCTGACGGTCCCGGTGACGCTGCCGGAAGTGCCGTTGGACTGGGCCGTGGCTGGCGGGGCACAAAGGAAGACAGAAAAGAGCGCGATGCAGATAGAAATAGCCGCGCGACGCAGATACGTGCGCATAGACGACCTCCGAATTGATGGATTGTCCCTGGGGTTTTCTGCTCGAAGGCGGAATTCTGCTTAAGCGAAAGCAGACGGGACAGGCGGAGGCCGATTGGCCAGCTTCAGAACGAAGCGCTGCCGGGGTACGGGAGCGAAGTTTTCAGGAACAAAGCGCGCGACCGGCCGTGAAGACACGGCTATCGTCACCGCGACCACCACCTGCGCCACGTGGTGCGCAGTCACGCACAGCGAGCAGTCGTGATCGGCCTGGCCGGAGGGATGAGAGTGGGTGACCTGCAGGATGCCGGTCATCAGCACGAGCGCGACACACAGCATACCCAGGACAGATATCCAGGAAAGCCGCGTTCCACGTCCTGCCGTAACGACCCGCATCTGTATCAGACTATAACTCGGATCGGTCCTTGCCCGCAAAACGCCGGGATCGGCCAGCAGAAGCCGAGCAGTCAGTCCAACCCGCAGTCCTGATTCAGCAATTTTTTATGATGGAAAATCCTGAAAATGGCGAAGGATTCGTGAGTCAGCCTAATCCTTCGTTGACTTTTGGCCCGGCAATTCATACAGTCTAACAATCTAATCCCCAATCCTAATCCCTGGTCCAGTGCAGCGCAGTCGACGCAACATCCACCTTGAGCCGAGTTGTCGGAAGAGGTTTAACGATGAAACGCACGATGGTTGCCACGCAGTGTCGGAGATCGGTTGAATGTTCAGCCGATATGAAATCCCACAGAATTCTTCTTCTGCTTTTCGCCTTCGTTCTCGCACTCATACTCTCGCCCGCGATGCGTGGCCAGGCCACCGGAAGTTTTTCCGGAAATGTCGTCGATAAATCCGGATCGGCTGTCCCTGGGGCTACAGTCGTCGCTACCTCTGAGGCAACTGGGCTCGCCCGCGACGTGAAGACCGACACGGCCGGACACTATCTGATCCCGTTGCTGCCGGTCGCGATCTATACCGTGCGCGTGGACGCGTCGGGTTTTCAAAGCACGGAGTCGAAGGACCTGAATCTCCAGGTGGACGAAGCCCGAGAGCTCGACTTCACGCTGGTTCCCGCGACCGTGGTCGAAACGGTGGCCGTCACAGGCAACGCCATCGCCATCGAGACAGCCAATCCTTCTTTGGGCCAGGTGATTACCTCGCAGGAAGTGGCGCAGCTGCCGCTGAATGGGCGGGATTTCGTTCAGCTCGCGACGCTGACGGCCGGGGCCACGGCGGAAACCAACCCGAACAGCTTTTTCACCTCGGGCAGCGACAGCGAGGTGGCGGCGCGCGGATCGTTTTCGTTGTCGGTGGGGGGGTCGCGGCCGAACAGTACGGACTGGCTGCTGGATGGCGTGGACAATAACGAACTGACTGCGGGCGGTATCGGCATCTTTTCTTCGATCGATGACATTCAGGAATTCAAGGTTCTGACTTACACCTACTCCGCCGAATACGGCACTCGGGCCGGGCCGACGGTTCTGGTTACCACGAAATCGGGCGCGAACGAGTTCCACGGCTCGCTGTTCGAGTTTGTCCGCAACACGGACCTCGATGCGAAGGGCGATTTTGATACGACAACCCCGAAGTTCAATCTGAACCAATTTGGCGGTTCTATCGGGGGTCCTATCCGCCGCAATAAGACGTTCTTCTTCCTGGATGGGGAGCAGAAGTATCAGCGCGAGGGAATTACTTTCACCGGTCTGCTTCCTTCGCTGGCGATGCGCAGCGGCGACTTCTCCGCCGATCCCTTTGGCAATCCTGTTTCGCCGAGCGGCAGTTTTGTTCCCGCGATCGTGAACCCGAATATGATTGGCGCGTCGACTAATCCAGCTACATATCCGAATGTGTATTTCCAATGCAACTCGGCCGGCAATCCGATTCCAGCCAACGCGGACGGAAGCCAGGCGCAGGGAACGGCCTGTAACAAGATTCCCTCCAACCTGATCAACAACATCGGTCAGTCTCTGATGAGCATTTATCCCACGCCGAACGCCAGCAATTCTTCCGGGGGATACAACTATGTGAACGAGCCTGTCCGCAGTCTGAACGAAACCAAGTTCGACGCCCGGGTGGACGAAACGCTCACAGCAGCGGACAATCTCTTCGCACGGTTCAGCTACGACCAGGCGTTCTCTTTTGTCCCTGGAGGCGCGCCAGGGCTTGCCGAGGCCAATCCATTCGGCAGCAGTGAGAACCTCATCAACCACGCGCGGAACGCCGGCCTCGGATGGACCCACGTGTTCTCGCCCCGCACGCTCAACCAGGCCTCCCTTGGCTACGACCGCATTTTCGACTACATTGACTCGCTGGGTAACTTCACCTGCGGCGCGACCAAGCTGGGAATTCCCAACGCCGACCTGGGATGCTCGCCCAGCGGTTCTTCGATGCCCAGTGACTTATACAGTCAAGGTTTGCCTTCCACCGAACTCTACGGCGGTTACTGGTCGCTCGGCGATCGCGGCTACTCTCCGTTTCAGGGCGGAACGAACATCTATTCCTTTAAGGATGTTCTCGACCTGAACCGGGGAAAGCATGAAATTCGGACGGGCCTCGATTTCCGGAACAATCAGATGAATGTCGGCACCGAAGAATTCAGTGACGGCTTCTGGCTCGTCGGCGGCTTCGGAGACTTCAGCGGCTATACGTGTCCGGACGGGGTTAGCGGCTGTACCGGTACGCCTGGCAATTCTGAGGCCGACCTGCTGCTCGGCATGGCCGGGGCCATCCACGATCAGACTTACGGCGGCCCGATCACCGGACGGCGCTGGAAGATCTACCGGCCCTTCGTCGAGGATAACTGGCGCGCTACCCCGACGCTCACCCTCGACCTCGGCCTGGCGTGGGATATGACCACGCCCATCACGGAAGTCGATAACCGGATGGCGAACTACATCCCCTCCACGGGCCAGCTTCTGATTGCGGGCCAAAATGGAGTAAGCCGATCGGCGGGCATCAATATGTACTGGGCTGCACTCGAACCCCGCGCCGGCCTCACCTGGAAGATCCTCGGCAGCGACAAGACCGTCCTTCGCCTCGGCTTTGGCATCTATCACGATTCGGCCTGGAGCCAGGGCGCCCAGGGGCTGTGGCAAAATCCGCCCGACCTTGGCGAGTCCGATCAGTTCCCCGCTACGTATTCCGCGGGTTGCGCCTTTGCGACTTCATACTGTGCCACCACCCTCGGACAGACACCTGAGTTGAACTTTACGCTCTCCAGTGGTTTTACAGCCCTGCCCACTCCGCAAACAGCGGCCACCTACACGGGGTCGTTCAGCTACGAGCCGCCCAACTTGCAGCCGGGCAGGGTTCGCCAATATAACGTGAACGTCGAGCGCCAGTTGCCTGGCAGTGTTCTGCTCACCGCCGGCTATGCAGGATCGCTCGGCGGCCATCTGCTCGTGTGGGGCAACGACCTGAATACCAACAGCCCCTCTGGTTGCGGAGCGGCCGGCGATAACAACATCGGCTGCCTGCCTGGCGGCGCTCCCTACACCTATCCCTATAACCCGCCGAACTATAACGCGATCCTGCTCTTCGGCGATGTGGGCACGACGCATTACAATTCACTGCAGGTCAAAGCGGAGACCAAAACATCGCGCCAGGGCCTCTACGCCCTGGTCGCCTACACTTACTCGCGCACCTACGACAACGGTCTATCCGACGGCCTGGGCTCGGAGCTGAGCGCCCCTTATTTCCCCCTGCCTAACTGGCAAAACCTCGACTGGTCGCTCTCGCAGATCAATCTCGATCAAAGCTTCACCGGCAGCGTCATTTACGATCTGCCCTTCGGCCGGGGAAAACAGTTTGGCAGCAACTGGAACGATGCGACCAACGCGTTTCTGGGCGACTGGCGGGTCACACTGATCGAAAGGATTTCTTCCGGGTTCCCCGTTCCACTGATCGACAGCTTCAACCAGTCGGGTACTACCTTCAATACCGGCGGCAACGACAACAATTACAACCGGCCCAATCGGGTCTCCGGCTGCGACCCGTACGCCGCCAGCCACAGCCAGTTCAAGTGGATCAACTCCACGTGCTTCGTCGCCGCGCCCGCCGGCGAGCTCGGCGATGCCGCGCGCGTTCCCGTTGTAGGGCCCGATTTTGTTAACTCCGACTTCTCGGTGATCAAACAATTTCCTTTACCACGGGAGATGGGCTTGAACTTCCGCGCCGAGTTCTTCAACCTCTTCAACCATCCTCAGTATGGTGCGCCGATTGCCGATATCAACCAGCCAGGATTCGGATCGGTGAATTCGACTGTGAACAATCCTCGCCTGGTACAGCTGGCTTTGAAGCTGAATTACTGAAGCCGGGTGATGCGGGACCTCGCGGCCTTGCCATGGGCCCGACATAGTTGTGGTCGCATGATCGGGATTGGAAGTTGTAGCCGTGTTGCGCTCTATTCGCAGCGGAGCGCCACTGCGGGATCGACCCGCATGGCGCGTCTGGCCGGAACATAGCAGGCCAACATCGCTACTGCCGTTACCCCCACGGCCACTCCGACTAATGTCGCCGGATCGTTCGCGCCAATCCCGTAGAGCAGCGGGGCGAGGAGCCGTGCCGCTCCAAACGCCGCAGCCAGGCCGATGCAGAGACCAATCGAGGTCACTACCATTCCCTGCCGCATGACGATCTTCAGCACGTCGGTTGGCCGCGCGCCCAGGGCCATGCGCACTCCAATTTCGTGGGTGCGCTGCGAAACGACATAGGCGATCACGGCAAACAGCCCGATCGCGGTCAGGGTCACGGCCAGGATGCCCGAGGCGCCGAGCAGCAATCCTGTGGTGCGTGCCGGGAAGAGCGGCAGCGCCATGTACTCCTCGATGGTCTGCGTCCCGGTCGCGGCCATCATCGGATCCACTACCTGGACGGTGCGCCGCACCTCTTCGAGCAGGGGGCGCGCATCGCCCGATGTGCGTAGTACCAGGGTTCTGGCGGGCGGCAGAGTCCCGCGAAAGACCACGCCTACCGGCCCTTCGCCCAGAGTGCGATATTTGCCGGACTTCACCACACCAATCACTTCGCTGGTGGCTTTTTCTCCGCCCAGAGCGATCCGTTTCCCGACAGGATTCTGGCCGGGCCAGAGCTTGCGCGCGAGCACATCATTCACAATCACAACTCCGGCGTCCGGGCTGTCGCTCTCCTGCTGCGTAAAGTCCCGGCCGCTCAGGAGGGTAGTGCCCATGGCGGAGAAATACCCCGGTTCGACCCGAAAAACATTGACGAGGAGAGGATCGGGATCGTGCCCGACGTGGCGGCCGACGGAGGTCGCTTCCCGCGAGGTACCCAGGGGCAGATGATTCACGTAACTGGCCGCTGTGACACCGGGCAGCGCCAGAACGCGGCCCATGAGTCGGCGGTAGAAGGCGTCGACTTTTTCAGGTGAATAGCCAAGGGTTCCCGGATCAAGTGTCGTCACAGCGATATGCTGCGTATCGAATCCTGGATCGATAGAGTTGGCATGCATGAGGCTGCGCACGCAGAGTGTTGCGCCCGCCAGGAGCACAACGCACGCCGCGATCTCGCCGATGAGCAGGAGGCTGCGCAGGCGCGACTTGCGCAGGCCGCCGCTCTGCGTCTCTTCCTTCAGAACCGGAGCGGCGTTCACCGCTGCGCTGCGCAGTGCGGGAACCAGTCCGAAGACGATTCCAGTGGTCAGGGAAACCAGCAATGCGAACAGGAGTACGCGCCAGTCCAGCGGGACCTCGATGGTGACGGGCAGGCTTGCGGGCTTCAACTCCAACAGCAGTCGCGCGAACCACCAGGCAAGCATCACGCCCGCCATGCCCGCTATCGCTGAAAGCAACAGGCTCTCCACGAGCATTTGCCGGATGAGCCTGGCACGCCCTGCGCCCAGGGCGGATCGGATCGCCATCTCCCGCGCCCTGCCGGTAGCCCGCGCCAGTAACAGGCTGGCGGCATTGGTACAGGCGGTCGCCAGTACCAGCGCAAATACCGCGAGCAACAGCCCGGTAAATGCACTCACGTATCCGCGATAGGGTCCCGGCACCAGCGTGGCCGGATACACAATGGCGTCCAGATTCTTGTTGGAGTCCGGGTAGTTCAGTTCGCGTTGATGGGCCAGCACGTGCATCTCCGCCTGAGCCTTGCGGGCATCCACGCCGGTCCTCATCCGTCCGGCAACGATCAGCCAGTAGGCGTTCCTGTTGGTAAGCCTTTCCTTGTCGTGTGTGAACTGTGCCTGCGATGTCAATGGAACCCAGAAGTCGGGTGCAATGCCCACTAACAATCCGGCAAACCCGGGGGGCGCCACACCGATGACGCTGAAGGCTGCCCCGTTCAGCACCAGCGTTCGTCCTACGATTCCCGGATCGGAGGCCAGCTCACGTTGCCAGAAGGAATGACTCAGCACCACGACGGGATGCGGGCTGGCTGGCTGATCGTCGCCGGTGGAAATTACACGGCCCAAGGTCGCATGCACGCCGAGCAGCGGAAAATAATTTCCTGAAACAAGCTGGCGCTGGATCACTTGTCCTTCGCCGGAGCGATTCCAGATGGTTGGAGCGCCGTCTCCATCGAATGCCAGCACTCCTTCGAGCGCTCGGCTCTGGTCGCGGTAGTACGCGTAGTCCGGATAGGTGAAGGGCAGGTAGCTTTGCACGCCTGTCGAAGTTCGAGAGTGGAGCCAGATCTCAAGCAGACTTCCCATCGCGCTCACGCCTGCCGGTGGCCGAAGCAGGAGCGCATTGACAAAGCTGAACACGGCGACGTTCATGCCGATGCCCAGAGCCAAAGCCAGCACTACTGCGGCATTCGACCGGGATTTCTTCCTCATCATGCGCAGTCCAAAGCGAGTGTCTCCCCACCACTCCGCCGGGGAGACAAAGCTCCATTGTGCGCGCTGCTTTTGCTGCAGCAGGGCAACGTTGCCAAATTGGCGACGCGCGGCCGTGGCCGCCTCGGCGCTGGACATGCCCTGGCGAAGATAGCGCTCGGTGAGCAGGTGCAGGTGGGATTCGATCTCAGCTTCGAACTCACTGTCCAGGCGCTTCCCCTTGAGCAAACCCGTTGCCTTCGCCGCCCACAATCGTAGCCATCGCATCGTCTCATCCTTGCCTTTCCAGCCGCAGCACGCGACCAATGACGGCTGCAATGCGCTCCCAGTTTTCCGTCTCGAGCTCGAGTTGCTTCTTGCCCTGTCTGGTGATCGAGTAGAACCGGGCCTTGCGATTGTTTTCGGAGGTGCCCCATCTGGAACCGATCCAACCCTGCTGCTGCAGCCGAAGAAGGGACGTATAGACCGTGCCTTCGTTCAGCTGCAGAACGTCTTTGCTCAGCTGCTCGATGCGCCGGGCAATACCGAAGCCATGCAAAGGACCCATGGCATGGAGGGTCTTCAGAACCATCAGATCCAGCGTCCCCTGCAGCACGTCCGATTTTTTCTCGCCCACCCGTGTCTCCTTTGCACATTCCACAGAAGGTATCACCACTCCTTTGGAATGTCCATAGGAAAACAGTTCCAGGGCTTGACGCCCGAATTGTTTGTGGCGCGACCTGTAAACTTGCCCACTCAAGCTAACACCGGGCTTGAATGGGCCACCCTCACATTGGGCCGCCGCCTCACATAGGACCACCCCGTTGTACGGGATATCGAGCGGGTCACGAGTGCGTGGAGGTTGACGGTTTTATTCGGGATTTGGGGGTGTGTGGGAAGAAGGCGGGGCTCAGGAAGCAGTGAATCGCTGGAATGTAAGCTGGCAGTAAGTGCCTGGCTTGTCAGCAACAGTTCGCCGTATTAATCGTCGCCGGAGAGAGGGCGATCGAATTCCGTCTTGACAACCCTCCCATACTTGTTTAGTCTAGGCCTGTAGCGAACAAGCCTATGGCAGAGAGCAATGCACGCGATTTGTTTCCCGGCGCGCTCGAGATGATGATCCTCGAGTCGCTTCGCCGCCAGCCCGCTCATGGCTATGCGCTGGTGCAGCACATCCAGCAGCGTTCGAACAATTTGCTGCAGGTAGAAGAGGGCTCACTCTATCCGGCGCTGCAGCGATTGCTCAAAGCGAAGCTGGTGAAGGCGCAGTGGGGCGTCTCGTCAACCAATCGCCGCGTCCGGACGTACCAAATCACCGCTGCGGGTCTGCGGCATCTGGAAGAGCAGATATCCAGCTTCGAGCGTATGTTTGACGGCATCTCGCTGGTCCTGAACCCAGGCAGGGCCACGACGAGCTGAACGGGCCACTTGAAAGAGGTTTCCAATGAACTGGATTCCGCAGATTTTCCGGCGCCGCAGTATTTACGACGATCTCTCTGAAGAAATCCGCCTGCACATTGAAGAGCGCAGCGAGCAGCTGATGCGCGAAGGCATGAGCGCGAAGGAAGCCGAATGGGAAGCGCGGCGCGCCTTCGGCAACCGCACGGTCTTGGAGGAGCGCAGCCGTGAAGTGTGGCAATGGCCTACTCCGGAGTCGATTGCGTCCGACGTGCGGCTTGCCCTTCGGCAGTTGCGCAAGTCTCCCGGTTTCACGATCGCCGCTGTTTTGACGCTGGCGTTGGCCATCGGGGCGAACGCGGTGGTGTTCGGCCTTATGGATGGCCTGGTACTGCGGCCGCTGAACGTGCCGCAGGCGGAGAGTCTCTACGGAACTCATTACGGGGACAATCTCACGTGGCAGTCGTATCCGAACTACATCGATCTGCGCGATCGCAACCGCAGCTTCGAGGATCTGGCCGCATTCAACATGGTCCTGGGCGTGGGTCTCGATACAGGCAAGGATCCGGTTGCGGCAAACGGCTTCGCAGCGACAGGGAACTATTTCGATGTGCTGCGCATTCATCCCTACCTTGGCCGTTTATTTCACGCGTCTGACGAGCACGGCCCCAACAGCGCTCCGTATATCGTGTTGACCTACGCGTACTGGCACAGCCGGTTCCACGATGATCGAGGCGTGGTGGGGCGCACCGTTCAACTCGATAAGCACCCTTTCACCATCATTGGCGTGGCACCGCCTGAGTTCCAGGGAACGATCATGTTTCTCGCACCGGATTTCTTTATGCCCATTGTGAACGAGGAGCAGATGGGCGCGCCGAGCCTGAACACGCGCGCGACCGAACATGCGGTTTTTGAGGCGCTGGGACACCTGAAGCGGGGAGTGATTCCCGCTCAGGCCGTGGCCGATGTGGGTGCGGTGAACGCGTATCTGGAAAAGGCTTATCCGAGAGAGATTGTTCACCACGATACGGCGCTGTCGCGGGAGGGCCTGACTTCGTTTGGTCCCGCGGTGCGGGCATTTGTTGCGGGATTGATGGTGCTTTCCGGACTGATCCTGCTGGGTGCGTGCGCCAACCTGGGCAGCCTGTTTGCGGCACGCGCCGCCGACCGTTCGCGCGAAGTGGCTCTGCGTCTCGCGCTTGGTTCGAGCCGCAAGCGCATCATGCGCGGACTGCTTACCGAGGCGCTGGTGATCTCCCTCGCCGGCGGGGCGGCGGGACTGTTGGTCAGCTTCATGCTGTTGCGCCGGATGAGCATCTGGCAGCCGATTCCCGGGGTTCCGCTTCACCTTCCGGTTACGCCCGGCGCAATGCTTTATGTGGTGGCGTTGGGCCTGGCATTGCTCAGCGCATTCCTCTTCGGCATTGTGCCGATACGGCAGATCCTCGGCGCCAATCCATACGAGATCATCAAGGCGGGATCGAGCGCGAGGATCGGGCGCAGGGTGACGCTTCGCGATGTGCTGCTGGTCGCCCAGATTGCGATCTGCGCGGTTCTGGTCACCTCCTCGCTGGTGGCCGTGAGAGGGCTGGTGCGCTCGCTGCACAGCAAGTTGGGTTTCGATCCGCGTGACACGATGACGGCAGGCGTGGACCTGGCCACGGCCGGATACAGCGCAGGCAAGGCGCCCGCCATGCAGAGGCGGATGATCGAAGCGATGGGGGCGATCCCCGGAGTGAAAGCAGTGGGACTGGTGAATGGTTATCCTCCATTGGTGTATACGGCGGGCAACCGGGCAGATGTGTACAAGGAAGAAACCAGCGATCTGAGGCCGCCGAACGCCGCTGCCGTGCCTTTCCGGTACGAGGTGTCTCCCGGATATTTCGAAGCTGCGGGCACGAACCTGCTGGCGGGCAGGAGCGTCTCCTGGCAGGACGACAAGAGCGCGCGCTCCGTCGCGGTGGTCAATAGCGATTTCGCGGTTAGAATGTTTGGCTCGGTCACGGGGGCGGTCGGCAGAAATTACAGGCTGCAGGACGGAACCCTTGTCCAGGTGATAGGCGTTGTGGAGGACGGGAAATACATGTCCCTGACTGAGGCTCAGCAGCCGGCGATGTTTCTTCCGTTCCTACAGTCGCCTTCGAGTGCGGCCTACCTGGTGGTGCGCTCGAAGCGCGATCCGCAACAGCTTGCCGCGGCCATGAGGAGAAAAGTGCGGGAGCTTGACGCGGGACTGCCGGTGGATACGCAGACGTGGACCCAAATGCTGGAGGTGGTATTGTTTCCCGCGCGAGTGGCGACTATGGCGCTGGGGGTGTTGGGGCTGATGGGCGCGATGCTGTCGATAACCGGCATCTTCGGGATGGCGGCGTATTCGGTGAGCATGCGGCTGCGCGAGCTGGGCATTCGCATGGCGTTGGGCGCGGCGCGCAAGGAAGTGTTGAATACGGCGCTGGGGCGGCCTTTCAAGTTGCTGGCCATCGGGTCTGCCGTGGGGCTGAGTCTGGGCTTACTTGGCACGCGCGTGCTGGCTTTCATCGTCTACCAGGCGACACCGCGCGACCCGTTCGTGCTGGCCGGAGTTGTGGTAGCGATGGCGCTCCTGGGGCTGCTGGCCACGTGGATTCCGGCGCAACGCGCGCTTTCGGTCAATCCTTTGATCCTGCTGCGCGAAGACTGAGGCAGCGTGGGTCGGGTACCGGATAAGCGCGTCCTGGACCCAGACGGCAACGGTTGCGGGTGGGTCACGAGTCATCCGAAATGACTTGCTGGTTGTTTTCCGGGGTGGATTCTGTCCTGATATGCTCTCGGCAAATGGACAGACGCTCTTTCTTTTTGTCGTTGCTGATTGCCGGGCTGGGGTTGGCGCCTGGTCTTGCTGCGGCTGCGCAGAGTGCTCAGCCTCTTTCTCCTGCTGAGAAGGCTATGGTGGCCTTCATCGATGCGCATGAGGCGGAGTCGAATGCTCTGCTGGAGAAGCTGGTCGATATCAATAGCGGGACGCACAATCTGGAGGGGGTGCGGGCGGTAGGCAAGATTATGATGGGCGAGCTTACGGAGCTTGGGTTCGAGGTGAAGTGGATTCCGATGGATGAGGTCGGGCGGGCGGGTGTGCTGGTGGCGGAGCATCGGTGTTCATTGGGCGAGGGGCCGGATCCGAAAACATGTGGGAAGCGGATGCTGCTGATCGGGCACATGGACACCGTATTTGAGAAGACGAGCCCGTTCCAGACTTACACGGTTGACGGGAAGATTGCGACTGGGCCGGGGACGAACGATATGAAGGGCGGGCTGGTGGACATGCTGTATGCGCTGAAGGCGATGCAGGCGGCGGGGGTTCTGAAGAACGCGGAAATCACGGCGGTACTGAGCGGGGATGAGGAGGCGCACGGGGAGCCGGCAAGCATATCGCGGCGCGACATGATTGCGGCTGCGCACCACAGCGATGTGGCGTTGGAGTTCGAGGGGACGCCGCGGATGGATGGGGTGTTTTATGGGAGCGTGAGCCGGCGGAGTTCGATCACGTGGCACATCAGGACGGCGGGCGAGACGGGGCATTCGGCGGGAATCTTTAATGCGGAGAAAGGTTATGGAGCGATTTATGAGTTAGCGCGGATACTGGATGCGTTCAGGAGGGAGTTACCGGAGACTTACCTGACTTACAACGTGGGGATGGTGCTGGGCGGGTCGACGGTGAGCGTGGATGCGGCAGGGGACAACGGAACGGCGACGGGGAAGGGCAACGTGATTGCGCCGGCGGCGTATGCGAGCGGGGATATCCGGACGATTTCAAACGAGCAGACGGAGCGAGTGGAGAAGAAGATGGAGGCGATTGTCGCGGAGCATCTGGCGAAGGCGGAGGCGACGATTGAGTTTGGGGAGGGGTATCCGGCGATGGCTCCGACGGCGGAGAGCCGGGCGCTGCTGGGGATTCTGAACGGGGCGAATGCGAGCCTGGGGTTTGGGTCGATGCCGGAGCTGGATCCGATGAAGCGGGGGGCGGGGGATATTTCGTTTGTGGCGGGAATTGTGCCGGGGCTGGCGGGGATTGGGGCGACGGGCGAGGGAGCGCATGCGCCGGGAGAGACGATTGATTTGTCGACGCAGCCTATCAATACGAAGAGGGACGCGGTGCTGATGTATCGGCTGAGCCGGATTGCGCAGGGGGCGGACTTGGTGAGCGCGGCGAGATAGCCGCTGGGCTTGGCGGAAATTAGAAGCGCAGCCGCACGCTGAAGCGCGGGGAAGTGGTAGGGTGTTGGGATGAAAATGCGGCTGGTGTTGGTGGCGTTATTAGTGGCGTGGGCTGGGAGTGCGACAGCGCAGGATGCGGGGTCGGCGGCCGGGACGCCGTTGGTGGGAACGGCTCAGGATGGTTATGAGTCGGCGCATAGCCTGGAGCTGTATCGCGAGAGCCATGCTTCGATGTTCATGAATGATTACGGGCAGCTGGCTCGGTATCACGATGACGATGTGAAGCTGGGACCGGCGATGGCCGGCGAGCAGCGCGTCGTGTTCTTTGGGGATTCGATCACGGATATCTGGAAGCTGGACGAGTCGTTTCCTGGAAAGGGGTACATCAACCGCGGCATTGGCGGGCAGACGACCCCACAGATGCTGGTGCGGTTTCGGCCGGACGTGATCGATCTGAAGCCGGCAGTGGTGGTGGTGCTGGCGGGGACGAACGACATCGCGGGGAACACGGGCGAGGAGACGCTGGAGCAGATCGAAGGCGACTACGCCACGATGGCGGAGCTGGCGAAGGTGCACGGGGTGCGGGTTGTGTTTGCTTCGGTAATGCCGATCAATGACTACAATCCGACGGCACTAAAGTTTTTTCTGCAGCGGTCGCCGGAGAAGATTTTGGCGCTGAATGAGTGGCTGAAGAAGTATTGCGCCGAGAATGGGCTGGTATATCTGGATTATTTTTCGGCGATGGTGGATGGACGCGGGATGCTGAAGGCGGAGTTGACCGGGGATGGGCTGCATCCGAACACGGCGGGATTTGCGGTGATGGCTCCGCTGGCGGAGGGGGCGATACTGCAGGCGGAAAAGCAGGGAACAGGCAACAGGGAGTAGGAACAGAAAAGCAAAAGCGGGTACCTCCACCTCGCTCCGCGCCTGCACCCCATCGTGCGAAAACCGCGCACGCTGGGGACCCCGCGCTTCGGTCGGAATGACAAATTACTTCATATCGTCGAGGGCGAGGTTGAGCTCTAAGACGTTGACGCGGGGCTCGCCGAGGAAGCCGAGTTGGCGACCCTCGATGTGAGATTCGACGAGAGCGCGGACTGTGGTTTCGGGCAGGTGGCGGGCGGCCGCGACCATCGGGACCTGATAGAGAGCGTCGGCGGGTGAGATATGGGGGTCGAGTCCTGAGGCTGAGGTGGTGACGAGGCCGATGGGGACAGGCTGGCCGGGATTCTGCTTCTGCCAGGTGGCGACGTCCCCATCGATGCGGGTGATGAGCGCCTTGTTGGAGGGAGCGAGGCTGGAGCCGCCGGAGCTGGTGGCGTCGTATCCGTTGCCGGCTGCGGAGGGGCGCGAGTGGAAGTAGCGAGGGCTGGTGAAGGCCTGGCCGATGATCGCCGATCCGATGATTTGGCCGTCGCGCACGATGAGTTGGCCGTTGGCCTTGTCGCGCATGGTGAGCTGCGCCAGGCCGGTAATGACGAGCGGATAGACGATGCCGAGGAGGATGGTGGTCACGATGGTGTAGCGGAGGGCGATGGTGAAGGTGCTGCGCATGTCTTATTTCTCCGAAATGCTCAGGGCTGTTTCTCCAAACTGCTCAGGGCTGTCTCTTCAAAGTAACTGCTCATAACTCCGAACTCAGGCGAGGTGCAGGCCGTTGAGGGCCAGGTCGATGATCTTGATTCCGATGAAGGGCACGATGATGCCACCAATGCCGTAGATGATGAGGTTGCGGCGCAACAGGGCCTGCGCGGACATGGGCTCGTATTTGACGCCACGCAGGGCGAGCGGGATGAGGGCGACGATAATAACCGCGTTGAAAATAACCGCGGAGAGGATGGCAGAGTGGGGGGTAGCGAGGTGCATAATGTTCAGCGCATTCAGCACGGGGAAGACGCCGGCAAACATCGCGGGGATGATGGCGAAGTATTTGGCAACGTCGTTGGCGATGGAAAACGTGGTGAGCGCGCCGCGGGTCATGAGGAGCTGCTTGCCGATTTCGACAATCTCGATGAGCTTGGTGGGATTTGAATCGAGGTCGACCATATTGCCGGCCTCTTTGGCGGCCTGGGTGCCGGTGTTCATCGCAACGCCAACGTCGGCCTGAGCGAGAGCGGGGGCGTCGTTGGTGCCGTCGCCGGTCATGGCGACTAGTTTGCCTTTGGCCTGCTCGCGCTTGATGAGGTCCATTTTGTCTTTGGGTTTGGCTTCGGCGAGGAAGTCATCGACGCCGGCTTCGCGCGCGATGACCGCGGCAGTGAGGGGGTTGTCGCCGGTGATCATGATGCTGCGAATGCCCATGGCGCGCAGGCGGGCGAGGCGATCTTTGAGGCCGCCTTTGACGATGTCCTTGAGGTAGACGACGCCGAGGGCGGTGGAATTTTCGGCGACGACGAGGGGAGTGCCTCCCTGGCGGGCGATTTCTTCGACGCGGTCGGTGACCTGACGGGGCATGCCGGAACCCTGCTGCTCAAGGTAGCGGGCGATGGCGTCGGCGGAACCTTTGCGAATTTTGCTGCCCGGGAGATCGACGCCGGACATGCGGGTTTGCGCGCTGAAAGGTACGAATTCGGCGCGGAGACCGCTGAGGTCGCGACCACGGAGATTGTATTTTTCTTTGGCGAGCACGACGATGGAGCGGCCTTCGGGGGTTTCGTCGGAGAGGGAGGCGAGCTGGGCAACGTCGGCCAGGCGTTCGGTGCTGATGTCGGGGGCGGGGAAAAATTCCGTGGCCTGGCGATTGCCGAGGGTGATGGTGCCGGTCTTGTCGAGGAGAAGGGTGTTGACGTCGCCTGCAGCTTCGACGGCGCGGCCGGACATAGCGAGAACGTTGTACTGGACGAGGCGATCCATGCCTGCGATGCCGATGGCGGAGAGGAGGGCGCCGATGGTGGTGGGGATGAGGCAGACGAGAAGGGAGACGAGGACGAAGATGGTTTGCGGTGCGTGCGAGTAGATAGCGTAGGGCTGCAGCGTGGCGACGGCGAGCAGGAAGATGACGGTGAGGCCGGCGAGCAGGATGCTGAGGGCGATTTCGTTGGGAGTCTTCTGGCGCTCGGCGCCTTCGACGAGAGCGATCATGCGGTCGAGGAAGGTTTCGCCGGGGTTGGAGGTGATGCGGATCTTGATCCAGTCAGAGAGGACGCGGGTGCCACCGGTGACAGCGGAGCGATCGCCGCCGGCTTCGCGGATGACGGGCGCGGATTCGCCGGTGATGGCAGACTCGTCGACGGAGGCGACGCCTTCGATGACTTCGCCGTCGCCGGCGATGAACTGGCCGGCTTCAACCTTGATGATGTCGTCGCTGCGCAGGGCCGAGCTGGAGATGGCTTCGAGGGAGCCGTCGGGGCGAAAACGGTACGCCATGGTTTCGCCCTTGGCCTTACGCAGGGTATCGGCCTGGGCTTTGCCTCGGCCTTCAGCGATGGCCTCGGCGAAATTGGCGAAGAGCACTGTGAACCAAAGCCACAGGGTGATCTGAAGATTGAAGCCAATGGGCTGGTGGCGAACGGCTTCGTCGATAAGCAGAGCAGAGGTGACGACGCTGCCAACTTCGACGACAAACATCACCGGATTTTTCATCATCAGGCGTGGATCGAGTTTGGTGAAGGAGTCGATGATCGCCTGGCGAAGTATGTCGGGATTCCAGAAGCTTTGCTTTTTAGCCATAAGTGCTTTTCTTGACCTAGGAAAAGAGAGTGCCGTGCTGAAACAGCAGGTGTTCAAGGATGGGACCGAGGCTGAGCGCGGGGAAGAAGGTGAGCGCGCCCACAATGAGAATGACGCCGGTGAGCAGGACGGCGAAGAGCGGCGTGTTGACAGGGAAAGTTCCGGGTGAGGGCGGAACACTTTTTTTGCGGGCGAGGTTGCCGGCCAGCGCCAGCATGGGGATCATCATGAGGAAGCGGCCGATGAGCATGTTGAAGCCGGTGCTGATGTTGTACCAGTGGGTATTGGCGTTGAGTCCGGCGAAGGCCGAGCCGTTGTTACCGGCGGTGGAGACATATGCGTAAAGAATTTCGGTGAAGCCGTGTGGGCCATTGTTGGCCAGACTGCTGAGGCCCATGTGAGACAGCACGGAAACGGCGGTGAAGGTAAGAATGACCAACGGAAAGATAAGGACATAGAGCATGGTCATCTTTACATCGTAGGATTCAATTTTCTTACCGAGATACTCGGGGGTACGGCCAACCATCAATCCAGCGATAAAGACTGAGAGGACGACATAGATGAGCATGCCGTAGAGGCCGGAGCCGACGCCGCCGAAGATGATCTCGCCGAGCATGATATTGATGAGGGGAACCATGCCGCCGAGAGGCGTAAAGGAGTCGTGCATAGAGTTGACGGCGCCACAGCTGGCGTCGGTGGTGATGGTGGCGAAAAGGGCGGAGTTAGTCACGCCGAAGCGGGTTTCTTTGCCTTCCATGTTGCCGCCGGATTGCAGATTACTGACATGCTGGTTGACGCCTTGAAGGACTGGGCTGGGTTGGGACTCGGCCCAGTACGCGACGGTGAACCCCGCTAGAAAGAGCACAGACATGCAGGCGAAGACGGCCCAGCCATGACCGGGGGAGCCGGTCATACGGCCGAGGGTGACGGTAAGAGCGGCGCCGATGAAGAAAATGGAGAACATCTCCATGAAATTGCTGAAGGGGGTGGGATTTTCGAAGGGATGAGCGCTGTTCGCTGAAAAGAAGCCGCCGCCGTTGGTGCCGAGCATCTTGATAGCTTCCTGGGAGGCGACGGGTCCCTGAGCGATGGTTTGAGTTTGGTGTTCGAGAGTCTGCGCGACGGTGTAGGGGTGGAGGTTCTGGATAACTCCCTGGCTGACGAGAGCGAGAGCGTAGATGATGCAGATGGGGAGCAGGACGTAGAGGCAGGCGCGGGTGGTATCGACCCAGAAATTGCCGAGGGTTTTCGATTCGCGCCGGGCAATGCCGCGGACCAGGGCGATGGCGACAGCGATGCCGACGGCGGCGCTGAAGAAGTTGTGATAGGCGAGGCCGACCATCTGGGTGAAGTAGCTCATGGTCGTGTCGTTGGTGTAGGCCTGCCAGTTGGTATTAGTGGTAAAGGATGCGGCGGTGTTCCAGGCGAGCAACGTACCGATCGCGGGCAAATGCTGCGGGTTCCAGGGCAGGGCGTGTTGCAGGCGCTCAATGAGGTAGGTGACCACCAGGGAGACGAAGCTGAAGAGGAGCATGGCTACGGCGTATTCACGCCAGGACATTTCCTCGTCGCTGCGAACGCCGGAGAGGCGGTAGACGATGTTCTCAATCGGACGGAGGAAGTTATATTTTCCGGAGAAAACGCCGGCCATATAGATGCCCAGCGGGCGCATACAGACGAGGAGCACGAGGAAGTAGACGAGAAACTGGAACCATCCATTCGGGGTCATTTCAGAACTTCTCCGGATAGAGCAGGGCTACGATGAGGTAGCCGAGGAGAAACACGGTAATGAGGAGAATTATCGCTGTTGTCGTGTGCATGGTAACTACCTCAGCTTCTCGCATGCGGTGACGTAGAGGAGCGCGACCACAAAAAACGCGACGGAAAAGAGAATCATCAGAAGGTCTGACATGAGGGGTCCATCCTACCAGGATCCTTGTTTGCCGCCATACCACCAGACCACGCCGAGCAAGGCGGTATCCTGGTGGCTGACGGGTGCGTTGGGGTTGCCGGTAATGAAGTAGGGGCGGTTGCTCCAGTCGCGTCGGTATTCGAGAAATGCATCGAAGCCGTCGGCGAAGTTGTATTTGTAGGTGCCAGTGATTTCCTTGAGGGCCTGTGTTTCGTTACTGAAGAGGCCGCCACGATCGGAGAGGTATTCAGTGCGAACGGCGAGGGCGACCTTCGGGTTGAGCTGATATTGCGCATAGGCGACGCCGCCATCTACGTGAGATGGAGCGGACGATTGACCGGGGGCGGCGTTCGCCCATTCGCGCTGGATGACGTAGTCACCTTCGGCAGCCAGGGTTAGTTTTGGGGTGGGCTGCCAGGTGGCATAGCTGTCGACGATATGGATTTTGCCGTTGGGGGCGGGTGTGAGGGGGGCGAGACAGAGGCCGGGCTGGACGGGGACGGTGCAGTTGGTAGCGGCGACGGTGTCAGGGTGTTCCTGGCCGTTGTAGTAGTTGAAGGTCCAGTTCACGGATTTGACGGGCTGGAGAACGTAACCGAATAGCTCGTCCTTGTAGCCGTTGGTGGGTTCAGATTGGTTGGTTCCGTTGTCGATCCAGTAATTGGCGGTGAATTTGTCGTTGAATTTGTAGCTGGTGCGAATGCCGTTGTGGTAGAAGGGCAGGTAGTAGAAGTAATAGGAGCGGGTGTAATTCATCTGGTCTTTGGTGTAGTTATTCTCGAAGCCGAGAGAACTGGCCCACTTTCCGAAGTCGACATCGATGCCGTGGCCGGCGGGAACGATGTAAGAGCCGTAGGCCTGGAATAGGTTGCGATAGATTTCCGGGCGGGTCTCGTTGGCGGGATTGCCCTGCAGCGTCTCAGTGGCTTGTCCGAACTGCAGATCGATACGGAAGCCGTAGCGACGATGGACGGCGAGGTCGGGATCGAGGTCGAAGATGAAATCGGCCTGGTTGATGCTGAAGACGTTGCTGAGGACGTCGTAGGCACGGAGGTCGTTGACGCGGCCGGTGGGGTTGTTGAAGTTGTATTCGTAGTAGCCGTCGAAGGTGTAGTTGAGGGTCACGCCGCCGGGAAGTGTGCCGGGCAGCGGGGACGGGTTTGGTGCAGCGGCGGTGGTTACCTGGGCCGGCACGACCGGAGATGAGCCGGGAAGGCGGAGTTCTTCGGATGCGAGGACGAGCGAGGCGGCGGTTTGCGGGCCTGCGCTGTCAGATGGGGCAGAGGAGGATCGTAGTTGCTGGTTCTGCTGTTCGAGGACTGCGACGCGGCGCTCCAGATCAAAGACGAGTTGTTTAAGTTGCTGCACATCGTCGGTGCGGGACTCGGATTGGGCGTTAAGCTGAAGGGCTCCCGAGACCAGCAGGAGAGCCGGCACAAACGACAGCGGGATGCGGTGATTCATAGGCGGGTACGAAGCCTCCCTCAGGAGAGCGGGGGAGGCGTACCGAAGGCATAAAGATTTCGTAAGGGAATCGTAAAGAAGGCTTTTGCCGATTACCTGGGAAAAGGCGTCGGGGTAAGGGCCGGGTTGCGAACGAGAGAGCATCTGCGCAGCTGTCAAAATTTGACGAGGATGGCGAAGGTGACGATCTGCTGGTCGCGACGCAGATCGGCTTGCCAGAGACTAGGGTAAGCCGAATTTGCAGCGCACGCGGCTTTGGCAGCGGCGATGTTGGCGGCGTATTCCTGGTTATAAGTCAGGTTGGGCATGGTGGTGTATCCAATGCCAGAGTCGGCTGAGGTTGAGCCATTCGTGCAGGTAAAGTCCGCCGGGCTGCCGATCGCAGTGTAGGTGTTGCCTCCGGGAGGCGTTGAGCCACCGCGGCCGGCCCAGTAGGGCACATCCGAGTGACGATAGCTGTACTCACTGCGGAAGGTGACGTACTGGCTGGGCATGTAGTCGTAAGTGATGGTTCCGTCGGTGCCGTGGAAGGGCTGGCCTGGATCCTCCGGGAAGTAGGCAGTGCCGGAAACAGCTGTAGCTCCGTTGATGGGAGGCAGCAGGACGAGATAGCGGCCGGGATTGTTGATCTGGCCGCCGCCAATGGTCAGGCCGTACTTGTCCTTGTCGAACCAGAAGCGGTTGTAGAGCATCCAGCCCAGGAAGCTCTGTTTCTGGTAGTAGACAGCGGGAGATGTGGAGGTGGCGGGCGAAAAGATTTTGTGATCGGCCGACCCGGTGCAGGCCACTCCGCTGCCGCTTTCGCAGCCGGCGTCACCGGTTAAGGAGAAGGCCATCCGGTCGAGTTTGTTATCCGGCCTGTCGTAGTACTTCAGCTCGAAGCTGTTGTCGGTGTGGAAGCGGGTGCGGCCGTGGATACCGAAGTCATCCTCACCGTAGCCGTAGTCGTTGGAGATGATATTGATGCTGTTGGTGGGGGTCCACTTGATCTGTCCGCCGAGGCCCGGCTTGGTGCCGAAACGCGCATAGGATTGCCAGCCGTTGATGAACCAGGGCTCGATCTTCAGGTGTTGCGTAGGAAAGACCTGGACGCGCGCTCCGTTGAAAAACCAGGGAGTGTTGGAGGAGACGAAGGAGGGCTGATAGGCCCAGTTATCGAA
>Ga0182015_10002186_pt1 | contig 24234 bp, 22 predicted proteins | sample 712P3MmetaG_FD_120478 | JGI IMG/M metagenome (GOLD analysis project Ga0182015, IMG submission 120478) | Permafrost microbial communities from Stordalen Mire, Sweden - 712P3M metaG | ecosystem: Environmental > Terrestrial > Soil > Wetlands > Permafrost | place: Sweden: Stordalen | collected...
CTCGGTGGTATACCGAATCGCCCAACTCGCTGAAGGCCTCGGCGACGCCCTCGACACTTTGGAAGTGAATCCCCTGCGAGTTGACGGAGACACCGTAGAAGTACTTGACGCACTGGCGCTGTGGCGCAACAAAGGAGACGGACATGAGTGAAGGCGCATTGAGCGGCAAGGTGGCTCTGGTCACCGGCGCGAGCCGGGGCATCGGTGCGGCGATTGCCGAGCGCTTCGCGCGCAGCGGTGCGACGGTAGTGGTGACCGCACGGACCGTCGATCCCTCGGCGAGCACCTTGGCCGGCACAATTCACGAAACCGTGGAACGGATCACGAAGTCGGGCGGCGCGGCGATGGCGATAGCCGCCGATCTCTCGAAGGTCAGCGAGCGCGAACTACTCGTCGCCGAGACAGTGGAAAAGGTTGGACCGGTCGACATTCTTGTCAACAATGCGGCCGTCACGTACTTCATCCACGTAGCCGAGTTCGGCGCCAAACAGTTCCATTTGATGTTCGAGGTCGAGGTCACCGCTCCCTTCCATTTGGCTCAGTTGGTGCTGCCGGGGATGGTCGAAAAAAGAGAAGGTTGGATCCTCAACATCTCGTCGGGCGCGGCGCGACATCCCACGTTTCCGCCCGACCCCGCCCGACACGGGGGCGGCGCGGTCTACGGGATGTGCAAGGCCGCGCTCGAAAGATTCTCAACCGGGCTGGCCTCTGAGGTCTACGCCGACAACGTGGCGGTGAACGCCCTCTCTCCCAATCGCGTCGTGCCGACCCCGGGTACCGTGTTCCACCACCTCGTCACTGGGGATCCAGTGCAAATTGTCGAGGCGTCCGAGGTCATGGCCGAAGCGGCCCTGGCACTCTGCAGCGTGGATCCTCGCTCGCGCACCGGACTCGTTGCATACAGTCAGGATCTGTTGAACGAGCTGGGGATCACAGTGAGCCCTTCAGGATCGTCGGAGGTGTCGTAATGCCAACCGGCGAGCAACACAAGCCCGCGCCAAAACCTACGCCCGAGACCAAGCACTACTGGGAAGGCACGAAACTCGGTGAACTGCGTATTCAACGGTGCAACATGTGTGGTCAGGCGTACTTCTATCCGCGTCCGAGCTGTCCGTTCTGTTTCTCGAGTGACGTGTCGTGGGAGCGAGCATCGGGACGGGCTCGACTGCACACGTATCTGATCAGCCACCGTCCGGCACCGGGGTTCGCCGACGAGGTGCCCTACGCGATCGCGGTCGTGGAGCTCGAAGAAGGTCCGCGGATGATGACCAACCTCGTGGGCGTCGAACAGACTCCTGAGTCACTGGTACTCGACATGGCCCTCGAGGTGGACTTCGAACCGCGCGGCGAACAGTTCGTCCCGGTCTTTCGTCCACGGAACGACTCATGAGCGTTCGTGGCGCGACCGCCATCGTCGGCGCGGCCGAGACGACGCGCATCGGCATCGTCGCGGATATGTCCGCGTTGGAACTGCACGCCGAGTCCGCCAGATTGGCCGTCGAGGACGCCGGACTGACGATGTCCGAGGTCGACGGCGTAGCCGCGGCGGGACTCTCCCCCATTGCCGTCGCGCACTATTTGGGCATCACTCCGAGGTACGTCGACGCCACCTCAGTGGGCGGCTGTTCAATTCTCCTCCACGTGCGCCACGCCGCTGCCGCGATCGCCGCCGGACTGTGCGAGGTGGTGCTCATCACCCACGGCGAGTCCGGTCGCTCGCGTGTTGGGATGGCGCCGCGCGTGGCCGATGCGACCTCACCCCAGGGCCAGTTTGAAGCGCCCTACGGAACTCTCGGGCCGCCCACCATGTTCCCCATGGGCGTGCTGCGCTACATGAAGGAGACCGGCCTCACGCACGAGCAACTGGCGTCCGTGGCCGTCGCGCAACGTAAGTGGTCGGCGAAGGTGCCTCGAGCGATGTTCCGCGAGGAGATCTCCGTCGAGGACGTGTTGGCGTCACGAATGATCGCCTATCCGATGCACCTGCTCGAATGCTGTGTCGTCACCGACGGCGGCGGGGCGTTACTCGTAACCTCGGCCAAGCGCGCCAAGTCCATGCCCGGTCCCAAGCCCCCCGTCTACGTGCTCGGTACCGGTGAGGCCGCCGAGACGCCCTTGATCTCGCAGATGGAGGACTTCACGACCTCGAAGGGCCTTCGGCTCTCGTCGGCGAGTGCGTTCGCCGAAGCCGGCGTCGGCCCGGGAGACATCAATCACCTAATGATCTACGACGCGTTCGCACACCTGCCGATCTACGGTCTCGAAGACCTGGGCTTCGTCGGCCGCGGCGAGGCGGGCGCCTTCATCGCCGAGGGGCATACATCGCCGGGCGGACGCCTGCCGATGAACACGAACGGCGGGGGCCTCTCCTACACTCACACCGGGATGTACGGCATGTTCTTGGTGCAAGAGTCGATCCGTCAAATACGCCGTGAGGCCTCGGCGCAAGTCCCGAACGTCGAGATCAGCATGGCCCAGGGCTTGGGTGGAATGTTCACGGCCGCCGGCACCCTGATACTTGGCACCGCGCCGGCCGCCGGAGTATGACTGACGTGAGAACCGTGCCACGAACGTTTGAGCCGGACGACCAGAAGTTCGCGGTATGTCACGCAGACAAAGGACCGCGACGGAAAGGTGGACACTGTGGACGTTGACCTCGGCGCGGAGTACGTGGCGTTTCGTGGCGAGATGCGCGAATGGATCGAGGGCAACGCACCGGCGGGCTTGAAGGAGTTGGCCGATTGGAGTTGGCAACCAATCGCCGGTGGCAAACGCGGCGCGGCGCTCGTCGCGGCGGCGACCAGTCCCATCTTCCGTGAGTGGGAGCGGCGTCTCTTGGACGCGAAGCTCATCTGCGCCCAGTGGCCCGTTGAGTTCGGCGGACGGGGCTGGGACGCCGTACGATTCTCGGTCTTCAACGAAGAACTTCGTCGACAGGGTGTTCCCGCGGTTCGTCGCGGCATGGGCGAGACGCTGGTCGGTCCGCCCATCATGGCCCACGGCACGCCCGAGCAGCAGGCGTACTTCCTGCCGCGGATCGTGTCCGGTGAGGACGTCTACTGCCAGGGGTACTCCGAACCGGATCACGGCTCGGACCTCGGGGCCGTCGAGACCAAGGCCGTCGTCGATGGCGATGAACTGGTGATCACCGGACAGAAGACCTGGACCTCGGGCGCGCAGAACGCGAACATGATCTTCGTACTCTGTCGGACTAACCCCGACGTACCGAAACACCGGGGCCTCTCCTACGTCTTGGTGCCCTTCTCCCCAGAGAACGGCGTGACCGTGCGTCCCCTGCGCCAGATGTCGGGCGCGTCAGGCTTCTGCGAAGACTTCCTTGACGCAGCGCGCGCTCCTTTGTTCAACCTTATTGGTGGGCTCAATAACGGGTGGGCGCCGGCCATGACGACGCTGGGCTTCGAACGCGGTGGCAATGCCACGACCGCGCATTTGGGTTTCGAGAAAGAGCTGTGGGACTTGATCGCGCTGGCTAAAAAGAACGGAAAGGCGAAGGACCCGTTGGTTCGTCAGCGACTGGCCTGGTGCTACACCCGAGTGCAACTGATGCGCTACGCCGGACTGCGACTTCTCGCGTCGTTGGCCGAGGGTCGCCAGCCCGGTCCCGAGGCCTCGATCTCGAAGCTGTTCTGGAGCGAATATCACAAGACCTTCGGTGAATTGGCCCTCGACGTCGTCGGTATCGACGCCATGATTCGCCCCCACGGCGAAGGGTACGCCACCGACGAATGGCAGGACGTCTTCTTCGCGAGTCGCGCCGGGACCATCTACTCCGGCACGAGCCAGATCCAGAGGAACATCATCGGCGAACGAGCCCTCGGTCTGCCCAAGGAGCCCAGCGTGGCGAAAGCGGCGACGTGACGCCCATCTGCGAAGGACGCGTCGCCATCGTGACCGGTGCCGGGCGCGGAATTGGCCGGGGATACGCAATCGAGTTGGCGCGCCAAGGCGCGCGCGTGGTCGTCAACGACCTCGGGGCCGACGTCGACGGCGAAGGAAATTCGTCGGGACCGGCGCACGACGTCGTAGAGGAGATCCATGGTTTCGGGGGCGAGGCCGTCGCCAACGATGAAGACGTGTCGGACTTCGAGGGCGCGCATCGGCTGATCGACTGCGCCCTGGTGACCTTTGGCGGCCTGGACGTTCTGGTCAACAACGCCGGCATCTTGCGTGACCGGATGCTCGTCAACATGAGCATCGAGGAGTGGGACGCAGTCGTGCGCGTGCATCTGCGCGGCACATTCGCCCCAACCCGCTGGGCGGCCGGTTATTGGCGAGACCGCTCGAAGACGGGTGAGGTCAACGACGCCCGAATCGTTAATACCAGTTCTTCGTCCGGTATCTACGGCAACGTAGGCCAGACCAACTACGGCTCCGCCAAAGCCGGTATCGCCGCCTTCACCATCATCGCCGCCAAAGAACTCGCTCGTTACGGCGTGACCGTCAACGCGATCGCGCCCGGAGCGCGTACTCGCATGACGGAGAACCTGGCGCGAGCTCGCGGCGTCGCGTCTCGGGAACCGGATGAGTTCGACGCCCGTTCACCGGACAACGTAGCCCCGGTCGTGGCGTGGCTCGCCAGTGTCGATTCGGCCGCCATCACCGGGCGCGTCTTCAACGTCGCGGGAGGGCGACTTAGTGTCGCGGAAGGCTGGCACGCCGGACCGGTCACGGACAAGGGTGCACGCTGGGACCCCGCCGAACTGGGTCCGGTAATCATGGACCTGGTCGCTCAGGCTCCGCCCAACGCGAGCATGAACGGTCTGATCCCATGGCCGGATGAGTTGAACTAGATAGTCTCGAACGACGAACGCCGGTTCGAGTCAAGCGGAAGGTAGTTGAGATGACGGCATCGCAGTTCCCCATCGAGGCAGGTCACATAATGATGTTCGCTCGGGCAATCGGCGACTTCAACCCGGTGTACCACGACGCGGACTATGCACGTCAATCAGATGTGGGAGGCGTCATTGCGCCGCCCACTTTCGTGCAAGCAAGCGCTCAATACGATCCCGATTACCCATTGCGACCCCGCCCGGGCGAACCCTGGTTCGGATCCGGAGCGACGCCGTCCGGCCGAGTGATCAAAGCCGAACCGGTCAGTTCGGAATTGTCGGAACGTACACCAAGCGTGTGTACCGTCCTTCACGCCGAGCAACACTATGAGTACCACCGTCCGGTGTGCGCCGGCGAAGTGCTGACGCTCACCGTGCTCCCCGGAGAGTCGTGGGACAAGCAGGGTCGTCGAGGTGGGCTCTTGCACTTTCAAGAATCCATTACCGAATACCGCGGGGCAGATGGTCAACTCGTCGTCACAGCTCGCAGTGTCGGCGTTCGCACCGAGCAGACAGTGAAAGAGTGATCATGGCGCTACAGGCTTCGGACATCAGCGTCGGCATCAGCCACAGTGCTGTGGTCGTCGAGAATCTGACCCGTACCCAGATCGTCCAGTACGCGGGCGCGTCGGGTGATTACAACCCCATACATACCGACGAGGTGTTCGCCACGCAGGTCGCGGGCTACCCATCCGTCTTCGCCCACGGAATGTTAACAATGGGTATGACTGGCAAAATGCTTACCGACTACGTGGGCGACGGCCGACTGTCAGAGTTCGGAGGACGATTTACCTCTCAGGTCTGGCCCGGCGATAGCTTGACCGCCGCTGCGACAGTCATCGCGATCAGAGAAGTGAACGGGGTCACCGTGGCTGACTTCGAGGTGGTGACGGAGAACCAAAGTGGCGTTGCCGTTTTCGTTGGTTCGGCGACTGCGCACCTCGACTAGTTGGCTCATTGGGTGCCATGCAAGATGTAAGCATTGTTCACCGTGGTGTCGAGCATGAAGCGCGCGATTAGTTCGCCGCGCAAGTGCGATTGCGGATTCCAAGGGGCAAGCGACACGTCATTCCCGGCCGCAGACAACCTTCTCTTGGAGGCGAATCCGCCACCGCGCCGGGGCGGATTACGTCGACTTCTATTCGCTAAGGTTCCGTTACTAGAATCACACTTGAGAAAGCACTATGTAGAAGTCGATACCATAAGGCGGATATGCAACTATTCGAAAGTAGTGTCGAGAAATGAGCGCTTCCGAACGAAGTGATAACTGGGGCCGCTGGGGGGCGGACGATGAACGCGGCGCCGTCAATCTTCTCACCCCTGACGTCGTTCTTGAGGCGTTGAGTCGTCCGAAGACTGGCAAGGTCTATCAACTCGGTATTGAGCTCAAACGCGACGCTCCAGTCGGCGGCAATCGGATAGCACCGCTGCACTTCATGACGCAAGATGGCGGCGACTTTGCTGCCCTTAATCGCACAGACTGGGGAACTGCGGACGACTATATGGTCCTCGCTACCCAGGGAACTTCGCACGTCGACGGTCTCGCGCACGTCTGGTCGGGTGGAAAGCTCTATAACGACTTCCCCTTCACAGAAGTGCGAAGCAGCGGGGCGCAGCGCCTCGGTCTCGAGAAGCTCGGCGGGCTGGTAGCGCCGGTCCACTTCTTGGATTTCTCACACCTTTGTGACGGCGACGAACTCGATATTGTCGCCGATATGGTCGACGACGTCTTCGCGGCCCGAGACGTCACGCCCAAGCCGGGCGACGCACTGCTCTTCCGAACCGGATGGATGGACGACGCGCTACTCGGCGAGACCGACGCGAGGAAGTACCCGGTCGTGGCCGAATCGATGGGCACGTGGTTCGCCGAGCACGACATAGCAATCATCGGCGCCGACAACATCGCCGTTGAAGCCACGGGACGACGTGGTGTTCTACCGCCCTTGCACAAAGTCCTCGTGCGCGATCTTGGCGTGACATTGCTCGAATTGTTGGACCTGCGTTTGCCTGGCGAAGATGGTGTCATCGGAGGTCTCCTAGTCGTTGCGCCACTGAAGATCTCGCGCGGTGTCGGCAGTCCCGTCAACCCGCTCCTCATCGTCTAACGCGAGCGACACATGAGCACACCTTCGGACACGATTCGTGGAGGGTGCGCTGTGGTTGGTGTGGGATCGACGAAGCAGGGCGAGCTTCCTGGACTGACAGCCGATCAGATCGCCGTTCAGGCGCTGGTGCTTGCGCTCGAGGACAGCGGCCTCAACAAGACGGATCTCGACGGTTTGATCACCTGCAAGTCGTACGGCGGCTTTGGCATCGACACCGAGATCGGAGGACTCGCGGGAATCAACCCGCGCTACAGCGCCACCCTCGACTACGGAACGTGCAACTTCTCGCTCCATCTTGCTTCAATGGTGATTGCCGCTGGAATGGCGACGACCATTGCTCTGGTCTATGGCACCAATCAGCGCTCCGCACGTCACCGTTTCCAGTCGGCAGCGGGTAGCGGCTCGAGTCCCCTCGAGCTTCACGGGTTTTACAACATCGCCGGACAGGGCGCGATGGCCTTCAATCGTCACGCCTACCTCTACGGGACGACCAGCGAGCAACTCGGCTCGGTGGCGGTCACGCAACGTGAGAACGCCAAACTCAACCCTGAAGCCATCTTCCAACACGACTTAAGTATTGAGGACTACCTTCGCGAGCCCTACCTCGTTGAACCCTTGCGACGTTCAGACGTGTGCATGATCTCCGATGGCGGGGCCTGCTTGATCGTGACGTCATCAGATCGCGTCGCGGCCACCGCAACGGCACCGGTCTACATACTCGGCATCGACCAGGCCACCGGACTACGTCAGTATCAGAACGCGGACAATCTCGATAGGCCTTGGATCAAGGAGATGGTGCCGGGGGTCTTTGATCGCGCTCGCGTCAATCTGTCCGACATCGACCTCCTCTACGTGCAGGATCCGGTGAGCTTCTGGGTCCTGCAGATGTTGGAGCTCTACGGCTACTGCGGCCCTGGCGAGTCCGGTCCCTTCGTCCAGGAGGGCCGGATCCGACGCGACGGCGACATACCGGTGAACACGAACGGCGGGCAACTCTCCGAGAGTTATATGTGGGGATGGCTGCATCTCTGCGAGGCCGTTCGACAACTCCGCGGTACCTGCGGACCTCGCCAAGTAGAGGGCGCAACGTTTGCACAGTACTGCTCGACGAAGGGATTCGAAAAGGCCGCCACGTCGATCTTGGGGACGGTGGTGCCATCGTGAGCGACAACGCCCTTTTGGCGGCCGCAGCGCAGCTCATCGGTCAGACACCCGAGAGCGACTCGGACTCATCGACGCTGAAGTTCCAACACTGTCTTCGTTGCGGGTACGTCCGGTACCCCGAGGCCCATTTCTGCCCCGAGTGCCTCAGCGATGAAAGTGAGTGGCGAGTGGACACCGGTGCCGGGACCATCTGGAGTTGGTGCGTCTACCACCGCGCCTACAACGACGCATTTACGGAGGCCCTTCCCTACAACGTGGCGTTGGTCGAATTGGACAGTGGCCCGCGCGTGATAAGCAACGTCCTGAATGCCCACACTCCACTTCGAATTGGTGACCGCGTGTTCGCGGCTCCCCGCGAAGTCGCTCCCGGACGATTCATCCTCTACTTTGAACACGCCGGCGACGACCCGTGACGACGCCCGACCTCACCGGTCTCGTCGTTCGAACGGCGCGAGAGAGTTCATTGCTCGACCTCACCGAGTCAGCACGGCACGTGATCAAGTACGCCTTCCTCGATTTCCTGGCCTGTTGTGTTGCCGGAAGCGACACCGACGCGGCGCGTAGTGCCACTACGTGGGCCCTCGCGACGAGCGGCTTGACCGACGCCCAAATTGCCGGCACGCAAAAGCGGGCGTCAGTGCCTCTGGCCGCCTTTGCGAACGGCGTCGCCGCGCACGCGTTGGACTTTGACGACGTGTCGATGCGCATGATTCATCCCAGCGCCACACTCGTGCCGGTGCTCCTCGCTGTCGGCGAAGCCCGCCGACTCAGCGGCCTCGCCGTCATGGAGGGCTATTTGGCGGGCTTCGAGGTACAGGCGCGTCTGTGTCGCGAGATCAATCCCGAGCACTACGAAACGGGCTGGCACTCGACGGGCACCGTCGGGGCACTCGGCGCAGCCATGGCTGCCTGTCGGCTCTACGGCGCCGACGATGAGGAGGGCCGATGGGCTCTCGGTATCGCTGCCTCTTCGGCGTCGGGCATCCGCCGGAACTTCGGCAGCATGGTGAAGTCGTTCCACGCGGGTCAGGCCGCCTTGCACGGGCTCCAGGCCGCCGACCTGGCGATGCTCCATTTCACTGCCAATCCTTCGGTGCTTGAAGGACAGAACGGCTTCCTCGAAATCTTCTCAACGCTCGACCTGGTGCCGGACTTGACCACGGCCTTCGAAGCCCTTCAACCGTACGAACTCGTTGAGTCGGGTATCGCCCTCAAGCGATTCGCCTGTTGCGGGGCGATTCACTCCGCGCAGGACGCCGTGTTGGAACTTAAGGCCAACCACATGTTCCAACCTGAGGAGGTCGCGTCAATTGAATGTCGCGTGAATCGAATGGTGCCCAACATCTTGGTCCACCACGTCACCCAAGATGGCCTCGAAGGAAAGTTCTCGATGGAGTACAGCCTGGCCGTCTGTCTCATGGATGGTCGAGCTGGTCTTGCGCAGTACAGCAAAGAGCGCGCCTCTGACCCGCGTCTGGTTCCGCTCATGGAGCGAGTGAAGGTCGTCGTCGACGAGTCGATCCCCGTGAATCTCGCATTCTTCGCCTCGGTAGTCACGATCGCCCTCACTGACGGGAGAGTTCTCTCGACGCGGGTCGACGTGCCCCATGGCTATCCCAGTAAACCGCTCAGCGAGGGAGAGGTCGTCGAAAAGGCGCGAGGCTGTTTCGCTGGCGTGCTCACGGACGACCAGGCCGATCGTCTCATCGAATCGGTGTTTCGTCTTGAAGAGCTCGACGATGTCTCGATGCTGGCACCCTTGCTCGAGAGTTCCAAGAACTAGGTCGGTATGAAGAAGGAAATGAACCCGTCGCAAGTAAGCAGTTTGCTCGTAAAGAGTGTCCTGAAACGACAGCTCGCGATCGATCAAAACCAACCCTTCATTCGTTTCGGTGCTGAGGTTGCCACGTACGGCGAGGTGCACGACCACGCGCAGAAAGTCGCGTTGAAACTTGCCAACAATGGCGTGGAGCATGGTGACCTCGTAGCGCTCATGATGTCCAACAGTGTCGAGTACGTGAGTCTTTATTTCGCTCTCGCGTACGTCGGCGCGCCGGTCGTGCTTATCAACACCACCTTTCACGGGTACATGCTCGAATACGTCCTCAACGACGCAGGGTGTCGGACCCTGCTCAGCGAAGAGGAGTATTTGGAGGTACTGCTCGCTTCAGAGCCCAATCTCACGTCGCTCGAACGCATCATCGTCTCGGGAACCTTCGCGTCCAAGGAAGACTGGTCCCTCCGGTTCCGCCGCATTCAAGTGGTGGGCGTCGATGATCTACCGTCCGACATGACCGCTTTCGAAGAGGCAGCGGTATCGCACGACGATCTCCACTGCGTCGTCTACTCATCAGGTACTACGGGCCCATCCAAAGGAATCATGATCAGCAACGCTCACGCGCTGATCAAGGCATTCGAAGTGATCACCATCTGCGAATTCCGTCCCGAAGATGTGCTCTACTCCCCACTCCCTCTCTTCTACTCCATGGGACTATTGCGCGGCGTGTTGTCGGTTGCGTTGATGGGTGCGAGCATCGCGTTGCGCGATAAGTTCAGCGCGAGTGCCTATTGGGATGACGTGCGACTTCATCACGCGACCGTCGGCCACTGCGTCTTCAGCATTCCTCAGATGCTGAAACAAACGGCTCCGAAATCTGATGACGCGGATAATCCCCTTCGTTGCATGTTCAACGCCCAGTACGACGTTGCCTTCGAGGAGCGCTTCGGGGTAAAGCTCGTCGAAAGCTACGGACTGACCGAAGGCGGCAACGCGATTTACAACCGTATCGATCGCCCTACGCGCCCAGGTTCGTGCGGCGAGGTATCCGACGACTGGGATGTGCGCCTCGCCGACCCCGACGGGGTCGAAGTCCCTCTCGGCGACATGGGAGAGATTCTCCTCCGACCTCGCCAACCGGCGCGTTTGATGCTGGGCTATCTGAACAAGCCCGAGGCGACCACCAAGGCATTTCGCGATCTCTGGTTTCACACGGGCGACCTCGCCCGCAAAGACGCCGACGGCTACTTCTATTACGTGGGCCGCAACAAGGACGTCATTCGCCGTCGAGGTCAGAACATCTCGGCGTGGGAGGTCGAGCAGATCGTCCTCACCTATCCCGATGTATCCGAAGTTGCCGCACTGGCCCGACCTTCCGACGTGGGTGAGGACGATCTGCGCGTCATCATCGTCGCTCGTGGGGAGGTCGAGTCGCCGGACCTTGAAGCACTTGCGCGATACTGCGAGGCGAAGATGCCCGCTTATATGGTGCCGCGCTATTTTGAGCTTGTCAACGAACTTCCTAAGACCCCGAGTGGTCGCGTCGAGAAGTACAAATTGGAGAATGGATCAAGCGAGAAGGTCTTTGACCGAGGTGAGGCGCGTCGACCCACGAAGTAGTGCTTGCGCCTACGCTCCTGGCGCCAAACGGTCTGCCGGGTCCTTGAAGACCCAGTGCTGCTCGCACCCCGCTGCCCCCTGGAAACGACAGAACTCCACGTCGACGCGCAGCATGTTGTCATCGGCCGCCACGTAGCCCTCGAAGCAGCCCGCCTCGAACGCCTCGGTGTAGATACCGTTCTGGGGATTGTCCTCATTGAAGTAGATGCAGTGCGTTCGCCGCACGATGCATCGAGTGTCGTCGTACTCGGCGAAGAGAGCAGCGGCGTGCTTGGGTCCACGAATCGCGTGTACGAGGTCTTGGTAGAGCGCCATCATCCGCGGCTCGCCGCGACGCTCTCTCCCGTAGACCTTGAGCAGTGTCGCGTAGCCTTGTCCGCCGTAGCGTCGTCCGATTCCATGAGCAATCTCGAGAGCCTTCTCTTTGCCGACGGTCTCTTCCGCGACGGTATAGAAGGACTGGAAGTTATTCTCGATCTGCTTGGACATGCTGTAGATGAGGTAATCGACGCTGAGTTCCTCGATCGGGATCTCGTAACTGTCCATCCGCCCCTTCTCCGCCTCGGTGAGTCCGGCGCCTGGGTAGAAGAGGAGGTGGTTGGTGGCATAGCCTTCGCGCGTCATGAAGTGAACTCCTTTTTCTTAGTCATCAACAGATGGAGACGCCGCAGCACAGTGGCGCGTGCTCCATCGTCACTGCGAAACCGTCGGCGCCGCCCGACTCGCCAATTCCTGCTTGAGCACCTTACCGGTGTTGCCTTTGGGCAGGGAGTCGACGAAGAGAATTCGACGGGGCAGTTTGTAGTCCGCGAGGATCTCCCGAGAGTGGTTAGTTACCTCGTCCTGGGACAGTTCGTGTCCCACGCGTACGACGATCGCCGCAATCACGACTTCACCCCACAACTCGTCCGGCACTCCGAAGACGGCCGCCTCGCTGATGCTCGGATGTCGATGAAGGGCTGCTTCGACCTCGGCTGGGTAAACGTTGAAGCCGCCAGAGATGAGCATCTCGCGTTCTCGACCGACGATGGACACGAAGCCCATCGGTGAAAGTGTGGCGACGTCACCGCTCCGGTACCAGCCATCCACGAACGCTTCGTTCGTCGCTTTCTCGTCGTTCCAGTATCCGCTCATGAGGTGATCGCCACGAATCAGTAACTCTCCCGGTTCACCGGGTCTGACGTCTTCGCCCGACGAATCGACGATCCGAAGTTGCACTCCGTTGGTGGCGTGACCGGCTGAACTGAGGTGACCGTGCTCCGAGCTGAGGTGATCGACACTGGAGAGCGAGGTCACGGGGTGCGGTGCCTCACACGAGCCGTACACCTGGGTCAGTATCGGGCCGAACGCCTCGAGTGCCTCTTCGGCCAACGCCATCGGCATCGCTGCGCCCCCGTAGGTGATGTTGCGCATCGAAGAGAGGTCGTAGTCCTCCCGTGTGGGAGCATCGAGGAGCATGCGAATCATGGTGGGCACGAGGAAGGTGCTGGTGCCTCCCTGCGTGGTCACCGCCTTGAAGAACAGATCGGGATCGAATCGAGACAGCGTGATGCTTCGCGCGCCGCGGGTGAAGAACGGCAGAATCTTCGAGCCCGAGCCGTGCGACATTGGCGCGACGTGCACCATACCGTCGTTCTCGTTGGGCATGAACTCGTCGAGCAGCATGTTGACGGCCGACAACAACCGGGCACGTTGGGTGGTTGTCGCGCCTTTGGGACGCCCCGTGGTGCCCGACGTGTGCAGAATCATGCTCGGCTGATCCAGTTCAATAACGACGTCGGGACGACTCGAACTCGCCTTCGCCATGAGGTCGGCGTACGTCGAAGGATTGTCAACGTCGAGCACGTGTCGCAGCATCGGCAGATCGGCCTGAAGCGCCTGCACGCGCTCAACATCGGCACTCTCGGTCACCACGATCTCCGCGCCGCAGTTCGCGATCATGAATCGGCGTTCGTCGTCGCTAAGACGAGGGTTGATCGGTGCTTTAACCTTGCCGGCGCGCGCAATTGCGAAGTCCACCTCCACTACTTCGAGTCGGTTCTTCAGCAAGACAGCCACCCGCGAACCGTTCTCCGGCGACAGTTCAAGAAACGCATTGGCGAGTCGCGCCGATCGATCGCCAACCTCAGCGAACGTGAGGCTTCGCTCCCCATCCACCACCGCCACTCGTGGTGCGTATCGCTCGCTGGCCCGCTCCACGAGATCAGCGATTGTGTTCATTGAAACTCCCCCAATTATTCGAAAGTACGGTGCAAATCTCACCCACGGTGGCGTACGCGCGCACGCTCTCAAGGATTGCCGGAATGGTGTTGGAGCCTTCACGAGAGGATCGATCGAGATGGGCCAAGGCGTCCGTGACCCCCTGCGCATTTCGCGTCCTCTTTATCTCGGCGAGGCGTTCAATTTGCTCTGTTTCGGTCTTCAAATTCGCCGTAGAGGCGCGAACGTGTTGCGTGGGTGCGTCGACCTCAAATCGGTTGACGCCAACGACGACCTTCTCCCCCGTCTCCACGTCGTGTTGAAAGCGGTACGCCTCTTCTTCGACTTCCGCATGGAGCCAGCCTGATTCAAGGGCCGCCAGCGCGCCACCTTGCGCCTCAATTCGGCCCAGGTACTCCCAGGCCGCCGCCTCGAACTCGTCAGTCAGGCTCTCCACGAAATAAGAACCTCCCAGGGGGTCCGCAGTGCGCGCGACCCCGGTTTCGTAGGCCAGGATCTGTTGAGTGCGAAGCGAAATTCGCACGGCTTCATCGGACGGTAATCCGAGGGCCTCATCGAAGGATGACGTGGCGAGCGTCTGCACACCTCCGAGGATCGCCGCCATTGTCTGATAGGCGATGCGCACGATGTTGTTGTAGGGCTCCTGCGCCGTCTGAGGACTACCGAGCGTGTAGCAGAAGATCTTCACGCTGAGGCTCTCGTCTTTGACGGCTCCGAAGCGTTCTTTCAGGAGTTTGTACCACATGCGTCGAGCGGCACGGAATTTCGCCACCTCTTCAAACACGTCTTGATGCGCCGAGAGAAAGAGGAACACTGTTGGCGCGAAGGAGTCGATGTCGAGACCGCGCTCGAGTGAGGCGTTGATGTACTCGATGCCATTCGCCAGAGCGATCGCCACTTCCTGCACGGCGGTCGACCCGGAGTCGCGAATGTGATAGCCGCAGAACTCGATGGGCTCCCACGTCGGCAGGTACTTCGAGCAGTACTCGACGACGTCAACCGAGAATTGCATCGCCGGCCTCGGCGGGAATATGTACGTTCCTCGGGCGAGGTACTCCTTCAGTACGTCATTCTGCAACAAGACTCGAAAGCTGTCTGGTGCGTAGCCGTGCGCTTCGGCCGCGGCGATGAACAGAGCGATGGCAATGGGTCCGATCGCGTTCGCGGTGGTACGGATCTGAGCGATGGTGTCGAGGGGTATCCCTTGGAGCAGCGTCTCCATGTCGGCCAACGTGTCGATAGGCACTCCGACTCGGCCGACTTCGCCGCGCGACAGCGGGTGGTCTGAGTCGAGGCCGTTCTGCGTGGGAAGGTCGAGCGCCACAGAAAATCCACGTTGACCTTGCTCCAACAGTGAACGGATTCTCTTATTGGTCTCGGTGGCGCTCGCGACACCGGAGTACTGCCCCATGACCCAGAGGCGATCTCGGTACATGCCCGGAGAGATGCCGCGGGTGTACGGCGCTTCACCAGGCAGACCGAGGTTGATCATGTAGTCGCTATTTGGCCGCACGTCGAGCGGTGAATACAGCGATTTGACATCGAAGCCTGACAGCGTTCGCCCTCCCGCTTCACCAGCGCCTAGTTGGTCGGCGTACTTCGATGTCCAGGCATCGACCTGTTCTCGAAGAGCCTCGTCACTGTCGTGATTGAGAGGGGCCGACCCCTCGACGTCCCCCGGTTCGGACCCCCCGCGCGCCACGGTTATCGAGTCCGTCTGCCCGTAGCGGTTGCATCGGCATCGCTCACCGTGATGACGACGGATTCCGCCTCGCCGATTCCTCCACAAATGGTCACGAGACCCGTTCCACCACCTCGACGAAGGAGTTCAGACGCTGCCGTCATGACCAGACGGCCTGCGGTGGCTCCGGTCGGGTGACCGATCGCGATCGATCCACCGTTGACATTCGTGCGTTCGCGCAGCCGTGCCGCTTCGGCGAGGTCGCCGTTGGCTAAGACGATCGTCGACACCAGAGGCACGGCGGCGAACGCTTCATTGATTTCGATGACGTCCACGTCGCTCAGCGTTACGCCGGCGGATTTCAGTGCCAACTGCGCCGCGACCGCGGGCATGGACGCGATGCGCTGCGGATCTCCCGCGGCGGCGGCACACCCGGAGATTTGAATCGTCGGCCCATCATCCAACGGAGAACTACCCAGCACCAGAGCCGTCGATCCTGAACTTAAGTCCGGCGCATTGCCTGCGGTCACGGTCTCACTCCCGTTCACCGTTGGGAGCTGTCCAAGTGCTTCCAGCGTTGAGTTTGCCCGAGGAACCTCGTCGCCAGTGAGCACGACGTGCCCACCTTCAGTGTCGACGACATCGACAGGGACGATCTCACCGTCGAAAAATCCCGCCGCGAGAGCTTTCGCGTATCGCTCCTGACTTCGTTGGGCCCACTCGTCTTGCATCTCGCGGCTTACGGCGTACTGTTTCGCTTCGTTTGACGCCTGCACCGCTCGCGCTACGCCCGAGTACGGACACGACACCACGAGTTGGTCGGTGAGCACGATGTCACCCAAACGCTGGCCAAACCTCGCCGCTTCGATGAAATACGGCACACGGCTCAGATTTTCGACGCCTCCGGCAAGCGCAATGGCGGCGTCGCCCAAGCGAATGCTCTTACTAGCGAGGTTGATTGCGGTCAGGGAGGAGCAGCAGGCGCGATCGACGGTGTAAGACACGCGATCATCGGGTACGTGGGCGCGGAGCGCGACTTGGCGAGCCAGGGAGCGGTCACCCCCAGGGAAGTTGACTCCGAGAGCCACTTCGTCCACCCGAGTCGGTTCGATGCCGGCCCGTTCAAGCGCCGAGGTCATTGAGAGAGCGCCAAGTTGAGGAAGAGAAAGGGTCCGAAGGGCGCCGCCGAACTTGCCAAATGGCGTTCGGGCGTACCCCATGACGTAGACCGGTGACGCGTCCACCTATCGGAAGTTCCTCTCTGTGCAGTACATTCGGGTGATTGTGGGTACGTTTTTCAATCTCACTCAATATCCATAATGTCGACCCTCTTTCCACACTATGGTAACGTCCCTGCTCGTGATGCGTCAAGATGCTCCAAATCCTTCCTCCTGGTGCCCGGAAATGAACAGATTTGAGCCGACCGACAGAAGTCCCTCGAATGACCTGTCTCTGTCCATCGTCGGAGTGCCAGGGATGAAAAACCGTTGTGCAATGTTCCGGTGAACACTTGAATGGTTCAAATGAGAATCTCGAAGAAGCACTGGACGAACTCCAACGACGCGCTGTAACTAGCAGATCGGCCGGATCATCATGAACGACAAAGCTTCGCTTGCAGGAGCTCAAACGCGTGAACTCGCAGAGTTTGCGAGTTCGCTTTCGTACGCCGACATTCCGAGCGACACGATCGAGCACGCCAAACTGTCCGTACTGGACACATTGGGATGTTCTCTCTTCGGTTCAACGCTGCCCTGGCTAGAGGTACTGCGCGGCACGGTTCTGCGCGAGGGCGCAACTCCACTCGCGACGCTCCTAGGTTCGTCGGAACGCGTCTCGATGACCCAGGCTGCACTCGTAAACGCCACCGCGGCGCATTCGTTCGAGTTTGACGATATACACATGGGTGGGATGTTCCATCCCGGGGCGCTGACGCTAAGCGCATCGCTGGCGGTCGGTGAACAGCGCCACATCAGCGGCGCGACTTTGCTCACGGCCATTGTCGCAGGTGACGAAGTCGGTGCTCGCGTTGGAAAGTCCGTCGGCATCGCGCATTTCAGCGCCGGGTTTCATCCCCAAGGGACCGTCGGAGTTTTTGCCGCAGCTGCGAGTGCAGGCCGCGCGCTCTCACTTGACGCTGACGCGTTGCAACACGCCCTAGGCATAGCCGGGAGTAGGTCGTCGGGACTCATGGCCGCCCAGGAAGGCTCAATGGTGAAGCGGTTGCATTCGGGATTCGCATGCGAGAGTGGTGTCCGCGCCACCTTGCTCGCAAGCGAAGGCTTCACGGGCATTATGAACGTCCTCGAAGCCGATTTCGGAGGATTTGCGTCGGCAATGGGCGGAGGGAATGTGCAGTTGGACGAGCTGACGTCGGGTCTTCTCACTCGCTGGGAGACCAACGACATTGGCTTCAAGCCCTATGCTTCATGCGCCGCCGCGCAGTCGAGCATCGAAGTGGCGAAGCATCTCCGCGATGAATTGACTCGAACCAATTCAGTGCCAGTGGCAGTGACGGTTCATTCAAGCACGCACTCAATGTTGCACTGTGGTTGGGAGTACGCGCCCAATGGCGTAACGGCGGCTCAGATGAGCATTCCCTACGGAGTGGCGTGCATGTTGCTGTACGGCGAGGTCTCCGCCAAACAGTTTTCCGATCAGGCGATCGCCAACCCCGCGGCCGTTGATCTTGCGAAACGAGTCATGGTCGTAGGCGACGAAACCATTGATGCTCTAGGACCCACCCTTCGCTATACGGTCCGAATCGAAATCGCGACGAGCGATGGCCGAATTCTCAACGGTGCTGCGTCGGATCGTCCGGGCGGTCCGACGCAGCCAATGACGACGGAGGAAGTGCAGCGCAAGTTCCGCTCGCTGGTGACGCCCCTTTTGGGCCGAGAGTCGACGGAGCGACTTGAAGAGACGGTCGACTCGCTCGAAAAAATTGGCGACGTGTCGACTGTCATTTCGCAAACTCGACTTGAAACGAACCCGATCTGAATCGCACGGGCAGTGGTACTAACGGCGGTATCCGAGTTGCTGCGATACGTAGTCGACTTCTTCGGTGAGGGCAGAAAGGTGCGACAACATCACCTTACGAGTCCAGCGGCTTGCTGGACCTGTGACGTTGACGGCGGCGCGAACATCGTTGTTCGGTCCAAAGAGCGGTAGCGCGAGCGCCGCCGCACCCGGAATCGTCTGGCCAATACTGATCGCGTATCGATTTTTGCGTACTTTCGCAAGTTCCTGGTGAAGTTTCTGGCGTCGCTCGCCCGACGCATCGGTCTGACGTTCAACGAGCTCGAGTCGCTCTTCTGACCATGCCGTGAGAATCTGTCCGGACGCACCGGCGGGAAGTGGAAACGTACGACCGACGCCGGTGGCGGTACGAATCGGGTGTCGACTCACCAACTCTGCGATGCAGAGCCGAAGGTCGCCCATCGGGATATGAAGCCCGACAGTTTCGCCAGTTATCGCCCTCATTCGCTCCAAGTGCGGAATAACGGTCGAGACGAGTTCATCCTGGTCGCTGCGCTGCAGGAGGACGCGAGCAAGATCGAGGATCGCGGGACCGAGGCCGTATTGCCCGGATATCTTGTCGTGGACCAGGAAATTCTCAGCCTGCAGCGCCTTGATCATCCGGTGTGCGGTCGGCAAGGTGAGGCTGGTCCTCTGCGCGATTTCGGTCAGACTCAACGTGGAATCTTCGTCAGTCCAACAGAGAAGGATCCCCAACACGCGATGGACAGCTTGGGAACCGTGCTCCTTACCCCGACTTGCCGTTTCCACTTTAGAATCACGGCTTACGGCCACGAGCTACCCAGCCCTCTCTCAGTCGCGCGCCAAAAGTCGCTGTACTCAGAAATGAAGTGCATCCTTTGGCGACAGAATCAGCACAACGCAACACAACACAACACAACTTTATCAGGTATTCATATTTCGCATGGGCTTGAACTGTCACGATCAGCGCCGAGATCAGGACAGTCACAAGGGCTCTACCGGGTTCTCCAAACCCAGACACGGCGACCTAAGTCGAGCTCTCCGTCCGCACCCGAGGAATGTATTTGCGTGATTCAACCAATCAAAAGATCGTGTATCCGCCATCGAATACCATGGCGTCTCCCGTGTGAAATGTAATCGTCGGATCCGCGAGAAAAACGGCCACTGGGCCGATCTCACTTGGATCGGCCCAGCGTCGAACTGGCGTTCTGCCTATCGTCGCGGTCCGAAACTTCTCCGATGTGTAGCCATGTTCCAACAGTTCGGTGTCGGTCCACCCTGGGAGCAGCGAGTTGACCCTGATGTTATGACGAGCAAGTCCGACGGCCAGAGCACGGACGAGGCCAAGCAGCGCAGTCTTTGACGCTCCGTACGCTTCATTTCTGGCCGCTCCATGAATTGCCGAAGTGGAGGAGACCGCCACAAGCGAACCGCCTCCGTTCTCGACCATGTGGCGGGCCGCCGATCGCAATGTGAGGAATACACCGTCAAGGTTGGTTGCCATGACGTCTCGCCATTGGCTGAGCGACGTGTCGACGAATGGTGTGTTGGATCCCCCTCGCCCGGCATTCGCGAACACGGAATCGATGCGACCACCTACCGAAGCCACGGAGGATTGAAATGCATCTTCGACGGACGCTTCGTCGCTGACATCGCATACGAAAGAGTGGGCGTCAATACCACGTGATTGAAGCCCATCCATTGCTTTGGTGTTCTTCTCATTATTTCGTCCCCAAATCACCACCTTCGCTCCGGCGACCCCGACCGCATGCGCCATCGCCAGCCCGATACCTCCGTTCCCTCCCGATATCAGTACGCTCCTCTGGTCTAGAGAACCCATTGACGAACCTCCACTAGCGGCACCATCGTGATTGGTTGGTCAACGCACGATTGAGATCTTCTACCACTCTGAACTTCACGGTCACTCCCCGATCCGTCAGTTGGCTGGCTTCAACGGTAGTTGACCCAGAACGAAATGAACGAGTCGGCAGCCGTCTTCGCTCAGCACCTCGTCGATCGCCGGAGCGATTTCCTCTGAACTCCTCACGGTCCAACTCTTCCACCCCGATGCTCGGGCCAACTGTCCGAAGTCCACTGGCCCCAGTTCAGTTCCCATAGGGCGGCCCGGGTACTGATCCTCCTGCTTGGCTCTGATCGTCCCAAAGAGATGGTTGTCGAAGACGAACACGACCGTCGAAAGATCCAATCGCACCGCTGATTCGAGATCTGGCGATGACATGAGGGAACCGCCGTCACCGGCGAACACGAAGCACGAACGCCCCGGAGCGGCCAACTCCGCACCTATGGCTGCGGGCAAGCCGTACCCCATGGCTCCATCCAATGCGCCGAGAAATACCCGTGACCCACCGAATGAGACGTGGCGCACCCTCCACTGCGCAAAATTGCCGGCGTCACAGGTGACGATCGCATTCTGCGGCAACTTCCTGTCCAGGGTTGCCATGAGCACATCCATTCGCAGCTCGCCATCCTCCACACCCCTCGGTGACTCATCGGCGGCGCTGGGCTTTTCCATCGCTGTTGGTGAAGTGCTCGTGTGCTTCGCTCTCGCCTCATAGTGTGACCTGAGCGCGTTAGCCACCCGCGTAGGATTATCAATCACTTGGAGCAAGTCAGCGGAAGGAACCTGTCGGCGAGCATCTTCATCGACGCCAGCAGCGATTTGGATTATGCGTCGTCCCGCACGATCGAGTTGAGCGTTTTGACACGTGATCTGTTCGATGGCGAACCCGAAACTGAGTACGAAATCGGCCTTTGCGAGCGCATCATTTACATTCGACCGCTGACCGATACCAATGGATCCAACAAAGTTCGGGTGTCCGTTGTCAAATGCCGAGAACCGTCGCCACGCGCAGAACACGGGCAGATTCGCCTCGAGTGAGAGTTGCGCAATCGCTGACGCGGCGGCACCACGCTCAGCGGAGGTCGCAACCAATATTGCGGGACTCCTTGCGGCGTCGAGAGCGTCCGCCAGCCACTGCACGTCGCCCCCTCCCCACTCCGGAGTAATGACATCGCGCCGGGCAATGTCTCCGGGAACAGTGCCCGAGAGGATGTCAGTTGGGAGTCCAATGACGACGGGTCCGGGGCGCCCGCTCGTGGCGATGTCCAGTGCTTGATCGAGCGTTGGGAGCAACGCTTCCGGTGAGTTCACGACGAAGACCCGTTTGCTGATGGAACTGAACATCGACGTGGGATCAAACTCCTGGAACGCCCGCCCACCCTGCATCGAACGAGGAATGAGCCCGGTGAGCGCGATGAGCGGTGTCCCGTCGTAGTGAGCGGTCTGGACACCGATGCTGAGATTCGATGCGCCCGGTCCTCGAGTCGCCATGCACAGCGCAGGTCGCCCGGCAAACTTCGCGAAGGCTTCCGCGGCAAATGATGCCCCGCCCTCGTGTCGCATGACCGCGACCCGTACTCGCTTCTCCTCGTAAAGCGCGTCGAGGATCGAAAGAAAGGTCTCGCCCGGAACCTCGAAGAAGACGTCGATGCCTCGCTCGCACATCCAGCGCACGACGAGTGACCCTCCGCTGGCTCCGCCCTGTTCACGATCCATCGTCAATTCATTTCCCCACGTTTCCTACACCGCTCACGTGGACTCCTCCATCGTTGACGTGACATTGGCCAGCGTCTTGGCACGGTCGCGAAGGACAAATTTCTGAACCTTCCCAGTGGCGGTCATGGGCAACGCGTCGATGAGTTCGAGCCACTCAGGTAGTTTCTGTCTCGCAATCCGAGCCGATTCAAGGTAGGCACATAACTCTGCCAGTGTGGGTGACTCGCCCGGCGCAGGCACCACGAAGGCGCACGCCCTTTCACCCGTTCGCGGATCTGGCATCGCGACAATCGCGACCTCTTTCACGGACGGGTGCTCGTAGAGAAGATCTTCGATCTCGCGCGCGCTGAGGTTTTCCCCATTGCGGACAATGATGTCCTTTTTGCGACCTTTGATGGTGAGTGCGCCCGACGAGTCAAGGCTGGCGAGATCTCCAGTGCGGAAGAAACCATCGTCAGTGAACGCATCGGCATTGAGTGACCTGTCAAAGTACCCAAGGAACAACTCAGGACCACGTACGAGCAGTTCACCGACACCGTCAGTGACATTGAAAAGTTGGCACTCGGCCGACCCAATCGGCATGCCGTCGGACTCCGCCGCCACAGTGATGCCTTCTTTGGGCGATCCCGCCGAAAAGGTCGGAAACTCCGAGGATCCGTAAACCCGGAACACTTCCGTTCCGAGAATCGATCGTGAGTGGTACACCAGTTCACTTGGAACGTCCGCACCCCCACAGAGGAAGAGTCTGAGAGAGCACGGGATTGAGTGTTGTTCGTATACATCGCACAGCCCTTGCAGGAACGGGGATGCCGCCACCGTGAACTGACACGTCTCTCGCTCAATGAGTTGCATCGCCTCAGAAGGAATCCACACATCCGTCAACACACTGGTTGCTCCCAACATCGTTGGCATGAGCACGCCGTAGAGAAATCCGGTGATGTGCGTAACGGGAGAAGCCGCAAACACTGTGTCCGAAATTTGAAGACCGTAGAGATCGATCAGTGACTGATTCTCATACGCGAGGGTTCGGTGATTATGCAGCACGCCTTTTGGCTCCGCGGTCGTCCCCGACGTATAGAGCAACAGCGTTATGTCGTCCGGATCGGCGGAGTCCGGGACCTCCGGTACTTTCAGAGACTGCGCCGTGCCTTGATCGTCAGCGCTCGGCCTCAGGCCCGAGTCGACGAAACTCTCAAATGGTATGAATCCCTTCGGCAACTCACCTTCGGCCCGCACCACGAGCACCGTCGGGCCGTTGGAGTGACTCAACGTCAGGCGTTCGAGCATCGCGACATAATCGAATCCTCGAAATCGATGCGGTATCACGACAATTTTCGGACTGGCCTGACGAAGGATGAATTCAATCTCGCGGTCTCGATAGATGGGGATGACCGGATTAACAACCGCTCCCAAACGTATGGTGGCCTGAAAGACCACCGATGATTCCCACCAATTGGGCAAGTCCACCGTGACGATGTCGTGGCGCTGTAGTCCAGCATTGCGAAACGCGGCGGCCGTGCGAAGTGTGCGAAGTAAAAGTTCGTCGTAACTGAGCCTCTCTGCACCGTCCACGACGGCCAATGAGTTTGGTGCCAAGTGCGCAGTCTGCTCAAGGTACGAACCGAGAGTTCGATTCGGCCACAGGCCCTGTTCCGCGTACGTCGCGGGCGCTGCCCGGGTCGCCTCGATTACGGGTCGCCTGCGCGTCTCGCTCACGTGAAGGGTGTTACCAAGTGTTTGACGAGCCAGTCTCTGCCTTGTTCTGCCGCAATCTCGAGGCGAGACTTATTGCTGTAGAGCGTCATGTGTGAGGTGTGATCGAAGACGAAGAGTTGCTTCTTTGGCGTTGCAATAGCGTTGTAGACGGCAATCTCTTCATCCCAAATCGTGATGTCATCGCCCTCCGCCACGGTCATCAACGTCGGGACGTTAACAATCCGTTTGGCGTAGGGCAGCACCGAGTAGTTACAGAGCAGTTCGACGGAGGCAATCGTATTGCGGTGCTCGTGATTAGGCGCCTCAGTTGCCTTTAGATGATTAAAGGCCGATGTGACCTCGGGAAAAGGCCAAGTCACGAGTTCCGCCGATGGGTCCTCACTCGACATGGGCATGTAACCGTACTCACCCGTACTCGAACGCGTTCGTCGGTCCTCCAACATCGTGGCTTGGAGAGACCTGAAGCTGAGCGATCCGTGTACCAACCTCATGGTGAGGAGTCCGTCGACCACCGGGATGTTCGACAC
>Ga0182015_10002188_pt1 | contig 24213 bp, 13 predicted proteins | sample 712P3MmetaG_FD_120478 | JGI IMG/M metagenome (GOLD analysis project Ga0182015, IMG submission 120478) | Permafrost microbial communities from Stordalen Mire, Sweden - 712P3M metaG | ecosystem: Environmental > Terrestrial > Soil > Wetlands > Permafrost | place: Sweden: Stordalen | collected...
CATGGCCATGCCATGCATCGCCCGCGGCTCGACGCCGGACCATGATTCATAGGCGCGGTTCGCGAAGCGGCATATCAGATTCTTGTCCCAATACCCGATCATCGACGGCAGCGCGTCCGTGATCGCGCGCAGGTCGCGCTGCACTTCGCCCAGTTTTTGGCCGTTGTGGTCATCGTATGAGCGCAGCCTGGTCCGGGCGTGCAGCTGTGCGGCCAGCACCCCGGCCAGTGCGCCGGCGATGAGCGCCAGGATGATGCCGATGACCATTGGCCGCGCCGGAGGAGTCAGCTGCAGCACGGCGGCGAGGAGGGCCAAAACGGCCACGCAGACCGTCAGCACCAAGGCGGTCGCGGGCTGAGCGGCGGTCGGCTTACCGGCGCCCGCGAGCCCGTTCGATGATTCCCATGAAATGTAGCGAAACCTGCCGGCGACCGCAGCGGGCCTCTCGCGGCCGTCGCCTGTATTCGATTCCTGGTCCATGAACGATGTATGCCCCTGCCAAATCCGGAAGCGCGTTTCGATAAGCCTCCCCTGCCTATCGGCAGCGCGCGCGGTTCTTGTAACGCCGGATCCGGCAGCGGACCGATCTGTGATCCGGCTCACACCACTTTCCGGCCGCACGCCCGATAAGGTCATTTCAATGGACTCCCATCATCGCGCCCCGTCCCGTATCGATCGCGCGCAAATCCTCAAGCGCGCGACGGCCATCGGTGTGCTCGGCGCGGGCGCCAGCGGCGCACCGCGGATCATGGCGGCGCTCTGCGATCCTCGAATCGATGCCCGCGAGGTGCAGTGCCTGCTGCACAAGGAGCCTGCCCTGTCCGCCAGGGTCCTGCGGGTCGCGAACTCGCCCTACTACGGACAGTCACGTTCCATTACCACGCTGGATCGCGCCCTGGTGATCCTGGGCCTGGAGGCCGTTCGGGGAATTGCCGCGGCGGCATGCCTGGACAGGACGATGTCGCGGGGCATGGATCAGTCGCCGATCGACATGCCGGCCTTATTGCAGCACAGCCTCGCCACCGCGGCCGCGGCCGAATCCCTGGCCCGCATCCGCAGCCCGGCCCTGGCCTCGGATGCCTTCATCGCGGGGCTGCTGCACAACCTCGGAATCTTGGTGCAGATGAATATCGACTCACCCGGGATCATGGCAATGATCGAACTGCGCAGGGCGGGTGACAATCGCGACATGCGGGCCTTGGAAAGGGAAAACGCGTCGGTGGGGCACGAAGAATGCATCGCAGTAATCTTTGAAGCGTGGGAAATGCCCGAGTCTCTCATCGCCGCTGCGCGCCATCATCACGATCCGATGGCTGCCGTGGAGCTGCATCGCACATTGGCGTCGCTCATCAATCTGGGCGCCGACCTGGGCCTTGCCAACGGCAGCACCTTTACGCTGGAGCCTCTGCCGGTGGCACGCAACACACCGGCCGTGGCCTGGCTGGGTCTCGACGAGGGGCAGGTCGACGCAGTCGCGACCGCGTTGCCGGAGCGTGTCGCCGACCTGAAACACGCGTTGCTCGGCGCCTAGTCTCCGATGGATGCGATTGGCGGCGCTGTGCGGGTTGGTGCCCTCGCCCGGACTCGAACCGGGATGGCCTTTCGGCCAACGGATTTTAAGTCCGTTGCGTCTACCGATTCCGCCACGAGGGCTCGCTAGGCTGCAAAGTTTAGCAGAGGTCGGCTACAGCGCGATGCGCCCCATGGCGGGCACGCACCAGATGTCCATCGGCGCCTCGCGGCCGCGAAGCTCGAATTTCGGCAGATGCAGCACCGGAATCGGGCCAACGTAGAGTTCGCGGCGACGGTCGTCGATCTCCAGTGCGGCGGCCACGGTGCACGATAACAGCGCCTCGCCCGCGCGCGCCCGGCTGCATAACCTGGCGGCAACGTTCACCGTGTCGCCCACCAACGTGGTCGACTTCTGTCCGGGCGGACCCAACAGGCCCATCGCGACCTCGCCCAGGTGAAGGCCGACGCCGATGCCCGTCTCGATGGACAAATCCTTGCGCCAGCGCGCCGCCACTGCGCCGAAGTGCTGCAACATTGCATGACCGGCGGCGAGCGCCTCGCGCGCCCCATTCTCCTCCGCGTCGCGTCCGCCGAAGCCGGCCATCATGCCATCCCCCGCCATGTGAAACACCGTACCGCCGTTCGACAGCACAGCCTTCGCGAGCACGCCGAAGAACTCATCCAACAGCGGCACGATGCGCGCCGGGGCGAGCCGCTCGGCGAGGCCGGTGTATCCCCGCAAATCGGCGAACAACACGGTAAGCAATACGGTGCGCGCGCTGGACGCACGTTTGGCGTTCCTCACTGTCAGCGAACCTGCGGCGCGCAACTTGGGCGAACTCTCCGTCAACTGACTACACCTCCGCGGCCGCCGAAATGAACAGGGTCGAACAAGGTGGGCATTGGCGCGTGATGGCCTCGATGGTGAAGCGAGCCGGCAAAAAACCAACACAGGCTCGATCGCACCATTATGCACTAACCGCCGGTCACGCGCGAAGGCCCGCCGGATCCTGCTGGATCAACGAGCGCGCCTTGTCGGCCAGATAGATCATGGTGAACCTCGTTTACGCTCGCGATGCGGGTGATTTCAGCGACGCTAAAACGGATAGTTGAGCCCGGTGAACACGGCAACGCCTTCGCTTCCATAGCCGACGTCCACCTTTCCGACCACGTAGGGCTTTGCAATGCCGCGGAATCCCACTCCGAACACGTGGTGCAGCTGCTCGAACGGATCCGTGTTGGTTCTTGCGAATACCCGTCCCACATCGACGAACGGAGCAAGTTCCACATCGACCCGGGTCGAGACGGCATCGAAGGACAGCACGGTGCGACGCAGCTCAACCGACGTGGAGAACGAGTTCCGGTCATAGAAGCGCCCTTCGCCGTAACCGCGTAATGGCTGTTCGCCGCCGGTCACGCTGACGCCGCCGCCCAAACTGCTGAGTGCCCAGAACGGCACTGCGTAAGACGTAGGCATGTAGCGCAGCGCAATGTGGGACGCAATGATCGTGCCTTGAGCAACCGCCCAGTAATCACGGCCGTCCATTCCAGCCTCGCTGTACATGGAGTCATTCACCAATCCGTGTCGGGCGGCGCCGCCCCCGTAGGCAACCCACTCCATCCCCCGGGTTGGGACCACCAAGTCGTCGCGGCTGTCGTAGATGATCGAGAGGCGGTTGAGCAACTGGTCGCTGGTGCCCACGCCCAAGATGCGACCGAATCGGGTCTCGATGGACGCGATGCCCTCCAGTGTGCCGGGCGTCACGTCGTCGACCAGAAAACGCCCGGTATAGAGAATCTGCCAGGCGTGCGTGAGATTCAGACCGACCTGCACCTGACCCAATTCCTGGGTATTGGTGTAGTTGGTCTCATTGACTACGGGCGACTCGTTGCCGATACCGAAGAAACGCGGTGTGCCGCTGCGATTGAAGATCAGGCTGTAATTCAAGGACAAGAACTGGTCCCGCAGGCGCCCGCTCTGATACTCGGCATCTATATCGCGCTCGACGCGCTCCTTGATGCCCGAGTCGATGGACCATTGTTCGTCCTTCGACGAGTAGGTGTACACGCGGGCGTCGACACCGTAGCCAAAATAGGGATTGTGAAGGACATCGGGTGCGATGATGCGGCGAATCTCGTGATCGTCGTCGGTTTGGAGCCACACGGGCAGCAGTCCCAAGGTGGTGCCGCTGTTCGGATCGGACCCGATGAGCGGGACGGGAATGAACGGCGAGGTCGATGGATTGAGCCATCTCGACAGCGCGCCCGGCGGCGCGCTGGGCTGTGTGCCGGTCGCATCGGGCGCCGGCGCATCCTCGGCAAGCGCCGCCGACATCGCTGATGCAACCAGCAGGGAGACGTCGGCGGTGAAGCAGAATATGGGCAGCGCACACGCCATCAGCCGGCCAACCTGTCGCTGCAATGAACGCACCGTGACTCCCCGCACAAAGGCGCCACTTTAACAGGTGCGCGAGGCGCTTCGATGGTGGTTTTGAGGCGCCAAGAGGGAGCCTGTCCACGGGCTGCTAGGACATCGTTTTACCGCAACGCGCCAGCACGGTGCGCAAATCCCGCAGGGGCGGAAACACCTCGTTGTTCCAATCCGTGCCCTGAGCGTCATAGGCCCGTTGTTCGTATTCCACGATTTCCTTGTCCTCGCGGAAGATGTTCTCCGTGAACCACGTCACCAGCGGCCATACCGCGTGGATGATCCCCGGCAGCCCGGGCTTCTTGACCGACAAATAGCCGAACGTTCGGTTGGTGCGCTGCTCCGCGTCCAAAGGCGTGTATCCAAGCCACACATCGAGCACCGGTTCTTTCATGGTGTCGATATCGCGGCCCACCCACACCCTGAGGCTCTGGGTCGGGTAATCGGTTCGAATGCGCATGTGGTCGGAGAAATCCTTTTTTGGTTCGCCGCGCTTGCGCATCAGGTCGACGATCACGTGCTCGCCCACCGACTGTTTACCCTCGGAACGGGCAAAGCTGTATTCCACTTGCGCCCAGGTCTCGCCGTGGCTCCGCCCAAGGCAGCGCGCCCTGATGGAACCCATCTGCTTGCGGTGCATGAACTGATGGTTCATGTCGAACAAATTCTCGTGCATGAACGTATAGTGGCAGGCCACTTCGCGATTGAGCCGCCGAGTCTTGTAGTCCTTGCGCTGCGACGAGCCCAACGCCGTGGGCAATCGACCATCGGCGAGGTCCTTATCGCCCGGAAACACGAATATCAGTCCATCCACCTCGCGCGCCGGGTAACTCTTGACCCCGTTGGGCAACCGATCAATGCCCAGGTACGGGACGCCAACGCATTTTCCGCCGCAATTATAGGTCCAACCGTGGTAGTGACACTTGAGCTCATCGCCGATCACCACGCCCAGATGCAGCGGCACCTGACGATGCGCACACCGGTCCTCGAGCGCAAACACCTGACCACTCCTGCCTCGATAAATCACGATCGGCTCACCGGCGAACCGGCGCCCCAGCGCCCGGCCCACCTTCAGTTCGTGGGACCAAGCCAGCGGATACCAGTAGTCCGGATGCGCGCCAACGCGCCGCAAATCGAAGCTGTTGGGCGAATTTGCCGGGCGCAACGCGACCAGACTCGAGCTATCGTCTGACATCCAGAACTCCAAAGCCTTGAGGCTACCCGCGCAAGAATAACCCGAACGACTGCAATTCCGAAGCCGGCCGCAAAGCCGCGCTGACCGCCACGATATTCATCATGGGATGCGGGACACTCATCATTGCGCCCGCGGTATTGGCCGCTCTGTTCCCCACCGGCTTTCGGGCGACGGGCGTGTCCCTTGCCTACAACGGCGCGTTCACGATATTCGGGGGATTCGCTCCTGCCATTTTGACCTGGTTCACCGCCACCGCCCCTCGGGGTCGGTACTCGCGCCTGCCTGGTATGTCGTCCGGCGATTCCCTTCCATGCGCTGGGGAAGGTCGATGCGCGCATCCGGAACCGCATCATCGTGAGCGGCGCGGGATACTTCGCCGTGCACCGGGGATTCGTCCGGCAATTCCTGCGCCGCGACTCGCCCTGCGCGAAGAGCTGATCCATTCAATCGCCAAATTTTCCCGATCAAGGATGGAGGCTCGGGTCGGAATCGAACCGGCGTACACGGCTTTGCAGGCCGCTGCATGACCACTCTGCCACCGAGCCATCGTCAAAAACAGCGAACCCCGGACTGGCCGGGGTTCTACGGGAAACAGGAGCGGGAAACGGGACTCGAGCTAGCGGCCTGAACCTCGGCAAGGTTGTGGCCTGGATCGCGTAACTCTTTGGTTCCCCGACCAATTTTGAAGTTTAGCAGGTAGCACAACAGCGCACAAGGCGGGGCGTGCGCGCACGACCACGCAAGCTGCCCGGGGTGTCGCGGTCAATTCGCGGCCCACCGTCACGTTACCGAGGCGCGTCGCAGTCGTGCGGTGCGGTCGAGTGCGGGCAGCACCTCGCCGAGGACCGTCGCCGCGTCCCAGACGTCGGTGTAGCGCAGGTAGAGCGGCGTGAACCCGAAGCGCACCACATCAGGGGCGCGGAAATCGCCGATCACACCGCGCGCGCGCGCCGCCGAATCGTGCGGCAGAGCGCCGAGCGAATTGCCATCGAGATAGATGACTCCAGCCTCGAGCCGGAACCGGTCCCGAACCCCCGCCAGCGGGTCGCGCGCATCCCGGGACTCGCAGTCCGCACGGCTCACCGGCAACGTCATGGCAGACGCACCCAACTGTCAGCTGCACGCGGCAGCACTGCGAAAACGCAGCATATAGACGACGAACAGGCAGGCCAGGTAGGGCAGCCCGAACAGCAGGGTCATGCGAAACGCTTCCGTGAAGGCCGTGGTCACGAGCAGCGCCGCCATCAGGCCCGCCCCAAGAAGGGTCGTGAAGGGGAAACCCCACATGATGAAGCTCGCAGGCGCGCGACCTTCCCGCCGGCGCGAACGACGGAAGAAATAGTGCGTCACGAAGATCATCATCCAGGTGAACATGGCGCCGAACACCGATATGGCAACCATCATCAGAAATGCCCCCCCTGGGGAGATGAGGCTCAGCACGGCGGCAATCGCCATGCCCGAGGTCGACACCAGCAGCGCGTTGAGCGGAGAACCGCGCGCAGTCAGCGCACCCAACCGTCGGGGCGCCTCTCCGGCGCGCGCCAGGCTGAACATCATGCGACTGGTGATGTACAGCTGGCTGTTCATCGCCGACAGCGCCGCAATCAGGATGACGAAATTCATCACCCCGCCGGCGGCCGGCAGGTGCAGCCTCTCCATCACCATGATGAACGGGCTTTTGGCCGAACCCGCCTGCGTCCACGGAAGTACCGCGAGCATGAGCGCCAGCGTCAGCAGGTAGAACAGGATGAGCCGTACGACGGTTGAGCGAAATGCGCGCGTGATCGCCAATTCCGGCTGCGCGGCCTCGCCGGCTGCGACGGCAATCATTTCGATGCTGAGGTAGCTGAAGACCGACATGATGACCGCGACCCACATTCCCCTGAGGCCGTGCGGGAGGAAACCGCCATAGGCGGTGTAATTGCGAAAGCCGATCGAATCTTCGGAGACATTCGTACGCACCAGCGATGCCTGAATGACGACGTAGCCGGCGAGCAGGATGAACGTCACGATCGCGGAGATCTTGATAAGCGAAAACCAGTATTCGACCGTGCCGAAAGTACTGACCCTCAAGGCGTTGACCAGGATCAGCAGGGTCGAAAACACGAGGATCCAGACCCAGCCGGGAACGGCCGGAAACCAGAAATTCATATAGAGCGCCACCGCGGTGACTTCGGTGCCGACGGCGAGGACGATGCACGTCCAGTAAGCGTAGCGAACCATGAATCCGGCGAGCGGCCCCAGGTAGTGCTCGGCATAGGCGCCGAATGAACCGGTGACCGGATGGGCGACCGTCATCTCCGCAAGGCACCCCATCAGCAGCAGCGCAATCAGCGCGCCGATGGCATAGCTCACCAGGACGCTGGAACCGGCGGTGCTGATGGCGAAGCCGCTGCCGAGGAACAATCCCGTACCGATCGCGCCACCGATCGCGATCATCGACAGCTTCCGGGAGCTCAGCGTTCTTCTTAGACCGCTCTCTCGTTGCGCGATGGCGGTGAAGGCGCCATCGGTACGGGTGGCATCGTGCATGTTGTCGTGAACTCCCTCGGCGGACCGCGCAATTCTAGCCTGATCCGGTAGACTCGCGGCGGTATGCACAGTCACCGGCACAATCCGGGTTTTGGCCTGTTATGCGATGCCGTCGCGTATCGCCGCCTGGTGATCGTGACCGGCAGCGGAGTATCCGTCGGCCTGGCTCAGCCGGGTTCCGAATCGACCTCGCTGCCGACCTGGCACACGGTGCTGACGCAGCTGCGCGCCCGCTTCGCCGCGCGCCTGGGCGCCGCGGCGGCGGAAGTGGATTTGCTGCTGAGCGCGCGGCCGAGGGCCGCGGACTATCTCATCGAGGCCGCGACCCTGATTCGCGAGGCCGTCGGCGGGAGCAATTATCGCGACGCCATCGTGCAGCTCACGACTGCGCCCGACGATGCCACATCGCCCCTGCACGATCTGATCGAGGATCTCGAACCGCTCGGGATCATCACCTTCAACTACGACCTCGGGCATGAAAACGCATACCGGGCCCGCCGGCGCGACCGGCACCAGATGCATCGCGCGATCTACTCCGATGAGCGCAAGCTGCGCGCGGTGCTGGCGGAGGATTTTCAATCCCGGTTCCTGCTGAAGGCGCACGGTTGCATATCACGCCCGAAGACCATCGTGCTGGATCGCGCATCGTATCGCGATGTGATGGCGCGCCAGCTCGGGTATCGCGCGTTCGCCCACCATGTGCTGGCGCGCTTCAGTGCGCTGATCGTGGGTTTCGGCCTGAATGATCCGGATTTCGAGGATCTGCTGCAAAGCTTTGAGGCCAACTTCGGCGGCGGCGTGGGCGAGCACGTGTATATCTGGAAGCGCGGCCAGCGCGAGGACGAGGAGGCCCGCGCCCTGGTGCTGCGCCGACGTTACGGCCTGGTCTGCATATTCGTTGACAGTTTCGACGAGGTGCGCACGGTGATCAGCGACGCGCGCACGCAGATGGGCGGGGAGCTGCGCCACACGATCTCGGCAACGCTCAAGAGAAGCGCGGATGTCGAGGAGTTCCGCCAGCTGCGACGCAAGGCCCACATCGAGCTGGGGCGATTGAGCGCCGCTGGAGCCAGCGTTGCGGCGACGGCGCTCATGGCGTGCGTGACCGATGCGGCCCAGCCGGTGCTGGTGCGGGCCGAGGCGGCATATTCACTGGGCAAGATACGGCCCACGCCGCCCGGGGCCGCGGATTTTCTGCTCGACAGGATCGACCCGCAAAGTCCGCCGTCGATCGTTACCTCGACTCTTGCGGCACTGCTGCAGCTCGACCCCCCGGTGGACGACCAGCTTGCGATCTGGACCGGGAGAGCCGCTGCACTGGATGGCGTCTGCCGCGAAGTGGACGCGCTGTCGGGATCGGAGCCGGGCTCGCGGGAAGCACCCCGCGCGCTGAAATATCTGGAAGCGCTGGTCGCCCGCTGGAGAGCGACCAGTTCCTGAGAATCCGGGCGCATCGCACCGGTTGCCGCGTGTGCCAAACGGCATCTCGGCTTGCAATAATTGCGCTGCCAATTGCCATGATTGCTCACAATGCCTTGCAGCTCCACTGATAGTCTTGCGCGGGTAGTGAATTCCCCGCAACCCGGGAACAGGGAGCTTCGATGGCAGATTCGCGTTGGTGGGCGATTGGGCGCGCGCTCGCGCGGCTATGGATGGTTTGGGCGCGCCTCGTGCAGTCCGTGTTCGGCGCCTGGATCTGGGAGGCGCCACGATGGCTGCATTGGGTCAAACACGCGGCGGTCAATCTCGCACGGCCGGCATCGAATTGGGCCCACCGTCATCCCCGCGCCGGCGGTGCGGCAGTGCTGGGGATCCTCGTCCTCGCAATCGGCGGCCACATGGCTTGGCGCTGGTACCAATTGCTGCCGAAGCCGGAGTTCGCCGGCTTTGCCGTGACCGCGCCGTCGCGCACGCGCATCGAAGACGAGAATGTGAAGCCTGATCCGATGACGGTGCGGTTCGATCGTTCAGTGGCGCCGCTGGCGCTGGCAGGTAAGCCGTTGCCGGACGGTGTGACCATGCAGCCGGGGCTCCCGGGTACATGGCGCTGGTTGGACGATCGGGTCCTGGAGTTTCGCCCGAAGGACGATTGGCCGATAGGTCAGCTCTACTCCGTCGAACTCGGCAAGGGGGCTCTCGCGCCGCAAATCCGACTCAAGAATTACGACTTCCAATTCTCGACGGCGAGTTTCTCGGCCCGCGTGACGAGCGCTCGGTTTTATCAGGACCCCGTCAATCCGGGATTGAAGATGGGCGTCTTCGACGTGCAATTCACCCATCCGGTCGATCCCGCCGAATTCGAGCGGCGCATTGAAGTCCGGCTGGCCGGCCAAAAGGAGGGTGTCTTGGGGGTGGGGCGGGAAACAACCCTTTTCACCGTTGTCTACGACAAGTTGAAACTCAATGCCTCGATCCATTCGGCGAGTTTGCCGATTCCAAGAAACCCGACCGCGCTCGAGGTTCATATCGATGCAGGCGTGCGCGCCGCCCGCGGTGGGAATCGCACCGACACCCCGCTGGCGGCGGGGGCGCCCGTACCCGGACTCTACAGCCTGTCGGTCGTAGGCACCGAGGCCGTGGTCGTCCATAACGAGCGCAATGAACCCGAGCAGGTGCTGCTGGTGAACCTCTCGGCGGCCACCGGTGAGAGGGACGTTGCGACGGCGGTCAAGGCATGGATCCTGCCGACGGTGCGTCCCGCTCACGATGTCGTGCCGAGGGCCGGCAGCGATGAAGCGCCGTACTCCTGGTACGACGCGAGGGAGGTGACCAACGACGTCATTGAAAAGGCGGAAGCGCTCAATCTGGAACAGATACCAGCCGAGCGGGAGTTCATCGAGAGTCACAGTTTCCGCTATCGCGCCGACGTCGGGCGATTCATGTTCGTGCAAATAGAGAAAAACCTGCGTTCGTTCGGCGGCTATCTGTCGCCGGGTACCGAACGATTCCTCGTGAAGATTCCGCCGTTCCCGCCGGAGCTGAAGATTTTGTCGCAGGGCAGTCTGCTCGCCTTGTCGGGAGACCATAAGATCGCGGCGCTCGTACGCGATTTGCCCGGCATGCGCGTCGAGGTGGCTCGTCTGTTGCCGGCCCAGCTTCATCACCTGGTGTCGCAATCCAACGGAGGGTTCGCCCGCCCGAATTTCTATGGGAGCCTTGGTCCCGACAACGTGACCGAGCGCTTCGTGCGCAAAATACCGCTCGGCAATCTGGCCCATGGGCAGGCGCATTACGAGACGATCGATCTCGGCGAATACTTGAAGAGCGACGGGGCCGAAAAACGCGGCATCTTTCTCCTGACGGTCCAAGGCTACGATCCACGCATCGAGGCCGCAGAGCAGCGCGCGGCCGCCGCCGCCCGTCAAGGCGACGTGCATCGGGCGGCGGCGCCGAATGCGGACGATGAAGAACCCGAGGCGAGCGACGCCGAAAACGCCCCCGCATTCGCTCCCGGCGGCCTGATCGACACTCGTCTCGTGCTCGTGACCGACCTGGGAATCCTGATGAAGAGATCCACCGATGGAACTCAGGACGTGTTCGTGCAATCGATCGCCACTGGGTTGCCGGTCGCCGGCGCCACCGTGGAAATCATCGCGATCAACGGCACGACGTTGTCCACCCAGCCGACTGATGCGGTTGGCCGCGCTCACTTCCTGAAGCTCGACGGCTTGACGCGGGAGCGCGCACCGCTGCTGGTGCAGGTCAAAAAAGCCGGTGATCTCTCCTTCCTGCCGATCAAATCAGGCGATCGCAGCCTGGATATGTCGCGCTTCGACGTCGGCGGCATCCGCAGCGCCCGCAGTGCCAATCAGCTGACGGCGTATCTCTTCTCGGATCGCGGCATCTATCGGCCCGGTGACACGTTCCACATCGGCATGATCACCAAGGCTGCGGACTGGTCCAAGGACCTGGCCGGGATCCCCCTGGAATCGGAGATCCTCGACGCACGCGGTTTGACGGTGGCGCGCGAACGGTTCAAGTTGCCGGCGAGCGGCTTCTCGGAGTGGTCCTATGCGACCAACGACACCGCGCCCACCGGCACCTATACGGTCAATTTATACATCGTCAAGGACAATCGACCCGATGCGGAAATTGGCACGACGACGGTCCGGGTGCAGGAGTTCGAACCGGACCGGATGAAGGTGGCGGCCCGCCTGAGCGCGGAGAGCACCGACGGCTGGGTATCGCCCAAGGATCTGAAGGCCGTGATCAACGTACAAAACCTGTTCGGCACGCCGGCAGAACATCGGCGCGTGGAAGCCACCATCACGCTGACACCGGCGTTTCCGGCGTTCCGCAGCCTGCCCGATTATCGATTTTACGATCCGCGGCGCGCCAAGGAGGGGTACAGCGACAAGCTTCGCGATGCCGACACCGATGAGGGCGGCAATGCCACGTTCGATCTCGGATTGCAGAAGTATGCGAGGGCGACCTATCGGGTGCATCTGCTGGCGCGGGCTTTTGAACCGGCGGGCGGACGCTCGGTGACCGCCGATGCGGCCACATTGGTGTCGGAGCTGCCTTTCCTCGTCGGCTTCAAGCCCGACGGAGATCTCGCCTACCTCTCGCGCGACAGCAAGCACGCCATCTCCTGGATTGCGCTCGATTCGAACGCGAACAAGACGGCGGCTGCGGGCCTCACGCTCAAGCGCGTCGAGACCAAGTACGTCTCCGTGCTCACCAAGCAGAACAACGGCACCTATCAATACGAGTCGCGCAAGAAGGACATCACGTTGTCCGAGGCAGCCTTCGCCATCCCTGCGGCGGGCCTCGAGTTGGCGCTGGCCACCGATACACCGGGCACCTATGCCTACCTGGTCCGCGACGGCGCCGGGTTGGAGCTGAATCGGGTGGAATACACGGTGGTCGGCCAGGCAAATGTGACGCGCTCGCTGGAGCGCAACGCGGAATTGCAGATCACGCTCAACAAGAAGGACTACGCGCCGGGGGAGGAGATCGAACTCAGCATCAAAGCGCCCTACACCGGCGCCGGGCTCATCACCATCGAGCGCGATCACGTGTATGCGGCCGAGTGGTTCAAGAGCGGGACCACCGCGTCGGTCCAGCGAATCCGCGTGCCGGCCGACTTCGAGGGCAACGGCTACGTCAACGTGCAGTTCATCCGCGACCCGGCCTCCGAGGAGATTTTCACCAGTCCCTTGAGCTACGGCGTCGTACCGTTCGTGACCAGTCTCTCGGCTCGCACCAACGCATTGACGCTGCAGGTCCCCGAGTTGACCAAGCCGGGCGAGCCCTTGCACATCAAGCTCAGCAGCGCACGCGCGACGCGCGCCGTGGTGTACGCCGTCGACGAGGGCATCCTTCAGGTCGCCCACTATCAGGCGCCGGACCCGCTCGGTGAGTTCTTCAAGAAGCGCGCGCTCGAGGTGAAGACATCGCAGATCCTGGATTTGATCCTCCCGGAATTCAAGCGCATTCTCGCGGCCGCCGCGCCGGGCGGAGATGCGGAGGCCGCGCTGCGGCGCAATCTGAACCCTTTCAAGCGTAAGCACGACAAGCCCGCGGTTTACTGGTCGGGTATCGTCGATGTGGCCGCCGATCGCGAATTCACGTGGACCGTACCGGACAGTTTCAACGGCTCGCTCAAGGTGTTTGCGCTGGCGGTCAACGATTCATCGATCGGCACCGCGCAGGCACAGACGCTGGTGCGGGGGGAATTCGTGTTGACGCCCAATATGCCCGTGGCCGTGGCGCCGGGCGACGAGTTCGAGGTGAGCGTCGGCGTCGCGAACAACGTTGCGGGATCGGGCGTCGACGCGGCTGTCACGGTCGTGGCCGATCTGCCGCCGCAGCTCGAGTCCTTGGATCCGGAGCCCCGGACCCTGAAAATCGGCGAGCGGCGCGAGGGAGTTGCGTTGTTCCGTTTCAGGGCGCGGGCGCAGCTCGGGGCAGCCCGGATCAGGTTCTCGGCGTCCTGGCAGGCCCATGTGTCCCATTTGGCGGCCGATGTCAGCGTGCGTCCCGCCTCGCCATACGTCACCGAAGTCACGGCGGGTTATTTCGGGTCCGCGGTCGACGTACCCACAGGCCGTTCGCTGTATCCGAATTCTCGCAAGCTCTATGTCGGCGTCTCCTCCTTGCCGCTGGTGCTCGCCAATGGCCTGGCGGATTACCTCGATGACTATCCGCACCTGTGCACGGAACAGCTCATCAGCCGCGGCTTCGCGGCGCTCGTGATCGCGCGGCGGCCTGAGCTCGCGCGTCCCGGAAGCCTCAAGCCCCAGGCGACGGCGGCACTGCTCGCCGTGCTGCGCAGCAGACAAAACGCCGAGGGCGGCTTTGGACTGTGGGCGGCCTCGGTGGGTGCGGACGAATTCGCGTCGGTCTACGCGCTGCATTGGCTGATCGATGCGAACGAGCGCGGCGAAGCGATTCCCAGCGACCTGATGCAAAAAAGCCTGGTGTGGCTGCAGCGCTATGCGGCGAGTCCGGTACCTGACGACGGCTCGGCGGGTCTCCAGGGCCTGCGCAATCGTGCCTACGCCACGTACCTGTTGACGCGACAGGGAATGGTGACGACGCCGATCGTGGCGAGCTTGCGCGAGACGTTGGACGCCCGCCATCCCAACATTTGGCGCGGAGACCTCACGGCCGCATACCTCGCGGCCGTCTATCGCCTGCAGCGCCAGGAACGCGAGGCCACCTCGCTGATCGAACCTCCGGCCGCGCGGCTCGGCGCTCCCGGCGGCCAGCGCTTCGCGTATTACTACGATGATACGGTGCGCGATGCCGGGGTTCTTTACCTCTTGTCGCGCCATTTTCCCGAGCGGGCGCGCGCGCTGAAGCCGCAGGCCCTTCAGGGGCTTGTCGCCCCTCTCGGCCGCGGCGAATACAACACCCTGTCTTCGGCACTGCTGGTTCTCGCCTTCGACGCCTATGCGACCAGCGTACCCTCAAGCGGGCTCGACAAATTCTCGGGCACGGAAGCGCCGGCCGATGGCAAGGAAAGCCCGCTGGAGTTCAAAGGTCAGCTGATTCTGCGAGGCCAATATGGCGGAGACAGCAGAAAATTGCACTTGACCAACGAAACGGGTCTGCCCGGATTTTATGCCGTGACCAGTGCGGGCTTCGATCGAAGTCCGCCGGCCGACGAATTGCATCAGGGCATCGAGATCCTGCGGGAATATCTCGATGCACAGGGGCAACCGGTCACGACCGTGCGCAGCGGCGACGAAATCACGGTGCGCCTGCGAATGCGTGCGATCGATTCCGCCTACATTGCTAATGTGGCCGTGACCGATGTGTTGCCGGGCGGCTTCGAGCCGGTGCTGCAGTCGGCCCCTGCCGCGGATGGCCGCGAAGCAGCGGCCGCGGAGGCGTCGTCCGCCGGGTTCAGTGCCGATCGCCTGGGAAGCGGTGGACCCTGGCGGCCGGAGTTCGCCGATGTGCGCGAGGATCGCGTCGTGCTGTACGGCGGCTTGTCGAAGGATCTCGCCGAGTATCGTTATCGAATCCGTGCGACCAACGCCGGGACTTTTCTGGTGCCGCCGAGCTACGCCGAGTCGATGTACGACCGGACCGTGCGCGCACGTACGCTTGCGGGCCGGGTGACCGTCCAGCGGCCGCAACACCCCTGAGGAGCGGCTCGATGCACGGTCGGCCCACCCGGAAGATCACGCGAGCGGTCGGATACGCAGCACTGGGCATGCTCGTGGCCGGCCTTTCGACGGCCCTTCTCGCACGCGCGTGGCCAAAGGCGCCGCTGCGCGCGCTCGCCCCTGAATCGACCGCGATCAGCACGGAAGCCGGTGAACTATTGCGCCTTACACTAGCCGCCGACGGTCAGTACCGTCTGTGGGTCGCCCTCGATCAGATGCCGAAGCGGCTGCCCGCCGCCGTCATCCTGTACGAGGACCGCTGGTTCTATCGACACCCGGGAATCAATCCGGTCGCCCTCGCCCGGGCGGCCGTGCATGACTGCTTCTCCGGGCGGCGCCTGGGGGCTTCGACGATCACGATGCAGCTGGCGCGGCGGCTCTATAGATTGGACACGCGCACCCCGTTCGGAAAACTTCGTCAGGTCACGCTCGCACTGTGGCTCGAGATGCGCTACACCAAACACGACATCCTCGAAGCCTATTTGAATCTGGCGCCGTATGGACGCAACGTCGAGGGCGTCGGAGCGGCCAGCCTCGTCTACTTTGGGTCGTCGGTCGCGCATCTGTCGGTGCCTCAGCTGATGACGCTGGCCGTGATTCCACAGAATCCGCGCGAGCGCCATCCCACGCCGGTCCCCACGGCCACCAGCGCGCTCGACGACGCGCGCCGCCGACTGTGGGCGAGCTGGCTCGCGCGCGCGCCGGCCGATGCGCGATTCTCGGCGGACATCGCGGCGGCGATGCCCTCGCGCAGTCCCGAGCAGCTGCCGTTTCTCGCGCCCCATTTGACCGACGCCCTGCTGCGCCAGGCTCGAGGCGACGTGCATACGACGCTCGATCTTCGGCAACAGCGCACCCTCGAGCGAATTTTGCAAGGCTACATCGTCGGCCAATCCGCAGTGGGCGTTCGCAATGCCGGGGCGTTGTTGCTGGAACTCAACGGCGGCCGCGCGCTGGTGAGAGCGTATGTCGGCTCAGCCAACTATCGCGATGCCGGGATCGACGGCCAGGTCAACGCAGTGAACGCGAAGCGGTCTCCGGGGTCGACCCTGAAGCCGTTCGTCTACGCCCTCGCTCTGGACCAGGGCCTGTTGCACCCGCGCACGATTCTCAAAGACGTGCCGACCGCATTCGGCCCGTTCAGCCCCGAAAATTTCGACGGCCGCTTCGTCGGCCCGATTGCCGCCGAGGATGCGCTGATCCGCAGCCGCAACGTGCCGGCCGTGACCGTTGCGAGTCAGTTATCGCGTCCCAATCTCTATGACTTTCTGAAGTCGGCAGGCGTATCACGCCTGCAGAGCGAACGGCATTACGGTCTTGCACTCGCGCTGGGCGGAGGCGAGGTGTCGATGGAGGAGCTGGGTCGCCTGTACGCAATGCTGCTGAACGGCGGCCGGCTTCCTGCCGTGCAGGCAATTGACGGGATGGTTCCGGGTTCGGGCGAGCGGTTGCTCTCGGAGGAGTCGAGTTTCATCGTGCTCGACATGTTGAAAAAGAATCCGCGGCCGGATTCCGGCAATCCGGCATTTCCGCCGGTGGCATGGAAGACCGGAACCTCCTGGGGCTTTCATGACGCCTGGTCGGTCGGGATCTTCGGCCGATATGTGTTGGTCGTGTGGATCGGCAACTTCGACAACTCGGGCAATCCGGCGTTCGTCGGCGTGCAGGTGGCCGCGCCGCTGTTATTCCGCGTCGTGGACGCCTTGCGCGGCCAGGGCCTGGATGCCGGCGAGATCGTGCGCGCCACGCCGGCCAACGTTGCGCGCGTGGAAGTCTGCGCCGCCAGCGGCGATCTGCCGAACGCGGCGTGCCCGCAGACGGTCAGCACATGGTACATCCCCGGCAAGTCTCCGATCCGCGTCTCAACTCTGCACCGCATGGTGTATCTTGACGCCGCCGGCCGGCGCGTCTGCGCTCCGGGCGCCGGCATTCGGGAGGAGGTCTACGAGTTCTGGACTTCCGATATGTTGCAATTGTTTCGCGAGGCCGGGATGCCGCGCCGCGTCGCACCGCCGGCGCCGGACTGCGCGGCAGGCGCAGGTGAGGCCGGCCCGGGTCCCGCCGGCTCCGGCGACGCCCTCGCCGATCGCGCGGGGCCGCGAATCGTCTCGCCGGTGCGCGGACTCATGTACACGCTGCGTATCGGCCATTCGGAGCCGCTGTCGCTGCGTGCCGATTCGACCGCCGGCACACGATCCGTCTACTGGTTTGCCGGCAACGCGTACTTGGGCCGGGCGCCCTTCGGTGACGGGCTGGCGTGGTCGCCCTCCCAACCGGGACGCTATCTGTTGCGCGCGGTCGACGATCGCGGGGGCGCCGATACCCGAGAACTCACGGTCGATCTCGTGCCCTGACAAACATCATGCGTGCGAGGGGGCCGCCCGCCCTGCAGCCGGCGGCTGGTCGCGCCCGGCTTATGTTAAAGCGTCGACCGGGGGCCGTTCACGGTGCGGGTGTAATTGTGTACAGGATTGACCAATTTATTCCCCGGGCCGACACTGGGGTCGCACTCGATGTCATTGCGCACGCCGATGGCGCAGCCTCCGGTCCGACGCGGCGACCCGATAAGATCAACTCGTTGACTGCGCCAAAGGGGTCTCATTCCGGCTGCGGGAGCCTTCGGTGCGAAGGAGCCGAAATAAACGCGAACCGTCAAGACGGGCCCGCCGTGTTGCTGATTGGTCCGTACGATCCGCATTGCGGCGAGTACACGTTCCTGGCGCCCCCGCTGGGCGTCTGGCGGCTCGCGGGGACGCTCACTGCGGCTGGATTCCACGCTCGAGTCTTCGATCCGAACTGTTGCCGTGACACGCCGCAGCGGGCGCTGGAGCGCGAGTTGTTGGCGCGGAGTTGGGACGTAATCGGTGTCTCGACCACGGGAATGACGTTGCGCTTCGACCTGGAACTCGCACACCTGGCGCGCCGCATGGCGCCACGCGCGATGCTGGTAGCCGGTGGCATGGAGGCGACATTTCGTCCGGAGCTGATGTTCGAACTGGGTCCGTTCGATCTGGTCGTTCTCGGCGAGGGTGAGCGCCCCTTGCTCGAGTTGGCGGAACGGCTACGCGCCCGGCACGCCCCGGGAGGCATCGCCGGAACCGTCGAACGAGCCCGCGATGGGGGCATCGTTTCCATGCCGCAGCGTGCCCTCAACCGCCTGGAACTGCGTGATGCCATATACCGCACGCCGTACGAGAAGATGCCATATCCCGCGTATTGGGAGCGGCTGGAGTCCGCCTACCGCGTCGGCTCGCTCCCCACCAAGGCGGCGCGCGAAGCGCACCTGGCCGAAATACGATCGGTGCGATTGATCACCCTCAATTACTGCCCGATGGGCTGCACCTTCTGTTCCTCGACCAACTTTCTGCACGAGGCGCAGGGAAGCATCGCGTCGGTGGCGCGGCTCGAAGCGGATGAATGTCTGTACATGATCGAGCGCATCATGAAAGCGCATCCACGCGCCCGCACGATCATTTTCCAGGACGACATCTTCAGCTTCACCCGCGACCACCGCATTCTTCCGCTATGCGAAGGCATCATCGCCGCCAAACAGGCGCGGCGGATTCCCGAGCACCTGCAATTCATCAGCACGAATCGCATCGATGCCATGTCCCCGGAACGCATCTCTGCAATGCGCCGGGCCGGCTTTCGCGTGCTGGGATTCGGGATCGAAAGCTTTTCCAAGAGGGTGCTGGGAGAATTCAACAAGGCGCAAATCCATCGTCACATCGAGCCCGTCCTGGCCACGGCGCTCGCATCCGGGGTCACGCCGTTTCTCGACCTCATTCTGAGCTCTCCACACGCCGCGCTCGAAGATGTTGGGGAAACCTTGCGCCAGGCATTCCGCTGGCTGCGGGCCGGTTGCGAGATCGGAATGTATCCCTACGTGATACCGTTTTCGGGAGCTGCGATCGCGAAGGACCGGAGCCTCGCTCCCCATACGCACTACGCGGACCGGCACGTTGCCGGCACCAGCGTGTTCTGGCGGCAACCGGCCAAAATTCTGCCCGTGGAGCCGGCCGTCGCCGAGGTCATCCTGCGCATGGAGCGGCGTTTCGAGACGATGCTGGAGATCACCGAAAAGGAGGTCGCACACCTGCCCTCACGCGTGCGCTCGCTGTTGTGGATTCTCGCTTCGCTGCCGATCATGGCAGAGCGCGGGCAGTTCGTCGCCGCCGAGGATGAAGTGCGCACGGAGTTGCATGCGCGGCTTCCGTCGATTCGACCCAAGGCGACGCGTGTCGCGGCCGGGAACGAATGAGATTCCTTCGGTCATGGTCAGTGCTGGCGCCGCTCGCGGTCTGCGCGCTGCTGGCGGGTTGGATTGCCCTGTCCGTCGCCAACGCGCGGGCCGTCGGATTCTCGATCGTCTTATTCGCGGTCGCCAATCTCATTGTGTACACGGACGCGATTGATTTCGTGGTGCGTCTGTACGTACGCCGGCGCCACACGCGCGCCGTCGGCGCTGTCCGTGAGGGCACCCGGAGCCCCGATCTGTCGATAAATCTGGCCGAGACCCTCCCACCCGGCGCCTTGCGGGTCGCGCCGGCCGCGCCATTTGCGATCATCGCGTCCATCTACAATCTCGAGGAAAATCTCGATGAGTTCATGACCTCCTTCGGACCATATCGAGAGCGTGTCTGGCTCATCAGCGACGGATCGACCGACAATACCTTGCTGCGCCTGCGTCAGGCTGGATGGCGCTGTTTCGAGGACGGCATCAATCGCCGCAAGCCCGCGGCGTTGCGGCGGCTGCTCGAGCAACTGCCTTCCCACATCGAGACGGTGATGGTGATCGATCCCGACATTCGCATCCGCGGGCTGGCGGATGGGAGCAGCATCGGTCTGGAACAGTTCATCGCCCAGTTCCAGCAATCGGGTGCGGCGGCGGCATGTCCCCGCATCATGATCGAGCCGGACGGATTCCTGGCGAGATTCCAGGCGTTTGAGTACGCACTCGCCTTTCGAGTGGGGCGCGAGAGCCTCGCGGACTACAGCATCACTTCAGGGGTGTCCTTCTATCGGCGGAGCGCCTTGGAGCGCGCCCTGAGCAAGCATTCCCTATCCGTGTACGCGGAGGATTTCGAGAACGCCGTGCTTCTGCTCAGTTGGGGCGAACGGATCTATTATGACGGACGGTTGGTGGTGAGCACCCACGGTCCCGGATCGCTTGCGCAGTGGTTTTCGCAGCGCGTCGGCTGGTACCACGGCCTGATCAAGGTATACATCGAACGTTTCGCCGAGCTGCGGCGCATCAGTCGTCGCTCGCCGTTCGCCATGTATCACTACCTGATCTACGTTGGCGTGCTCTCGCTTGGCATCCATCTGGCCAAGATGGCGAGTGCGGCGCTCCTGCTGTTGAGCTTCCTCGCCGGCCTTGATGCGCTGTTGCTCGATGATCTCGTCCCCCAGGGAACCTTCGCCAACCCCGAATACTTCACGGCGGCGGTCGCCAGCTATCTGGCGCTCGGCGTCATTGCGTTGTTCACCCGGGTGCCAAAGAGCGAGCGCGCATACATCGCCCCCATCGTACCGCTGTACCTGTGCTACGCCATCACGCACATCGTGCCGATGACGGTAGGTTTCATGAATTTTTTCGCGCTGAAACTGTTTCATCGGCGGCTCTACCAGGATCACTACGAAAAAGCGGCGGTGCGTCAAGAACTGGGGACCACGGAATGACCGTCAGGGGTACTCCCGCTCCGCAGTCGTACCAGCCCGGCGCCTATTGGGAGGATCGTGCCCGGCGGTTCTCGCGCGAGGGCGAAGGCTTGGCGGCGGTGTGCGCCTACGGCATGCCCGCCTTTTACAACCGCGCCATCGATCTCGAGCAACGGCTGGCGCTCGGGCCGTGGCTGAACGTGCGTGCCGGGATCCGCGTGCTTGACGCCGGATGCGGCGTGGGGCGCTGGAGCCGGCGGCTCGCGGCCCGTGGCGCGACGGTGACGGGTGTCGATCTGAGTCCCACCATGGTGGCCGAAGCCAAGCTGCGCGCCGCCGCCGCGGGGGTGGCGCAGCGTTGCAACTTCAGGGTGCAGGATCTATCGACGCTCGACATGGGCGAGCGGTTCGACATGATCTTGGGCGTAACGGTGCTCCAACACATCCTCGATTCCGGCGCCCTTCGGGCCGCGGTGGCTGCGATGACCGCGCACCTGGCACCGTGGGGTCGCATGATCCTGCTCGAATCCGCGCCGACCGCCTGCATCGACCGCTGTGATTCGAGCGTGTTCACGGCAAGACACCGGGACCTGTACCTGCGTTTATTCCGCGAATGCCGCCTCGAGGTGCGCGCGATCAGCGGGGTCGATCCGGCGCCGTTCCGAACCCGTTTGCTGCCGCACGTCCGCAAACTGCCCGGCCTCGTGTCGCTGGGATTGTTGGGGTTCGTCACGGCCATTTCACTCCCGGTCGACGTGCTGTTCGGGCGTCGAGCCGTCGCGCGATCCTGGCATGCCGTGTTCGTTCTGGAACATGCTCCAGGGAGCGGGCAATGATGGTCATGGGGCGCCGCTCCGCCGTGGCCATCGGCGTCTTCGTGCTCCTCGGCGGCGTGGTCGTGCTTGGACGTTGGTATGATCGTCAGCGGTCTCAGCCGCGGGCGATCGAGAAGGCCGTCACGGTGCATGTGACCAATGGCGGCGACCGCGGCCCGGGGACCCTGCGAGAGGCCTTGTTCATCGTGGCCGGCGCGACATCTCCAACGACGGTTGCACTCGAAATTCCGTCGGTCAAACTCGAGACCGCACTGCCGGCGATGGTCAACGGACGCGGCATCAGGCTCGTCGGGCCGCCGTCGAAGACGGTGATCGACGCACAGGCGCTGGAGTCGGGACCGGTGCTTGACGTCTCGGGTCCCAACACATCGATCGAGGGCATCGTGGTAAGTAAATGTCCTGCGGCCGCGATCCTCGTGCGCGCCGAGCGCTTTCATCTTTCCGCGGCGGCCGTGGAGTCGTGCGACGTCGGTGTCGACGTCGCCGAGAATGCCGGCAATGCGCTGCTGGACACAAATCGCTTCGCGGGAAACCGCATCGGAATCCGGTTCGGCGCGTCAGGTCACAACATCGTCGCCAACAACGAATTCACGAAAGACAGGGACGCCGGAGTCTGGGCGGTCCGCGGCACCTCCGATTCGCGCGATGCCGTCATCGGCATCCACGACAACAAATTTACAGAGGATGCAGCCGGCATCGTCACCGGCAATATCCCGGTGCTCATCGAGCGAAACGAGTTCATCAACGCCCATGAATCGGCCGTGCATATCGTCGGCGCCGGCGCCGTGATTCGGGGAAACCAGATCAACGGCGGAGCTTCGATGGGCATCGTGGCCGAGAATGCCGGCGGAGCAATCATCGAAAACAACGAATTGGAAGGCCTCACCGCATACGGCGTGATGGTGCGTGGTTCATCCGACACGTTGGTCCGATCGAATCGGCTGCACAACTGCGGATACGGCCTGGCCTTCGTGCTCGGCGATGTGCAAAAGGTCAGCACTGCCACGGAAAACACGATAATTGCCGCGAAGTTCAATGGAATCGACGTCATCGGCGATTCGCCCATCCTGCGGGGGAATCAGGTCCTGCGGGCTCATGCCTACGCATTGCACATCGAGGACTTCCAGCCGCCTTCCGGACCAAGAGTGCGGTCGCAGCCGTTTCTGGAGAACAATAATTTCGGCGATAGTCCGGTCGATGAGGGCAGCGCCACCGCCGCGATACAGCGCGGCCCCAACCCGCGGTGATGTCGTGAAGCCGGATCTCGACGTCGGGCAACAGACATCCAGCCCTCCCTGGGAGAACCCGCGCGTTCAATTGTTGGACGACGTCTGGCTGATTACCATCGTCGCCATTCTTGCCGCGACCGGCGTGCCATGGTTCGCCAGCGGTTTTGCTGTGGACGTGGGAACGGCGAGTTGGGGTCTGCTGGCCCTGGGCGGGATCCACGTGGCATTCAGCGCGTGCGCTGCGTCGACACGATCTCACGGCCGCTGGCGCGTGCGGATGCTGACCTTGCTGCACCTGGCCGGTGTCATCCTGATCGGATTCATCTGGCGGCATGTCGGTTCGATCGAGAATCCCATGTTTCTAGCCGTGTTTGCACTGCCGGTCATCGGCGCGATATTTTTGTCGCGCTGGCATCCGTATCTTGTCGCCGCCGTCAGCATCATCGTGGCGGCTGCTGTGGCCTTCATTCAGATGCCGGAATTCCGGTGGTACCTGACCGGTCTTGTCGGGGGCAATGAATGGGTGAACGAACTGTTCGCCAATCAGCGCGCCGTCCCGCAGTCCTCATTCGCCGGCTTCTACGCGCCGCTCAATTATCTGGTGGTGCTCCTGGAGGTATTTGCAATTCTATTGCTCGCGTGCGCAGTCGCGGCGGAGTACATCGGCGCGATATTCGAGCGATTGAATGCGAATATCGTGCTGGCGGGAAACGAGGTGGAGCTCGGACAAAAGGCGTGGGCCGACCTGATTGAACGGCTGCCGCTGCCGGCGCTGCTGGTCGATCCGTACACGCTGCGCATAGCGGCATGCAGCCGGCTCGCGAGCACCTATCTTCACGCGGGAGATCCGCCCCTCGAAGGCCGCAGCGTGCTGGAGGTACTACGGCCATCCTTTCCCGACGTCATCCAGGACCTGGTGAATGGCGTCGCGGATGAAGCGCCCATCACGGCCATCCGCGTCGCGGATCAGCTGCGGGTGACGCAGATGAGCGTCCAGCATCTTGCGCACAAGGAGCGCCGCCTCGCACTGCTCACAATTACGGATCGGACGGAGGCGTTCTGCATGAAGGCGGCGCTGGACGCATCGGACCACGCAACCCTCGTAATCGACGTGCGAGGAAGCGTGATGGCATTCAATCGCCTCGCCAGAGATTTGTTTGCCGGCGTGGCGGTGGGTGCGGACGCGGCACACCTGCTCGAA
>Ga0182015_10002189_pt1 | contig 24212 bp, 25 predicted proteins | sample 712P3MmetaG_FD_120478 | JGI IMG/M metagenome (GOLD analysis project Ga0182015, IMG submission 120478) | Permafrost microbial communities from Stordalen Mire, Sweden - 712P3M metaG | ecosystem: Environmental > Terrestrial > Soil > Wetlands > Permafrost | place: Sweden: Stordalen | collected...
AATCCTTTCGCGTTCCTCGCCGTTGTCGCGCAGGGGCGGAAGCCACATCGCGAGCACGGCCGCCGCCGTAAGGAAATAAAGATTGAGATATCCAAGCACCTGCCAAAGTCGCAGTCCAAGCGCTAACAGCACGCGCAAGGGTTGCATAGTCGCTCTCACGTTGTAGCGAAAAAACTCCGGATTGCCGAAGACGAACCCGCTCCGCGAATAATGGAAGGCATACCAGAGCGCCAGAGGAATAATGGGAATAAGAAGCAGGCGGGGAGAAGCTTTTTCCAAACCTCTGTCATTTTGGGAAGCGAGAGCGGCGAGAAATCTGGAATTTTCCCCGCCATGCGAAGAACCCAGATCCCTCGCTTCGCTAGGGATGACAACTGGTAGTTTGTCAGGAATCTGTGGGGCTGCCAAAGCTGCGTCCGCGGGCGAGTGCGCATGTTCTCTCCAGGAATCGAGTTTCAACAAAACTCTGAGCGCCTCCCACGCGAACAGCGCAAGCGGAGCCAGAATGGCCGTTTCTTTCGCGAGCACGGCAAGAGAGAACCACAGCACGACGCTCCATCGCCGGTTCTCGACGTATGCCAGCAGTCCCCAAAATGTGAATCCGGCCGCTGCCAAGTCCAAGTGGGCGAGCGAGCTTTGGGTGAAGAAAACGGGGTAGAGTGCGGTGCAGATGACGGATGCGACCGCGACTTCTGTATTCGAAACTCGCTGCGCCAGTCGGAACAATCCGAGTAGAGCAAATGCCGCAACTGCCAGCATAGCCGACCGCGTTATTAATGGAGTGTATCCGAGCACCTTCCAGGCCAAGGCAAGGTAAGCCATAACCAATGGTGGATGAGCGTTGGATGGAGTGGAATTCGGAATTAACGTCCCATGCAGAAGCAGGTCGCGAGCTGCGGGGATGTAGTATCCGGCTTCATCCCAAAAATACGGCAGGCCGAGCAGCGGAATGTGCAAGGCGAATACTGAAACAAATAGCAACAGAAAAATCAGAGCGCCAGGATACCTGCGCCGCTGCCCGATGTCTCTGCCCACTAAAGGCAGTTTAGTGTACCGGTCCCGCTGCCGTCATTCGGGGATCCAGTTTGATCTCGCCAAACGTGCTTTCGTAGCCCGATATGTTTTGCTGCAGAATCGACATCAGCGCCTTGGCTTGCTGCGGGCTTAAATAGATCCCCTGAAAGTTTTTGACTTCTACCTGCGTTTCACTCTGCTGTTGCAAAGTGCCAAAGACCAGAAAGAAATCCCAAACATTTACCCGCACCTGGACACTATTGGCGTAACTTTCGCGGTAGTCAGGAGCATTCACCAGCCGGACGTTGGGTTGAGATGGATTATTCATACGACCTCCAGTTTAGCGGCAGTCGGGGAAAAAGGGAATTTGGACTACAGGTATTTGAGACCGGTATTCCATCGCTTCAAATTTTCATAGAACTTTTGAGGCTGTGAGGGAATCGGCCCTGGAATGTCGCCTTTATAAGTGAGCGGGAAAATAAACGGCCCATGGGCCAAATCCAATCCACGCATAATAAAAATAAAAACAGAGGAGAAGAACATGAAACTCAAATCATTTGCTCTCGGCTTAGGATTCGCCATTCTGGCTTGCATGTCGAGGGCAGCGCAGACATACAAATTTAAAACCATTAACACTACACAGTAGCGGCAGTGCGCCGGCGCTACTTTTTTCTTTCCACTAGAAAACGTGCCAGGGCTTTCAATGTGTCTGCGCGCGAGCCGAAAATTTCTAACGAACCCAACGCTTTTTCCACGAGCGTGTCGGCCTTCTTCAGTGATTCGTTGATTCCGAAGAGTGCCGGATATGTCGCTTTTTCCGCTGCTGTATCTTTGCCTGCAGTTTTTCCGAGTTGCTCGGATGTCTGGGTGAGGTCCAGCACATCATCTACGATCTGAAAAGCTAGCCCGATGGATTGTCCGAAGGCCCGAAGTTTTTCGACCGCGTCCTCGTTTGCTCCGGCATAGAGTCCACCGCTAACCACGCTTGCCGTAATCAGCGCCGCAGTTTTTGAGCGATGGATGTACTCCAGCATGCTGAGATCCGGTCGGGTGTGCTCGGCTTCGAGATCGACCACTTGGCCGCCAATCATGCCGTCGACTGTGCCGGTGCCGCGAGCAATCTCCTCGATAATGCGCACTCGCGCTTCCGCCGGACAGCGCAGACGGGCGAGCGTTTCATACGCCTGAGTTTGCAGTGCGTCGCCTGCCAGAATCGCGATTGCCTCGCCAAAAACTTTGTGACAAGTCGGCCGGCCGCGGCGCAAGTCATCATTGTCCAGAGCGGGAAGGTCGTCGTGAATCAGCGAGTAGGTATGCAACATCTCAAGCGCAGCACCCAAATCTTCAATGCCCGATGGAAGGGAAACGGCAACCATCCTTCCCGCTTCCAGGCATAGAATCGGCCGCAAGCGTTTGCCGCCGGCGAAGACGCTGTGCCGCATGGCCTGATGAATCGAAACGGGAAGCTGCGTGGGAGGAGGCAACAGACGTTCAAGTGCCGCATCGGTCAAGGCGCGGCCTGCCTCCATGGTGTTATTGAGCATGACGCTGAGTATAGCAAGCGGGCTTTAGGGTTTGCGCAGACCCACTCGCAAGTAAAAAGGACGCCCAAAGAAGGACGTCCTGATTGATTGACTTGGTATTTCTATGCGGTGGCGTATTGCGTCATGGAGACGTTCTGCAGGGCTGTTCGCAGAATACCTCGCGTGTCGGACGGAGGGTAAACATCGACAGCGCCGGCGTTCAGCGCAGCTGTCCACAGATCCTCGTCGGCCAGGCGATGCGTGCAAACGATGCAAGCTTTCGGAAACTCACGTGAAAGGTGCTCGATATCGGATATCGAGGCTGCTTCCATGTCCAGAATAGCAATGCGGGCACGGTGTTTGGCGATGCTGGCGCGCAGTTCTCCCAGGGACTGCACTTGGTGAACTGCCCCAAAAGTATTGGCAAGGGCGGAAACAAGAGACTGCGCGGCTCTCGAATCGCTCTGGAGGAGTACAACATTGAGCGGCTGCATTACTTCCCTCTGCTTCTACCGCTAGGCACGGCGACCGGGCTGTGCCGGCGTTGCACGGGAGTGAACGCGGTCACAGACGTTAATACTGGTAAGCGGTGTAGCAATTGCGGGCGGCCTATTGTCTCTTCCCGGCCGCACTCTCTGTCAAGGGCTCAAACGACTCAGCCTGGAGCCTTCCGTTCTGTTTCAGCAGGATTTCCACTTTGCCTTCCGCTTGCTCCAGTTCCTTCCGGCAAGTGGCGGAAAGTTGCATGCCTTCCTCAAAAAGCGTCAGCGACTTTTCCAAGGGCACTTCGCCCTTTTCGAGTTCCTGTACGATCTTCTCCAGACGCTGGAGGCAATCTTCAAATTTCGCCAACGGGTTTCAGCTCCAATCAACGTATTCTATTCCATATCGCGGTGGAATGTCTCCAGCAAGAAATGCAATTTAAAGAGGATTTAACAAACCTTATACCGAAGCGGGAAGAGATTTCTGGAGGCATGCTTCAACTTGCCGAAACTCCTTTACCCCCTAACGCCTCAAGCACATCCACCGCCAGGCTGTACCGACCCATCGGCGCGCTGATCTGCGCTCCTTGCGCCATTTCGCGGACTGCGACCAACATCTCCCGCGCGATGGCGACGCCCTCTTCTCTGGCTGCTTCCGGGGTCTTCGCCTTGATCATGCGCTCCAGGACTGCATCCGGCACCGACACTCGCAACTCGTTCTTCATGAATTCAGCATTGCGCACGCTGACCAGAGGCCAGATTCCGGCAACGACGGGAATTCGGCAATGCTCGATGCGCCGCAGGAAACTTTCCAGCAGGCTGAGATCGAAGACCGGCTGGGTCACCACGTATTCAGCCCCGGCCTGCACTTTGTACTCGAAGCGGCGGATTTCTTCCTCCATGTCGCTCAGCCCGGGGTTTGCGCCCACGCCAATCACAAAACTCGTGCCCGTGCCAATCGGATTGCCTCCAATATCGAGGCCCCGATTCAGATTGTGGACGATGTTCACCAACCCGATCGCGTCCACATCAAATACGGCGGTCGCGTCCGGATAACTTCCCATCTTCGGAGGATCGCCAGTGATGCAGATCAGATTGCGGATTCCCGTAGCCGCGGCTCCGAGCAAATCGGATTGAATGCCCAACACATTCCGGTCGCGACAGGTGTAGTGCAGGATGGCTTCGATGCCTACCTCCTGTTGGATGAGCAGCGATAAAGCCTGATTGCTCATGCGCGCCGATGCCCGCGGACTATCCGGAACATTGATGCCGTCGACGCCTACCGACTTGACGAAACGCGCGCCTTCGATCTCCTTGCGAATGTCTGTTCCTTTGGGGGGAACAATCTCGACCATGGTCAGGAATTCGCCAGCGGCGATCTTGGCACCCAAGCGGGAACGGTGCTCGATGGCGACTGCGGCACTTGCGGCAGGCTTGGATTGTCCCGTCGCTGGCTGCCCGGTTATCTTCGCGCGCGCATCCCCCACTCGCAACGCGGATTTCATCACCCGGATGTGATCTGGAGTCGTACCGCAGCAGCCGCCGACGATGCGCACGCCCGCAGCTACGAACTTTCGGGCATAACTCGCCATATATTCGGGCGAGCACAGATAAATATTTCGTCCCTCGACCGAGCGTGGCATGCCGGCATTCGGTTGCGCCGCCAGCGGCACCGAGGTAACGGCGCGCATGCGCTCGACCGCGTCCAGCATGGCTACTGGACCGACGCTGCAATTACAGCCGATAACGTCTGCGCCCCACTCTTCCAGCCGCGGAGTGAAAGTTTCCGGCGTGGAACCATCAAGACAATTCCCGTCTTCATCGATGGTAACGTGCGCAACCACTGGAATCTTAGGATTCACGTCGCGCGCGGCCAGTATGGCTTGATGAAGTTCTTCCAGGTAGCCGAAGGTTTCAAGCATCAGCAGATCGACGCCGCCTTCAACCAGCGCGGCAATCTGCTCGCGAAAGGCTGTACGAGCTTCCTCGAAAGACGTTTTGCCGAGCGGCTCAATACGCACTCCCAATGGACCGACCGAGCCAGCGACCCACACATCGAAACTTTTCACCGCCTCTCGCGCTAATCGTGCTCCAGCAAGATTAATTTCGCGAACCTGGCTCGCCATGCTGTGTCGCGCCAGACGAAACGAATTTCCACCGAAAGTGTTGGTTTCGATAATCTCCGCACCGGATTGTAAATAATCGTGATGAATGTCTCGGATCAAGTCGGGCTGCGACAGGTTCAACTCGTCATAACAGCGGTTGATGAAGATCCCCTTGCCATAAAGCAGCGTCCCCATTGCACCGTCGCACAGCACGGCCGATTGTTTTATCCGGGCAAGTAAATCGATGGACATTCTACTCAGAATACAACAATAGACATCGATTCTTATATCCGCGCGGCGCGCGAGCCTGGGCGGTCCACCCAAAATCTCAGTGGAGGCTCTGTTATAATCCGGTTTCTTGCATCTAAATCTCTATCCTTCACGCTCTTCGGAGTCCCAGGTTTGAAGAGACTTTTTCTCAGCATATTTGTGTTCATAGCCGTCAGTGTGACCAATATTTCCTGCGGGGGCGGTAGCTCATCCAGCACGACCCACAAACCGAGCGGCCTCACGTTTCGGGTTTTTATCTCTAATCCGCTGTATCCGGGATCCACTGGTGTGACCGGAACCAATTCGCCGGTACTGAATATTGTGAACGCGTTGCAAGATATACTCTCTACTTCCCTCGTGTCACTAGCCGGCGACAGCACACAGCCCGGGCTTATGGCGCTTTCTCCTAATCTGAAGTACACCCTGGTTTACAGCCCCACCGGCAACTCGGTGACAGTGGTGGATAACACAACCGAGGCCGTCGCCACCGCTTCCGGTTCAACTTCGACGCTGCCGGCTTTTATCTTGCCTGGGTTTACCGAGAGCATTGCTGTCAATCCCTTCAATACCAGCGCCTACGCCGCCGTGCCGACCGCCCCAGTGCTGGGGGAAGCTCCCGGCGCGGTCGAAGTGTTGAACTTACAGAGTGGAGGGATATTGGCATCCATTCCGGTGCCTGGCGCGCATTTCGTGATATGCACCCCGGATGGCAATCACCTCCTGGTCTTCAGCGATAATTCGGACACGGTCACGGTGATTACTACCATTTTGATCGGGACTGCGACCGATCCCCGGACGTATATCACCGGCTTTGACCGTCCAGTTTGGGGGATTTTCACCAACAGCGCCGCAGCCTACGTTTTCAATTGTGGAGCGCAGTGTGGCGGCAAGTCGGCCGGGGTCAGCGTTCTTAACCTGGGAGCCTCCACTCCGGCCAGCACGACGCCGGTGGCTGGGGCAACCTATGGTTTGCTGAACGGATCGACTTTATACGTGGCTGGAACGCCTCCGCCTGATCCTGTCGGAACAAATACTTGCGCGGGCACAACCACGGCGGCCACCACCTGCGGAACCCTGAGCGTTCTTGACACCAGTTCGATGACCGTTACCGCAACGGCTGTAATCACGGACGGTTATCACGATCGCATGCAAATCAGCCAGAACGGACAGCTCTACATTGGCTCTCATAGCTGCACCAATATCAGCATTGCGGGCGGCGAGGTTCGGGGATGCTTGTCGATCTATAACAGCAACAGTCCGAGCGTGCTCATTCCGCAAAACAACGGCGATGTCACCGGCATTCAGCAAATTACCGGCCGCGATATAGTTTATGTAGTCCAGAACGGCGGGCTGCAAATCTATGACACGGATACGAACCATCTGCAGGTAACTCCCGGCGACACGCAAAATAATAACGGCCAGGTGGACATCGTCGGTCAACTCTATGATGTAAAGCTAGTGGATTAAGCCCTGAAGCCAGGCGCCTGCCGCTTCACGGCTCCAGCAACAAGTGATGCGCCCGCTGCCGTTCGATTGCCGCTGGCGAGAACGGCCACGCAAAGGTGAAACCCTCGTACCAGGCTTTCCATTGGTCCATAAAATAAGGGCTGAACAGATTTCCGGCCTCACCGGTGACCAAGTTCAAAGTGGATTGATCGAGATTCGCCAGATCGACGGTCATCCGCTCGGAAGGCCCGTGCGTGCGCGACACCGCTTTCACGGTGTATTCGCTTCCCGATATTCGCTGCAATCCTGGCCCGGCCCAGTGCCTAAGCAGCGGAATCTTGCCAAAGATCGGATGGTCAATCTCCACCGGATGAAAATCTCCCCACTTCCACGCATTCAAGTCCGGAGGCGCATGCGAATCGTTGGTCGAATTAGTATCGACAGCGGCTTCGACTGCTGCGTTTAGAAGTTCGTCGTAGTTGGCATAATTTTCCGGCAGCCAACGCTTGGGCTGATGCTGCACTACGTTCTCCAGCCAGACCGTGCTCATCATCCAGCGATAACTTTTCCAACTTAAAGTGGTTTCAACTTGTTGCGAATCCTTCGGCGCAGCACCCAGCTTCGGTTCAAGCAGCAGACGCACTAATTCCTGCCGCGCCCTGACCGTGATCGTGGGGGCTGCAGAATTCTCAATCATGCGGCCATCCCATTGGCGCATGATTTCTGCCGCTATCTTTGCCCGAGCCGAAGGATTCTTCGCGTGGTCCACGGCATACACAAAGCGATCGCTGAAAAAACGGTCAAGCTCGGAATAGATGTCGGTTTCAAGCGCCAGCATGTCAGGCGCGGAAAACTTTCTGCCCGATTCCAGAACGCGGTAAATGCGCTCCGATCGCCACGGAGCTTCCCACTCCGTGCTCAGGGAATATCGATACCCATCGGGCGCAATGCGGCTGTTCGCTGTCGCAATAATCCCCGAAGGCGGATTGAACACACTCGGCAGCTTGTCAAAGGGAACATAATCGATCCATTCGTGCGCGTTGTCGCTGCCATTCTCCGGCAAGCTACCATCGCCTGTGGCCCGGATGGGAATTTTTCCCGTAGCCTGATACCCGATGTTGCCGTCTACATCGGCGTAGACAACGTTTTGTGCCGGCGCATCGAGCTGCGAAAATGCATGGCGGAAATCCTCCCACTTCTGCGCTGAATCGACGGTAAAAAAAGGACTGTGCGTGCCGTCATACAAAGTCCAGCGCAGCGCCAGTTTGCGGGTCTCGCCCGGCACCAACTCCGTGACAATCGGCCCGTGGCGCGTCAGCACTACGTCCTCCGTCACATCCGGTTTGTTTCTCACCCGAATCACTTCCCGGCGACGGTCAGGCTGCTTCCATCCTTCCGGAGTGAGGTATTGTCCTGCCGAATTGAAGGTCTCAACATAAAGGTCTTCGACTGTGGGCCCGAGATTGGTGAATCCCCAGGCAATTCGCTGGTTGTGGCCGACGATTACATAGGGATATCCCGGCAGCGTAACCCCGGCTACATTAAAAGTGTTGTCATTCAAACGAAGATGGGCCTCATACCAGAGGTTGGGCATCTGATGACCGAGATGCATATCGTTCGATAGCAGCGGCTTGCCTGAAACGGTGTGCGCCCCTGAGACCACCCAGTTATTCGAGCCCAAGACTAGCGGCCGCTCATCGAAAAACATTTGCTGCAGCGCGGGAAAAGCGGGAATCTCCGGTGCAGGCCGTAAGCTGGTTACCGAGCTGTCCGCGCCCGAATCGTCATCGTCGTCCTCATCATCGTTCTGATCTTTATCGTTGCCTTTAATCTGCTCATCGAGCGTGGCTCGTGAAACCGTCGGCGGGCGATCATGCCACGAAGAATTCACGTACAGATCCGCCGTCAGCTCAGGCCCCAGCGTGGCCAGGATTTTTTCCCGGTCAAGCGCATGCCGGGGACTGGAACTCAAGTCTTCCACCATCTGAACTCCAATTAGTGCCGAGTCCTGAGGCGACCATGGCCGAGGCGAATAACGAAGGATGCGAAATTCCAGCGGCAAATGGCCGCGATGGGCATCGATGTAGGCGTTCACTCCGCGCGCATAAGCCTCAAAGTGAGAGCGATCCTCGGCGGCCAAATTCTGTACCGTCTGGCGCGCCACGACGCTCAATCCCAGGATTCTCTGCTGCCGGTCGTGCTTCAGAAATTCCTCGCCAAAAACTTCCGCTAGTTCACCCGCCGCAAACCGGCGCATTCCATCCATCTGGAATAATCGGTCCTGCGCAGTGACGTATCCCTGAGCGAAAAACAGGTCGTCAAACTTGGCAGCATCGATCGTAGGCGCGTCGTGAGCGTCGCGAATTACCGCTACTGGAGCCGACAGTCCTGCCACGCGTAGCTCGCCGTCCAATTGAGGCAGCGCAGATCGCGCTATGGAATAGAACCAGCCAACTCCACCCGCCAACAACAACAGAATCACCAGTACCAAATAGAAAATAAGACGCACAGGGTGGAAACGAGACTGAGGAGACGTTACCGAAGCTGGAGTGGTAACCATGTGAAGCTTCAATTCTAGGTTGATCGTGATGTTCGATACAAATTTGCAATCGTGCGCCAAAAGATGAGCTTTCCAAACGCCGGTGTTATTCTGTTTTCGCCGGGAGATCCTCACTCGCCCAGTTCTCATGCTGCAAAAACGCATCGACGACCAGCCCAGCATCTCGCCAGAGATGGTGCGTGAAGCGCAGCAGATTTTGCATCAGCATCTCAAGCGTGTCGGCCTGAAACACACGGCGCAGCGCGATACCATTCTGCGCACCTTCCTTGAAACCCGCGAGCATCTCTCCATCAACGAATTGCACCGGCTGGTGCAAAAGAAGGATGCCCATATCGGCTTCACCACTGTGTACCGTACTCTGAAACTGCTCGCCGAATGTGGACTGGCCAGCGAAGTTGCTTTTCACGATGGCATCGCGCGTTACGAACATCAGTACAATCGCCGCAGCCACCATCACATGGTGTGCACCGGGTGTGGCAGTTCGGTGGAATTTTTCTCACCCGAAGTCGACGATCTCGAACAGGAGATCGGAAAAAAATACCGCTACGCGACCACCCGCCATACCTTTCAGATTTACGGAGTCTGCGAAGATTGCCGCAAGAAGGACAACACACGCCGCCTCGCCTGAAAACTCATGCCCATTTCCTGTCCACAGTGTCACACCGAAATGCCCGACAACGTTGTCTTTTGTCCCGGCTGCGGCCGCAGAACCTGGGTGCCGGGACGCAAGGAAACCAATGCAGCAAGTAACCCGCCTGCCGCCCGCGTTTCTGGGACGAAAGCGGCGGGCACGTCTGTCGTTCTCATGCTCGGGCACAAAGACAATTTCCTTGCCGCCTTGGCGTATATCACAATCATCCCCGCAATTTTCTTCGTCCTGGTCGAGCCCTTCAAACGTAACCGCTTTATCAGATTTCATTCTTTCCAATCAATTTTCTTTGCGGTCGCGACTATTGTGATTGCCATCGCGATGCGAATTTTGTATTCACTATTTGCTTTGATACCCAGGCTGGGCTATCTGCTGGCTTGGCTTACCTCAGCGGTGCTGTTACTCGGCTGGTTCATTCTCTGGCTGGTGCTGCTGGTAAAAGCCTTGCAAGGGGAAACTTTCAAGCTCCCGTGGATTGGGAATCTCGCCGAGAAAGTCTAGCGCTCGTGTAGCAAATGGAGAACGGCGTCCCGCCTGGTTTACGGGCCAGACGCCGTCCTCCGTCAAGAAAATCCTACAGCGGAGCCTGTATGCCGCTACTTGTCTCAGTCTCTTCGATACATTCTTCTCCCATTATTTGAAACAACGACAGCGGCTCGCTAAATGAATCGTTGAGAAGATGCCAGCAACTCCTTCCACAGCGTGATACTGCATATCGCCGCATCAAGCCTATGCAAAATTGTCACGGTTGATGACAACTCTTTACAAAACTATTCGCCACTTGCCTTGACTTCAACTCCGATACTTCCTAGGGTGGAAGTCAGTACCCAACTAGGGACGAAGGAGAAATAAATGGCATTACAAAATCAGGAACAACCAACTCTCAATGTTAAACTCGTCCACTTTACTAAGCAGAACTCTACCGATGAACCAGTACAGGTTGCTTTCGCCGTAACCGATGAACAAGGGAAAGAAGAAATCATCACTGGCGAAGTACCCTACACCTACGACCTGTTCCATCTTTTTCAGGAAAATGGCTGGCTGAACATTCGCCGCGGAGTTGCCTCGATTCGCGAGACGCGTTCGCAGCGTCGAGCCATGTCAGCTTAATTACTCATACTGGCGCAGTTGCCGCGGGCCCCGGTAATTCCGGGGTCCCGCGACCTCTTGATCAAAGCGTCGCGAAAGACGGAATTTATTCAACAAAGGAGAAGGCAAAAGATGAGACCTGATATGGAAATTGCGGCGGGAGACATTTGCGGTGATGCAACCGGATTGCGTGTCAGGGTCGAAGAAGTTGATCTTTACGATTATGTCCACTTCTCCGTGGTTGAGAGGAGTGAAAGCGAGGACGCGCAGAATGGAGAGATGTCGCACCTTGCTTTCGTACGCCGCTTCACAAAGATGGGACCGTACATTTGCTGAGAAGGCGGCGAGCGTCGCGTATGCTCGATTCGCGCACAAAGGGTGGACCACCCTTTGTGCCGCCGCCTGACTCGAACCATTCGCCTCCTCGCCGTCTTAACGGTTCAGCGGGGAGCGTTCCCGACGTTACGAAATTTATCGGTGACCGACGATGGAAGACTTTCTTCCAGCCGTTTTGCCAGCCACTCTTGCAGCTCTGATGCGAGCTGGGGAGAAAGCGCGGTGAACTGTAGTCCGAGGTATGTGTCTTTGCACCAGCACACTGCCGCGCCGACCACGAACCGCGATTTCTGACCGGGAAGCATGAACTCCACCTGCACCTCGACCCCAGGTCCGAGCGGGACTGACGTATTAATAGCGATTCCGCCTTCACTGATGTTGACCGTCTTTCCCCGAATCTCGGCGTCTGGCCGGGTCATCACCGCCGGAATTTCAAGCGGGCAGCGAAAGTAGCGACGGCGTTCGCGTACGATTAAACCGTAGGCAACCTTCATATTCCGGTCAATCGAATCCGCCGAAAGTGGTCTCCTAATCACGAAGTTGGCGCCGGCCTTGTACGCAGTGGCGGTTTCGGCGTCGCTGTCACTGATCGCAAACATTACCGCCGTCCGATTCGAAGGCGAGAGCCTTATTTTTTCTATGATGGCTATGGCCTGTGCTCCCAGTTTGAAGTCCACGATCACGGCTTCAAATTTTCGGCTGTTCAATAACCCCAGAGCGGTGGGAACCTCCGCACAAACCTCGGGAGACATAGCAAGTTTTCCCATTGATTCATTGAGTTGCGCGATCGTGACCGGGTCGTGGGATACAACCAGCGTGCCTGCAATGGTCGGAGAAGGGGCAGTCGCCTTTGCACTACTCATGTCGATAAACCTTTTGATTCCAGCGTTTGATGTTTAGCCGCCGGATAGTCGTTATGGAAAGTGGAAGGGCAGGCGAACAGAGAATCACGCTGACCTCTTTTCACGTTCTCTGTTCGCGGCATCGGAGGAGGCTTGGGAATTGTCTTGCGATCCGGGGTAGGCGGTATGCAGTTGAGTCTTGAGCTTTCGTAGTTGGCTCAAATAGAGAGCCGCGGTAACCAGCGAGCCAAGTCCACAGCCCAGCAAAAATATCCCTGCGACGAGCCAGAAATCCATTTACGCTCCACCCTGCAAGTGCTTTGAGCAGCCGGATATTGCCGCACCCGCCTCGAAGTGCGAAAGCTGCTCCTGGATCCCAGCTCATCCGGAGATGCTTAAAAACTCAACAATGTCCTAAAGTTAATTTTCGTCGCAAGGTGCTAAAAGTCAAGAAAAAGCCACTTTTGTCCAAGATTTGGACAGGCATGAATTCCGATATGATACAAGCGAGATCGGGAAATTCATTCCCACAATGGGAGCCTGGTTATATGCTGGCGTAGTTTTTCGCTTCACGCGAATCGACCTTTATGTCACACGTCGGCAGGTTTATTCGCCCAAGAAAAAGCTTCTCCATGGTGCAAAGCCACGTAGTGTCTGAATTTCAGACACTACCCAAAGCCAATGCATCTTGACGGCAATACTGGTCGTGTCAAAATGGGCGTTTCAGCAGCAGAAGCCTTCCACCCCGCATGCGCGAAACATCCGGGGTTAATTTTTGAGATTGTTGACGTAGGAGTTGGAGTCTGCGCGTTTGCGGCTTCACTCAACCCCATTGCGTATGATGATGGAGAATGTTTTCCCGCCGTACAAACTGGGAACTGACGCCGAACCGTTTAACTCGAGTGCAGCATGAATTGCAGGCTGCTGGCAGGGAAGTTCTCGACCTGACCGTCTCAAATCCCACGCGCGCTGATTTGCACTACGACCCTCAAGCCATCTTGCAGGCCGTGGCTAATCCAAAGGCGATGGATTACGATCCGCAGCCTAAAGGTTTGCGCAGCGCACGCGAGGCTGTGGTCAGCTATTACCGAAAGCATGACGATATCGACCCCGAGTCAATTGTTCTCACCACCAGCACCAGCGAGGGTTATTCTTACGTGCTGCGTTTGTTGTGCAATGGGGAAGACGAGATTCTAGTCCCCAAGCCGAGCTATCCGCTGTTCGACTTTCTCGCCGATTTGCAGGATGTGAAACTGGTGCCTTATCCCCTGCTGTACGATCACGGCTGGCAGGTTGACTTTCCGTCCTTATACCAAGCAGTAACCTCCCACAGCCGCGCGGTTATTGTGGTGCATCCCAACAATCCCACGGGGTCGTTTGTGACTACGGAGGAACGGCGCGCTCTTAACCAGTTCTGCCGCGAAAATAATCTGGCCCTGGTTGTCGATGAAGTCTTCCTCGACTATGCGCACGACGGCAAATTACGACCTACATTCGCTAATAATCAAGAGGTGCTGACGTTTACGCTGAGTGGCTTATCGAAAATTTCCGGTCTGCCACAAATGAAGCTGGCATGGATCGTGACCAGCGGCCCGGATGAGCAAGTGGCTGCCGCATTGGCCCGGTTGGAGGTAATTGCCGACACCTATCTGTCCATGAATGCGCCAATTCAATTAGCTGCCCCTGCGCTGCTGCAACAGCGCCATTCCATTCAGCCGCAGCTGATGAAGCGAGTGCGCACGAATCTGCGGGAATTAGATCGAGGGCTGGCTCAACAACAAACTTGCCGCCGGCTCGACGTCGAAGGCGGATGGTATGCAGTGTTGCGGGCTCCAGCCATGCAATCTGACGAAGATCTGGCCATCGAGATACTGGCCAAGCTGTCCGTGCTGGTTCATCCCGGACATTTTTATGATTTTTCCAGCGACGGATACCTGATTGTCAGTCTCATTACTCCGCCCGAGAATTTTCGCCACGGGATCGGGCAGGTACTCAAACTGCTAAATCCGTGAACGGCCGGTTTCGGTGAACTGTGGAAATTTGAGGCGCAATTCTCGCCTCAATGCTCTTATACTCGCCGATAGCCACAAATCTCTTACCGAGGTACTGATCAGCGGGGAGGTGTTGGTTTGATCCGCACCACCGATCACGGAGCTGTCCGCGAGCTGCAATTAAACCGGCCGCCGGCCAATGCGCTTTCGCCGGATTTGATTACCGCGCTCAGGCACGCTGTCGAGTCGGCGACGCAGGAAGGCGCTCGAGCGCTGGTAATCTCTGGCGCGCCCGGTAGATTTTCAGCCGGCCTCGACATTCCGCTCTTATTGACTCTGGACCGTCCAGCCGTGGCTGCAATGTGGCGCGACTTTTACGCACTGCTGGGGGCGCTTGCGCTCTCTCCGATCCCCATCGCTGCTGCAATCACCGGTCACGCAACGGCTGGCGGGACAGTTTTGCCGTTATTCTGTGACTACCGGGTTGCGGCACAAGGCGAATGGAAGTTGGGATTGAACGAAGTACAGGTTGGCCTGCCGTTGCCGCCAGTGATTTTTGCCGGACTCAGACGTCTGGTGGGCGCGCATCAGGCGGAGAGGCTTGCGGTCGGCGGTCTTTTGATCGCTCCCGACGAGGCCGTTCGCATTGGATTGGTCGATGAGTTGGTCTCGCTGGATCAGGTATTGAGCCGCGCGATCGAGTGGAGCCGCGGATTGCTAGCGCTGCCGGTCGACGCCATGGCCGCAACTCGTCGCAGTGCTCGCGCCGACTTGTTTGAACTTTTCGCCGCCTCTTTTGATATGGAGTTGGAGCAGGTCAGCGCGACCTGGTGGAGTCCCGAAGCGCAAACCACTCTGCGGGTTTTGGTCGATCGGTTGGCTAGAAAGAAAATTTCGTAGCTAAGCCAGGAAAACCAAGTACAAGGCAAAGGGCCGAGGAGCGCTGGATCCACGACGCCCCGGCCCTTTATCTACAGGTCAAATCCAACTACTTGGATGCCTTCGGGGAATTCAGGTTGCATTCACCGTACAAGTCGAAGCGAAATTAGCTTCTCAGGAACGGATTGGTCTCGCGCTCCTGGCCAATAGTGGTTTGAGGACCGTGGCCAGGGGTGACGACGGTGTCATCCGGGAGTGTGAGCAGCTTTTCATGCAGCGAATCGATGATCTTCTCAAAGGACCCCCCGGGCAAGTCGGTTCGTCCGATGCTTCCGGCGAATAGCGTATCCCCGGAAATCAGCTTCTTCTCGGAAGGAAAATAAAGACATACACTGCCCTCGGTGTGCCCAGGGGTAAAAAGGACGTTCGCGATTAGCGATCCAGCCTTTATCGTATCCGCTTGGCCGATGCTTTGATCGATCTCGACATTGCCGGGAGGAGCTACCCCGATCCACGACGCCTGAACATCCAGCATCTTGAGCAATTCGCAATCATTCTGGTTGAGCAGAATGGGCGCGCCGGTCGCCGCACGCAGCTTCATGGCGCCGCCAACGTGGTCGATGTGCGCGTGGGTAATGACAATCTGTTTAACCTGCAAGTTGTGTTTGCGCACCAAGGCCAGAATGTTTTGAATTTCAGCGCCGGGATCGATGACCATGGCTTCACGGGTGTTCTCATCGCCGATGACAGAGCAGTTACACTGCAGCGGGCCAACGGGAAGGATTTCATGGATCATCGTGGATCGTCTCAGCTTTGAGCAGTCAGCTATCAGGCTGATGGTAATTGAAGCCGACCACCTCGAATCTATTGTTGCGGAATCGGCGCTGGAGGCGTAGTGGGCGGCGTTGCTGGTTTTACCGGTTGCGACTTCGCCGGCGAAGTTCTTACTCCCTGCAGCACCGAGTTGGTTCCACTGTGGCGTGAAGCGAAAACCGAAAGCGTGATCGAGGTCACCATAAAAATGACGGCTGACCAAGTGGTCGCCTTGGAAAGAATCGTGGCGGCGCCTCGCGGTCCGAAAGCCGTCTGGCTCCCCATGCCGCCAAAGGCAGCCGCAATATCGCCGCTCTTGCCGCTTTGCAGTAACACCACGATGATGAGGAACAGACAGACAGCGATGTGAATGATGGTAATTAATGTGACCATGCTTAACAATTCCTTGAGCGGCACACTTGGCCGCAGTTCGTCAGTTTAAGGGTTTTCCAGCTGTCGGGGACTGAACAGTCACTGCGAATGTTTTATTGTACGACGCCCCTCCAGCAGAACACAAACTGCATCGTGGCACAGCTTTTTGCATCTTCCCTCAGTTGCCCACATCTGATTTAGAACGTCCGCCCTTAGAATGAAGGCGGTTGACCTAGCATGAACTTTATCGTCCAACACTGTCAGGAGAGCGACTAGTGAAGTCGGAGTGTTTATCTTTTACCCAGATCCCGCACCACACTCCGCTTTTCACGGATTTTGTCTCTTATAGTCCTAAAGTTCAGAAGTTTTATCCGCACTCACCGTTTTTCAATCAATGGTTCAAGGATGAAGCTTCATATCTCAAGTATGACTCTGAGCGGCGGCAGAGCGTTTCGTCCATCCTTGAACGCCAGAATCAACATTGGGAAGCCTCCGAAAAAACTTTGGCTAATATTGCTCGATTGCGCGCGGGCGCATCGGCAGTGGTCACTGGCCAGCAGGTAGGACTTTTCGGCGGCCCAGTATTCTCAATTTTCAAGGCGTTGACGGCGGTAAAACTGGCCGATCAGGCAAGTCGCGCCGGCCTCGACTGCGTGCCCGTATTCTGGCTGGCCACTGAGGATCACGACTTAGCGGAAGTGAATCAGGTCGCAATCCCCGGTGCCGATTATTCCTTGCAAAGTTTTACGGTGCCAACGCGAGGATTGCCCTCTGCGCCAGTGGGAACGATTCGTTTCGGCTCTGAAATTGAGTCCGTGGTGGAAGCGGCCGCGGGACTTCTAGGGCCTTCCCCGATTTCGGACTTTCTTCGCGACTCATATCGCCCCGGCGAGACCTTTGGCAGCGCCTTTGCCCGCTTGTTCGCCCGGCTGTTCGCGGACTGGGGCGTCGTTCTTTTGGATGCGGCCGCTCCCGAATTACACGACATCGCGGAGCCGATGTACCAGGCCGCGATTGAGCGAGCCTCCGAACTCGATGACGCGCTGCTCGCCCGGGGCAAAGAACTTGAAACTGCCGGCTACCATCAACAAGTCAAAGTCACGCCATCGTCTACATTGCTGTTTACGCTACGAAACGGCTCCCGAGTACCGGTGCATCGTCACCTCAACGGCAGTGCTGATTTTCTGATAGAAGACGAACGGATTTCGCCAGCGGATCTGGTGCGACGCATAAAATCATCGCCGCAAGAGTTCAGCGCCAACGTTTTGCTGCGGCCCGTGATTCAGGATTATTTGCTGCCTACGCTTGCCTACGTCGGGGGCGCCGCTGAAGTGGCTTACTTCGCGCAAGTGGGAGTGGTGTATGAGGCCCTTCTTGAGAGAGTAACTCCTATTGTTCCGCGCCTGTCCGCGACCTTTGTGGAGCAAAAACCAAAGGCATTGCTTGAGCGCTACAACTTGAGCTTGCCCGATCTTTTCCGCGGACCAGAAAAAGTCCGCGAAATCATGTCTTCCCGTACTTTACCGCAGGAGTTGCAATCGGCCTTTGATCAAGCTGAAGCTTCACTGCAGAAGTCTCTGGCGGCGATTCGCGAAAGTCTTGCCCGCCTGGATTCCACCCTGATCGACTCAGCGGCCAATGCAGCGTCGAAGATGCATCATCAGCTTACGCAACTGCGCGCCCGAGCCGCGCGCGCCGAACTTCGTCACGAAGAAATTCTAGCCCGGCACGCCGACCTGCTCTGCAATGCGCTTTATCCGGGAAAAATTTTGCAGGAACGAGAGATTGCAGGCGCCTATTTCGTCGCGCGCCAAGGAACAGAATTTCTACGTGCTCTATACGACACGATTCACACGGACTGCCTCGACCACCAAGTAATCACGACCGTGTAGGCGCGAGCGTCCGCGCTCGTGCGAATCCAGGAAATTCCTCAGCAGCGAAATTTTAATTTGTAATTTTGCCAACCAAGAGGAAATTCTAATAATCGGGTTTCTACAAAAAACGGCACTCAGAATCCCATGAAAAATCAAAGTCGAGCAGCAATTCTGATGGCTGCGCTGGTTTTGTTGTGCGCCAGTGGTCTAGCGCAGAGCAAGAGCATGAACGCCGAGCGAGAATTGTTTTATGCGGCAAACCAGGAGCGCAAAACCCGCGGATTGCCAGCTCTAAAGTGGGATGAAGCCTTGGCCAATGCTGCCCGAAAACATGCCGAGGGCATGGCGCAGCAGGGAAGAGTTGCCCACCAATTGCCAGGCGAACCCGCCCTGCCCGCAAGAGCGCGAGCCGCCGGGGCCCACTTCACCTGGCTCTCCGAAAACGTGGATGCAGCCCCGAACGCTGACGCTATTCATCAAAGTTTTATGAAATCTCCGCAACACCGCGCCAACATCGTGGATAGCGACATGGATTCTGCAGGTATTGGCGTGGCCGAGCGGAAAGGCGAACTGTTCGCGGTAGAAGATTTCTCAAAAGCAAAATAAGCGTCCAAGTTTGCTTACAGTGGTATCGTGGTTGAATCTGGCGCACCGTTCGGAACATCTTTTAGAATCCGACACTTCCCTATTAATTCAAAGATGCGCCAACCCAAATCCTGTTGCCGGCCTCAAAGAACATCGACCTTGCGGGCAACCGATGCACCAGCTGACCGTCTCCAAAGCGTCCCCCCAAAAACACCAATTAATGGTCCGTGTTTTGCTGGTACTGGCCGGCCTGATTCTTGCCGCCGTGGTTGTGCTGGTGGCGTGCTGGCCATTCCGGCTCGCGGCAGTCGTGGAACAACTGCAGGAGACTGGGTTGGGCAAGGTGGAAGTGGGCGCGTTCCACGAAACTTATTTCCCCAAGCCGGGCTGTGTCCTCGAAAAAGTCCGGTTTCAGCACAATCCAAAACCCGGTGCGCCCCCATTGATCAGCATTGAAACCGTAAGAATCGAAGGAAGTTTCTCCGGTCTTTTCGCCAAGCACGTTAAGCGCGTTCGGGCGGAAGGCATTCACATTCTAGTTCCTCCCAAAAGCGCGGCAGAAAACTTTCAGACACCACAGAGATCCACCGTCGTCATCGACGAGCTAATCGGAGATGGTGCGGTTCTCGAAATTTCCCGCGAAGCGCCAAGCCCATCACTGAAATTTTTGTTCCATACTTTCGATCTTAGCGACATCGGCAGCAACGGTCCCGCCACATTTAACGCCAGGTTTTCTAATCCCGAACCGCCGGGCGAAATAATAGCTTCGGGTAAGTTTGGTCCGTGGAACGCTGACGACTTCGGTAAGACTCCGACTTCGGGCGATTATCAGTTTCAGCAGGCAGATTTAAGTGTTTTTCATGGCATCGCTGGCCTGCTTTCCTCTTCGGGCAAGTTTTCAGGCGTGCTCGACCACATTGAGGTTCAGGGAGAGACCGACGTTCCCGATTTCACTGTCACCTCCAGCTCACATAAAGTTCGATTGCGAACCCAATACCGAGCAGAGGTTAATGGCCAGAACGGAGACACGTTGCTGCATCAAGTGGTTGCGAACTTCTTGAAGACCACCGTGTCCGCGAGGGGAGCTGTGGCTGGAGAAGGGACACAACCGGGGAAGACGGCGTCGGTAGACCTGACGGCGAACGAGGGACGAATTCAGGACATGCTCCTGCTTTTCACACAAGCTGATCGTGCGCCCATGTCTGGACTTACCAGCTTTCACGCCAAGGTTTCGATCCCGCCGGGAAACCGGTCGTTCCTTCAAGAAGTTGAGCTGCAAGGAGAGTTTGGAATAAACGCTGGAACTTTTTCAAACTCAAACACGCAAGAGGGCGTGAACCACATGAGCGAGGGCGCGCTTTTCGGTGGAGAAGACCGCAATAAGGCCCAAAAAAAAGAAGAGGACTCTGAAACGGTGCTCTCCGATTTGAAGGGACACGTGCTAGTGAAAGATGGCATCGCCCGATTCTCCGACCTGTCATTCAGCGTTCCGGGCGCCTCGGCAAGAATGCAGGGAACCTACAACCTGATAAATGAGAAAATTGACCTGCACGGCACGCTGAAGACCGAGTCTGAGCCATCTAACACGACCAGCGGGGTGAAAGCCTTGATGCTCAAAGTATTGAATCCTTTTTTCAAAAAGAAACCCGTGGGCTACGTGATGCCGGTAAAGATTATGGGCACTTACGAACATCCCTTATTCGGACTTGATCTTGTTGATAGTCGTAACAAGAAACCTCAAAAGTAAACTCTTAAGGGGGATCCATACGACATGCCATTTCGCGCCATCCGCAATGTGCCTGTGGTTCTGCTGTTCTGCACGACATTGACCTGGGCAACACAGAGCGAGCCTGACCTGGACGCTGGGGGCTGCCGGCAGGTCGCCAGCCAACTGCCTCAAGCTGCATCCACGTTCGGTCGCGGACTCGCGGTGGCGCCGCGCGATGCCGTCCGTCCCTCCAACCTCAAATGGGAGTTGCCCATTGCCGCGGCCACCGGACTGCTGATCGTGTCGGTCGACAATCACGTGAACAATCACATTCGCTCTGCTTCATTCGCTCAGGATGCAGCCCGGGGATCGAACGTGGGTCTGGGAATTGAGTTAGGCGCAGCAGGTCTGGCTTACCTGGTGGGATGTTCGGAGCATCGCTCGCCGTACATGGCAAGTTCTGGCTTCACTGCGCTCGAAGCTATGGGAGCAGCCAGTGTGGTCGGCTTAGGAATCAAAACGGCCACCAACCGCCAGTATGCCTACGCGAAGAATACGCATGGCGAGTTTTGGGAAGGTGGCGGATCGTTTCCCTCGGGTCACGCCGCGGCAAGCTTCGCTTTCGCCAGCGTGATTGCGCATCGCTATCCGAAAAATCCTTGGCTCAAATGGGGTGCTTACGGACTTGCCAGCAGCGTCAGTTTCGCACGCGTCGCAGGCAAGAAACATTTCGTTTCCGACATCGTCGCGGGCGGGGTGGTCGGCTACGTGACTGGAACGTACATGTCAACCCGTTAGCGGGTGGGTCTAATGCGAGGCACCGCAGGTCGGGGTCTGACAGGTTTTGGACGACCGTTCACTAATCGAGCCAGAGCCGTGGGCGATAATCTGAGTTTCTTCCACTCCGATTCTCGCAGCCAATCCAGCACAACGATACATATATCGCGCTCGAAGATCACTGTTAGACCCAGGGCGATCAATAAAGCCGGAACCGTGATGAGTAAGGTCAACTGCATGAAGAACTGCTGTGCCAGGGGTCTACTAACAACCTAGCCGCGATTGCCGAAACCGACGATACCCTCCAAACCTTACGCCTCGAATAAAATTTCTGCATGTGCGATCAAATGGTTTCGTTGTCTTAAACCCTTGCCACTTGCTATAGTTGCTCGAAGGAACCGTGTCTTAATTAGAGACAGGCCTTTACGCCGAGACGGTAGCAATTGTGACCAAGCTTCATCGCCGCGACGCCCTCTGGCAAGTCGAACGCGCCGTCCGCGATGCCGGTCCATTGTTCGACGGGCTGCCCGAGCCCGACACTGATTCTCCACTGCGCCCCATGGATCAGGAAGAACGCCTGGTCGCGGACTTTCGCGGCACTGGCATGACCGTCGGGCCGCATCCCATGGCCTATCACCGACCCCGCATGAATGCCATGGGCATTCATAAAGCCAGCGACCTCAGCCGCATCCCCAACGGACAACATTTGCGTATTGGAGGATGCGTCATTTGCCGCCAGCGTCCCGGCACGGCCAAAGGTTTCGTCTTTCTCAGCATCGAGGATGAGACCGGCGTAGCTAATGCCATCGTTAATCCCGATCTGTTTCAGAAAAACCGGCTGCTGCTTAGCTCCGCGCAATTTCTCATGGTGGAAGGAATTCTGCAGAATCAGGATAATGTCATCTCCGTAAAGGCTGATCGTGTGTTGCCGCTCTCAATCACTCGCGCAGAAACCAGTTCTCACGATTTCTACTAAGTAGAATCTACTAAATCAATGTTGCAGATAGATTAATTCTTTTGACTTTTCGCACAAATCCACAGCTTTTCGGTTTACTATTACTACATCCACACTACAGCTATCTGTAGAACATTCAGGTTAGGCCGTAGTGTTTGCGGCCAATAAAGCTACTTTAATCCCGGACTTATCAGTCCTTAAGGAGTATTCGATCGTGCCTAAAGCAAAAACCGCCCGCACCCCTAAAGCAACCAACAATCCTGTCATCACCATGCCCGAAGCTGGGTCGGTTTCCCTGGTGCGGAAAACCTCGCCGCTAAACAGTTCTCCAGCGGAATTGGAAATAAAAATCCGCGAACGGGCTTACGAGTTATATCTGGAACGGGGAAGCACTCCGGGTTTCGAGAATGAAGATTGGCTCAGAGCTGAGCGCGAAGTTCTCGCCCGTCACAACCATCAGCAGACCGCATAAAGGTGGGTTAAAGGCATGCCACTCAGGCCCAGACGGCGTCGTCCGGGCAGCGCAGGCTTTGGCTGCGCCGGTCCAGTCTGGAACCGACAAGCTCTGGCAACCTGGAGTTCTCAAGACTTCGTGGTTGCTTCGGCGGCTGGTTTCTGAAAAAATACCGCCAAGGTCCCCCCAATGTCACAAATAGGCAGTTTTGCGCTCCTCCTCGCGCTCGCGTTGTGCGCCTATTCATTTCTGGCCGGCATTCTGGCACTCATCAACAAGGGACCAGGCTACGAACGGATAGGTGAAACTGCACGTCGCGCTGGCGTCGCCAGCTTTGCCATAGTGTTCCTCGCCGCGGTTGTGCTGGTCGTAGCCGCATTTCAGAACGATTTCTCCATCGCCTATATTTTCCATCACAGCAATCGGGATCTACCCGCACCTTATAAATTCGCCACGCTGTGGTCGGGGCAGGAAGGATCGCTGCTGTTCTGGGCGCTGCTACTCTCAGCCTATGGGCTTGTTCTCCGCTTGCGCTACAAGACCGATGTCCGCCTCTTTGCCTATGCTTCAGTAATTATTGCTGCCGTTCAGGTTTTCTTTTTGCTTCTGCTGAATTTTGCCGCGAATCCTTTCGGCGTGATGCAAGGCACGTTGCCTGCGGACGGCACCGGACTCAATCCGCTATTGCAGTATCCCGAGATGGTAATTCATCCACCCATGCTGTATTTGGGCTACGTCGGGTTCACGGTTCCATTTGCATTCGCATTGGCGGCGCTGATCATGCGTTATCCGGGAGAAAAATGGATTCAGATCACTCGCCGCTGGACCATGGTCACCTGGGGATTTCTGACCTGCGGCGTCTTTCTCGGCGCGCACTGGGCTTACTCCGTGCTGGGATGGGGCGGATACTGGGGATGGGATCCGGTCGAAAACGCCTCGCTGATGCCGTGGCTAACTGGTACTGCATTTCTGCACTCAGTAATGATGCAGGAAAAGCGCGGCATGCTGAAGACCTGGAACATGTGGCTGATTTTTTCCACCTTCATGCTCTCGATCTTTGGAACATTCTTGACGCGAAGCGGAGTTGTCAGTTCAGTGCATGCCTTCGCTCAGTCGTCAATCGGCGATTGGTTTGTGGCGTTTCTTGCCATTATCTTCGCAACTTGCCTTTTCTTTTATGTGAAGAATCGTTCGCACCTGCGCACCGAGCATAAGTTGGAGTCGCTGGTTTCGCGCGAATCCAGCTTCCTTTTCAATAATCTGTTGCTGCTGGTCGCCTGCTTCACGGTCCTGTGGGGAACGCTCTTTCCTGTGCTCTCCGAGTGGGTGCAGGGAACCAAGGTTACGGTTGGGCCGCCATTCTTCAATCGCGTCAATATACCTGTCGCATTGCTGCTTTTGCTGCTGACCGCAGTCGGCCCGCTGCTCGCTTGGCGTAGGACCTCGATCGAGAGTTTGAAGCGCAACTTCCGGTGGCCGGCAATTGGC